>JAABUL010001088.1_pt1 | contig 53446 bp, 52 predicted proteins | sample 5559151 | NCBI WGS metagenome assembly JAABUL01 (sample SAMN10711876, study PRJNA513368) | rock metagenome | isolation source: Antarctica rocks | place: Antarctica: Victoria Land, Pudding Butte sud
GTCCCGACGCTGTAGTTGCCGGACCAGGGCTGGTTCGCCACCATCAGCCCGACGGTGCTGTAAGGCAGGTTCGGCGTGATCGCGGCCAGCAGCGGCCAGTTGAGCAGTGCCGTCATCTTCGCGTCGATGTATCCGCGCGTGATCGCCCGGATCAGGGCCGGCGCTCCCGTGTTGTAGTCCTGGGATCCGTTTTCGCTGTCCCACAGCGGCTTACCGGTGGCGATCGCGTTGGCGGTCGAGGAGCAGGAGTCGGCGTTTCCGCCGTCGCCGCCCGCGCAGGCGTAGTGGGCGGCGACGATATCGATCGACTTGGCGAACTTCGGGTCCGCCTGCATGGCATCGGCCACCCCGAATCCGGAATCGTCGCCAACCACCTTGATGAGCAGGTGCTTCGCGGCGATGGTCGAGTGCAGGTCCTCATACCACGCCTTGTTGTACCCGCGTTCGTTCCATCCGCCGAGGTAATCGATGGTCAGGCCGTGGGTCTTCGCGCAGCCGACCCAGGTCATCAGGTAGTTGACCATGTCGTGGGACCAGAAGTTGCCGTTGCCGATCCAGCCCGGGGCCGTCCAGGCCAAGCCGTACAGCTTGATGTCGGGGTTGCGCTTCTTGGCCTGTTCGGCGAGCCAGAACTCATACCCCGCGTTGCAGTTGACGACACCGCGGGTGTGTTCCACGCTCGGCTCCGCGCCGTCGGTGGAGTTGGCGTCTCCGCCGATCTCTAGCTTCAGCACCTGTAGGGACGCCCCGTAACCCGGCTTGAACAGGTAGTCCAGGATCTGATCGCGCTGCTTGGCCGGATAATCGATGAGCAGCCGCGAGTTGCCGCCGCCGCCGCTGATGGCGCCCACGCCGTCGAACACCCGCCCTTTGCCGGCCGGGTCGAAGGTGATGTCGGTGGTGGGCGGCGGCGGGGGCTGGCCGTTGAAGCTGACCCGGTCCAGGGACAGGAAGGTGCCCGAGGATGCCGGGTCCTTGCGACCGGTCCAGGCCAGCGTCAGCGTGTGCGGTCCATCCGCCAGTGTCGGGCTGGTCCATAGGGCGACGTTGCCGGTGCGGTCCGCGCCGTAGAAGTCGATGTCGGTGGGCTTGCTCCCATCGATCGACACGGCGCCGATGCCATGCTGCGGGGCGGTGATCCCGTAGACGGTCAGCGCTGTGCCGACGAAGGGGAAGGTGACCGTGGCCCCGGTCTGCTCGGTGTAGCTGTTGGTCCCCTGATAGGGGAACGCGGGGCCTGCCTCGCCGTTCGCGTGACCCCATCCCGAGCCGTGGTAGTCGAACTGGTCCCGACCGCTGCCCTGTACCGCGTCGTCCACGCTGAACCCGGTGGCGGCCGCCGCGGCGGCGACCGTGCCGCTGGCCGCGGCCGGCCCGGCCGTGGCCGGGCCGGCCAGGAACGCCACGGCCATGGCCATGACGGCTCCGATGGCCACGGCCAGGTTGGCTCCAGAACGCTTCATCGGTCCTCGCTTCGACGCGGCCAGCTACCGGAATGATCATTTGTATACACCCCCAGCAGTCCATCGGCAAGCCAGTCTCGCGGCGGTCCTGGCGGCCGATGCCACCGGCGTCAAAAACGTGCTCCACGTCATGGTCTGCGAGTAGGCCGGCGAACTGCCGTTCTGCGGGCGTCGGGTGAACCGACCGTGCACTGGCGCGGTTGGTCGTCGCCGAGGGAGTGCGATCGGGGTGGTCGAGGCAGGCGCCGCTGTGGCCGGCGGCCGCGGCGTTGTCGCGGGCGTCACCGCGGGACCATCGGGGCTTACCGGGGTGGCGCCGCAGGTGGTCTGCTGGCTGTTTGGTGGACCAGTCCGCAGCCCGGTTCACGCCCCTGATGGGCTGATCGTGCGAACGCTGTGGACTTCATGCGGGGTCTGGTGGTCCAACCTCGAGGCTGGATTCGGGCTCAGGCGGGGACGAGTGAGGACAGCAGGTCCGCTGCGCGGGTCATGGTCGTGGCGACCAGGGCGCCGGCCGGCGGGTGGGCCGGGTCCCAGCCGGGTCCGCCGACGACCACCGGCGGCACCGGCACGGAGTCGACCACCTCGGCCAGCTCCCGCGGTCCGGCCGGGCGGTGCCGGATACCGCCCAGCTGGACGGGAACACCGCCGCCGGGCGCAGCCGGTGCACCGCGGGCGTGCAGGGCAGGGGTCGGCAGCGCCGCCCCGAGGACCACGGCGTCGATCCGCCGTTCGGCCAGGGCGTGCAGCGGCAGGGGGGTGGCCCCCCTGCCCGGTGCCGGCCAGTAGCACCGGCGGGGCGGCCAGGGCGGCGCCGCGCCCGCCGCGCACGGCGAGCGCCGTCTCCACCAGCAGGTGCACCTCCCCGGACTCCCGCGCCCCCCGGCGGAGTTCGGCGAAGACCGGGGTCAGGACGCCGTCCCAGGCCGCGGCGACGCCCTCGCGTCGCACGGCGTCCCCGACCAATTTGGCGATGCCGCACTGGTCCAGCTCGGCGGCGGCCCGCGCCAGCATCTGCACCTGGGACGACCGGCCCACCGGCGGTGCCGTCCGTGCTGCCGGTGCCGTCGCGGGGGAACAGCGCCAGGCCGGTGCTGAGGGTGATCCGGTGGGCGGTGCCGTCGTGGGTGATCGGGTCGGCCAGGACGAACTCGTCCCCGCCGAAGCGGGCCAGCAGGTCCTCGGCTCGCAGCCGGGCGCGGAGTCGGTCGGCAATTCCGCGGAGCAGGGCGTCGCCGGCGGCGTGCCCCCAGGTGTCGTTGACGGTCTTGAACCGGTCGAGGTCGAGGAACAGCACCGCCAGGGCGCGGCGGTCGCGGCGGGCCCGGTGCAGTTCGTGGTCGAGGTGGCTCAGGAACGGGATGCGGGTGAGCAGCCCGGTCAGCGGGTCGTGGCTGGCGGCGTGGGCGTGGCGGTTCTCCACGGTGACCTGGGCGGTGACGTCGTGCTGGACCCCGAGGACGTGGGTGAGCTGCCCGGCGTGGTCGCGGACCGGTGCGTCTCGTTCCACCAGGTGGACCCGTCGGGGCGGTAGTTGCGCAGCCGGACCCGGACCTGGTCCCCGGCCCGGACGGCGTAGTGCAGGCGGGCGACGGTGGCGGGGTCGGTGCCCGGTCCCTGCAGGAACCGGGCGTTGCGGCCCAAGGTCTGCTCGACGGGGTAGCCGCTGGTCGCGGCGAATGCTCTGTTCACCCAGACCAGCGGGCAGTCCACCGCGAGGGCGTCGGCGACCGCCATCGGGGTGTCGGTGGCGGTCAGCGCGGTGGTGATCAGCTGCGGGGACACGGCCGGTTCGCTGGGAGCTGGATCCATCGGCGGGCACCTTCGACGTCGACTGGGCCGGGGACGGGGCGGATATGGCCGGCCCGGCCCGGGGCCACTATGACCGGAGCACGCACCGTTGGCCACCACCCGATGGTGGCTGCGTGTGGGCCGCGGACCCGGTGATCACCACGGGTCACTGGTTGGCCGTCTCCGGTGTCGTCGACCACGGTCACCGCGTGCGTTTTCGGTACGGTCGGTCCCGTGCCTCTTTCATCGACCGTGAAGCCGAAACTGCCGCGGGCTCGCGTCGCGGCCTCGGCGAAGAAGCCTGCGGCGAAGAAGCCGAAGCCGGGGTCGGGTGCGCTGCTCGGCTACGCCCGGGTGAGCACAGCCGAGCAGGACCCGGCGTTGCAGCTGGACGCCCTCGAGCAGGCGGAGTGTGTGCGGGTGTTCACCGATCACGCGTCGGGGTCCCGGGTGGACCGGCCGCAGCTGGGCGCGGTGCTGGACCAGCTGCGGGCGGGGGACACCCTGGTGGTGTGGCGCCTGGACCGCCTCGGTCGGTCGCTGCGGCACCTGATCGACACGGTCACCGCGCTGGACGAGCGCGGGGTGGGGTTCCGGTCGGTGACCGAGGCCATCGACACCACCACCCCCGGGGGCCGGCTGGTGTTCCACCTGTTCGGGGCGCTCGCCGAGTTCGAGCGGCAGCTGATCCGGGACCGGACCCTGGCCGGGCTGGCCGCGGCGCGGGCAAGGGGCCGGGTCGGGGGCAGGCCGCGGTCGATGACGGCGGCGAAGCTGCGGGTCGCGGTGGCGATGCGCGCCCAGGACCCCCCGGTCAGCTTCGGGGTGATCGCCGCCGAGCTGGGGGTCAGCAAGACCACGGTGGCGCGGAATCTCGCCTACACCGAGAAGTCGACGGCCGGGTCGGCGGCGGCGGTTGGTGGAGTGGCCCGGTGAGCGCGGTGGTGGACCCGGCGTCGCTGACCGGTCAGCTGGCCCTGGACCTGCCTGGTCTCGACGCACCGGCGGACCCGCGGCCGATGCGCCGGCGGCCGCGCGCGGTCGTCGAGGAGCGGCCGCTGGTGTTGCCGGTGGCGGCGGTGCCGCCGCGGGTGTGGGGGGTGTGGGGGGTGTGGGACGGGGAGGACCTGGTCGGGATCTACGCGGAGGAGCAGGTGGCCCGCGCCGACGCCGCAGTCCTGCGCCGGGACGCGGTCCGCGCCGGGGTCCGCGCGTCGACGATCGACTGCCTCGCGCTGCCGGTGCTCACCGCCACCCAGCACGGTCGGCGGGGCCGGTGAGCGCCCAGCCGCCGAAGGGGGCGGTCCCGGCCGGGTACGCGGAGCTACTGGAGGCGCTGAAGGCCCGGGTCCGCTCGACCCAGGTGCGGGCGGCGCGGGCGGCGAACACCGAGGTGCTGCGGCTGTACTGGTCGATCGGCCGGGACATCCTGGACCGCCAGGACATCGCCGGGTGGGGCGCTCAGGTCGTGGACCGGCTGGCAGCGGATCTGCGGGCGGAGTTCCCGGACCAGCGGGGCTGGTCCCGGCGGAACCTGAGCTACATGCGGGCCCTGGCCGCGGCCTGGCCGGACGGGGCGGCATTTGTGCAGCAGGCTGCTGCACAACTTCCCTGGGGTCACCTACTGGTCCTGCTGGACCGGTTGGACAGCCAGGCCGAGCGGGACTGGTACGCGGCGCGGGCTGTGGCGGAGGGCTGGTCCCGGGCGGTGCTGGAGTTCTCCATCCGCAGCGGCCTGCACGCCCGGGTGGGGGCGGCCCCGTCGAACTTCACCGCGCAGCTCCCGCCGGCCGAGTCGGACCTGGCCCGGGAGCTGGTGCGGGACCCGTACGTGTTCGACACCCTCGGGCTGACCGAGCCGATCGCGGAACGCGACCTCGAGCAGGCCCTGATGGACCGCCTGCAGGCCACGCTGCTGGAGTTCGGCCGGGGCATGGCCTTCGTGGGGCGGCAGGTCCGCTTCGACGTCGGCGACGGTGACGAGGTCGTGCTGGACCTGCTGCTGTTCAACGTCGAGCAGCTGCGCTACGTCGTGGTCGAGCTGAAGGTTGGCCGGTTCGGGCCGGGGGATGTCGGGCAGCTCGGGGTGTACGTCGCGGTCGTGGAGGACCAGCTGCGCCGGCCCGAGGCGCATCACGCGCCGACCGTCGGGCTCCTGCTGGTCGCCGGTCGCAGCGACCAGCTGGTCCGGTACGCGCTGTCCGCCAGCTCCGCACCGGTCGCGGTCGCGGACTGGGCGTCGCTGCCGGCGGAGACCCGAGCGGTGCTCCCACCGGCGGACCGGCTCGCCGCGGCGCTGGACACCTCCACTCTGCCCGGGGCGGCCGGGTCCGATCACGGGCCGGATGGAGATCAGTGAGAACCGGGGCCCGCCCCGGGCGGGGCGGCGGGAGACGACACGTCCGGTCGCGGTCGAGGGGAGGGGCGCGGTGATCAGCGAGCAGGAGCGGGAGCGCCGGCGGGTGGTGATCGAGGGGGCGCGCCACAGCAGTGAGATGGAGGGCGGGGGGACGACGCCGGCCGCGCGGGCGGTGCAGGACGCGTGGGTGCGGGGGGAGTTGACGTTGGAGGAGTTCATCGACCGGGTGTCCCGGAACGTAACCGCGGATGGGCGTCCTCGGCCGTCGCGCGGTGGTTGACCGGCAGCTGTTCTTCCTGGCGTCGTCGGAGGACGCATACCGGATCAGCAGGGCACGGCTGCTCCCGGGGGACGGGTCGGAGGTCGTGTTGTCGGTGGGCCGGGACCTGGCCGCGGCGGGCGCCGCGGTCGAGGTCCGGGTCGGTGCGGAGCAGGTGCGAGCGGACGCCCGGCCGGGGTTGGTACGGGTGGACCGGGCGGCGGTGAGCCCGGATCGGGTGGGGCGGGCGTTCCAGCCGTGGCATGTCGACGTGGAGCTGGACATGAACCGGCGGTGGGCGGGGTATCTGCAGCCGGTGATGACGTTGACGTTGCGGAACCTGGTGGGCGCGGATACGCCGCTCCCGCTGCGGCAGCGGGAGGACGAGTTCGTCGAGCTGCGTCTGGCCGAGGTGGCCGAGCGTCCGGTGGCGCAGAGTTTCGACTTGGCGCACCTGCGGGCGCTGCATGCCCGGTTGTTCGGGGACGTGTACCCGTGGGCGGGGGACACGCGGACGGTGGACATGGGCCGGCCGGGCAGCCCGGGGTTCTGCCCGTGGGACCGGATCGGGGAGGAGTTCGCCTACCTTGCCGACCACGTGCGCCGGCGGGACGGGTTCGTGGGGGCGGGTCGGGAGAAGTTCGTGGACGGGGTGAGCCGGGTGTATGACGCGGTGAACCGGGTGCACGCGTTCCGGGAGGGGAATGGGCGCACGCAGCGGGTGTGGCTATCGGATCTGGCCCGGGGTGGGGGGTACGGGTTGGACTGGGCGGTGGTGCCGGGGGCGGAGAACGACCGGGCGTGCCGGCTCGCGTCCCTGGGCGACGCCCGGGAGTTGCGGGCTGTGATGGCGGCGATCATCCGCCCGCTGGGGGAGTCCGGCGCGCGGCCGCGGCCCGCGCGCAGCGCAGCAGAGGTGGCGTTGACCGGGCTGCCGTCGATCCAGGAATCGGTAGCCCGCGCGCACGTTGCCGGGCCGCCAAGCCCGGGCTACCGGCCGGGCGGGCCCCCACCAACGGAGGGTCGCCCGCGCAGTCGGTAGCCGATCGGACAGCCGGGGGTGCGTGGTCCGTTCCTGGGAATCTTCGGAGTGAGGGCCGGGGTGTGGGGCGGAGCCCCACGGTCTGAGTGGCGGTAAGCCCGGGTGGGTGGTCACCGTGGGGCGCAGTGGGGGGTCTTCGTCGTTCGGGCGTGACGGAGTAGACCGCGCCGGGACACCGGGGGCAAGGGCGCGTAGCGGCGTAGCGGATCCTTGCCCCCGGTGGGTCGGGGTGGTCCCGTCAGACGCCTGGGCGACGGAGATCCCCCCGACCCGGACCACTCACCTCAGCCGGGACGTTGCACCTTTCGGCGGGCTGGGTCAGTGCGCGGCGGGGTGGTCGTGGTCGGGATCGTTGTTTATGCGGCAGCCGTGGACGGTGTCGTGGCCGGCGTCCACGGTCTGGTTGCTCCGGGGTTTGGACGGTTGCAAGGAGCCGGCCGTAGGCGGCGATGGCGGCGAGGTCGCGACGCACGGTGCGGACCCAGACCGTGTTGAGGCCCGCTGGACGAACGCCCACGCAGAGACGGTGAGCAAGATATGTCGTAAAGCATGCGTACGCCTTTCCGATCGCGCCGGTGGCGGGTTACGGTCGCGGCACGCGCAGCAGCCGCGCTGCCCACCGGCTCCCGGGCGCGGGTGTCGGTGGGTGGTGGTGTGGTGGTCCGCGAGCGCGCGGATGGCCACCACTGGAGCCAGAGCCAGAGCCCGACCTGCCGGGACGGGTGCGACTGTGCTGCGGGATGTCGAGTGAGGGGGGCGTGGGGTCGGTGGCGGAGCAGCTGGTCGACGGGGCCGGGGAGCCGGGGATCCGGGTTCAGGTGCTGGGTGGTGCCCGGCGGCGTCGGCCGCGGCTGCCGACGCCGCGGGGGCACCGGGTGGTGGTGCGCCTCTCGGATGAGGAACGGGCGGCGGTCGCGGCGGGCGCCGGGCGGTTGGGGTTGTCGGCGGGGGCGTTCCTGTCCGCGGCGGGGGTCGCGGTGGCCCGCGGGGAGGGCCCGCGGGTCGACGCCGAGGCGGGGGTTTCCGAGCCCGCCGGGATAGGCCGCGGGCCCGGTGGGGTGAGCCTGGACCGGCGGACCGGGGACGCGCTGGATGACCTGGAGACGCAGCTGGGCCGGGTGGGGAACCTGTTGAACCAGGCGGTCCGGGTGGCGCACAGCACCGGGGAGGTGGACGGGCGGCTGCTGGGGGCGGCGGACGCGGTCCGGCGGTTGGCGGTGCGGGTGAACGGGATGTTGGACGGGGTCCGGTTGGACCGGCGGGGCCGGGCCCGGTGACCGGGTTTCCGCCCGGCCGGGCGGGGGTTTGGTCGCGGTGATTGTGAAGACGGGGGCGAAGCTGCGGGGGTCGCGGACCTACGGGCTGGTGTACTACCTGATGGGTCCGGGCAGGGCGAATGAGCATGTGGACCCGCGGGTGATCGCCGGGTACAAACCGGCCGCGGAGCTGGCGCCGCCACCTCGCTCTGACGGGCGGGTCGGGTTGGACGTGCGGGGGCTGGTCGCGGCGTTGGACCGCCCGGTGGCGCGGTTGGGGGACCGGGCCCCGGTCAAGCACGTGTTCCACACGGTGATCGCCAACCGCGCGGAGGACCCGGTGCTGTCCGATGAGCAGTGGGCGGACATCTCCTATGACCTGATGCGGGAGCTGGGGCTGGCGGGCACCGAGCAGGGCGCGCGGGACATCCGATGGGTCGCGATCCGCCACAACCCACAGCATGTGCACCTGGCCGGGACGCTGGTCCGCGCGGACGGGTCGGTGGCCACGACCCCGAACGATTTCCGGGCGGCCTCGACGGTGCGGGCGCGGATGGAGGCCCGGTACGGGCTGGGCCGGACCAACAGCGGGGACCGCACCTCCACCCGGCGCCCGGAACGGGCGGAGACGGAGAAGGCTGCCCGGCAGGGCCGGGGTGAGACTGAGCGGGACACCCTGCGCCGCCTGGTCCGCTCCGCGGCCGCGGCGACGGGGTCCGCCGAGGGGTTCCGGGCCGAGCTGGGCGCGGCGGGGGTGCGGTTCACCCCGCGGATGTCGACCCAGCTGCCGGAAACCGTGACCGGGTACAAGGTGTCGCTGCTGCCGGCGGTGAGCACGCAGACGACGGTGTGGTTCGCCGGCGGACAACTGGACCGGGACCTCACATGGCCGAAACTGACCGGGCGGTGGGCGACGAGTCCGTCGGCGGACACGAGCCCATCAGGCTCGCTCGCGGAGGAGGCCCCGGCGGTGGGGGACCTGGCGCTCGAGCGGGCGCAGGCCGTCCGGGGCGCCGGCCTGGCGGCCGGGGATGCGGCCGCTGCGGTCCGGGCCGACCCGGCCGCGGTGGACGAGATCGCCCCGGCGGCCGCGGATCTGGCGGCCGCGGCCGCGGGGATGTGGCAGCGCCGGCCTGACGGGCGGCGACCGGTAGCCGGGTTCACCCGGGCCGGGGACCTGGCGCAGCGGGCCGGGCGCACCCCGGGCGGCGCCGGCCCCGCCAACGGGTCACAGGCCACGGCGATGCGGGCGGCGGTGCGCCGGATGCTGCTCGCCGGCCAGCTCAGCTCCGGATCCGACACCGCCGCCTGGCTGGCGCTGGCCGCCCAGGTCGCCGTGCTCCTCGACGCGGTCGCCGACGCCCGCCTCGCCCAGCAGCGCGCGGACCAGGCCGCCGCGGCCCGGGCCGCGGCAGCCGCGTACCGGGCCGAGCTGGAGCGGGCCGGCAGGGACCCGGCGGCGGCCGGGGCGCCGCTGCTGGTCCAGCTGGCCGCCCGGCGCGCTCCGGCTGCTTCCCGACCGCCTGGCCCCGGTCCCGCGGCCCGACCCGCAGCGAGCCCGACACCACCGACCACGACTCCAAGGAGAACCCGATGACCGTCGACCACTCCGACCACGAGGTCGTGAGCGGTGCGCACCGCTCCGTGCAGCAGCTGGTGTTCACCGCCACCCAGCTCGTCGAGGTCATCGCCCGGATGCGCGCCCACAACCAGGCCCGACGGGCCGACGCCGACCGGGCCGCCGCGGCCACCGACACGGCAGCCGCGGACCGGATCCGCCAGCAGCGGGCCGACCAACGGACCGCCATCACCCAGGACCGGCAGCACTGGGCGCCGGTCAGCGACCCAGCCTGGCGCCGCGACGCGGAACCGGAACGGCTGCTGACCGCGTGGGCGGCCGCGACCACCTGGGCCAGGCACGACCCGGCCGCCGCCGCTGCGATGACCCGCGCCGAAGCGGAGATCCGGCATCGCTGGCCTGAGCTCGGGGACCGCTACGACCGTCTGCGCGTCGCCGACGGTCTGCACCCCGCCGCCGCGATGAGCCTCGCCGTCCGAGAGGCCGCCGCCGCCGGCTGGAGCCCGGCCGCGAGCGTCGACAACCCGGGGGCAGCGGAGGCGGACACAGCACGGGAATGGCAGCAGGGCCGAGCCGTGCAGGAACAGCAGGCAGCGGCCCGGGCGGTCACCACCCCGGACGACCCCACAACACCACGGGTCGACGAACACCAGCAGGGTGTCCGGCAGGCAGGCGACCACGACCAGGCCAGTGCCGCCACGGCGCGGGCCGGCGCTGCCGCTGAGCTGGCCCTGAAGTGGCACCCGCCCATCAGGTCGACTCCGACGATTGCTGATCGTCGGGTTATCTCCGACCCGGCAGCGATACCCGCCGCCTCCTCTCCGCGGCGCGGACGGTAACTGGAGCCCGGGATCGGTCGCTTGGGGCAGCGATGGTCTAATGTGCCCCCACACCCCAACGACACTTGGACGGCGGCATGGCGCTGTACCTCCGGAAGAGCTTGAGAGCTGGCCCTTTCAGGTTCAACTTGAGCAAGTCCGGCCTCGGTGTCAGCACGGGAGTCCGCGGGTTTCGAGTCGGTACAGGGCCGCGTGGCCTATACGTAAATGTCGGCGCGAAAGGACTTTACTACCGGTCTAGCCGCTTGCCAAGTCTCGGTCGCGCTGCGTTAGACACACATTCACTGGCACAGCCAGCCCCTGACGTCACCGACGTTTTGGTTGAAAATACCGAGGGGAGTACGGCCACCGACTTGTCGCCGTCCGGGCAGGGGGAGTTGGTGGAAGCTCTCAACGCAGCGGCGAAGACGTTCCCGTGGGCGTTGACAGCTTCTCTGGTGCTCGTCGTCCTTGCTGCGACCGTTCCCGTCGCGGGTGTCATCCTCCTCCTCGTCTGTATTCCAGGTCTACTGTGGTTACGATTACGAGGTAAGGCTAAGCGTTCGGTGGTCTCATTTTATCAAGTAGACGAAGGTCCCGCTCAGTGGTTCGAAAACGTGGTAGACGAAGCAACGAAATTCGGATCCGCCAAGAGGCTCTGGCGAGTGGTCGGTCAAGGGAGCATTAAAGGAACACACCAGCACAAGGTAAACGCCGGTGCCACTACGTCAGTTAGACGTCGGCATGTCAAGTTCTCCTTGGATGGATCACGACATCTGGTCACCAATGTCGCCGTCCCGACAATTACCGCTGGCCGGCAGTCGCTCTGCCTACTTCCGGACCGAGTCTTGGTCAAAGACGGTAAGAAGTACAGCGACGTGTCCTACAGCGAACTCGAGGTGGATGGACACCAGCTCCACTTTATCGAGGCCGGCACGGTTCCCTCGGACGCCGAGCAAGTTGGAGAGACATGGCAATACGTTAACGTCCGCGGGGGTCCTGACCGACGGTACAAAACGAACCCGCGCCGCAAAGTGATGATGTATGGCGAGATAGGCGTAGGATCCCAGAACGGACTTCAGTGGATAGTTCAGTCCTCGCGGGCCGATTCGGCGGAGCCGCTGGCCAGTGCTCTCCTGCAGGCCCCGATGGTCCAGTTGACGAACGTACTTAGCGACCAAGCGACGCATCAGTGAGCCCTGGCGCCAGTCCGGAGCGCTATGCGGTATCAGCGGTTTCCCACACCGCGCTGTCCGCGGGTGGTTGCGGTGGTTCGGGGAGCGGTTCCGGGATGTAGTGGCCGTTGGCGCAGTCGCGGAAGGTGCCGTCGGGTCCCATGAGGATGGGGAGCTGGTGGTCGAGGTGTTCGCGGTACCAGCTGCCTAACGCGGTGCCGCCTTGGCCGCGGAGGGCTTCCCAGGAGTGCCAGAGGGCGGTGAGCCGGGACACGGCTTCGCCGTGTTCCCACCAGTGCGGGCACCATAGCCAGCGGCCGCCGAGGGTGGGCCGGCTGAACAAGGGCAGCAGGTAGCCGGTGACGAAGCTGCCCAGGGTGGGGTACGCCGGCGCCGGCAGCGCTGTCGGTCCCGCCGGGTCGGCGGTCGGCGGGGTCCCTCCCGGCGGCTCGTCGGTGATGAGCCGCTGGACGGTGGTGTCGAGTTCGTCCAGGCGGCGGACAAGCCCGTCGAGGCGGGCCCGGTCGTCGGCGGCCTCGGCGAACAGCCGGGATCCGGTCCGGCGCCCGGCTCTTCGCTCACCGGCGGGTGTTTGCGGCGGGGACGCCGGCCGCCCACGGGTCGGCGTCGGTGGAGATGTCGGCGGAGATGTTCGTGGATGGGTCGGGTTGCTCGGTGAGGTGGGCGCGGGCGGCGGTTTCGGCGGCGGTGATTTCGGTGGCGCGGGGTCCGGTGTACCAGGGGTCGAGCTGGAGTAGCCCGGCGGGGCAGCCGGTGGTGAGTAGGACGGCCCAGCCTTTGGGGATGTTGCGGATGTCGGCGGGGGACAGGATCCGGTCGCGGGTGATGCTGATGCTGCGGGTGCGGGCGTTGCGGCCGCCGCCGTGGTTGAGCGTGTGGGTGGTGATGTCGTGGTCGCCGATCATCCGGGAGAGGTCTTCGGCCAGGCGGGGGTCGTCCAGGCCGGCGCCGATGAGTTTGACGGTGGCGGCGGACCAGAGGACCTCGGCGCCGGTGGCGCCCCAGACGAGTTCGGCCTGTTTGTAGGACTGCAGGATCGTGATGGGGACGATGGAGCGGGACCCGAGGTGGGAGTATAGCTCGGGCAGGTTGCGGATCTTGCAGACGTTCGCGGCCTCGTCGAGCACGCACAGCAGCGGCGGGTCCAGCCGCTGGTTGGGCCGGCGTTGGGCGGCCTGGACCCCGGCGCGGAGCAGCTCGTCGACCAGGGCGGCGACCAGCGGCTGGGCGGCGCCGGCGTCGCTGTGGGAGAGCAGGTACACGGTGCCGGTGGAGGTCACGAACTCGGCGGGCACGAACTGCGGGATCCCGGCAGCTGATCCACTTCCATCAGCGCTGTCCGGCTGCTCGGCGGTCCCGGGTTCGGGTCCGCTCTCGGGCTCGTCGTCGTCGGCGGGGGGTGGGGTGACCCAGGTGAGGATCTGGTCGTCTTCGAGGCAGGCGCAGGCGGAGCGGATGGTTTCGTAGAGCCCTTCGCGGGTTTCGATGGCGCCGGCGCGGGTGCCTTCGAGGCCGGCGGCGGAGGCGGGTAGTCCGGCGGCGCGTAGGCGGCGGGCGGGGTCGGGGTCGGTGGGGGTGTTGATCCAGCGCCATACGTCGCGCAGGGTGCCGCCGCTGACCCCGGCGGCCAGGAGCAGGGTGGACAGGACGCGGAGGCCGGCGCGGTCCCAGAAGTCGTCGGTGTTCCCGCCGGGGGAGACCTCCTGCAGGAAGTGGGCGGCGAGCAGCCGGGCTTCGCGGATGGAGCGGACGGTGGCGAGGGGGTTCCACCACATCTGTTGGTCGGTGCCGGTGATGGCCTGGGCGTCGAAGGTCCACACCGGCCCGGCGTGGGCGCGCAGGGCGGCGGTGAGGTGGACGACGTCGGCTTTGTTGCTGGTGACCACGACGGGGCCGGGGCTGTCGAGGATGGCGGGGACGGCGAGGCTGGTGGTCTTCCCGGTGCGGGGGGCCATGACGGCGAGCAGGACGTCTTCGAAGGCGGCGGTGACCGGCGTCCGGGTGGGCATGAGCCGGCCCAGGCGCACCCCGAGCTCGCCGGGGGCGGGGTTTTTCTGGTCGGTGAGGGAGGGGCGGAACTGTCGGGCCCGGGCCTGGGCGGATTTCCCGACGAGGCCGGTGAGGTCGCGGGGTCGGGCCATGTGCCGGGCGGCCGCGCGTACCGCCGAGGTCCCGGATCCGGCGGCCAGGCGGACCGCGACCAGGGCCGTGGCGGTGAGCAGCAGGACGCCGAGCCCGGTGGTGATGCCGGTGGCGTAGGGGCCGGGCCAGTGGGCCCGGCCGCGGGCGAGCAGCACCAGGTAGGCCAGGGGGTTGCCGGGGGCTGCCTGCCCGGTGAGTGCTGCGCCGGCGGCGGCGCCGGCCCAGACCGAGGCGAGGGCGGCGATCCCGGCGAGCAGTCCGAGGCTGGGCAGCAGCCCGGATCCGCCGGGGCCGCGGCGGTCGGTGCTCACTGCCATTTGGCGTTGGTGTCGCGTAGAGCGAGTTCGGCGGGGGTGAGTTCGACCTCGACGGGGATGCCGGGTTTGCCGGCGATCTTGAGCAGGAACTTCCCCCGGCCGGGGGGTGGGGCCTCCCGGCCGCTGACGGGGTCGAGCATGGCGGGGATCGACCACTTCGACACCAGGGACCGTTCGGCTTCGGAGAGGTCGATGGTGGTGCCGATCAGGTCCAGTTCGCTGCGGGGCAGCCCGGCCAGGGCGACATAGCCGGCGCGGGCGATGAACCCCATGGCCTTGTCCCGGTCCTCGGGGTTGGGCAGGGACTGCAGGTCTTTGGCGGTGTGGGTGATCATCGCGTACCCGAGGCCGAATTTGCGGTTCAGGCGGGTGATGGCGTCGACCCGGTCGACCATCCCGTCGCCTGCGCGTAGGGCCTGCCACAGCTCGTCGAGGACGGCGAAGCAGAGCCGTTGCGGGGCCAGCCCGGCGTCGGTGAGGGCCTGGGCGCCGGCCATGGCGGCGAAGCCGGCGGCCCAGCAGGTCAGCAGCGCCGCCCCGCGTAGGCGGGTGTCGGTGTCGGGGATGCTGCTGGTGTCCAGGCACACCGCCGGGGCGGTCAGGTCCAGTTGGGTGCTGGTGTGCCCGGCGAAGACCTCCCCGAACGGCCCGGAGATCAGGGCGAGCAGGGACCGCAGGAGCCGGTCGGTGAGCTGGCGGTAGACGCTGTCCTGGCCGTGGTCGAGCACGACGGAGCGGACCCGGTCCGGGCCGGTGTTGATGACCTGGAACAGGTCCCGGAGCACGGGGACGCCGGGGCCGGTGTTCAGGACGTCGATGGCGGCGGCGAGGGCGGCGCTCTCGTGGTCCGCGAGGCGGGAGCCGCGGACCAGTTCGACCAGGCCTTCGGTGACGGTGACCTGCCGGCCGTGGCGGGCGGCGGCGAGCAGCCGGGCCTGCTCGGCGGGCAGCCGGGGCAGCACCGCGGACAGTCCGCCGGGGTCGAGGGGGTTCAGCCCGCCGTGGCCGCGGCCGATGGTGATGACCTGCCCGCCGAGGGCGTCGACGAGGTCGGCGTAGTCCGGTCTGAGGTCGCCCAGGATCAGCGGGGTGACGCCCTGGCCGGCCAGGCCGATGCACATCCGGCGGATGGACATGGATTTGCCCAGGGCGGGGTTTCCGAGCAGGAACATGCTGGGGACGCTGATCAGTCGGGCGGTGCGGAACCAGCTGATGGGGTCCGCGCACACGGTGGCTCCGGTGTCCAGGTGCCGGCCCATGGGGACCCCGACGACGGGGGACCCGGACCCGGCGGCGTAGGGCCACAGCCCGCACAGCTGGGCGGTGGTGGCCCGCCACTCCTGGGGGGCTTCGACGTAGGCGACGGTGCCCCCGCCCGGGCCGCGCCAGCCGCGGGCGCGGACCCCGCTCTCCCTGGGCGCGCGGGGTTCCGGGCGCCGGCGGGTGACCGGGACGGGCAGGGTCCCGGCCCAGCGGGGGACCACCGGTCCTGGTGGGGTCACCTCCTCCGGGGGATTGGCCGCGGTGGTGGGCCGCCGCCTGCGGGCGGGCGGCCAGCGCCGGCCCGGCGGGGTGCGGAAACTCGGTACCGGGGTGATCCCCGGCGCCCCGGTATCAGACCGGCTGGCAGCGGCGCCCAGCTCCGCGGCGACGGCGACGGCGGGGGAGTCCGGGTCTGCGACGGCGGGGTCTGCAGCGGCCGGGTCCGGGTCCGGGTCGGGGCGGGTAGCTGTGGGGGTGGTGGTCATGCGGTGGCCTCCCGCAGGGTCGCGGGGATCCGGACGTGCAGGGGTAGCACGACCCCGACGGGCAGGGTCGCGGCGAACGCGCTGGCCTGGAAGCCGTAGGCGCGGCGCAGCCGGAGCCGGGCGGAGGCGGCGAGGCTGGCCTCGATGACGGTGCGGGCCTGATGGGCCCGGGCGGGGTCGGTGACGGTGGCCGAGACCAGCATCGAGACCCGGGACAGTCCGGCGCCGCGGGCCTCCTCCGCGGCGGTCTGCATCGCGGCCTGGTAGGCGAGGTCGTCCCGGGCCAGGGGGCCGGCGGCGCGTTGGGCGGCCTTGAACCGGGCGTTGCGGACGTCGCGTTCCACGATCCGGGCCGCCGAGCCGGCGTCGTGGGGCCGGTAGATCAGGGTGACCCGTTTGCGGTCGATGTCGCGGTGCGGGCGCAGCAGAGCGAGCAGGACCCGGCTGGTCACGGTCCCGCGGGGGGCCTCGGTCATCGTCCACGTGGTGGTGGTCCCGGAGTCGTGGTGGTAGCTGTCCCACTGTTCCTGCGTGGCGACCGGTCCGGCGTCGGTCCAACCGATCCCGGCGTGCCCGTGTTCGGCGCGGGCCCGTTCGATGCTGGCGAACGCGGCCGGGTCGTAGGCGACGCGGACGGTCTCGGCCAATTCCTCGGCGGTCATCGCGGTGACGGCGCCGGCGCCGGTCGCGGCCAGCATCCCGGTCAGCCCGGGCAGTCGGGCACCGAGCTCGACGGCCATGTCGGCGGGGGTGCGACGCCCGGCGGGGGTGGTCATCGCCCAGGTCAGCTGCACCCGGGTGGAGATGACCGCCGACCCGGCCGGGTAGGTGGCCACGATCTGGTCCATCACCTGCCGGGACAACGCCGGCGCGGTCGCGGACCGGTTACCGGCCACGGCCTGTTCCAGGCGGACCCCCGGGTCCGGGGCGGTCTCCACGGTGACCGCGCACGCCTGCAGGCCGGGTTCGTGGCCGAGGGCGGCCAGGAACTGCCCCCACCCGGCGACCCAGGTGTCGACCTGGTCGGCGTCGACCAGCGCCGCCCCGTCGGCGCCGGCGCGCAGGGTCAGCGAGCAGTGCCCGGAGGAGGGGACGAACACCATCGCGAACGGCTGTTCGTAGGCGTCGACGCAGGCATAGATCCGGGTCTGGGCGGCCAGCCCGGGCAGCCGGTGCTGCCCGCCGGCGACGGGGGAGGCGATCCCGGACCGGTACAGATGGGCCCGGCGGGACCGGCCCGCCCACCAGGCGGCCCGCGCGGTCAGGCGCTGCAACGCCGAACGGCCGTCCACCCGCAGTGACAGCGGCACCAGCACGGCGACGGCGACCGCGCCGGCGACCAGGGCGGCGAGCCGGTCCACCGAGAGCAGCACGACCACCACGACCAGCCCGACCACCAACAGGACCGTGCCGACCAGCCCGAGGCTGCCCAGCCCCCCCGAGGACGGGGTCCGCCAATGCCCGTAGGTGGGTTCCTGCCGGCCGGTCTGGCTCACGTCGTGGCTCCCTGCTCGGTTCCGTCGCTGGCGGCGGCATTGCCGAGCCGGGCCGCGCCCTGCGCGCCGGCGTGCACCACCTGGGCGCCCGCGGCCACCGCCGCACCCACCGGTCCCCCCGCAGCCCCGGCCCCGGCCGCCCCGCCGCCGGCAGCGCCTGCACCCGCCCCGCCGCCGGCAGCGCCTGCACCCGCGCCTCCGGCGGCCGCGGCACCTGTCGACCCTGCACCGGCAGCGCCGGCACTGGCCGCGCCGCCCCCACCCGTTCCGGCGGCCCCGGCGGCGGCCCCGGCGGCGTCACCGGCGGGGGAGGCGCCCGGACTGCCACCGGAACCACTGCCACCGGAATCACCGGCGGAGGGGCTGCCACTGGAACCACCGGCAGAGTGGCCGGGAGTACCGGCGTTGCCGGTGGTGCCGCTGGCACCGGTCGGGCCGGGTTGGGTGACATCGCGCGGCGGCCCACCGCCGGAACTGCCACCAGCGGCGGATCCGCTGCCGGTGGTGGCGCGGCTGCTGAGCTGGCCGACGGTGACGGCGCCGCTGGCCATCGCCCCGCCCACGGCCAGGGCGTCCCCGGCCGAGACCGAGGACCCGGCCGAGGCGACCGCGGGCACGAGCAGTTTCATCAGCGCGGGCAGGGTGAACGCGGCCAGGGTCAGGGTCATCAGTCCGGCGATCACCGACTGGGTGTCGGTTCCGGACCCGATCAGGTAGAACGCGCCGGCGTAGACGAGGGCGGCGGCGGGTTTGAACAGGATGAACGCGATCAGCCAGGCGCAGGACTTGGCCCACCATTGCCGGCCCAGGTCGGTGTTGGTGGCCGAGGCGGCCAGCGGCAGGGTCGCGGTCAGGATGACCAGGACCGCGCCGCGTAGCACCAGGACCACGGCCTGGGCCAGGGCCCCGATGATGGCCAGCAGCGCGATCAGCAGGGTCAGCGCGTTGGCGGCGCCGCCGCCGAGGGCGGAGGTCAGCGTGACGATCTGGGCGAGCGCGTCCATCCGGGCGCCGAAGTTCCCGCCGGCCGAGCGTTGCAGCAGCCAGCCGGCGAACCCGTCACCGGCGGCCACCAGCGCGGCGACCGCGGGGACCCCGACCGCGGACACCAGCAGCAGCCGGACCACCGAGCCGAGCAGGTTCACCCCGGTCCGCGCCTGGCGGCTCCACGCGATCCGCCCGGCCCCGATCAGCACGGAGGCCACCGCGAACAGGCCCACGTACCAGGACAGGGAGCGTTGCAGCGCCCCGACCGGGCCGGTGGTCGCGGACAGGGAGGGTGCGGGGATTTTCTCCCAAAAGGTGAACAGCAGCCGGATCGTCTGCCCGACCGACTGTTGGAAGGAGTCGACGACCCCGGCCCACCCGGCCTTGGCGATGTTGCTCGGACACGCGTTTCCCAGCACCGGGATGTTGCAGGGGTTGGGTAGTGCCCGGATCGGGCTGAGGTGGGTGGTGCTCATCCGCTGGCCGACCAGGGGATGAATCCCTGCAGGGACTGCAGGGCCGCGGTCGGGGCAGTGGTCCCGCTGTCCGGCAGCAGGATCTTCCAGTCCCTGTCACCCCAGATCACGGTGTCGGTGGTGACGGTCAGGCCCCCGTCGCCGGCGGCGCGGGCCAACTGGATGACGGCCCGGTCGGGGGTGTAGGAGACGAGGTTGAACCCGGCGATCTGCGTGAGCTGACCCGGGGTGGGGGTGACCGTCCCGTAGGCGGCGCGCTGGGCCAGAAAGGCCGCCCGGCCCGGGGTGTCGGCGACCGCGGACCGTGTCGCGGCCCGCCAGTCGTCGACCACGGCGAACCGCAGACCGTTGTCGGCGACGGCGAGCAACGCCCCGACGGGGGTGTGGGCGTACCCGGCCATCACCGTGGCGGTATTCACCCGGGGCCCCGCGGTCGGGCTGACCGGCAGAGCCAGGGTCTTCACCGTGACCCAGCTGACCGGGGGAGCGGTCCGCGGCAGCTGCTGGTCCCCGCCGCCGGCCCGGACGGTGGTGCTGCTGCTGCTCGCAGACACGGTCGAGGGCGGCAGCGCGCTCGCTGACACCGCCGTGGTGCTGGTCGTGGGGGTGGGCCCGGCCGCGGGGGAGTCCCCGCCGGTGCCGGTGATGACCACGACACCGAACACGACCGCGACCACCAGGAACGCGGCCGCGACCAGCACCCCGGGGCGGGTCCAGGGGTTACGGGTCTCGCTGTCATCGGCCATGGGGTCTATTACGTCAGCCGGTCAGCGCGTTCAGCAGCGGCCCGGCGGAGCTGCCGATGATCGCGGCCACGAGCACGACGACCATGCCGGTGGCGTGCTCCCCGCCGCGGCCGGTCCGGTGGGCCAGGGCCAGCGCCCCGGCGGCCACGATGAGCGCGACCACGCATACCCCGGTGAAACCCCAGGCCACCCAGCCCATCAGGGTGACCAGCCCGGCGGTGCCCGGGGGCTGCTGGGGGTTCGGGTTCAGGAACGCGGCGGCCAACCCCGGCAGGGACGACAGGGACGACACGGACGGCAGGGCGGTCATGGCAGGGGGTCTCCTCGCAGGTCGGACAGGTCGCGGATCAGCGGGTACAGGGCCGGGGGGACCCCGGCACCGGTCGGGTCGGGCAGGTCGAGCAGATCCGGCTGCCAGGGCAGCCACCACCGGGCCGGGGTGATCCCACCGAGCAGGCGCACCTGGTCGCCCAGGTGGGCCGGCAGCCGTCCCGCGGCGGCGGCGACCAGCACAAGCCCGGCCAGGTGCAGCCCCTCGGGTACGTCGCGGGCGGCCCACTGCCGGCATGCCGCCCGGGCCCGGGCCAGTCCCTGGGCGTGGGTGCGGGCGACCAGCAGCACCGGGTGTGGGCCGCCCTTGGCCGGGTCGGGCCAGCGCCGGTGCGCATCGGCCCCGCCCGGGACCATGCCGGCCAGGGTGGACACCCCGGCCCCGCCGTGCACCCCCAGCCACCACCAGCCCGCCCGGGTCCAGTCCGGGTCGGGACCCCCGAGGTCGGCCCGGACGGGGTCGGTCCAGACGGGCACCCGGTCGGCGGCCAACCCCGGGCTCACCCGCCCCGGGACAGGGTCGGCCCACATGCCCAGACCTCGGCCGGGACCGGGACCCGGGCCACTCTCGCCGCCGGTGTCGGTGGGCGTCCCGGTGCGTCGACGGGCCGCCCGGCGCGCACGGGACACGGGGAATGGCTGGCGCACCCGTGCCCCCTCACCCCGTACCCGGATTCACACCAGTGAACGACGGGGGACACTCTAAGCACACAGCGTCCCCAGTTGTCACCCCTGTGAACGATTCCGGGGGTGTCGGGGTGGGGTCCGCGCGGGCTCCGATGGTCGCGATCAACGGGCCGATACCCTCCGGGTCAGGCGCTTCGGCAGCGCCCGACAGCTGATCGGGACCCGGACCGCGGGCGCAGCGCTGACACGGGGAGCGGATGAGCGGGCCAGGCGAGCAGGCGGCACCGCCACCGTCCGGGGCGCCCGCCGACCCGGAATCGGAATCGGAATCGGTCCCGGCACCGCCAGCGCGGGCAGACGGGCCGTCGGGCGGTGCGGACCCGGCGGGTCGGTCCGGGTCGGCTGGGCCCTCCCCTCCGGCGTTCGCGGACAAGTTGAACTACCTGTTCGCGCACGTGTACCCGCGCGGTGGCCGGGAACGCAGCAATGAGGAGGTGGTCCGGCTCATCGCCGATCGGGGTGGGCCCACGATCTCGGCGACCTACCTGTACTACCTGCGGACCGGGCAGCGGGACAACCCGACCAAACGGCATCTGGAGGTCCTGGCCGAGGCGTTCGGGGTGTCCCCGGCGTACTTCTTCGACGACGCGCTCGCCGAGCGCGTGCAGGCCGAGCTCGGGCTGCTCAGTTCGCTACGGGACTCCCCGGTCCTGGACATCCAGCGCCGCTCGGCCGGGGTCTCGGCGGGGATGTTGCGGGCGCTGAGCGTGATGCTGGACCAGGTCCGGGAACTGGAACACCTTCCCCCCGTGCAGGACCCCCCACCTGAGCCGGGACCAGCCCGGCCGCGGCGGCGCCGGGGACGCCCGGATGATTCACCGCAGTGATCATCACCGGGTGGTGGGGCCGGTAGTTTCCCGGGTCTAGCCTGGCCGACGGCCATACGGGGGGACCCGGACCGGACGCGGGGGGTTCACAGCGGTGAGGCTGCGGCAGCTGCGGGAACGGTACGGGCCGCTGGTGGCGGACATCCCGCTGCCGGACCCGTTCAGCCTGGCGGAGTTCTCCCGGGTCCTGGCCGCCCGGCGGGGCCGGGCGATCCACGTGCGCCCGCTGCCGGCCGAGGTCGACGCCCACTGGGACGCCCCGTGCGGGTTGTGGTTGCCCACCGGGCGGGCCGACCACATCTGGTACTCCACGATCGGTGGGCCCTTCCAGGCCGAGCACGCGGTCTTCCACGAGTTCGCGCACCTGCTGCGCCGGCACGTTCCCCGTGCCCTGCCCGCTGACCTGGTCGCCAGCCTGACCCCGCATCTGTCCGCTGCGACCCGGCAGCTGATCACTGGCGGCCGGGCGCGGACCGAGTACAGCGACCCGGAAGAGGCCGAAGCCGAGGCCATGGCCACCCTGTGGCGCCAACAGATCCGCCGCGCCCACCCGGTCGCCGCCAGTGCCGCCGACCGGGTGGAGGACCGGTTCGGATGAGCACCCGTCTGGCCCTGTCGCTGGTCCCGCCGGTGCTGTTCGGTGGCGGGGCACTGCTGCGGTTGCCGCTGCCCGGGCGGCGCGGCGCCTCGGCCGCCACGTGTCTGGCCCTGGCGTGCTTCGCAGTCGGACTGACCCTCAACGTCGATCCCGTCTACACCGGTCTGGACGCCGCGCTCGGGGTGCCGAACGTCGCGGACCTGCTCGAACACGTGGCCGTCATCGTCGGGGCAACGGTGCTGCTCGGGGTGCTGCGCGCGGTCCACGTGTCCGGGCGGGCACCGCTACCCTCGGCGCTGCTGCTGCTGGGCGCCGCGGTGATCGTCGCCGCGGTTGTGCTGTTTGCGGTGGCGCCGCTGCCGGTGGAGGCTCCGGAGTTCACCGAGCGGTACGCCGGGCTGGGCGCGATCCGCGGCTACTGGGCCGTGCAGGTCGCCTTCCTCGGGATCGCGTTGGTCGAGCTGATCCGGATCGCCGGCTACGCCCGCAAGGCCCGGCGCGTCGCCACCCGGGCCGGGTTCGCCCTGGTCGGTGTTGGCGCCGGGATCGGGCTGGTCTACTCGGTGAACAAGCTGACCGCCCTGGCCGCGTCCGCCGACCCCGCCGGGGCGGTGGCCACCCTCACCGGTGTGCTGGACCAGCCGCTGCTGGTCACCGGCACCCTGGCCATCGGGGTGGGGCTGCTGCTGCCCCCGGCGGCCACCGCCACCCGTGCGCTGTGGGAACCGCTGCGTGACCGCTGGGACGTGCAGCTGCTGCGCCGGCTGTGGCTGGACCTGGCCGTGGTGAACCCGCGGCTGTTCCTGGCCGAGGTCCCCTCCCGGTGGGAGGACTTCTGTGACGGCGCCAACCTGGGGACCCGCCGGTACCGGATCATCGTGGAGATCCTCGACGCGGCCACCGGCCTGCGCAACTACGTCACCCCCGTCCTGGACCAGGCCGCGCTGCGCGCCGCTGACGGGCTGCGCGGGCCACGACGCGACGCGATCGTCGACGCCTGCTGGCTGACCGGTGCCCGCGCCCGCTACCTCGCCGGCGCCCCGCCCACACCCGGGCGGGCCGGCCCGCTGACCGACACCCGCTCCGCCGAGGACGAAGTCGCCCGCCATCTGCGCCGGGTCGCCTGGGCCCGCGCCCACTCCCGGCGCGTCGCCCGGTTCACCGGCCACCGGCCACCCCCGGCGCCCACGCCGACCCCTGCCAGCCAGGGCAACCAGCCGGCCGGGCAGCGGACGGGGCAGTCGACCGGGCAGCGGAGCGCGGGGGAGTCGGCCCGGCGATCCGACGCTGAGCCGCGCCGTGGGCCGGGGCAGTGACCGCCACCAGCCCGGCACGCCCCGGCACCGGCGGGCCCGTGGACCGGGATCGGGAGCCGCCGGTGCCCGCGGCCCTGTCCCGGGCCCTGGGACTGCCGCTCGGGGTGGCGACATTCCTGATCATCGGCGCGGCCAGCAGCCCCACCGTGCTCGGCGGGCTCGGGTGGGGGCTATTGGGCGTCTTCTTCGCCGCCGTGCTCCCGTTCGGGTTGACCCACCGGCTGCGCCGGGACCGGGCCCGCACCGGGCCGGCCGCCCGCCGGGCCCGGATCACCTACATCGGGGTCGCGCTCACCACCGCCGCCGCCGGAGTCCTCGTGCTCGCGGCACTGCCGGCCCCCCGCCCGCTGGTCGCGGCCACCCTGACCGTCGTGGTCGGCGCCGTCGCAGCCGGTGCTGTCAACCTGGTCTGGCCGGTGTCCAGTCACACCAGCGCCGCCTCGGCGCTGATCATGATGCTCGTCGTCCTCTACGGACCGGTCCTGCTGCCCGGCTACCTGCTCATCGCGGCCCTGGCCTGGTCCCGGATCGCGCTCGCCCGTCACACCGTCGCCCAGGCACTGGCCGGGATCGGCCTGGGTAGCGGCGTCGCCCTGCTCGTCATGACCACCCTGACCTGAGAGACCCGACCGGTTTCCGAGGTCACCACCACCCGACCGGCCGACTCACATCAGTGATCCCGTACGGGGCTTGTCGGGGCCGTGATTCACTGCGGTGAATGAGCGGGCGGTGGGGTGGCGACTGTGCCCGGTAGCGGTCTGCTCGCCGGGATCGGCGGCGCCGTCGTGACCGGGGTCATCGGGCTGGCGATGGTCGGGGGCGTGCTCAACGGTGATCCCCCGGCCGCGGTAGGGAGCCCGGCCGGGCCCGCCGGGCCGATCCGGCCCGGCACGGTCCCACCCGCCTACGCCGGGCTGGTCAACGCCGCCGGCACGGTCTGCCCGACCTTCCCCCCGGCGTGGATCGCCGCGCAGCTGGACCAGGAGTCCGGGTTCAACCCCCGCGCGGTCTCACCGGCCGGGGCGCAGGGCATCGCCCAGTTCATGCCCGGCACCTGGGCCGGCTGGGGCCGCGACGGGGACGGCGACGGGGTCCGCGACCCCTTCGACCCGGCCGACGCCATCCCCGCCCAGGCCGCGTTCGACTGCGCCCTGGCCGCGGACATGGCCGGCGCGCTGCGCGCCGGCCGGGTGGTCGGCCCGGTGCGGGAGCTGGCCCTGGCCGCCTACAACGCGGGGGAGGGGATGGTGCTGGCCACCGGCGGCACCGTGTCCCGCTACCCGGCCGAAACCCAGGGCTACCTGGCCCGGATCACCGCCCTGGCCGCCACCTACACCGCCGCCCCACCGGCGGGTCCGACCCCCGGGACCGGCACCAGCCTGGGCACGGTGGCCATCGGGTACGCCCGGACCCAGCTCGGGGTGCCCTACTCCTGGGGCGGGGGCAACCTGACCGGCCCCAGCCTTGGTATCGGCTCCGGGGCGCGCACCGTCGGCTTCGACTGCTCCGGGCTGATCCGCTACGCCATCTACCAGGCCTCGGGCCGGCGCATCACCCTCCCGCGGACCGCGTCCGCCCAGGTCGCTGCCGGCACCCCCGTGCCCCGGGCACAGCTGCGGCCCGGGGACGCGATCGGGTTCGCCGACGCCACCGGGCTGCACCACATCGGGATCTACCTCGGCAACAACCAGATGCTGCACGCCCCCGAAACCGGAGGGCACGTCGAGGTCATCAGCCTGACCGGCCGATACTGGGCCAGCCAGACCTGGTACCCGGTCAGGTACCAATGAGCGCGCCCACCCCGCAGCCCGCCCTGACCGCGGCCGTCATGATGCTCGCCGCCGTCCTGGCTGCTGCGTCCGCGGGCTGCGCCGCACAGCCACCCCTGCTCACCCCGGTGGGCCCGCCGTCGGCAGCAGCGCCCACCACGACAGCAACGTCCACCCCCAGCCCTTCGCCGGGGCACTCCGGCGCAGGCGCGCCCGGGATCCTGGGACCGCCCACCGGCGCACCCGTCCCTACAGCCTCGACCCCGCCAGGCCGGGCCGTCGGCCTACCGGACGCCACGACCCGGACCAGCGCGGACCCGGGTGTCGTCGCTGTCGCAGGGCTCACCGTCGCCTACAACGCCGACACCGACACCGACACCAGCCCCCTGGACGCGCAACGCCGCGCCCTGCCCTGGTTCGGCGGCGGCTACGCCGCCGCCATCAGCGCCGCGGACCCGCCCACCGGGCCCGGCGCGACCTGGACCACCTGGGCCGCCCACCACGCCCACCTGCTCGTCCAGATCGCCGCCTCCGCCGATGACCACCCCGCCGACACCCCGACCACCGCCGACCGCCAATACCTGCTCACCCAAACCCCCACCGCCCCGGGGTGGACCGGGCCCCCGGTCACCGTCGCGGTCTACGTCGGACTCACCCGGACCCCCGACGGCCGCTGGCAGATCACCGAACTGGACCAACACAGCCCGTGAGAACCCCTCAGCGGGCCGGCGCCACCGCGCCCCGGTTCCCCGTGCTGCACGGCCGGATCAGCGCCGACGGCACCGCCACCCTCGACGGGCGCACCGTCAACACCAACACCGGGACCACCGGCCGCGCGAACACCGAGCGGGCCCTGGTAGCCGACGCGGTCACGGTCGCCGGCCTCTACGGCCGCCAGATCCGGCTGCACCTGACCGACCCCACCGGCAAAACGCGCCGCCTCGTCGTCCACCCCCATGGACCCGTGTACCCGGACAACACCCGCAGAACGCGGCGCGGCGCTGGTGATGCATGAGCCGAAGATCCCCACGCGGACCTGACCGGAGCAGGTGCCGGTCAGGTCACGGGCTGGTCGTTCGGCGGGGGCAGGGTGGTCCCGTTGCGCAGGATGACCGGTCCGACCGGGACTGAGCCCGGTCCGGGCGGGGGTGGCGGGGGCGCGGGGGTCGGCGCTGGGGAGGGGGGCGTGGGCTGGGTGATGGTGGTGCCGTAGCCCGGTGGGGTCGCCGAGGGGTTGGCGGTGGTGTCGACCAGGTCGGCGAGGGTGGGGGCCTCGTCGAGGCGGGGCACCCCGAGCGGTGGGAGGCCGAGTAGGTCCAGGACGGTTTTGCCAATCGAGGTGTGCCCGTTCCAGCGGGAGTCGATGCCGGGGGTGACGGGTCCGCCGAACATCAGCAGCGGTACGCGGGGGCCGTAGGCCAGTTGGACCCCGTCGGGGGTGTGTTCCAGGTTCGGGGTGGTGACGTGGTCGTCGAAACCGCCCCAGTCGTCCCAGGTCACCATGAACACGGTGCTGTCCCACAGGCCGGCCGTGGCGATGGCGTCGACGGCCTGCCAGATCGTGTCCTGGCCTTTGGTCACATCGGCGACGGGGTGCTCGTCGTAGGGGCTGTCGTGCCAGACCATCGACAGCTCGGGCAGGGTGCCGTTGCGGGCGTCGGTGAGGATCTGGTCGGACCGGACGATGTTCGCCGAGCCTTTCAGCTGGGAGTAGAAGGTCACCGGGTAGCTGGACGCGCCGGTGTAGGCCTTCCAGGTCAGGCCGTGGTCCCCGGCGTGCCCGGGCAGGGAGGGCATGTCCCAGACCGGGTCAGCCTGGCCGCGGGGGGGGTTGCGCAGCGTCGGGGACTGCCCGCCGATGATCAGCAGATGGTTCGGGGTGGAGTTCGTTCCGAACCCGGAGCAGTGGTGGTCCAGGAACGCCCCGGTCTTGGCCAGCCACGCGTAGTAGGGCAGCACCGTGTCGGTGTCGATCTGGGTGTGCACCGCCGGCGTGGGAGCGCCGCTGGCCTGGGCGTGCAGCCACTTCGCGTACGCCGCGCGGTTGTGGGCATGGTCACGGGCCGGGGGGTTCGGCTGGGCCGGCCAGTCGGTGGCCACGTTCGCCCCCCACGGGCGCAGGGAGCTGAAGTAGTTGTCGGTGGTGTGGTTCTCCTGGGTGAACACCACGACCCGCTCCACGATCTTGACCATCAGCCCACCGTGCCCGGGCCCGGCCGGCCCGGCAAACGAACAGTCCGCGAACAGACCCCCCGCATAGGACCTATCGCCGCCCTGGCCCTGCCCGCCGTCGGCGTCAGGCAGTGCCCTCTGCGCGCTCCGCCTCGGCCGGCCGAGCTGCGCCGCCGGCGCCGGCGGGAGCGGGAGCGGGCTGGACGTCGCGGCCGGTGATTGCGAGGGAACCGACCATGAGGATCATGAGGCCGACCAGTCCGGCGGCGACCGGGCCGGCTCCCCAGCCCAGGCCGTGATCGATGCGCGGTTTGCCCAGGCCATCGGCGATGGAGGCGCCTAATGGCCGGGTGAGTACGTAGGCGGCCCAGAAGCAGGCCACCGGGTTCCAGGCCAGCCAGCGGTAGCCGATCGCGGGGATCAGGATTAGCCCGGCGAACAGCGCAGCGGAGGGGAAGTAGCCGAGGTTGCCGGTGATAGCGGTGTAATCGCCGACGGCGGTGCCCAGGGCGAAGGTCGCGACCACGACGGCCCAGTAGAAGAGTTCGCGTCCGGTGGTGTTAATCGTGTGGATCGACAGGGTGTGCTGGGTAGCTCGCCAGGTCACGAACACTGCAGCGAGGACCACCGCGTACAGCAACGAGGACACCGTGTAGGGAACGCCGAGTCCGACGTGGAGAACGTCGGCGGCCATGGTGCCGAACACACCGACCATCGCGACGGCCAGCCAGTACGCCCATCGTTGGTACCGGCGTTGGCGCAATTGGATCACCAAGGCGAGGACGAACGCGGCGAACCCGCCGATGACCGCCACCTGCGGGGCGACGGCGTGCACCGAGTAGTCCGAGGTCGACTCACCCAGCGCCGTCGAGAGGCCCTTGGTGATCCAGAACACCGCGGTGATCTCCGGGACGCGCAGCGCCCCTGGTCTGCTCACCCACGCCCAGTCATGTCGGGCAGTCATCGCAGCGGCCATCGGCTTGTCATCACCTCCGCCAGGACGTTAGACGGGGCTGCGGGCAGCTGCGGGCTCGCCCGCACCCGTTCCCGGATGAACAGCCCGTCCTGCGGTGACCGACCCGCGCCCATCAGTCCTACCGCGCGCCGAACCCGACAGGCTCGCCTCCCGATCTGGCCGATCATCTGCAGTGGTCTCCCGGAACGCCATCCCCCAGCCGTTCACCCGGCCGGGTCACAGCAAGGCGCCAGACACATTGCCCGGGCGTCGCCCTCGTCCTGGCTGCACGAGTACACCCATCACCGGCCCGACACCGCGATCGAGAACCACCTGCTGATCACCCGCTTGACCAACCTGTCCGGGCAAGGCACACACCTCGGCGGCCGCTTCCTGCTCACCCGGTGGTCACCGTCCGTTCAGCGGGCGTCGATAGCTTGCCCGTATCCGTGATCAACGCCGAGAGGAACCCGACGTGCCACGCAACAAGACGCTGCGACGCCTGGCGATCGGCGCCCCGGCGCTGGGTTTCGCCCTGCTGCTGCCGGCCGCCGGAGCTCAGGCGGCTGGACCGGTGGTGCCGCCCGGTTTCACGGTGAGCACGTTCGCCTCCGGCGGGTCACTGAGCAGCCCCGACGACATCACGCTGCTCGGCGGCAATGTGTATGTCAGCTACCAGAACGGGGTCGGATCCAAGGGCGAGCCGAGCTCGACGGGCACCACGTCCTCCACCGTGGTGGAGTACAGCCCGGCCGGGACCCGGCTCGCCAGCTGGTCGCTGACCGGCAAGTGCGACGGCCTGGCTGCTGACACCGCCAACAACCGGCTGGTCGCCACGGTGAACGAGGACGGCAATTCCAGCCTGTTCGTGATCCGTCCCGGCAGGCCCACCCCCGCGCACTACACCTACCGTCCCGCCTTGTCGCACGGCGGCGGCAGTGACGCGATCTCCTTCCTGCACGGCCAGATGCTGATCTCGGCTTCCGCTCCCGGGTCGGACACCGCGGTGCCGGCGGTGTACGCGGTGACCCTGTCCGGGTCGACCGCCCACGTCAGGCCGGTGTTCGCTGACAACAGCACGGCGACGCTGGCGAACACCGGAGCCGGCAGCGGCCGACCCCAGACGCTGGCACTGACCGACCCCGACTCCAGCGAGGTGGTGCCCGCGGTGAGCGGCCGGTTCCGGGGGGACTTCCTGCTGGACAGCCAAGGGGACAAGCAGCTGATCTTCGCCAGCACCGTCGGCTCGTCGAGCCCCAGGCTGCGGGTGCTGCACACCTCCACCGAGATCAATGACACGGCCTGGGCGACCACCACCCAGGGCACCCTGTACATCACCGACACCAAGGCGAACCGGCTGGTGGTGGTGCGCGGCAGCTTCCCGATCGGCCAGGCCTACAGCGCGGTCCCCGCCGACAGCAGCGTCAATCCGAGCACGGTAGGGACACTGAACCTCGCCAGCGGCGTGGTTTCCCCGTTCGTCACCGGTTTGGCGAGTCCGGCGGGCCTGCTGTTCGTGCCGACCCCGGGCCAGGTAACCCAGGCGCCCACCGGCGGCATCCAGGCCGGTGTGGGATCGACCAGCCGTCCCGCCATCGGCCTGAACGTCCTGGGCGCGCTGCTGTTGCTCGCCGGCGGCGGGGCAGGCGGGGCAGGGGTGGCCGCCTGGCGCCGGGTGCGCCGGTCCTGACTGTCGGAATCCAACGCGGCATCGAGCCGGCCCGGGGCGTGATCCGCGCCGAGCCCCGCGCACCGTCGCGCACTCCTGTTCGCGTGCCTGGCCCTGCTCGGTGTCGGCGCCGTCCTGCTCGCGCGAGCCTCGAGGCGCCGGCCACCGCCGCGCCCAGCGCCGGCCGCAGCGGACGTCCCATCACCGCGCGGCGCTGCCGGGTCGGCCAGCCTGCCGGCCTCAACCCGGACGGGGCCATCGGCGTGCCCCGCGAGGTGACCACCGCCTGTTATCGGTACTCGCTTTTGGGTCCCCCACTTCTCACCGAGTGTCCATCGACGGGCCACAAACCGTTCACCCCCGGTAACTACCGTTCCGATCGTCGAAAGACCATCGTCGACCCACCCTGTGGAGGCCCGGCATGACTCGAACTCGGTTCTTTCCGGCGGCGTCGATCGGGAACACTCCGGTCCAGCTGCCGTTCGGGATCAACCTGGCCGTGTACTTGGCGCTGGTCGTGATCTGCCTGGGCATCCTGGCGCTGGTCGTCGCTCGGACCCGGGCCGGGACCCGCGCCGGCGAGCGGTACGGCGTCGACGGCCGCGCCGGCGCCGGCCGGTGGACGACCCAGGACATCCTCGTCGTGGCGATCATGGCCGTGCTGCTGGAGGTGTACGACAACCTCATCGGCGACCAGTTCGTCACGCCGGTGATCGAGGCGATCCCGTTTGCCCACCAGCTCGCCGCCAATGACCTGCCGTACATGTTCCTGTTGATGACCGGGATCGCCATTGTCCGCAAGCCGGGCGCGGCCACCGCGATGGTATTCCTCAACTTCTTACTCATGCAGCTGTTGTACGGCGGATCGGAGTCCAGTCCCTTGTACTGGCCCTATGGGCTGTTGCAGGGGGTGTTTATCGACCTCTACATTCTGGCCCGGCGTGGGCGGGTGTTCAGTCGCTCCGGCGGTCCGGCGGTGATAGACGGCCTGGTCATGGGGGCGCTGCGCGCCTTCCCGGCGACCGCCGCCCAGTCCGCGGTCATCACCCCGCTGCTGAGTGGGGTCACCAAGACCGGGCAGGCGATCCTGATATACGTGGTGCTCAACACGATCGGCAACGGCCTGGGGGCGGGGATCAGCGCGCCGCTGGCCATCCGCGTCGCGCGCACGGTGGACCCGTCGGTCGGCTACCACGACGTCGATGCCGAGCCCGACGTCGACGCCGAGCCGGCAGTCAGCGGCGAGGTGGTCCGATGAGTGCCCCGGTCCGCCGGATGGATCGGGCGAGGAGCGCGCACCGAGCCGCGGCCCTGCTCCGGATCGCGGTCGTCGCCGCGGTCCTGGCGCTTCTGCTCGCCGCCGACGGCTTCTATATGCGTTCTACCGGGTACGGATCGGGCTCGACGTACAACTTCGGCCTGTCAGACGCCGGAACCATCTTTGTCGCCGCGGCGATCGTCGGAGCCATCGCGGTCCTCCTGCTGACTGCGTGGGGGCGCGAGTCCCGGAGGACCCGCTAGGTGCCGGACCTCGCTGTGGAGGAGTTGAGCTTCCGGTACCCCGGCGCCGCACAACCGGCGCTGTCCGGGATCGACCTGCGGATCCCGGGCGGCCAGTTCGTTCTGCTCGCCGGTCCGTCTGGGTGCGGGAAGTCCACGCTCGCGCTGGCGATGTGCGGGCTCGTGCCGGCGCGGATCCGCGGCCGGTGCACCGGCTCGGTACAGCTGGATGGTCGCCCCCTGGCTGGTCTGGAGCCCGCCCAGGTCGCCCAACGGGTCGGGATGGTCTTCCAGGACCCGTCCAGTCAGTTGGTCACCCCGACGGTGGAGACTGAGGTCGCGTTCGGGCCGGAGAACCTCGGGCTGCCTCGCGAACAGATCGCCGGCCGGGTGGAACAGGCGCTGACCGTGACCGGCTGCGCCGCGCTGCGCCGGGCCACCACCGCGTCGCTGTCGGGTGGGGAGAAGCAGCGGGTCGCCATCGCCGCCACCCTGGCCATGCACCCCCAGGTCCTGATCCTCGACGAGCCGTGCTCGGACCTGGACCCGGCCGGGACCCAGGAAGTCCTCGCCGTGGTGCGCCGACTCAACCGCGAGCAAGGGATGACCGTCATCCTGGTCGAACATCGGATCGACGAGGTCGTCGCCTGGGTGGACCGGGTGGTGCTGCTCGATCGCGGGCGGGTCGTCCTGGACCGGCCGGCGGCTCACGCCTTCGACGAGCCGAACGGCTGGGACGCGCTGGGGGTCGCCGTCCCTGAGATGGCCCGGCTCGGTCTGGCCCGGCCCGAGCTGTTCCCGGGCGGTCCGCCACTGTCGGTCACGGCTGCCCATGACGCCTTGGCCGGAACCCCCGCGGGCGAGCGGGTGAGCCGCTGGATCACTCGAGCCGGTGACAACCGGGCCGACGTCCGGGTGGGCGGTCCGTCCCGCCGCGACCCGCTCGTCCGGTGGTCCGACGTCGACATCGCGCACGAGGACCGTACTGTCCTGTCCGGCCTCTGTCTGGAGGCGGCGCGCGGGGACTGGCTGGCAGTCGTGGGGGCCAACGGGTCGGGCAAGACCTCCCTGGTCGAGCTGGCCATGGGCTTTCGCCGGCCGGACGCCGGCCGGGTCGAGGTGGCGGGCCGGGCCGTGGACAGCTCCGACGTGTCCCGGCAGACCGGTCAGCTGGGATACCTGTTCCAGGCGGCGGACTCGATGCTGTTCACCTCCTCGGTGGCCGATGAGTTGGGGTTCGCGTTGCGCCACCGGCGTCGGGGGCGCCAGGCTCGGGCAGATCCTGCACGCGACGGTCGCGACGGTCGCAGCAGGATCGACGAACTGCTGGCCCTGACCGGCCTGGCCCACCGGCGCGGCGCGGACCCGTTCACCCTCAGCGCCGGCCAACGCCAGCGGTTGGCCATCGCATCCCTGCTCGTCGACGTTCCCGGCGCTCTAGTGCTCGACGAACCGACCACCGGGCAGGACGAGGGGCACGCCCGCGCCATGCTGCAGTTCCTGGACGAGCTGCGCCGCCAAAGAGACCTGACCTACGTCATGGTTACTCACGACATGCGGGCCGTGGCCGCGTACGCCACCCGGGTGGCCGTGCTCAACGGCGGGCGGATCGTGCTGGAGGGCCCGCCCGCTCAGGTCTTCGCGGCCGGAGCGGCGCTCGCCGAGGCCCACCTGGTCCCGCCGCCCGTCGCGGACCTGCACGCCCGGCTGGCCGACGCGCCGCCGGAGCGGGTGATGCTCACCGTGGATGAGCTGCTCGGCGCACTGCCCATCGCACCCCTGGCGGTGGCAAGGTGAGGCACGCCCTGCTCGACACCCTGGCCGGTCGCACCCTTATCGGGTACCTGGCAGTGTTCGTCGTGCCGGTCGTGCTGCCGGTCGTGTTCGTCAAGCTCGTCGGGCTCGGCGGGCTGCGCAGCATCTTCTCCTTCCAGGCCACCGAGGGCCCGATCCACCGTCTGGACCCGCGGATCAAGCTGCTGTACCCGTTCGTGGTATCCACCGCCGGGGTGCTGCTCAGCTGGCGGGGGGTGCTCGGGCTGCTCGCGGTCACGCTCGTGCCGTGGGTGGTGCTGCGGCCCTCAGCCGGACGCGTCCGGGCGGTGTTGACGATGGCGCTGGCCCCGGCGGTCGGGGTCGTGTGGTCCCAGGCGCTGTTCCACCCGACGGTGAACCCCGCCGGCCAGGCGGCGGTCGACTTCCGGTTCCCCACCACGATCAGCTGGGTCGGGGCACCCGGGATCTCGGTCAGCGGGCTGGTCTACGGCGCCGAACAGTCCGGCCGCCTGCTGGTGTCGGTGTCCTGCTCGCTGCTGCTGGTGCTGACCACCACGCCCGCGGACATGGTGTGGGCGTTCCGCAAGTTCCGGCTGCCGGCCAAGGCCGGGTTCGCCCTCGGCGTGGCGCTGCGGTTCCTCCCGGACCTGTTCACCCGGCTGACGGTGCTCCTGCGGGCCGTGGAGGTCCGCGGACTGGACCTGAGCCGCCCCGGGTGGACCCGTCCGTGGGAGGTGCCCGGCTACCTGGGGCGGGTGTTCACCGCTATCCCGGCGGTCACCGTGCCCCTGCTCGTGGGGGCGTTACGTTCGACCGGAACCATGGCCATGGTCGCCGACGCGCGGGCCTTCGGCGCCGTGGCGACGCCGACAACCCTGCGTGAGCACCGGACCAGCCCGCCCGACGTGGTGGCGCTCGGTTTCCTGGTCGCGGTCGTTGTGGCAGCCGTGGTCCTGGTCGCCACCGGGGTCGCGGCCCGGGGGGCTCAGGGGTGAGCGGCTGCGGTCAGCCGCTCACGCAGTCCGTCCAGCGCCTCGGCCGGGACGCCGCCCGGGCCTTCCAGGTACCCGCGGACCGAGCCCCAGCCGGACTCGATCACGGCCAGGGCGGCCCGGAGCCCGGCCGGGTAGGCCGCGTAGACCGGAACGAACGAGGCCAGCGGGATCCCCAGGCGGGTCAGCTCCGTTTCGTAGCGGGCAAGCCGGGTAGGCGAGACCCCGCCGCGCGAGCGCAGGTAGTCCGTCATGACCGCGTGCTCCGGTACCCCGAGCAGGCGCAGAACGACCGCGACGACCAGGCCCGTCCGGTCCTTGCCGGCAGCGCAGTGCACGACCGCGGGCAGGGCGTCCGGCTCGGCGAGGACACGGACGGCCGCCCCGACCGCGGCGCCCTCGCGAGTGACAATCTGCTCGTAGGCCCGGACCTTGGCCGCAGCGAACGCGCGAAGCGCCCCCGCGGGGGTCCGCTCGCCCGGCGAACCGTCGAACGGCGGGTCGGAGTCGGCCGTCATCCGGGTCAGCACCGCGTCTCCCGGTTCGCCGCCCCACATCGGTATCCGATGCAGCACGAAGCCCGCCCGGTCCGCCGTCTCAGGACGACCGGCCACCTCTTGGGGCAGCCGCAGGTCCACGACCGTACGGACTCCCAGGTCACCGAGCTGGCGCCACCCTTCGTCAGTCAGCCCGTCCAGGTTGCCCGACCGGTACAGGGTTCCCGCGGCGACCTGCGTCCCGGCGGCCGCGGGCAGACCACCGACGTCGCGGAAGTTGAACGACCCGGTCGGGGCGAACATGGCGTCCCTCCTTCGAACGAGCAGCCCGCGGGCCCGCGGTGCCGCAGAGCCCAGTCTCCTGTTCCGTCCCGGAGGCGCACGATGAGCCATAAGTCGCACCCACACCCCGGGGCCGGTCGGTGACCGCCGGGGTCCTGGCCGTCTCGGTGTTCCTGGCCTGCCTGGTGGAGAGCGTCGAAGCCCTGACGATCGTGTTGGCGTCCGGGGTCAGCCGCGGCTGGCGCTCGGCCACTCAGGGAGTGGTGTCCGGCCTGGCCGTGCTCGCGGTCATCGTGGCCGTCCTCGGCCCTGCCCTTATCCTCATCCCGCTCAACGCCCTGCGGTTGGTCGTCGGGGCCCTGCTGCTGGTGTTCGGCCTGCAGTGGATCCGCAAGGCGGTGCTGCGGGCGTGCGGGTTGAAGGGCCTGCACGACGAGACCGCCCTGTTCGCCGGGCACCGGGCCGAGGCGAAGGCAGCCGCCCGCGGCGGTCGCGGGGTGGTCCGGGATTGGTACGGGTTCACGCTGGCGTTCAAGGGCGTCCTGCTGGAAGGGCTGGAGGTGGCATTCATCGTGCTGAGCTTCGGAGCCAACGCGGGCCGGACAGGGCTGGCCGCGGTCGCAGCCGGGGCGGCGGTGCTGGTTGTGGTCGCGGCAGGGTTCGCAGTCCGCGCACCGCTGTCCCGGGTCCCGGAGAACTCGATGAAGATGGCCGTCGGGGTGATGCTGACGACGTTCGGCATCTTCTGGGGAGCCGAGGGCGCCGGAGCGCACTGGCCGGGCGCGGACCTGAGCCTGCTATGGCTGTTCGTGTTCGTCGCCGCCGTCACGGCCGCGCTCATCGCCGTGACCCGGCGCGGCGGCCGTCCCGTGGTGCCGGTGCCCGTCGGGGCGGGGAGCCGCTGAGGTGCTCCGCCGGTTCGGGCTGTTCTGGGTCGACTTCGTGGTCGGTGACGACTGGCGGGTGGCCGCCTGGGTGGTCGTTGCCCTGGTCCTCACCGCGGTACTCGCCGCGATCGGGCTGCCTGCGTGGTGGGTGCTGCCGCTGGGGGCCGTCGCCGTGCTGGCGCGGTCGGTCGCGCGTGCCGCCCGGTCGTCCCGCGACAGCGGCTGATCACCGTCGCCGGTGCAACTCCGCCCGCGCACCCGGCGTCAGGCCGACTCCCCGGCGAGGGCGACCTGACCCAGACGCCGGACCTCCGACCGGTCACCGACCCCGAGCACACCGGTCCAGCGTTGCAGCGACCACCTGAGCCCAAGGGCCAACTCCGTCAGCGGCTGGCGGCGGAGTCCGTTCTCGAGGCGGCGGCAGGTCGGTCGGGGACCCGGGATCTGCCGGTGACCCGTGCCTCAGCGATCCGTCGAGTGACCGGTGAGGTGGGCTTGTTCTGTCGGTCGTTGACCGCGACCCGCAGTCGTGCTGCCTGGACCACCGCTGGCGACACGCGGACCTGCTTGCGGCTCACGGGATCCTCCTCAGCGGTCGGATGGGTCTTCATCCTCGGTCACGAAGTCAACCTTGTCGACAGTGTCGCCGTACTGCTGCTCGAGCTCGTTGAGGACGGGGTTGGCGTTCAGCGCCTCCAGCAGCGCCTCGTCATCGGCGGTCGCGAGCTCCGACCGCGCCAGGACGGCCAGCAGGGCCCGGCCCTTCGCCACCGACCGGGGGTTGCCCGCCAGGGTCAGGTCGGTGGCCCATTGCATGCGGCGGAACCACTCCTGTCGGCGAGCCGCCCGGTCCTGCTGGTCGGTGGACAGTCGGGTCGCGCGGGCACCCGCCCGAGCGGCGTAGAACGCTGCGGCCACGGTCGCGGCGCCGACGATCAGCTGGACCAGGACGCCGAGCACAACCAGAGCGTAGAAAGCCCGCCCCGGCCAGCCGGTACGGGTGTGCGCCGGACCATGACCTTGATCGGTTCGTCCTTCGACAGCCCGCAGCTGCGACGGCGGATCGGACGCTGACCCCCTCGAGGCGCACCACAACAGGCGCTGCCACCGTCGGTCCAGCCACCTTCCCAGGCGAAAGTTCCGCTACTGATGCATAACCCTCATTATCCACCAGAATCGGGCCGCTCCCCGGGCCGCTCGCTGGGTGACGACCGCAGCTCATGTAGGCGAGGGTCTGCCCGGCGGCGGAGGTGAGATGCCCCGCGGGCTTCACGCTCTGGCTGTTGGTGGTGCTTGCACCCGCGCTGCCGCTTCGACCGCTGCTGGTGGTGACCCCGTGAAGCTCGCCCAGGGCTGCGTCGACACCGTCCGCCGCCGGGTCCGGCAGGCCACCCTTGGCCACCGCGGCCGCACCGGCGACCCGCTCTACACGATCCGCCGGCCCCTGCTCCGGGGCGGAGAACCACACCGTGCGCAGCTGGGAGCGGCTGCTGACCGGCCTGGCGGCCGGGGACCCGGATCAACCCGTCGCCCGGGCCTGGATCGCCGCGCAGGAACTGCGCCACGTCGACGGCGCCGGTGACCTCGACACGGCCCGGGCCCGGCTGGAAGTCTTCCACCGGGCCTGCGCCGTCGACGGGGCGAAACCGGGTTGGGCGGGATGCGAGATGGGGCGCTACCGGGTTCCTAGAACATGGATGAGGAGGGTCGGCGGTTCGCCCGGGCTGTTCGCGGCTCCGCTGTGTCATCGGGGTGTGACGGCACGACCCCTGCCGGGGTCGAGCAGCTACGCGCCGCGCCAGACCGGAGGAAGGGGGTAGTGCGGTGATCGAGGCGATCTTCAATGGGGTGGTGGTCGCGCGCAGCGCCGATACCGTGCTCGTGGAAGGCAATCATTACCTCCCGCTGGACTCGGTCGAGCAGCGTTACCTGGCCCGCTCGCGGGCCAGGTCGCTGTGCCCGTGGAAGGGGCTGGCCAGCTATTACACGGTCGAGGTGGACGGTGTCCGTGCCCGGAATGCCGCCTGGACCTACCGGCACCCCTCGCCGCTGGCGCGCAGGATCAAGAACCACGTCGCGTTCTGGGGCGGCGTGCAGGTGGTCGGCGCGCCGGAGCGTGATCCGCGATGAGGCTGCCGCGGCGACTGCGTGAGCTGGAGCGGCCACCCGTCCGGTCGACCCGCAGACCGAGGCTGTGATTGCGGCAGCGGTGGGCTGAACTTGCTGAGCGTGTCCGGACGCCGGCGCAGAGATTGGGTCCCAACGCGGTCGACTGCGAGGGCACGCACGGGGTGTTTCCGCGGTGCAATCTGGCCTGGGCGCCGGGCCGGTGCGCACGCTGGTGTTCGTGAGCGTCCCGCTGCCGCGCCCGGCACTGGTGCTCGCCGGACTGTTCTGTTTCCTGATCTCCTGGAGCGAATACGTGCTCACGCTGCTGGTCGGGGCCGGGCAGGTGCAGACGCTGCCGCTGCTGCTGTTCGCCGCGATCGGCTCCTCGGACACGACCGCCGCCGCGGCGCTCGGTGTGCTGGTCGTACTGCCGCCGCTGGTGCTCGTCGCGCTGGCTGGGTACCTCATCGATGGCCGGATCACCGCCACCGATCTCCTCCGCCCGCCACCCTGCGCTCTCCGACCGGTGGAACGAGTTCGCTGATGCGGTCCTCTATATCGGGGAGCTACCGGTCCGGGATTTTGTTCCGGGTCCTTCCAACGTGAATCGGCGGTGGCCCTGGCACACCATCACCCACGGACCGAACGACCCCGGGCCGGGCCCCCGGTCCCGCTCCTCGGTCAATGGCGGTATGGGTCGCGCTTGTCCTCCTCCGCCGTCGCGGTGCATCCCAGGAGATTTCGGGTCGATGGCGGCTCACTCCACGGTCTTGTTGAGAGCGCAGCTCCGGTCAGACGATTTCGAGGTGGTCGATCTCGTGGACGCGCCGTGATGGTGCGGCGGCGGGGTGGTCGAGGTAATACAGGGCGATCGAGGCGATGTCGTCGTTGAGCTGGAGGTACCGGCCCCCGGACCGCCAGCCGAGTGCCTGGATGGTGACCTCGATGCCCTGGGTGAACCGCACCGGGTCGGGCAGGTGCCACCGGTACATGCCGAACCGTTGCTGAGAGGCGTACATGCCGCCCGCGCCGGCGTCGATGACCTGGCTGAGCCCGAGGAACGGTGTGCTGTAGAGGCCGTACTGCCCGGGCGGCTGCTCGAAGTTCCACGCGCCGCCGAAGTAGTCCTCGGTGCCGGTGCCCTTGATGGTCGGGTGCTCCTCGCCGTCGAGGTGGAAGGCGACCTCTCCCTCGCCCCACCAGCCGGTGCTGTTCGACTGCCACGCGAGGTAGGTGCCGACATAGTGCCCGTGGCCCTCGACGCCGTCGAGGATCGGGTGCAGCTCGCCGGCCGCCAGGGGTGCCGACCGCCGCCACGCGGCATGGAGGTAGCCCCGCGGGACGTCGGCGACCGGACCGCTCCCCGCGGTCTCGGCCCACGTGACCTGGAAGTAGAGCGGCGGGCTGTCCTCGGCGGCGAGGTTGGTGACCGTGATCCGCGCGTGCTCGCGGAACGGCATCGGCCAGTAGGAGTTGAAGCCTCCGCGGGGGTTCACCGCCACGGGCAGGCTGGACACCCGCGAGGGCTCGCACCAGCCGTTGGCGAAGAAGTCGCCGAGGGGCACCTCGATCGAGGGCTCCCCGGACCGTTCCCAGGTGATGCCGAGGACGAGGGACCGCCACCAGGACGGGTGGATCGTGCACCACAGGTGCTGGATGACGCCGGGTCCGGACATCTCCGCGATCGTGGTCTCACCGGGTGGCAGCACGATCGAGGGGCTGAGCTTCCAGCCGACCCCGAGGTCCCGAGCGGCCGCGGCCCCGGTGCCGGTCGCCGCGAGACCGCCGCCGCCGGGACCACCGGTGGCGTTTTCCGGGCTGATCGACCGGGTGCGGTCGTCGCGCAGGTCGGCGATGCCGCCGAGGTCACCAATCATGAAAATCTTGCTCCTCACGGCGTCGACTGAACAGCTGCACCCATGTCCCGGGCGCAGCTCTGGGTGGGACCGCCCCGGTTGATGTCGGTCAGGCGTGGACGTCGCCGCAGAGGTGGACCCGCACCCCGAGCTCGGCGAAGAACGCGGCCTTCGCGAGCAGGCCCCGATCGGCGGTCTCGGCGTTCCCTGTCCCTCGAGGTTTTAGAACTGTCGCAGTCCCATCCTCGCTGGTCACAGGGGCATTCGACTGTCACGACCCACCTACAACGCCGGCGGATCCAGGATAAGTCAACGCGGCCGCTTGACAGCTCGCCCGGACGCTCGCTAGCCTTTGGCCTAGCGAGTGAGTAATCGATTTTCCGGGGCTTCAACGGAGAGGCGGCGCTGGAATGGGACCACCGGCAACGCCCGGAACAACCGGGTACCGGGTCATCGACCGCCGATCGGTCCTGCGGGCCGGGTTGGTGGGGACCGCCGCCTTCGCGGCACCTATGCTGCTCGCCTCGTGCGGCCGGCCCGGCAGTGCCGGGTCGTCCGGGCCGCTGCAGTTCTGGAACTTCTACGGCCCGCAGAGCAACTCCGACCCGACGATTCAGGCGCAGAGCAGGTGGTTTGAGAAGACGGTCCAGGACTGGAACGACACCCACGACCGGAAGATCGAGCTGGTCTTCGTTCCGGGTGCCGCCTACCTGAACGGCGCGAAGCTCCCGACCGCCTTCGCCGCCGGCGACGGCCCGGACATCTTCCTGATCAGCCCCGGTGACTTCCTGCGCTACGCCAACGGCGACGTCCTTGTCGACCTGAGTCCGCATCTGACCCAGGCGGCCCGCGACGACTTTTTTCCCGACGCGCTCGCCACCCGGATCATCGACGGGGACGTGTACGGCCTCCCGATGGAGATCGAGCCGCTGGCGATGTGGTATTCACCGAAGTCGTGGGAGAAGGCGGGCCTGGCCCAGGGCGACATCCCCACGACGTGGGACGAGATGCTCACGGTGGGTCAGAAACTGCAGAGCCCCTCGCGCGCGGGCTTGGTCTTCGAGGTGACGCCCGGCTACTACCAGAACTTCACCTGGTATCCGTGGCTGTGGCAAGGGGGCGGCGAGGTCACCGTCGACGGCAGGTCTGGGCTCGACAGCCCGGCCGGGCGCGCCGCACTGGACCTGTTCGGTCGGGCGATCTCCTCCGGGGTCGCCCCGCGGACGCTGCCGGCGGCGGGTGACCTCATCTCGGCCTTCACCGCCGATCAGGCGGGGATGTGGGAGAGCGGGATCTGGAACGTCGCCTCCTTCCGGACGACCGCACCGGACACCTCGATCGACGTGTTCAAGCTTCCAACCCCGCCCGGCGGGAAGTACGTCACCGCCCTCGGTGGCTGGGCGTTCGTGGCCAACGCGCAGGGCCGGGAGCCGGATGTGGCGGCCGAGTTCGTGGTCTGGGCGCTCGGATCGGAGGACCCGGCCTCGGTCGAGCGGATGGTCCAGTGGTGCACGGTCGCCAAGAGCGACATCGCCCCCCGCCGGTCAGCCCTGACCGAGGGCGAGCATCGCGGCGGCTACGACTCGCCGCTACTGCGGAAGTTCAAAGACGACATCTTCCCGGGAGGGCGCTCCGAGCCGCGGGTCCCGCCGGTCGTCTACAAGTCAGTGTCGGACGCCATTCAGCAGGTGCAGCTGGCCGGGAAGGCGCCGGCCGCCGACGCGAAGACGGCGTCGGAGGCGATCAACGCCTACATGACGACCTACCACGGGGGAGCGCTCGTATGACGACGACCACGCCGTCGGTGACCGGCGCCCGGCCGACCGGCGCCACGGCCCGCCGCAGGTCCGGCGCCGACGCCAGGCGACGGCGGGAGACGCGGGCCGCCGCCCTGTTCCTCGCCCCAGACCTGATCGGGCTGGGGATATTCGTCGGCCTCCCCATGGTGCTCTCGGTCGTGCTGTCGTTCTTCTCCATCAGCGGGTTCGGCAGCTACCGGTGGGTCGGACTAGCCAACTACCAGCGGATGATCGGCGATCCCCTGTTCTGGCAGAGCGCCCGGGTGACCGTCATCTACATCGTCGTCGGCGTGCCACTGCTGTTCGGCGTCAGCCTGGCCCTCGGCCTGCTGATCCAACAGAAGCTGCCGGCGGTCGGCGCGATGCGCACGCTGTTCTTCTTGCCCTACGTTCTGAGTTCGGTCGTCGTCGGGCTCGTCTGGCGGTTCATGCTCGGTGACCAAACCGGGGTGGTCAACCAGGGCCTGCGCTCGGTGGGCCTGGCGGGCCGGTCCTGGCTCGGTTCCCCCGGGCTGGCCCTGGGAACCGTGATCGCCATCACCACCTGGGTTGCCATGGGCTACTACATGGTGATCTTCCTGGCGGGACTGCAGGACATCCCGCGGGAGTACTACGAGGCCGCCCGCGTCGACGGTGCCGGGTGGTGGGACTCGTTCCGGCGGATCACCTGGCCGCTGCTGCGCCCGACCAGCTTCTTCGTCCTGCTTATCTCGACGGTCGCCGCCGTCACCGGCGGATTCGACACCATCTACGTGCTCACCAGCGGCGGGCCAGCCAACGGCACAACGGTTCTGGTCTTCTATATATACCAGCAAGCGTTCCTGTTCGGGGAGTTCGGCTACTCGGCGGCGATGGGCACCGTGCTCGTCGTCATCATGCTCTTGGCCTCGCTCGTCGTCTTCCGCACCACCCACGGTGGGAGGTTCTCCGATGACACCGACTGAGATTGCCCGACCGCGCACGACGGCCGTGGCCGGACTGCGGCGGCGTCACCGGCCGCGCCCGCGGGTGGTGATCCTGACCGCGGTCGGCGCCGTCCTCGCGGTCCTGACCGTGCTTCCGGTGCTGTGGATGGTCAGCGGCGCGCTGAAGACCCGTGACACGGTCGCCGACGGACGCCTGATCCCGACCCGGCCCACGTTCGACAACTTCGTCTACGTGTTCACCCAAGTTCCGTTCCTGCGATACATGTTCAACAGCTTCCTCGTGGCCGCCGTCGTGACGGTTGTCGCCCTGTTCTTCCACTCGATGGCCGCCTACGCCCTGGCCCGGCTCAATTTTCCGGGCCGAGAGAAGCTGTTCACCGGGGTCTTCGCGACCCTGCTGGTCACCTTTCCGGTCGTGCTGATCCCGCTGTTCCTCATCGTGCGCACCCTCGGGCTGCTGGACAGCTACGGTGGCCTCATCCTGCCGGCGATCTTCAACGCGTTCGGCATCTTCCTGCTGCGCCAGTTCTACGTCTCGCTGCCGCGCGAACTGGAGGAGGCGGCGATCGTCGACGGCTGCGGGTACTGGGGCGTCTATCGCCGGATCGTGCTCCCGCTGTCGCGACCCATCCTCGCGGCGCTGTCCGTCTTCTTCTTCCTGGCGAACTGGAACAGTTTCATCTGGCCGCTGATCGTGACCAGCCGGGAGAGCCTCACCGTCGTGCAGGTGGGGATCGCGAACTTCCAGACGCAGTACACCGCCCAGTGGAACTACATCCTGGCGGCCGCGACCGTTGCGGCGCTGCCGACACTGCTGCTGTTCTTCGCGTTCCAGCGGCAGATCGTGGAGTCGATCAAGACCTCCGGCCTGAAGTGAGGCGGGCGCCGTCCGCCGCCGTCGGACGTCGGGAACTTGCCCGGATGACCAGCTCGGTGTCCAGCTCGACGTGCCGGGCCGGTTCGTCGGTGCCCCCGGCCATCCGGGAGAGCACCATCTCGGCGGCCTCGTGCCCGATCCGGTAAGCCGGCTGGGCTACCACGGACATCGGGGGGTTCACGAACCGGCCCCACGGCGCGTCGTCGAACGCGATCAGGCCCACGTCGGTCCCGGCCCGCAGCCCCCGCTCGTCCAGTTCCTCCAGGACCCCGAGCGCCATCAGGGCGTTCCCCACCAGGAAGGCGTCCGGCGGTCGGCGCAGTGCGAGCAGGTCGGCCATGGCCGCCCGCCCCCCCACTGCCCGGTAGTCGGCGTGGCGGACCAGGTCGGTGCGCAGCCGGGGGAACGCCTCGCGAGCGCCCTCTAGGTAGCCGGCCAGGCGTTCCCGGGCGGTGGCCGCCTGCTCGGGTCCGGTGATGCAGGCCGGCCGCGTCCAGCCCTGCTCTGCGAGGTGGCGGGTTGCGGAGCGGGCGCCTGCACGCGACCGGACGACAACCCGGTCGACGTCCTCGGACAGCGGCCGGTCGACAGCCACCACCGGGATTCCCGCGTTGCGCAGCGGCGAGATGTCGCTCCCGCGGGCGTTTGGCGAGATAATCACACCGGAGACCTGCTCCCGTTCCGCCACGGTGACGTAGCGCGCCTCCTTGGCCGGGTCCTCGTCGGAGTTGCAGAGCAGCACCGAGAAGCCGGCGCGCTGGGCGACGTCCTCGACGCCGCGGGCGAGCGCGTTGAAGAACGGGTTGCTGATGTCGGAGATGATCAACGCCCAGACTTCGGCGCGGCGACGCCGCAGGCTGCGGGCGGCGCGGTTGGGGCGGTAGCGCAGCAACGTCGCGGCCCCCCGGACCCGGGCGGCCAGCACCGGATCGACCCGGTCGGCGTTGTTCAGCGTGCGTGACACGGTCGCCGACGACACGCCGGCCAGCCGGGCTACGTCCTGGATCGTCGCGACACCCGGCACCCCGCCCACTCTGCCCTCCAAGGTCACCGGCCGGGCCGGCCGGCCCACCGCGGAGACTGGTGACGTACCGCCCCGGCGTCGTAATGCCGTCACAATACCGTGGTCAAGAATCGATTACTCACCCGTCCCGCATCGTCGAGCCGACGGGCGGCCGACCCGACAGGACACCACCGTGCCGATCACCAACGCCCGCAGCCGGAGCACCCCGAGCACCCCGAGCACCCCGTGACCGCCGCCGACCGGTCCCCCGCGGGACCCGGAGCGGTCCCGGGACATCGCCCGCCGCTCGCAGGCACGGAGCAGGTCCGTCAGCGCGGAGAACCCGACCGGGGCGCCCGGCGGCGGGGGCCGGGCCACCGACGGGACCGGCGCGGCGGCGGCGGGCCTCGGGCGCGGCTGGAAGATCTCGCCGAGCATCCAGGTCCCCGCCGGCGGCACCTCGGTGCTGGCCGACATCCCCGGTCCGGTCGGACTGGGCTTCCGGGTGCCCACCATGGTCGTGTCACCCTTCACGACCGGCGGATGGGTGTGCAGCGAAGTGTTCGACCACACCTCGATGATCCGGTTCTGCGAGAAGCGGGTTCGGCGTGCTGGAGCCCAACATCAACGCCTGGCGGCGCGACACCGTGGGCGACCTCACCTCGACACTCCGGCTCCAGGACCAAGGTGGGGCGAACCGCCCGTTCCCGACGCTCCCCGACGCACAGTCGCTCTACGACCGGCAGCTCGCCGCCGCGAACTCGCTGCCCCCGTCCACGCCTCCGCTCACGCAGTCGATGCCGAGCCAGGAACCCGGGGGGCGGCCGCATACGGGCTGAGCCCTCAGACGACCATGCGGTACCACTCTGCGGGCCTCAACCGCCGGAGGACCCGCCGGCCGGATGTAGGCGGATTGGTCCGTCTGCTGCTCCCGGTCGCGCCTGGTGAAGGACAGTGTCAGGCCGCGGCGCGGCGCGGCGCGGCCGGCCCGACCGGTTGGTGCCGCCGCCTAGAGGTGCACGTTGAAGACGAGCACGGTTCCGGCGCGGTCTCGGTGACAGGGCTTTGCCGGCCGTTGGAGTCCTGCTGCATCCCTTCAGGGCCAGGTATGCCGTGCCGTCCGGCCCGATCCGAAGGTGTCCGTGAAGGGCGGAGCACGCCCCGCCCTCGGCCTTGATGACCGGGCCGGGCTCGCTCGGAGCGTTGAGCGGCGAGTTGTAGCCGGCACGACCGAGCCGAAGGCCAGGCCCCCGTCAACGCTGGCTGCGCGGCCGCCGTTGAAGCAGTCCTGGGTTGCAGTAGTACGCCGCGTCCCGGTAGGCAGTCGCCGCCTGGGTCGGCACACCGGCGGGGAAGAGTCCTCCGCCCACGATCTGGTGGTCGAGCACCACGCCGACACCGCACCGCTGCTGTGGGGTACAGATACGCCGCCGCACTCGGATAGGCCCCGAGGCGTACCTCGCCGCGTAGAGGTCCGCTGCCCCCGGTGCTCGTCCCGGCGAGTAGACCCAGATGGTTGAGGACCTCCTCGGCGTGAGGGAGTAGTGCACGTCCCTTTGGGGTCAGTGCTGTGGGATGCGAGGAGCGGTCAAACAGGCGTGTACCCAATGCCTGCTCGAGTTCCGCGATCTGCGTGCTGACCCGCGGTTGGGATCGGCAGAGCGCCTTCGCGGCAGCCGAGAAGCCACCCTCCCGGGCCACCGCCACAAAGCTGACCACTCAGTCCAGCCGGAGGCTGTATGCCCGCGGAAGCTCCACCGTTCCTCCTCGCCTTGGGGTGTTGGTAACGCCGCTGTCACCAGCCGCAATGCGGCGCTGACGTGTCTGGATTGTCGGCCTGGGAGCCAGGATCATTTCGGGCATGGAGCTGGCCGAGGGTGACGTCGATGAGCTGATCGAGTTCTGGACGCTGCTTGATGAGGATCGGGCACTGTTGGTCGGCAAGCGTGGAGCCAGCGCTCTCGGCTTCGCGTTGCTGTTGAAGCACTACAGCCATGTCGGCCGATTCCCGCGCGGGCGCTCGGACCTCTCCGATGCCGTGATCGAGTTCGTTGCTCGTCAGGTCGGTGTTGACGCCTCGGATCTGGGCTTCTACGAGTGGTCCGGTCGCACCATCGAGTATCACCGCAATCAGATCCGAGGTCATCTCGGGTTTCGGGTTGCGACGATCAGTGATCAGGAGAAGTTGACAGCGTGGCTGGCAAGCAACGTCGCCCACGCCGAACGGCGGCCGGAGCGGGTTCGAGACGAGCTACTGGCGGAGTTCCGGGTGGAGCGGATCGAGCCGCCGACGGCCGGCCGGGTGCTGCGCATGGTGCGGTCTGCGCTGCGGACAGCCGAGCAGAGTTGGGCACTGCGGATCTCCGAGCGGCTCGACCCGACCGTGACCGCTCGGCTGCTGAACCTGGTCGTCACCGAGTCGGACGAGGACGATCCCGGCACGCAGGCCGAGTCGGTGCTGGGGCTGATCAAGTCCGCCCCGGGCAACGTGAGCCTGGACTCGATGATGGTCGAGATCGCGAAGTTGGAGGCGGTCCGAGCGGTCGGCCTTCCGGCGGATCTGTTCGCCGACGTCGCACCCAAGGTGCTGGATGGGTGGCGGGTGCGGGCGGTCGTTGAGGCGCCGTCGCACCTGCGCCGGCACGCCCAGCCGTTGACGGTGACGTTGCTGGCCGCGCTGGTCCACCGGCGCGAGCGGGAGATCACCGACACCTTGGTCGATCTGCTGATCGCGACGGTGCATCGCATCGGCGCCCGCGCCGAGCGCCGGGTGACCAACGAGCTGATCAACGCGTTCAAGCGGGTCACGGGTAAGGAGAACATCCTGTTCTCGATCGCCGAGGCGGCCTTGGCGCAGCCCGATGACGCGGTCCGGGATGTCGTCTTCCCAGCCGTGAGCGGCGGCGAACAGACCCTGCGGGAGTTGGTGCACGAGTTCAAGACCACCGGACCGGTGTATCGGCGCACGGTCCAGACCACCCTCAAGGCGTCCTACACCGGGCACTACCGACGCGGGTTGATCGCCCTGCTCGAGGTACTGGAGTTCCGCAGCAACAACACCACGCACCGTCCCGTGATCGACGCCTTGGCCCTGATCACCCGCTACGCCAAGACCGGCAACCTGACCTACTACCCGCTCGGCGAGGCCGTGCCTTCGCATCGCGGCGCGACCAGTGACTGGGCCGACCTGGTCTATCGGACCGACACGCGAGGCCGTCAACGTGTCGCGCGGATGGTGTACGAGGTGGTCACCTTCCAGGCGCTGCGTGAGCAGCTGCGCTGCAAAGAGATCTGGGTCGTCGGCGCCGAGTCTTGGCGCAACCCCGACGAAGACCTACCCCAGGACTTCGAGGAGCGACGCGCCGAGAACTACCGCGAGCTGCGCAAACCAGTGGATCCGACCGCGTTCATCGCCGGGCTCCGCGAGGAGATGACGGCCGCACTGGATGAGCTGAACACCGCGTTGCCGACGCTGGACTGGGTGGACATCACCGACCGGGCCTCGGGCGCGATCACGCTGAGCAAGTACGAAGCCGCGGCCGAGCCTCGCAACCTGCGCCGGGTCAAGGCCGAGGTGCAGCGGCGGTGGGGAACCGTGGCGCTGATCGACATCCTCAAGGAGGCGGTGCTGCGCACCGGCTGTCTGGCCGAGGTCAGCGCGGTCGCCGGCAGCGGCACCCTACCGCCGGAGGTGCTGGCCGAGCGGCTGATGCTGGCCATCTACGCCTACGGCACCAACACCGGCATCCGCGCGGTCGCCGCCGGCGGTGGGCACGGCCACAGCGAGGACGAGATCCGCTACGTTCGCCGCCGCTACCTCACCCGTGACACCGCGCAGACGGTCGCGATCGGCATCGCCAACGCGACCTTCGCCGCCCGCCAGCACAGTCTGTGGGGCGAGGGATCGACCGCGGTGGCCTCCGACTCGACCCACGTCCGCTCCTACGACCAGAACATCTTCACTGAGTGGCACTCCCGCTACGGCGGCCCCGGCATCCTGATCTACTGGCACGTCGAACGCGGCTCGATGGTCGTGCACTCCCAGACGCTGCGCGCGTCGGCCTCGGAGGTGCACGCGATGGTCGAGGGCGCCATCCGGCACGGCACCACGATGAGCGTCGAAGGCAACTATGTCGACACGCACGGCCAGTCCGAGATCGGATTCGGGATCACCCGCCTGCTGGGCTTCGACCTGCTACCCCGGATCAAGCAGATCAACAAGGTTCGCCTGTATCGGCCCGTTGCCGGGCAGCCCGACGCCTACCCACTGCTGGCGCCGGCGCTGACCCGCCCGATCCGCTGGGAGTTGGTCGAGCAGAACTACGACCAGATGATCAAGTACGCGACCGCGATCCGGCAGGGCACCGCCTCGACCGAGGCGATCCTGCGCCGCTTTACACGCTCCGCGTCCCATCCCACTTATCAGGCGATGCTGGAGGTCGGACGAGCGCAGCGCAGCATCTTCGTCGCCCGCTACCTGCGCCGCCGAGAGCTGCAACGCGAGATCACCGAAGGCCTCAACAGCGTCGAGGCCTTCAACGGCGCCAACGCTGTTATCTACTACGGCAAGGGCGGCGAGATCGCCTCTAACCGGCACGACGAGCAGGAGATGACCGTGATGTGCCTGCGCATCCTTCAAGCCGCCCTCGTCTACGTAAACACCCTCCTGCTCCAAGACGTACTCGCTGAGAACGAGTGGTCCGAACTGCTGACCGCTGAAGACCGCCGCGGGCTCACCCCCTTGTTCTGGCAGCACGTGCTGCCCTACGGCGAGGTGAAACTCGACATGACCTCAAGGCTCAATATCCGAACGAGTGCGTGAAGGTGACGCGGACGCGGCGAAGGCCGTCCGCTATTTCGTACACCCAGCTGACTCAGCGCGCAGGGTAGTGCCAGCGCGCCGTGAGACGGATCTGTCCCCCGATAGCCTGGCGAGACAGAGTATTCAAGCGCGCAGTGGACGACGGTGTGTCAAGAGCGAGGCGTGGCCAGGAAGGCGGCGTGCTGCGGATCGTCCGCGCCGGCGCCAGGCCTGTAGGGCGGATCGTGCTGGCCGCTCGGTTCTTCACCTGGCCGCCGGTGGGGCTGCGACCGAAACCTTCCGGTCGCGCGGCAAGGTTTCGGGTGGTGACTGGCCCAGTCGCCACGGCCACCACATCCAGCGGCCGATGTCCAGGCTGAGTGCCGGCACCAGGATTGAGCGCACGACCAGTGTGTCGAGCAGGATCCCGAGCGCGACGCTGACTCCTACCTCGATCATGATCACGATCGGAAGCAGCGCCAGGACGCCGAAGGTGGCGGCCAGCACGACCCCGGCCGAGGTGATGACCGTGCCGGTGAAGGCCAGGCTGCGGCGGGTGCCTTCGGCTAGGCCGTGGTGCTGCGCTTCCTCGCGCGCCCGGCTCATCAGGAAGATGTTGTAGTCGACGCCGAGAGCGACCAGGAAGATGAACGCGTACAGCGGCACTCCTTGGTCGGTCCCGGCGAAGCCCAGGACGTAGCGGAAGATCAGGGCACTCAATCCGAAGGAGGCAGCGAAGGAGAGCACGACAGTCGCGGTGAGCAGGACGGGGGCGAGCAGGGACCGCAGCAGCAGGGCGAGGACGAGCAGCACGACCAGCAGTACGAGCGGGAACACGATGCTCCGGTCGTGGGCGGCACCGCGGTCGGTGTCGAGCGCGATCGCGGTCGGGCCACCCACGAGAGCGTCGGTCCCGGGCACGGCGGCCAACCGGTGGCGCAGCCGGTCGATGGTCGCCGTGCCCGCGTGACTGTCCGGCGCCGAGGTCAGCACGAGCGACAGCTGGCTCCATTGCGGGGACTCGTTGCTCGTCGTCACGGCCGCGACGCCCGCGGTCCGGCCGACGGCCGTACGGGTGTCGGCGGCGCTGCCGGGACGGACCAGGACGATGGTCGGCGAGCTCGACCCGGACGGGAAGTGCGCGTCGATCATCTGCTGGCCACGGATGGAGTCGACCGTGGTGGTGAAGCTCTTGTCGGCGGGCAGACCCAGCTGCAGGGTGCTCAGCCCGATCGCCGCCAGGGCGAGCAGCGCGGCGGTGACGAGCCAGGCTCGGCGCGGCCGGCGGCTCAGCGCGGCGCCGAGGCGGTGCCAGGCCCGGCCGCCCGTCTCGGGCGAGCCGAGGGCAGGGACGGCCGGCCAGAACACGCGACGCCCGGCCAGCAGCAGCAACGCAGGCAGCGTGGTCAGACTGACCAGCAGGGCGGCGAGCACGCCGACCGCGAGCACCGGACCCAGGCCGCGGTCGGAGTTGACCGAGGCGAACAGCAGGCACAGCAGGGCGAGCACGACGGTGGCGGCGGAGGCGATGATCGGTGGCGCAGCGCTGCGCAGCGCCTGCGCCATGGCATAGCGGTGATCCTCGTGCTGGCGTAGTTGTTCGCGGTAGCGCGAGACCAGCAGGAGCGCGTAGTCGGTCCCAGCGCCGAACACCAGGACATACAGGATGCCCGATGACAGGGCAGTGACCGTGAGCCCGGCCCAACGGGCCAGCGCGTAGGTCGCCGACACCGCGACGACGACGGCCAGCCCACCGGACACGAGGGGCAGCAGCCACAGGATGGGGCTGCGGTAGATCAGCAGCAGCAGCAAGGCCACCACCGCGGCGGCCGCGAGCAACAGCGTCAGGTCCGCGCCGGCGAATTGATTGGTCGAGTCGACCTTCGCCGCACCCGGTCCGGTGACGGCCACCTGGAGATCGCCGCCCGAGGCCGTCAGATCGCGGATGCGGCTGACCTTGCCGGGCAGCGCCTCGGCCGCACTGCTCAACGGAACACGGAAGAGCGCCGCGGCGTGATCCGACGACCCGACGACGGGGCCCACCGGAGCGGCGAGCTCGACGCCGTTGGCGACCGCGGTCCAGGCGGCGGCGACCCGGGCGAGGTCCGACCCGCTCATACCGCCCGTCCGGGCGTAGACGACCACGGCATCAGCGGTGTTGCCCCCCGGCAGATCGGCCAGGATCTGCTGCACCTGGGTCGACTGCGCCCCGCGTGGGAGGTAGTTGATCGAGTCGTTGTTCTGGACGGACTTGAGCTTGCCCGTCACCGGTGCCAGCACGACCAGGGCGATCAGTGAGAACGCGAGCACGATCCAGGTGGCCCGTCGCCCGGTCAGCACGTTAGCGATCACAGCTGCTCCCCTCTTACGCGTCGGCGGCGTCGGCCGCGCCGACGGTTCCGCTCGTAGCAGCCGGGGTCTCGGTGGTGCGGCGTCGCACGGTGCCGAGGTCGGACGGGTCGGACGGGGATGCGGGGTGAGGGTCGAAACCGTGCGCGAGCCAGATCAGGCCCAGCGTCAGGGCCACTATCGCGGCGCAGGCAGCGAACGCGCCGACAGGATCGGAGACGGCGAAGGTGGGTATCCGGCGCTCGGGTACCGCGACCGCGCCGATGAAGGCACCGATCAGGCCCAACCAGCTGCCGCGCATGGCGCCCCGGTGCCGGGCCACGTTCCCGCGGCGTACCGCGGCGACGCCGATGATCAGGCTGACCAAGGTGACCACCGACAGAACGTGCAGCAGGCTGAGCTGTCCGTGCCGTAGCTCGCGGATGGCAAACGAGCTGGTGCTCACGAACAGCATGGCGGCCACCCAGATCCACCCGATGACCCGATGGACCCGGTCGCCCTTGACCCGCCGTATCAGCTGGTAGCCGCCCAACAGCAGCCCCACCGACGCCGCGCTGGCGTGCGTAGCCGTCAACACGCTCCACCCGCTCACCGAGACACTTCCCGCGCGGCGACGAGGAGAACGGTGTGCAACATGGAGCACCATCCACAGTGGACTGTCATAGTCCCAGAGTGTATGGTCCATAGTGGAATGTCAAGCGGTAGGAAGATGGAGGAATCGATGGGCACGCGGCCGATCAACGCGACTGTCGGGTCGCTGCTGGGGTTTCTGCACGATGGCCCGCAGTCCGGCTGGGACCTGGTCACCACCGCCCAGCAGAGGATCGGGGACTTCTGGAGCCTGACCCGCAGCCAGGTCTATCGAGAACTCGTCTCGATGGCGCAGTCCGGGCTGATCGAAGCGGACGAAGTCGGCCCCCGCGATCGACGGCCCTACCGGCTGACCGAGGCCGGACGCCTCGCGTTCCAGACCTGGCTCGAGCAAGAGCCCGGCCAAGAGCAGATCCGCTACCCGCTGCTGCTCACCCTTGCCTTCGCCCGCCACCTGCACCCCGACCAGCTCACCGAGTTCCTCACCCGCCACCGCGCCATCCACGCCGCCCGGCTCAACGCCTATCACGATCAGCGGGCTGCCGCCGAAGCCGCCGGCGCGACCCCACGCGACCTGATTACCCTCGACTTCGGCCAACGCTACGAAACCGCCGTCCTCGACTGGTTCGACCACCTACCCCACGACCTCGCCGTCCCACAGCGACAAGCCGCGACCCGATAGCTGACTGCTATCTGCGGCACCATCCGCCTCGCCAGCGACGCCGAGATCATCTAGTCGCACAGGCCGAACGTCCGGCGGCAACCGACCGTCGGATAGCAGACAGATTGAGGTACACCCCAACCCGACGTCGGGAAAACCCGTGTGCGGCGTCCAGTTAGGGTCCAGTTCCGTGTTGATTGACACCTCGCCGTCAAGCTCTAGGAGTCTAACCTGACACATCAGGCGAGGAGGGGGCCATCACCGGACAACGAGTCGGCTACACGCGGGTGAGCAGCCTGGACCAGAACCTTGAGCGGCAACTCGACGGCATTCAGCTCGACAAGACCTTCGCTGACAGCGTCTCTGGCAAGGACACGCAGCGACCGCAGCTCGAGGCGCTGCTCGGCTTCGTCCGCGACGGCGACACCGTCATCGTGCACTCGATGGACCGGCTCGCCCGCAACCTCGACGACCTGCGCGCCATCGTCCGCACCTTGACAGCCCGCTGTGTGCGAGTCGAGTTCGTCAAGGAACAGCTCACG
>JAABUL010001108.1_pt1 | contig 53436 bp, 47 predicted proteins | sample 5559151 | NCBI WGS metagenome assembly JAABUL01 (sample SAMN10711876, study PRJNA513368) | rock metagenome | isolation source: Antarctica rocks | place: Antarctica: Victoria Land, Pudding Butte sud
CAGCCCGTTCCCGCAGCTCCGGCGGATAGTTGCTCGATCGTCTGCCCATGACTCCATCCTCTCAAGAAGTGGAGTCTCTGGACTTCCCGGGGTGGTTCAGTACTGCAACCTCTGCCTGCCAAGGTCGAAGGCGTTTGTCGGGCAGCCTCTGTTCATCCAGCCAGAATCGACAGTGCGCTTCCGCTGCGCAGTTAGCATTTGTTGTTCGGGATGGTCGCGAAGAAGGCCGACGTCACGCTACAGTTTCGTGCCCGGGATGCTTCGGAGTTCCGTCGCCCCAGCCGGCGTCGCGTCGAGCTCAAGCACATACGTTTGCTTTTCTTCCAAGCTGGAATCCGGCCAGTTGGCTTTGATCTCGTCCAAATTACGGTCAGGTCTGGCGGTCAGCGTCGTCGGGGATGCTGAGGTGGCTGGTGGATTCGGCGTGGGACAGGCCGGCGGATTTCCGTTTCGGATGGGCTTCGTCGTGCATTTTTTGCACCATGTGCGGATGGTGCAGTTCGAAAGCCGGTCGTTCGGAGCGGATCCGGGGCAGGGAGGTGAAGTTGTGCCTGGGCGGCGGTGAGCTGGTGGCCCATTCCAAGGAATTGCCGTAGCCCCACGGATCGTCGGCGGTGGTCACTTCGCCGTATCGCGACGATCGGAAGACGTTCCAGATGAGCGGTAGCAACGACGCTCCGAGGATGAACGAGCCGAGCGTCGAGATGGTGTTCAGGGTGGTGAATCCGTCGGCTGGGAGGTAGTCGGAGTAGCGGAGCGGCATACCCATGTTTCCCAGCCAGTGCTGGATCAAAAAGGTCAGGTGGAACCCGACGAAGGTGGTCCAGAAGTGCAACTTCCCCAGCCTTTCGTCAAGGAACCGGCTGGTCATCTTCGGAAATCAGAAGTAGATCCCGGAGAAGGTAGCGAACACGATGGTGCCGAACAGCACGTAGTGGAGCGCTAAGCCTAAGAGGTCGTCTTCCTCGGTCAGCAGTTCGGCTACGCCGCGCCGCATCAACTCGTGGTCGTCGACCAAGAACACCGTCAGCCCTGTGTCAGGGCCTCGGCCCGCCTCTGAGTCGGTCAGTTCCTCTCGGTAGCGGCGAGCGAACTGTTCGAACCGGTCCGGGTCGTGGCTGTACCACTTGCGCAGCGCGGTGGAGGGCGCGACCTGCTTGCACCACTCGGCGAGGGCGGCCTTCTCTGGTCATGCCCCGGGGCTAAACCCGGTCCACCAGGACCCGGGTGCCGTCCCCGCGTACAGGTTCGTCATAAACTCGACATACCTGAACTTTACGTTTGTTGGCCATCGGCGGAAGCTGCTTCCTGTTTTCAGTGAGCGCAGGTGGTCCAGGGCGCCGTCAGCGTCCGTCAGCGTCGCCGTCGAGGACCGCCCGCTCACCCCGCTCTTCGAATGAATTATGCGAATGCGTACGGCTCGACCAGCCGACGCCCTTCGGGGTGCACCACGGGGCCCGTACGGCGCGCCATTTCAGGGATAGCGCCGGGAGGGCAGCCCGGGTGGTCGAGTCAGTCTGGCGTCGTGCAGTCGTCCTCTCGCGTCGTGCTGCCGTCCTGTGGGTGTGGCCGGGTGCTGGCCAGAAACGGTGCAATGAGGTCGAGCGGCAGCGGGAAGACGATTGTGGACTTCTCGCTGCCCAGCTCGACCACGAAACCCTCGGCGGCATACGGGGCGGATGCGTCGAAGATGCTCATCATCGAACGGGAAGAGCCACTTGAGGACTTCCTGATGAGTCAAGGCGGTGTTGGCCACTCCGCTGGAACGGATCCACCGCCCGAACCTGATCGGTGGGGTGTGCGGCCCCTGCAGTTCGCCGCGGGCGCATCCAGGGAAAGCCTCGGCCTCACCGACCTGCCAAACGGGTCGGCCAGTGCAATCTCGGCGGTCCGGGACAGTTGTCAGAGTGCCGCAGCGGCGGCCGGGTAGCTACCGCGCTGCGATGAAAAGAGGCCCCACGCCGGCATTTCCGGGTCAGCGCCGCTCGAGGGTCTCAGGCCGGCGGAGTGCCAGCAGGGTCGGGTGCGACAGTGGCGTCCCGGCCGGCGGCGTACGCATCCGGCCGGCCGACGACGATCTGTGGCCTGCCGTGGGTGAAGTAGTCCGACCCCCACGAGAGCACCGCCCTGATGCGCGCTTCCATGCCCGAGAGCAGCACGACGTGCACCCCCAGCCACGCAGCGAAGGCCGGCGGCCCCTGCCACCGGCGGCGGGCGGCGCCGACCTCGGCGACCGCGGCCCCACGACCGACCATGGCCATGATGCCCTTGTCGAGGTACCGGAACGGCTCCCGCGGCCGGCCTGCGAGGTCGGCCTTGATGTTGCGGGCGGCCCACTGACCGGCCTGCTGCGCCACGGAGCCGAGCTGCGGCAGGTGCCGGCCCTTGGCGTCCGTGATGTTGGCCGCGTCGCCGAGGACGTAGACACCTGGGAAACCGGGCACGGTGAGGTCGGTCGCCACGTCGACGCGTCCGCCCTTGCCCTGCGGCGGGCCCGAGGCCGCGAGCATGGGGCCCGCCTTGAGCCCACCTGCCCACACCACGATCTGGCTGGCGATCTTGTGGCCGTCGGCCAGGGTGACTCCGTCCTTGTCCACTTCGGCCACTCCGACACCGAGCTTGAGCTGCACCCCGATCTTGGTGAGCCGCTTCTTGGCGTAGGTCTGCGACTTGCCGGTGAAGGGAGCCAGCACTGTCGGCACCATGTCGACCAAATAGACCGAACATGACCGGGCGAGTTCGGGGGAAAAATACCCCGGTACGACGTACTTGAAGCGTGCGGCGATGGCACCGGCCGTCTCTACCCCGGTGGGGCCGCCGCCGATGACGACGACGTTGATCCCGGGCTCCGCCCGGTCCGACCGGCTGTCCGCGCCGTCCAGCGCACCCAGTACCCGCGAGGCCAACTTCGTCGCGTCGTCCACCGAGTAGAGCGGGAAGGTGTACTGCTCGGCGCCGGGGGTGTCGAAAAAGTTCACCTCGGCACCGGCAGCGAGTACCAGGATCCGGCCGCGGTAGGTAGCCCCGTCCGCGGTGCTCACGCTGCGGTCGGCGGCGTCGACGGCAGTGACTTCGGCCGTCCTCACCAGCACCTGCTTGTGCTTGCGGAAGATGCCTCGCAGCGGTCGGGCCACGTCCGACACCGAGATCTGGGCGGTCGCGACCTGGTAGAGCAGCGGCTGGAACTGGTGATAGTTGTTCTTGTCGATCAACAAAACGCCCACCCCGTCCCGCGCCAGCTGCGTTGCTGCGGCCACGCCGGCGAAACCGCCGCCGACGATCAACACTTCGTGGGTCAGCTGCTCAGCCATACCCCCAATTTTACGGGTCGGCCGCACACAGTGCCGCACCAAGGGTCGCTCGGGTCGGCGCGGCCACGGTGCATAGGCGATGACCGGGGATCCCCTCGCATTCACCGGCGCATCACTACCGTCACCCTGGCCGGTCGACCGGCGCCGGGGTCGGCAACCTGCAACCGAGGAGCCCCTTCACCTGGCCGGACTCCATTCGAGGCGAATGGGCGGCCGGGCGGGCTGAACAACGCTCTGTCGGCCTCTCTGGTAACCCTGTGATCGGCGGCTTTGAGCCGGTCAATTCCCCTCACCATTGGGTGTTGTTCATCTCCTGGTCAAGCAGCGACCCGCCGGTAGCAGGCGATCCGCCGGTGCAATCGACCCGGCGCCGCGCCCGGCATCAAACCCCAGCTGCATCGGGGCGGGCCCTACCTCGGGTTACCGCCTGACCGTGCGCGCCGGCCGCGCGCACTCACCCGCCCGATCCCCCAGCCGCCTGACGAGCCCACACGGCGACTCGTCCAACCCTCGGGTTACGGCCGGCCCGGCCACTGCGGAAGGAGTCATCTGAGGCGATGCAAGCGGAGACCGCGACACAGTCGGCGCCACGCTCCAGCGCGTATATCACGAGCTTCGTTCGCACAAGTCCGCAAGAAATCGACGATGTCGACGAACGGCTGCGGAGCAAACCCGAGCCCCAAGGTGTCGTGTTGAGAACCGATATCCGCGCGCGCTGGCGTGCGCGACCGTCAACGGCAGAAACCTTCAAGGCCCCCGTACCTCCCTGCCGGCAGCCGCGCGCGAAGGGGTTTCACCGAACCGGTGTCCGGCCAAAGAGGTCGGTTCCGCTGGGTGGCTGACGCGCATACTGTTTCCATGCAGCGAATCTCGCTCGACGCCGTCGCCCGTCAGCAACTTATGCTGGCTGCGGGGCACGGCGGACGTCCCGCCGCCGACACCGTGGTGGGCGGGCATCAGCGGGTGCTGCGGCAGACCGTCATCGGCATGGTCTTCGGCGCGGAACTCGGGGAGCACAACAATCCCGGAGAGGCGACGGTGCACGTCTTGCGGGGCCGTGTCCGGTTGACCTCCGAAGGCCAGTCCTGGGAGGGCCGGGGCGGGTGACTTGTTGAAGGTGCCAGATGCAAGGCACAGCCTGCATGCTCTGGAGGACTCCGCGGTACTGCTGACCGTGGCCAAGCTGCCCTGAGGCACCCGGCCGCATCCAGGGTCGGCGGCGCACTGCCGACCCGGAGCCGCCAGACGGTGCCGTTTCCAGGTCCGCTTGATGCCGACGTATACATCCCAACGGCCCCGGGCGGGGCGAGAAGGAGAGTCGGGTCTCGTGTACGCAGCGATTCTCGGGTCTGCGGCAGCGGTCCCCGCGGTGAAGTTGTTGACGGTAGGTCACGGTCGGCTGGATCGGGCGTCCTTCGGGGCTCTCCTGACCGAGACCGGCGTCGATCTACTCGTCGATGTGCGCCGTTTCCCGGGCAGCCGAACCAATTCCGACACGCGTCGCGACGCGCTGACCTGCTGGCTGCCCGAACTGGGGATCGACTACCGGTGGGAGGAGCGCCTCGGGGGACGCCGACGCCTTCCGGCCGGTGAATCCGACGTCGACCGGTGGTGGACGGTGCCGGCGTTCCGTGCCTACGCGGCGCACACCCGTACCGCTGAGTTCGGCTCGGCTCTGGCAGAGGTGATCGGCCAATGCGGATCGCGGAGCGTCGCGGTGATGTGCAGCGAGAGTGTGTGGTGGCGTTGCCACCGCCGGTTGATCGCCGATGTGGCCGTGCTGGCACGTGGTTGCGTGGTCACGCATCTGATGCCCGGCGGCCATCTGGTGGAGCATCGCGTCGCCGACGGCGCCAGATTGCAGGCCGACGGGAAAGTGGTGTGGGACGGACCCTGAAGCGCGCCTCATAGGAAAAGTTCAGCCGGATCCCGCCGGCCTTACGGGGTGTCAGCCGAATCAGGTTTCGCCGTGCAGCAGCGCGGTGATGACGTCGCGGTGGTAGCGGGAGATGACGTCCAGTTGAATGCCTTTGGGGCACACTGCGGTGCACTCGCCGATCTGGGTGCAGCCGCCGAAGCCTTCGGCGTCGTGCTGGTCGATCATGGCGAGCGAACGCGAGTCCCGCTCGGGCTGTCCCTGCGGCAGAAGTCCGAGGTGGGTGATCTTGGCGCCGAGGAACAGCGCGGCGGAACCGTTGGGGCACGCCGCGACGCAGGCGCCGCAGCCGATGCAGGTCGCCGCGTCGAACGCAGCGTCCGCGTCGGTCTTCGGCACGGGTATGACGTTCGCATCGGGAGCCGCGCCGGTCGGTGCGCTGATGAAACCGCCGGCCTGGATGATCCGGTCGAAGGCGCCGCGGTCGACGACGAGGTCCTTGATGATCGGAAACGGTTCGGCCCGCCACGGTTCGAGGTCGATCATGTCGCCGTCGTCAAAGCTGCGCATGTGCAGTTGGCAGGTGGCGATCAGGGCCTGCGGTCCGTGCGCGATCCCGTTGATCACCAGGCCGCAGGCACCGCAGATCCCCTCCCGGCAGTCACTGTCGAACGCCACCGGATCGCCGCCGTCCATGGTGAGCTGCTCATTGAGCACGTCGAGCATCTCCAGGAATGACATGTGCGGTGAGATGCCGTCGAGCCGGTAGCTGACCATGCGTCCGGCGTCGTCGGGGCTGCTCTGCCGCCACACCCGCACCGTGATGTTCATCTGTAGTTCCGCTGCTTCATCTGGACGTTGTCATATGCCAGGTGCTCCCTGTGCAGCACCGGAGGGTTGCCGTCGCCGGTGAACGCCCAGGCGGCGACGTAGGCGAACCGGGCATCGTCGCGCAGCGCTTCGCCGTCCGCGGTCTGGCTTTCGGTTCGGAAGTGGCACCCACACGACTCCTCCCGGTGCAGGGCGTCGATACACATGAGCTCACCCAGTTCGAAGAAGTCTGCCACCCGCCCCGCCCGCTCCAACGTCTGGTTCAGCTCTTCGCCGCTGCCGGTGACCTTGACGTCCCGCCAGAATTCCGCTTTCAGCGCGCGCACCAGCTGGATCGCTGTGGTCAGGCCCTGCTTGGTTCGCTCCATACCGCAGTGCGTCCAGAGGATGTTGCCGAGCTCCCGGTGAAAGGAGTCCACGGTGCGCCGGCCGTTGATCGAGAGCAGCGTATGGATCCGGTCGCGTACGGCCTCGGTCGCGTGCCGCACCGCGGGATGCGCTTCACCGACTGATTCGAACGGCCCGGCGGCGAGGTAGTCGGTGATCGTGCTGGGCAGGATGAAATAGCCGTCGGCGAGTCCCTGCATCAGGGCGCTGGCGCCGAGCCGGTTCGCGCCGTGGTCGGAGAAGTTGGCCTCACCGATCACGAACAGGCCCGGGATCGTGCTCTGCAGGTCGTAGTCGACCCACAACCCGCCCATCGTGTAATGCACAGCAGGGTAGATCCGCATCGGCACCTGGTACGGATCCTCCCCGGTGATCTGCTGGTACATGTCGAACAAGTTGCCGTACTTCGCTTCGACCGCCGGGCGGCCGAGCCGCCCGATCGCGTCGGCGAAGTCCAGGTAGACGCCGAGGCCGCCCGGGCCGACCCCCCGACCTTCGTCGCAGACGTTCTTCGCCGCGCGCGACGCGACGTCCCGCGGGACCAGATTGCCGAAGGCGGGATACATCCGTTCCAGGTAGTAGTCGCGCTCGGACTCGGGAATCTCGCGGGGAGAGCGGTCAAGGTCGCCGTCGTTGACCTTGGGCACCCAGATCCGGCCGTCATTGCGCAACGACTCACTCATCAGGGTCAATTTGGACTGGTGGTCGCCGCTCACCGGGATACAGGTCGGGTGGATCTGGGTAAAGCACGGGTTGGCGAAAAGGGCCCCCCTTCGGTGGGCGCGCCACGTCGCGGTGACATTGCAGCCCATCGCGTTGGTGGACAGGAAGTAGGCGTTGCCGTATCCACCGGTCGCGAGGACGACGGCATCGGCGAGATGGGTCTCGATCCGGCCGGTCGTCATGTCCCGGACGACCACGCCGCGAGCTCTACCCTCGATCATGATCAGGTCGAGCATCTCGTGGCGCGAGTGCACCCTCACGGTGCCGGCCGCGACCTGCCGCTCCAGCGCCTGGTAGGCCCCGAGTAGCAGTTGCTGTCCCGTCTGGCCGCGGGCGTAGAAAGTACGCGAAACCTGCACGCCACCGAAGGAACGGTTGTCGAGCAGCCCGCCGTACTCCCGCGCGAACGGGACGCCCTGAGCTACGCACTGGTCAATGATCGCGCCGCTCACCTGAGCCAGGCGGTAGGTGTTCGATTCGCGCGAGCGGAAGTCGCCACCTTTGACTGTGTCGTAGAACAGCCGTTGGACGCTGTCACCATCGTTGCGGTAGTTCTTCGCTGCATTGATGCCGCCCTGGGCCGCGATGCTGTGCGCACGGCGGGGGCTGTCCTGGTAGCAGAAGTTCGTGACCTGGTATCCGGCCTCGCCGAGGGTCGCGGCAGCTGAGCTTCCGGCGAGGCCGGTGCCGACGATGATGACCGACAGGTTGCGCCGGTTCGCCGGGCTGACCAATTTCGCGTCGAACTTGCGCGTGTCCCACTGTTGCTCGATGGAACCCGCCGGCGCCTTCTCGTCGGCGATCGGCGTCCCGACGGTGTAAAAGTCGGGAGGCGATGGGGTCTGTTCGGCGGGCACGTCAGCCAACCCAGCCAACAAGGACGGCGAACGGCGGTACCAGGAACCCGACCGTGATCACCAGTGCCACCACGGTGGCCGCCACGTTGAGGTGCCGACGCCGCCGGACACCGGTGTTGGCGCCGAGGCTCGCGAAGGCACTCCAGACACCGTGCCGAAGATGAAACCCGAGCGCAACCAACGCGATCGCGTAGCTGAGCACGACCCACCAGATCTGGAAACCGTTGACCAATCGAACGTACGGGCTGGTTGATGCCCCACCGGGGTGGATCACGTTGTCCGAACTCAGGTGCAGCAGGTGATAGACGATGAACAACGCCACCGTCAACCCTCCCCAGCGCATCGTGAACGACGCATAGGTGCGCTGCGCACCACGGCGGGATTGGGTGCTCTGGTAACGCCAGCCGCCGCGGCCAGCAGTCGCCCGGCGCGCGTGCCGCCACAACGTCACCGCCGCGTAGATGTGGATCACAACGCTCACCAGCAGCACGACCCGGATGATCCACAATGCGCCGCCGGCCGGCAGGAACGGTTCGCCGATCGTGCGTAGGTGATCCGCATAACCGTCGAAAACGACTCTGCCGGCGAACACTTTGAGGTTGCCGTACATGTGAGCCAGCAGATACAGCACCATGATCAGGCCGGAGATCGCCATCGCGACCTTGAGCGCCGCGGTCGACCGCACCGCGGCCGCCCTGCGTTGCGCAGGTGTGAGAGAGCGGGCGGTCGTCACCTGCGCATGATAGGACACCTGATGAACCGTGCCAGCGTCGGTCGGTTCGTTTCGACACCTCGGCTCTGTTGTGCCCTCAGGCCTGGCAATTCCGGTTGTCGCTCCGGTCGCAACCTACGGCGTCAGCGGCCCGATGCCACGCCTGACACACAACCAACCGCTGCCTACAGCAGGGTGCGGAAACCAAGAGTATGACGTGCCGCTGGAGAGCCTCGTCGTGGAATTGTCACAAATTCTGGACGCGTCCGTCCGCAGCCGGGGAATTACAGAAAAGTGGAGAGCAGTAGCGTCACAGCCAGGCCGATGACCGAAATGATGGTTTCCATGATGGACCAGGTTTTGATGGTTTGGCCGACTGTCAGCCCGAAGTACTCCTTGACCAACCAGAAGCCCGCGTCGTTCACGTGGGAGAAGAACAGTGATCCGGCGCCGATCGCAAGTACCACCAACGCCAGGTGGGTGGGGGTCAGGCCGGCGGCCAGGGGGGCGATGATGCCGGCGGCGGTCACGGTCGCCACCGTGGCCGAACCGGTGGCGAGACGGATCAGCACCGCCACGATCCAGCCCAGCAGCAGCGCCGACAACCCGGCGGCCGTGGCGATCTTGGCGATCGCGGTGCCGGTACCGCCGTCGACGAGTACCTGTTTGAAACCGCCGCCGGCACCGACGATGAACACGACACCGACGATCGGGAGCAGGCTGTCCCCGATCTTCTTGCCCAGCACCGTGGCCGAGAAGCCGACTCTGGTCCCGAAGGTCACCATCGCCAGCAGCACACCGACCAGCAATGCGACCACCGGATCGCCGATGATGTCCAGGAGCGACCGCAGTCCGGTGCCGCTGGTCAGTAGCAGGTCAGCGCCGGCTTTGATGAGCATCAGCACCAGCGGGGTGAGCAGGGTGATCAGGGTCCAGGCGAAGCTGGGACTGCCGGTGGCGTTCGGGTCCTGCGCCTTGCCCGTGTCAGCTTTCCGCGCCGGTTCTGTGCCGGTCGGTGTGTTTGCGTTCTGTGTCGCTCCGCCGGTCACCGCCAGGCCCGCACCGGACGCGCCGATCGGCACCATCCGGGCGGCGAGCCGACCGAACAGCGGACCTGCGATCACCACGGCTGGGACGGCGACCACCAGGCCCAGCGCCAGGGTCAATCCGACGTTGGCATGCAAGATGCCGATCGCGGCGAGCGGACCGGGGTGCGGCGGGATGAAACCGTGCAGCACCGACAAGCCGGCGAGCGCCGGGATGCCCAGCAGCATGACGGAGCCCTTCACCCGGTGCACTGCCAGCATCACCACCGGAATGAGCAGGACCAGCCCGATTTCGAAGAACATCGGGATGCCGATGATCCCGGCGATCAGCGCCATCTTCCATGGCCAGGTGGCCGGGCGGCCGCGGAGCAGGGTATCGACCACCTTGTCGGCGCCGCCGGAATCGGCGAGTAGCTTTCCCAGCATCGCTCCCAGAGCGATCAGCACCCCGACGTAGCCCAGCACCCCGCCGACACCGGTTTCGTAGGAGGCCGTCACCTTCTCCAACGAGATGCCGGACGCGATCCCCACGAACAGGGCCCCGATGGTCAGGGCCAGAAACGCGTGCAACTTCAGCCAGACGATCAGCAGCACCACGATGGCAATCCCGACAGCCGCCACGATCAACACCTGGGTGTCGTGAGCGCTCCATGGCTGATCGGCCGGGATGGCGGGTGCGACGGCCTTCGTCGCGGACGTCCAGGCGTTGGAGTGGATGGACAGGCTCACAGGCTCACTCTCCATTGAATGCGGTGGCTTCACCGACCACGACTTGTTCGGTGCCATTCTCATCGACACAACTGGACCGGAACGACTTCGATGATCAGCGTAGCTAGCCACCGATGAGACGGCCCACCTCGTACGTCACAGCCAGGGCCACGGCACCCAACAGCAGTTGACGGACCCCGGAATGCAGCAGCGGGCGCCCGGTGAGCCTGCCGACGACCATGCCGCCCCCCATCAACGCAACGGCAGAGATCACCATCGCGGCCAGCAGGCTCGCCCGGCCGATCAGATACGGAAGCAGCGGCAATACGGCCCCGATGGAGAACGCGGCCAGGGACGCGCCGCCGGCGAGCAGCGCGGAGGGCAGATCAGTTGCATCCAGGCCCAGTTCCTCCCGGGTGTGTACCCGCAGGGCGATGTCCGGGTCCTTCGAGACGGCCGCGGCCATCTTCGCGGCGGTGTCGGCGTCGGCGCCGTAACCGCGGAACGTTTCCGCGAGCTCCGCCTGCTCGGCCGCGGGAAACTCGGCATGCATTCTGCGTTCGATGGCGACCTCGGCGTGTACCAACTCGTTCTGGTTGGTCACCGAGACGTATTCCCCGGTGCCCATCGAGAACGCTCCGGCGACCAAGCCGGCCAGTCCGGTGAGTACGACCGCATGCGTCGAACCACCGCCACCCCCTACGCCGGCGATCAAGGACGCGTTCGTCACGAGGCCGTCCACCGCCCCGAACACGGTGGGACGCAACCAACCTCCGGAAACGTCCCGATGTCGGTGTGACCACCCGGAACGCAGAGCGTCCTCGGTGACCGCGGCATCACCTGCCGCATGCCCGAAATCTCGGTTCTTGTCCTTCTCGCTCACCGAATCAGTGTCCCTCAAAGGTTGCACCATCCTTCCCGGCGACCACGAACTCTGGCCACGCACGAGCCAACCGGTCCAAGAACGGTCAATCAAGACGACCTGCGCCGTGTACCTGCAGGTCCTGCGGAGCCACCCTCCTTGCCCTGATCGCGAGAGTTGACCTACGGAAGGCTGCCCCTCGGCTGCGACCGGCCTATTCAAATTCAGGGGAACGTGCGAATTCAACGGCACGCGCGAGCAGGATTTCGGCGCGACGTCGCATGGCCGCATCGACCATGGCGCCGGAGGCGTTACGCACCACGCCACGTCCAGCTTCGAGGCCGGCATCCAAACTTCGTAGAATTTCCCTGGCGGCCGTCACCTCGTCAATCGTCGGCCGGAAGGCATCTCTGATGACCGGAATTTGATGGGGATGCACGGCACTTCGCCCGTAGCAACCCAGTGTCCGACCGAGTTGGCACGACGATGCCAACCCTTCGACGTCTTCCAGATTGGGGTACGCGGCCATGGCCGGTGATCGCAATCCTGCTGCGGCCGCGGCGACCACCGCCCGGGATCTGGCGTACGCCAACGAATCTTCCGATTCCAGCATCAATTCCGATCGCAGATCAGCCTCGCCCAGCCCGATCGACACCACGCCGCGGGCCGAGGCGATGTCGGTCGCAGCCTCCAGGCCCAGGGCACTTTCGATCAGCGCGGCAACCGCGAGGCCCGGAATGGCGGCGAGTATAGCCACCTCGTCAGCCGATTCGACCTTGGGCAGGCGCACTTCCGCCGGAAGATGACCATGCGCCGCCAGTTGATGCAGCAGAATCATATCCGCCTCGAAATGCTCCGTGTCAACGCCATTGATTCGCAAGACGACCGCCGTCATCACCCGGTTCGGCGAGCCAAGGTATTCCGCCGAATTGATTCGCGCCTGTGCCTTGCCGTCCGGCGCCACCGCGTCTTCCAGGTCGATCACCACCTGGTCGGCACCGGATCTGGCCGCCTTCTCGAACCGATCCGGCCGGTCGCCGGGCACATAGAGCGCGCACACCGGCCCGGGCGCCGGCGTTTTCATACAGCACCAGCTTGACGGAGCGCTGTGATGTCCTGCGCGCTGTACGCGTGCTCGCCCAGGACCTCGTCGGTGTTCTCGCCCTGCGCGCGGCCGGTCCACCGGACCCGACCCGCGGACTCGCTCATTATGAACAGCACGTTCTGCATGGCCACCTGATCGAAATCCGCGTCGGGCACCGAGATCACGGTCTGTCTGGAGCGGACTTGCGGGTCGGCCAGCAGTTCGTCGACCTGATAGATCGGTGCCACCGACGCCGACGCTGCGTCGAATTGCGCCACCACCTCCGCTGCGTCGCGATCTGCGATCCAATCGGCAACCGCCGTGTCGATCAGTTCACCATGTTCGGCTCGGCCAACACCGGTCGCGAACCATGGCTCAACGATGAGATCCTTCCGTCCGACCAGCGTCAGAACCCGTTCCGCGACCGAAGTCGCACTGGCCGAAACCGCCAAGAACTTGTGGTCCTTGGATTCGTACACGTTCCGCGGTGCATTGTTGACCGACCGATTCCCGGTGCGCGGCTGGATGACTCCGAGCTGGTCGTAGGCAGTGATCTGCGGGCCCATCATCATCAGGATCGGTTCAAGAATTGCCAGGTCGATGATCTCCCCGCGACCGGTCTGATCACGCGACCGCAGAGCCACCATGATCGCGAAAGCCGTTGCCAATGCTGCAATTCCGTCGGCCAAGGCAAATGGCGGCAGCGTTGGCGGCCCGTCCGGTTGACCGTTGGCGGCGGCAAAGCCGCTCATCGCCTCCGCCATCGAGCCGAATCCTGGTCGATGGGAGTACGGCCCGTCCTGGCCGAAGGTCGTCACTCGGGAGATCACCAATCGAGGATTGTGCTGGTGCAGGAGATCCGGGCCGAGTTCCCAGCGTTCCAACGTTCCCGGGCGGAAATTCTCGACCAATACGTCCGCGTCGGCGACCAGGCGGAGCAGAACCTCTCGTCCTCCCGCAGTGTGGAGGTCTGCGGTAACCATTTTCTTGTTGCGTCCGATGGTCTTCCACCACAGTCCGATGCCATCCTTGGTGATTCCGTGCTGCCGGCTGCCATCTGGGTGGAACGGATGTTCCACCTTGATGACGTCGGCGCCATAGTCAGCCAGATAGGTGGCGGCGAGCGGTGCGGCGAACAGGGTGGCCACCTCGACGACCTTGATTCCGGCCAGGGGCAACGGACGGTCGGGCGCGGACTCGGGCATGAAGTCTTCGATTCTTCCGGTGACGCTCAATAATCGATGGGTGCGCCGGGAGCAACCAGTCGCTGGCTCTGGAAATTGGTGACGGACTCCGGTCCCCAGGCGATTCCGAAGCCGACCGTCGCCGATCGGCTCAGGCCCCTACCCGGTTCGAGCAGCTTGGCCACCCAACCGGCCGGCTGCGGCCCCGAGTCGAAATACCAACCCGACCCCGCCCGCTCCTGGGCGGTGCCACCGACCAACAGGTCGAACCGGCTCGGACCTTCCTGGTAGTGATCACTCGTCCATTGCCAGATCAGTGGCAGTCCAACGGATCTGGCGGCGGCCAGGTGCCATTCGGCCTGACTGGGCAGTCGTCCGCCGACCCAGGCGGCGTAGGCCTGCGCCTCGGCGATATCGACGAAAGTGACCGGTTCGTCGAGGCGAGCCGCACAGAGCCCCATCCCCGTCTGCGCTGCCGACGCCGGCCAATCGGCCAGGAAGCGGTGCGAGATCCGCGGTCGATATCCCGACTCGCGCAAGAAGGTCGCGAATTCTCCTTTGGTGACCGACTCGACCCGCACCCGCACTCCATCGGGAACCAGCGTCGTGCAGTCCTGAGTCATCTCCGCGTGGAGATCCGGAGCCAGTGGCTTCCAAGCATCTACCCACCACGCTCCGGTGAGCATGCCGTTCTCCCGACGCCGGAAACGCATTTCGGTGCGATGCGATCCAGCCGGCACCGGTATTCCCTGACCGGTGACAGGCAGCTCTCTGGGCAGCCAGGGCGACGGCCGATGAACCAACGGTCTGGCCGGGAACGACACGTCCGTCGATATTCCACCCGGCAGCAGCGGGCCGCGTTCCGGCGCTATCAGGACAGCGCCGACACCGCGACCGGGCAGCGTCACGACGATCGCACAGCCCACCGTCATCCTCCCGTCGGAGCCGCCGAAGAGGTCCGTGTACACGCGATCTCCAGCGGATTCGGGAGTACCGGGCTCGCGAGCATCGAGCCGGACCGCATCCAGCCGGACCTGAACGGTGGTCGCCTTCGCCGACCGATTGACCAGCAGGTACAGCTCACGGCTGGTGTCTGCGAAGCAGGCGCCGAAGACACCGGCCGCGAACGCCTGCGGACCGAGATCGATCAGCGGTATCCAATCACCGTCGGCCAGTAGATCACCGAACGAGGTGTGTATCGCCCGCATTCGCCGATGGGTTGCCAAGTCGCGCTCGCTCCAGCCGACCCACGCGCCGAACACGTTGTCCCACAGCAATACTCCGCACCCGTTGAGGTGTGCGGACTTCAGTTCCTCACTGTGATCCCGGTTCCACCGCCGGGTGTGATGCTGCATGTGCTGCCGGTCCAGCCAGTGCGCCCGAAGTACGCCGGGCACCGGACTGTCGGCGAACCACTGCGCCCAGGAGAGCTGATGGGTGCGCATGGCTGCGACGCTGAGGCGCGATTCGCTCTCCAGTACCCGGTGGGTGCCGACGGTCGTGATGAGGTCGACAGAGCCCTCCCGCAGGGTATCCAGGAACAAGCCGTCCGCATCCAAAGCGTCCAGAGTGTGCCGCAGTTCCACTGCGTCGGTTCCGGAACGGCGGGCGGTGGCGGTGTCCCACGGGTTGTAGTCGAGAAAAACCCTGATGTGGTGCGCGTGGAACCAGGCGACCAGATCAGAAAGACCGGGAACATCGTAGAAATCGAATTGATTGCGGTCATTCACACCGATCACCGGATAGGCGTGCCACAGCACGATTCCGTCGATACCGCCGAATTGGTGATCCATTTCTGCAATCAGTCGATCCGGGGTGAATTCGTCTCGATCGAAATCGTAGAGACGATCGTCCCAGAGCCAGGCCAGGAACACTGTCCGGCACTGGGCTGCCCAGGCCTGAGGCTTCGGACCGGAAACGGCTCCGACCGGGATCCGTTCGAAAACCTGTCGCGAGAAGTCCGCGAGGTGCCGGCGCCAGGACGGCCAGTCAACCGGGTCGCTCGGACCGGCCAGAATCTTGCCGGCATCAAGGTCGGCGGCACTGGGCGGTGCGGCAGCTGACGCTGACATCGGTGACGAGCCGGTCGCTTCGGCCCCACCGTCCAGACTCACGGTGACCGGACCGTCGAGCGGGCGGGGGACCAGCAGGTCGCGTCCGACCCACAGATCCAGTCCGTGATCCAGCTCGTCCGGGTCGTCGGTCCGCTGTTCACCCCGGCTGCCGCCGGCCACTACGCGCGGATTCTGGGTGGTGCTCATCGCGTCGCATCTGCCAGGCGCAGGGTGCGCTCGATCAACTGGATCACGGTCACGCCGGAAAAACCGGGCAGGCTGGTGAGAACGCGGTTTCCGATCGGCGCTGTCCAATGGTCGGCGATGGACTCCGGACCACCGGTCGCTCCGCTCAGACCGCCGAGCGTCGCGCCGGCCGAGTCGGTGTCCCAGCCCGAGACGGCAGTCAAGGCGATGGCCGCGCCGAAATCACTGCCGTGACGGGCCAGCCCATAGGCGACCAGCGCGGCGTTGTTCAGCGCGTGCACCCAGTGCAGATCGCCGTAGCGCCCATACAGCCGGTCCAGGCCCTGATCGTCGGGCAACCCCTCACCGCCCCAGTCGGCCGCCTCCACGAGCGCTGCGTGCAACGTACTGCGGGGCGGCACGACGGACCGTCCCGCTCGCAGCACTTCACCGGCGTCAGCGCCGGCGATCGCCGCGCTGGTCATCGCCGCATTCGCCATCGCGGAATACATCCCACTTCCCGTGTGACTCAGATACGCGTCCCGCCATGCCATCTCGGCAGCGATGACCGGACGGCCAGGATTGATCCAACCGTAGACATCGGTGCGGATGGCCGCGCCGATCCACTCTCGGAACGGGTTCGCGGTGACCGCGATCAGGTTCGTCGGCAGCGCGTTCAACAGGTTGCGGTAGGCGGCGCGTTCGGCGGTGAAAACCAGGCCGGCGGGCAAATTTCGGAGCCAGCCGGCCGCGACGTCCTCGGTGGTGAAGCTCCGACCCCTCTGCTCGATCAGCTCCAGGGCGAGCAGAGAATAGTTGATGTCGTCGTCCTCGGGCATGCCGGAAATGTTCTCGGCCATGCTGTGCATCCGACTCGCCTTGTTCCAGGGATGTCGTCCGGTCACCTCTGCCGGCACGCCCCGAGCGGTGATGTAATCGCGCAACGGCCATTGGCCGGAACTCCGGAGGATTTCCTCGATACCCGCGCGGGAAATCTTTTCGACCACCTTGCCGAGCAGGCATCCGGCCAGCCGGCCGGTCCAGGCGCCGGTGATCCGCCGTCGGAGTTCGCCGGACTTCGGGATGTCGTACTGTGGCGGCGGTTCGGCCCAGGTTGCTCGAATGTCGGCGAATTCTCTCGGCTCGTCGGAAAGATGGCCGGCGCCCACTGGTCTGCCGTCGATGTCGGTCAGTAGTTCGCCGGCCAACGCGACCAGAGCAGGGCCGGCCGATTGTGCGGTGGCGCCGCTCCGGCCGATCTCGGCCGTCCCGCCCGCCTGAATCCAACGGGCTTTCAGGTCGTCGATCGATTTGCCCTCGTGGGCGGCTTGCGCGAACTCGTGAAGCAGCAGGTCCTCCGGCTGGACCCAGGTGATTCTCACGATCGGGAGTCCGAGAGGCTGGACTCCCGCCGCCGCGACCTCGCCGTCTGGCGTGCGTGGTCGTCCGCCGCGATCTTCCGGGCCACCGCTGCCATCGTGCGGCCGTGCGCCTCGAGGTCCATCTTGCTGGCTCGACCGATCTCGGCCACCCAACTCTGTGGCACTGCAGCGGTTCCGCCCAACCCGCCGATCAGGCTGCCGGCCATGCCGGCGATGGAATCACTGTCCCGCCCGTAGTTCACCGAGCCCAGTACGGCCGTCCGGTAGTCGCCTCGAGCCGCGACCAGCATGCCCAGCGCCACCGGTAATTCCTCGATTGCCTTGGTCCTGCTCGGTTTCCGGGAGTCCATGGCCGGCTCCCGATAGATCGGGCCGACCGAGTCGAATGGCTCGACCGCTTTGCGAAGAGCAACGGCAAGGGCGAAATGATCGCCGACGGTAGCGGCATCGAGTCGGCGAGCGGCCTCCACCACAGCCTTGATGGCCAATCGGGTGCCGTCCTTGGCCACTCGCAGCGCCGCCTCGACGACGGAGTCAACGGTCGCGTCGGAACCCAATGCCTCCGCCACCGCGGCAGCCAAGACACCGGCAGCCTCCCGCCCGTAGGAGGATTGGTGGGCGCCGGCCATGTCAATGGCCTCTGCGTACGCACCTTCCGGATCACCGGCATTGACGATCCCGACCGGGGCGATGTACATGGCCGCACCGCAGTTCACCAGGTTTCCTACGCCCGCCTCGCGAGGGTCGTTGTGCCCGTATCGAAGTCGGAGTACCAACCATTTCTCGGCCAGGAAGACCCGTTGCAGTAGTACTGCATCCGCCTCGAACTCCGGAATCCAGTGACGCTCGTCGACCATCTCGGCGACCAGGTCGGAGTCGATGGCGAAGGCATCGAGGTGCCGGGCCAGTCGGTCGTACACGCGAACCAGAGCATATGTCATCAAAGTGTCATCCGTGATGTGCCCGTCGCCCTTGTGGTAGGGCGAAGCCGGCCGGGCGTTGCGCCAGTCCAGGTGGTACGGGCCGACGATCCCGGTGACCGGACCACCCCACCGCTCGTTGATCTGCTCGTGCGTCCAGCCTTCGGTGGCGCCGCCCAATGCATCACCGACAGCGCTCCCGCTGAGCGTCGCGATAGCCCGGTCCTCGAACTCGTCCATGAAGTTCTTTCTCTTCGTTCTGCAGCGCAGAATTTTTGGGAACTGCAGTGCGCGATTTCTTCCAATGGTGAGAGGTGCTCCGACGGCCGCACCGGAACTGGATGCGGCCGCCGGAGAAATGCTCAGCCGCCGCTGACCGACTGCCAGCCCTGCTTGAGCGCATCGGTCAGTCCGTTGTCGTCGAGCGAGCCAGCGAAGTACTTCTGCAAGGACGGAATCATGGTCTCCGTCTTCCACTTCGGGTAGTTGGCTGCAGTTTGGAACGGTGCCGGCACCAGATCCGTTGCAGTGGCGAGGATGTTGGTCCAGCCGTCGGCCCCCTTCGTCTGCGCGAGGATCTCATCCCGAGCCGCTTTCGACGACGGGATCAGCCAGTCACCCTGCCCCACCGCAGCAAGGTTCTTCGCCTGCATGAAGTAGTTGATGAACTTCGCGGCCTCGGCCGGGTGCTGCGACTGCTTGGTCACCGACAACGTCTGGGGGTCCGCCGCCTGATGGGCCGACGCCGTTCCGGCCAGCGGAGGCAGTACGGTCCAATGGAGATTGGCCGGGCCGGTGTTCTTGATGGTCTGAGCGATGTAGTCGCCGCCGACGACCATCGCATATTTACCGGCGAAGAAGCCCGGCAACGTGTCGGAACCGCCCTGCGTCACGCTGGTCGCATCCAGCGTTTTGTCGGCGAGCATTTTCTTGATGCGCTGTGGCACCTGCAGTTCGTTGGCGCCGACCTCGAACGTGGGGGAGGCCGGATCGCCGGAGAAGAACTTCCCGTCGAAGCCGAGCGAGAGGTTGAGCACGGTGGCGGCGGGCGACTTCAGGCCCCAGCCCAGGCCGGCGTGCCCGGCGGTGGTCAGCTTCTTGGCCATCGACTGGAAGTCGTCCCACTTGAGCGAGGTGCCGGTAGGAACGGCGACGCCGGCAGACTTGAACTGATCGGTATTGGCGAAGATGACGTAGGACTGCAACAGGGTCGGCGCGGCATAGACCTTGCCGTCCTGCGTGACGGTGTCCCAGATCGGCTGCGGCACCGCAGCTTTGACTGCTGGATCGAGGTACTGGCCGATGTCGGCCAGGAAGCCCTGCTTGATGTAGCCGGTGATCAGCGAGGATTGGAAATCCATGATGTCCGGTGCCGTGCCGCCCTGCAGTTGGGTGGTGTACTGATCACCCGCGGTATCGGCGCTGCCCTGCTGCAGGGTGATCTGGATCTTCGGGTTGGCCGAATTCCAGTCGGTGACGATCTTCTTGACAGCCGCCACCGTCGGCGGTTGGAAAGCCAGGCTCTCGAACGTCAACTTCACCACGGGTGCGTTCGGATCGACGCTGTTGCCCGGGGCGGAGCTACCGGCCGGTTTGGAGGGCGAACCGGTTGCCGCTGCAGCGCTGGATGGCGTGGCAGCTGTCGAGGATGCAGTGCCGGCCGAGCTGGACGAGCCGGCAGAAGTCGAACCGGCGGAACCGCTGCCGGAGCTACAGGCGCTCACGACGAGCGCCAGCCCGCAGAGCGCTGCGAGGGCTGCGGCGGAGGATCGGATGCTCATGCTTTCTCCTTCGGTCCGGCTACGGGGCCGGGTTTGCGGAACGGTAGGTCGATCTATTCGATTGCTGTGGAAACCCGGCTGATCGGCGGCAGCGGCATCATCCCTTCACCGCGCCGGCCAGCAGGCCGCCGGTCAGCCGCTTCTGCAAGAAGACGAAGAAGACGAGGCTCGGAATTGTTGCCAGCACCGCGCCGGCGGCGAGCGGGCCCAGTTGCAACTGGCCCTCCGAACCCACGTATTTGGCCAGCGTGAGTGCCAGGGTCCGCTTTCCGGTGGACTGGAGCAGAACGAGGGCGAAGAAGAATTCGTTCCACGCCGAGATGAAGGAGAACATCGCTGTCGCCACGATGCCAGGGGCCAGCAACGGCAGCACCACACTGAAGATGATTCGCAATCGGCCGGCACCGTCCACCGCGGCCGCCTCTTCGATGTCCGGTGGCACGGAGGCCATGTAGCCCATCAGCATCCAGAGCGCGAAGGGAAGCGTCCAGACGACGTAGACGACGGTCAGGCCGGACAGCGAATCCAGCAGACCGATCGACTTGAGAATGAGAAAGAGCGGAATGACGATCAGAATCGTCGGGAACACCTGACTGATCAGAATCCACAATGTGGCCGCTGTGCGGATCCCGGTCTTGAATCGGGTCAGCGCGTAGGCGGCCGGCACCGAGATCACGATGACGATCAGGGTGGCGCCGACCGCGGTCAACAGCGAGTTCAACGCCGAGTGAAGCAATCCCTGGTCGGTCAGCGCCGTGCGGTAGTTGTCCCAGACGACAAGGTGTGGAATGAGGCTCGGATTCACCGAGGCCAACTCCCGCGCGCCCTTGAGGGACAGCGAGATCAGCCACAGCAGAGGATAGCCGAGGAAGACCAGATAGAGCAGCAGGGCGAGGTACTGACCGACCCTGGTCAGCGGCGCTACGCGGTTCATCTGGCCCTCCGCAGCCGGCTTGGCAGATAGGCCACCATGATCACCATGATCAGCACGACCATGACGTCGGCCATCGCCGATGCGTACCCGAAGTTCCCGTATCCGAACGCCTCGTGGTAGGCGAACAACATGGGCAGCATGGTGTCTCCACCAGGGCCGCCGGCGGTCAACACGTACACCAGGCCGAAGGAATTGAAGTTCCAGATGAAGTCCAGGGAGGTGATGGCGGCGATCACCGGGGCCAATTGCGGGAGGGTGGCGCTCAAGAATCGTCGCCAGGTACCAGCTCCGTCGACCGCCGCGGCCTCGTGCAGCGAGGGTGAGATGGATTGCAACCCGGCCAACAGCGTCACGGTGGTCTGCGGCATACCGACCCAGACACCGATGATGATCACGGTCGGCAGGGCGCTTCCGGTCTGGCCCAGCAGGTTCAGGTTGCCGGGGCCGAGGTGCAGAAGCCGGATGCTCTCGTTGAGGCTCCCCACGGTGGGGTCCAACAGCAGGCGCCACATGATCGCCACGATGACCGGTGGCATCGCCCAGGGGATGAGGGCCAGCGTCCGGGCCAGCCACCGCAACCGCAGATTCTGGTTGAGCAGCAGCGCGAGGCCGAGCGCGGCGAAGAATTGCAGGACGGTGACGCTGACGGCCCAGATCAGGCCGATCTTGAAGGAACGCCAGAACAGTGTGTTGTGCAACAGCCTTTCGAATTGCCGGAAGCCGACGAAGTTGATCGTCACGTTGTAGCCGGAGTGCGCGTCGGTGAAGCCCAGGTAGATCCCGCGCAGCAACGGGTAGACCGACAACAACAGAATCGGTATTGCCGCGGGCAGCAACAACAGCAGCCCGGAGCCATTCTTGGTGAACCAGCGGTTCAATCTGTTCGCCCCGCCAGGGGAAACCGGCGGCTTCTTCAACGACATCGTCGTCGTCATGCGCTCTCCTGCACCTGTTGGCCGAGGGTTGATTGACGGACCTGCAATGTCGGTGTTTCCCTGACCCGGCGGACCGGGGCGCCGGGATCGTCCAATCGGCGGAGGAGCAACCGGGCCGCGAGTGCGCCGCGCCGCTCGGCGCCCAGAGCCACGCTGGTGAGCGACGGCGTGGTGAACGTGGTGACCTCGGAATCATCGATCCCGAGGACGGCAACCCCCGCCGGGACCGAGATCCGATGCGCCGCAAGATCATGCATGGCTCCGATCGCCATCACGTCGTTGGCGGCCACCAGCGCATCGAAGGTGGTCCGCCCGATGAGGTCGCTGATGGCGGGAACCGCGGCTTCATAGGTGAAAGCGTCGGCGAATACCTGCAGTTCGGGGTCCTTCGGTAGCCCCAACCTTTTCGTCGCGGCCAGATATCCCGCCCACCGACGTGAACCCGGACTGGTGTCGACCGGACCGCCGAGGAAGGCGATACGGCGCCGGCCGAGTTCGTACAGGTGGTCCATCCCGAGTCCGACACCCTGGGCGGAGTCGACGGTGACGTTGTCGAGGCGAGCTCCGCGAGGCAGGGTACCGATGACGACGACCGGAATCGGTGAGCTCTGCAGCACCTGAACCAACTCGTCGCTGATCCGCAGTGGGCAGATGATGAGCCCGTCGGCATATCCGCGGGACACCGTGTGCAGCGCCGTCGACATGCCAAGGTCCGCGTCCGACCCGATCTCCGACAGCTGCAACCGGTATCCGGCCCGGCGCATCACCCGTTCGACCCCACGCATCATCGCGATGTAAGCCGGGTTGCCCAGATCATCCACCACGAGGCAAACCTGGTCCGTGCGGCCCATTTTCAACGATCTCGCCGCAAGATCGGGCAGGTAGTGCAGCTCGGCGGCCACCTGACGAATGCGCTCGGCGGTCTGCGGGGAGGCCGGATGACCGTTGAGTACCCTGGACACCGATGCGACCGACACACCTGCCTGCCGGGCTACATCGGCCAAGGTCGACCTCATCGTTCCAGCTGCTCCTTGTAAACGTTTACGGAAACGTTGACAGCCTGGGTCAAGGACGCCGTTCTGTCAAGAGCCTCGGCCTGAACGCCTCCTTTTAAGAAAACGACACGAGTTCGGAACCCCCGGCGGTCGTTTCCCGTCGAGCGGGACGGGGTACCGCACAACGACGGTCGTGCCCGGCCCGCGTGGTTGGGTGGCAAGGAAAGGACCGTTGACGGAAAAACGAAGGAGAGCAACGGTGTCCGTGACTCGCCGAGACATGAAGTGCCGACCCAAGCAGGTGTTCGCCGTACTGGAGGACGGTTGGCTGATGGGCCTCTGGGTGGTCGGTGCCTCCCGAATCCGGGATGTTCCCGCGAACTGGCCGGCGGTCGGCTCGAAGGTCGATCATTCGGTGGGTACCTGGCCGCTTCTGATCGACGACAGCACCAGCGTCGAATCCGTCGTGAAAAATCGTTCGCTGCGGCTTCGCGCGCGCGCCTGGCCGGCCGGCGAGGCTGATGTTCACGTCGAGATCGACAGCAGGCCGGACGGCTGCCGGGTGACCATCAGCGAAGACGTGGTGAAGGGTCCCGGCCTGATGATTCCCAAACCACTTCGCTCCGCCCTGCTGAACTGGCGGAACGGCGAGTCACTGCGCCGGTTGGCCTTTTTGGCCGAGCGGAGATCACCCACTACCTGACTTCGTCCGAACGTTGCGCCCATCTTCCCGTTCCGAGCAAGGAGTAGTCATGCCACCGAAGCGTTCCAAGGATCAAGCTGCGCCGGCACCGAAGAGTGGCACCGGCCGTACCCAGAGCAGCGCCGGTACCCCAGCGGCGGAAGATCCACGCTCCCAGGCCGGCGAATACCTGACCACCGCGCAGGGTTTGCGGCTACCGGACACGGACCATTCGCTGAAAGCCGGCCCGCGCGGGCCGGCACTGCTCGAGGATTTCCACCTTCGCGAAAAGATCACCCACTTCGACCACGAGCGAATTCCGGAGCGGGTCGTGCACGCTCGTGGCGCCGCAGCACACGGCGTCTTCGTCGCCTACGGCAACGCAGCGTCACTCACCAAGGCACCGTTCCTGGCCGACGAGAACCGCGAGACTCCGGTATTCGTGCGGTTCTCCACCGTCGTAGGCTCCCGCGGCTCCCGCGGCTCCGCGGACACCGTGCGCGACGTCCGCGGCTTCGCGGTGAAGTTCTACACCGCGGAAGGGAACATGGATCTGGTCGGCAACAACATGCCGGTCTTCTTCATCCAGGACGGCATCAAGTTCCCCGACCTGATCCACGCCGCGAAGCCGCACCCGGACCGCGAGATCCCGCAGGCTCAGACAGCGCACGACACGTTCTGGGACTTCGTATCCCTGCACACCGAGGCCACCCACCATGTCATCTGGGCGATGTCGGATCGGGGAATTCCACGCAGCTTCCGCACGATGGAAGGTTTCGGCGTACACACCTTCCGGCTGGTGAACGCCGAGGGTGAGTCAGTGTTGGTCAAGTTCCACTGGAAACCGGTGGCGGGCGTGCACTCGCTGGTCTGGGAAGAAGCTCAAATCACCGCGGGCGTCGACCCGGACTTCCACCGACGGACATGGCAGACGGCATCGAGAACGGTGCCTTCCTGGAATGGGAACTCGGCGTGCAGGTCTTTCCTGACTCGGACGAGGAAACCTTCGAGGGCATCGATCTGCTCGATCCGACCAAGTTGGTTCCGGAAGAGCTGGCGCCGGTCCAGCTGATCGGGCGGCTCACCCTGAACCGCAACCCCACGAATTACTTCGCCGAGACCGAACAGGTCGCGTTCCACACCGGACATCTGGTTCCCGGCATCGAGGTCACCAACGATCCGCTGATGCAGGCGCGCATGTTCTCCTATCTCGACACCCAGCTGACCAGGCTCGGTGGACCGAATTTCAGCCAGATCCCCATCAACTGCCCCCACGCGTTCGTGAATGACAACCTGCGCGACGGCATGCACCAGACCACCATTCCCACCGGGCTCGCTCCCTACCTGCCCAACAGCATCGACGGGGGTAAGCCACTGGTCGCCACCGAGCGAGAAGGTGGCTACGTGCCACTGCCAAGGGCCGTGAGCGGGCCGAAGGTGCGCGCGAATCCGGTGTCGTTCGACGACCATTTTTCGCAGGCCAGAATGTTCTGGCTGAGTATGACCGCCGTCGAACGCGTGCACATCGTGGAGGCGTACACCTTCGAACTCGGCAAGGTCTTCGAAAAGGACATCCGGACAAGGACTCTGGGCGTACTGGCGCAGATCGACGGTGAACTGTGTGAAGCCGTCGCCGCCGGTCTCGGTCTTCCCGCTCCCACCGCGCAGCCGCTCGCGGACATCGTGGGCTCACCGGCTCTTTCGCTGATTTCCGCAGCGCCAGGTCCTATTGCGGGGCGGGTCGTCGGCGTGTTGGTCGGTCCGGGTGCCGATCTGAGCGGTGTTCGGAAGCTGCGTGTCGCGCTGCAGGCGGAAGGGGCGGTTTTGCGCCTGCTCGCTGCGGTGGGCGGCGAACTGGGAGCCGCCGACGCCCGGCAGGTGGTGGATCGGACTCTGCTGACCAGCCGATCGGTCGAGTACGACGCCGTCGTGATAGCGAACGGGACCGGCGGCATGGTCGACGTGAAGCTCACGGTCCTTCTGCAGGAACTGTTCCGGCACTGCAAGACGATTGCGGCTTGGGGTGACGGAAGCCAGGTACTGCAGGATGCCGGCATCGATCTCGCCGCACCCGGAATTCTTCAGTTCCAGTCCATCGATAACAAGGCAACGGCCGCCCTGGTGACAGCCGTCGGCCTGCACCGGGTGTGGGAGCGCGCCGAATTCGTACAAGCGGCTGAGACCTCGAGCTGACCACCGGTACGCACGCTGTAGCGGATTTCTGTCACGGGCCGACTGCTTTCCACAGTGGTGAAGCGTTGCTGCCCGGCGAACCGACGACGGCGGCGTATCAGGCGACGGGGCCGCTCCCGAGCTGCTCGGCCTCCCGGTGCTGTTCTTCCAGCCGCTTCTTGACCTTGCCCATTCCGGGAACGGAGCCGACCATTTCGCTCAAGCCGGCAGACGCGGTCACCAGCTCCTCGATGTTCGGCGCGACCGTCTCGAGCGACGACAGCACCGGCAGCACATCGGACTGCACCTGCTCCAGCACCGCCGGCGATGCGCGGAGCAGGTCGACCAGTCTCGCGATGTCGGCGGTCGTGACGTTGTCGGCCAGCTGGGCCACCAGCGGAGCGAGCTTCGTCATGGCCGGCCGGAACATGCCGAGCGACACCGCGGCGGCATCCGCCAACTCGGCTCCCTCCGCGAGGAGTTCGGCGGCACCCGCAGCAGACTCGTGCGCCTGCGTAGCGACCCAGTGCACGTACTCCCGCGTCGTCTCGACGGCCTCGACCTCGGCCTGCGCCTGCCGTTGGGTGGCATGCCAGTCTCCGATCGCCGCCCTGGCCTCGCCGATCAGGGCCTCGAGGTCGCCGACCACCCGCACCAACCGGGGCAGCAGGCTCGCCGCCTCCTGCCACGCCTGGGCGGGAATTCGTAGCAGATCAATCGGTCCGGCCAGGGGTATGCGCATGTCACTCCATCGTTTCCGGCTTGGCCTCGGCCATTCGGCCGAAGCTATGCGTTCGCCCGAAGCAGCGGGCGACTGAGCACGCGAGAATGTCACAGATCGGTAACCGCCCTAAGGTTTAGCTACCAAAACGTCGGGGCACAACATCGTCAGCTGTACCTGCCACGGTAATTCACATCCTGCCCAGATACGGGCGATGATCATCAACGAGGAGCACATCATGACGTACGCACAGGGCCCCGAGGCCTACATGGGCAAGACCGCGGTCGACACTTCGGGCAGCAAGATCGGCACCGTCGGACAGGTGTACCTCAACGACGAAACCGGACAGCCCGACTGGATCACCGTCAACACCGGACTTTTCGGCACGAAGGAGCATTTCGCTCCACTGCACGGCGCGAACATCAACGGCGATGATGTCGTGCTGCCCTACGGCAAGGACGTCGTCAAGGACGCTCCGGACGTATCCGATGCCAGCCACCTGGACGCCGACGAGCAGCAGTCGCTGTACTCGTACTACGAGCGCTACCTGGGCGCCGGCGGGGGCGGCCAGCAGACCGAGGTGGCTTCCGACAGCGGCACTGTGCGCACCGAAGGTGGCACCGGACGCAGCGAAGGCTACGACACCTCGGGCCCGACGACGGATAACGCGATGACCCGATCGGAAGAGCACCTGAACGTGGGCACCCAGCAGGTGGAGGCAGGCACAGCTCGGCTGCGCAAGTACGTCGTCACCGAGCAGCAGACCGTCAACGTGCCGGTGTCACACGAAGAAGTACGGGTGGAGCGCGAAGCGGTCACCGACGCGAATCGTGGCGACGCCCTCGACGGCCCCGCGATCTCGGAGGAGGAGCACGAAGTGGTTCTGCATGCCGAGCAGCCGGTGGTCACCACTGAAGCCGTTCCGGTGGAGCGTGTCCGGCTCGGCACTGAAACCGTCACCGACACCCAGAACGTTTCGGGCGAGGTGCGTAAGGAGCAGGTCGAGGTGGTCGACGAGACCGACTCCAACCGCCGGAACGACAACCGCTGACGTTGCTGCCGCTTGACCATCTCGCCGCATTGCTCGATTTTGAAGGAAAGTGACTCGGTTCATGACCGACAGCCGCCAGTTCGCCGGCGCGAGTACGGGTCCGACCGAGTTACCGGCGGTCGCGCCCGCCGGCCGGGCCGCGGCGCCCGGCTCCCATCGGGCGAAGCCGCCCCGCGCGTCACGGTCGTTCACCGGTCTGATCGGCGGGATCATCGGCGATTTGTCGACACTGGTGCGGAGAGAGTCGGCCTCGGTGAAGGCCGAGGGCTCGAACATCACGAGGCAGGCGATGAAAGGCGTTGGAGTGCTCGGCGGTGCTGTTTCGGCCGGCTACTTCCTGGGGCTGTTTCTCTCGGTCAGCCTGTGGTGGACACTTGGCAGCGCCGTCGGCCGCAGTTGGTCGGGCCTGATCGTCGCCTGCCTCTGGGCCCTCGTTGCGGTCGTGCTCGTCAGGATGGGACGACAGCAGTTGGTCGACGTTCGTAGTGAAATTTGCACGGCGGAGACGTGGAAACGGATTGTGCACGCAGTCGCAGGCATCGGCGTAGATGCGGAAAGCCGTCGTGAGCACGGTGAAACAGACAGCTGAGTCAAACGCTCGGCGTGTGAAGAGGCGGGACCTGCACCAGGCAGGTCCCGTTTCGCCGTTTCTCCAGTCCTGCTTACGGTGCCTCTCATCGGTGTGATGTGGATCACTCTGTCTGCGACCCATCTGGCAACCGCCGCGTATCGAATCGCGTGGGTCGTCGATCCTCACGGCGCCGGTTCTTCTCCCGTGACGGTCGGTCGCCCCTGTTCGGCCGGATGCGTTCGTCGCTGATCGGGGTCGAATCGGCGGTCAGAGCTCGTTGATCCTCGTCTTGTGCCCGTGTCGCCCGCTAGAACTACGGAAATGGGAAATGCGTGAAGCTCAGAACAGCAGTCAGTGCCACTCTGGCCACGATGGTGGCCGTCAGCCTGTCGGTCGTCGTGGTGCCGGCGGCACATGCCGACAGCATCACTCCAGGTACCTACAACAGGGTCGCACCGTCGCGGGTGCTTGACACCCGATATGGAATCGGCGCCAGGAAGGCCCCGGTGGCGGCGCTTTCGACCTTGACCTTCACGGTTCCCGCTGGATCAGCTGACGCGGCGGGTGCGGTGGCCATGGAGGTGACCGCCGTCAACCCGGCGGCGGCGGGCTTTTTGACGGTCTATCCGGCCGGCTCCCCCCTTCCGACAGCGTCGAACCTGAACTTCCAGGTTCACCAGAATGTTCCGAACCTGGTCATCGTCAAGCTGGGTATCGGCAACAAGGTAAGCATCTTCAACGGATCCAGGGGCACGGTCGACATCTTGGCCGACCTCCACGGGTCTTTCCTCGGCGGAACGAATGTCGGCGATCCGGGAACTCTGGTGTCAATGACGCCGGCCCGCTTCCTGGACACCCGGTCCGGAGTCGGAACGACAAGAGGTCGGGTCAAGCCGTACTCCGTGACGAAGGTGAAGATCGCCGGATCTCACGGAGTACCTGCGAATGTGTCGGCCGTGGCGCTGAACATCACGGCGGTGCACAGCCCGGGTAAGGGATTCATCACCGCGTATCCCGGCTCTCCGATGCCCAACGCTTCCAGCCTGAACTACGAAGCGAACCAGGACCGCGCTAACCTCACGCTGGTCGAAGTAGGAACCGACGGCACCGTCTCGCTGTTCAACGGCTCGCCTTTTCCGGTAGACCTGGTTGCCGACGTGAGCGGTTACTTCGTCTTCGGAACACCCTCTGCGGATGGCACTTTTGCACCCAGTTCAACGGTCCGGTTGGTGGACACCCGAAAGGCTCGTGCCGGATTCGTGCCGGCGCTGGCCACACTCAAGGTCGCGATCTTCACGCCCGGCGACCCCTTCGCCTCCTACATCAAGTCGATTGCAGTGAACGTCACAGCTGCCGGGCCCGAAGCATCCGGCTTCCTCACCACCTGGAATGGCTCCTCCCCGATGCCGGCGGTCTCGAACTCCAACTTCCAGGCCAAGCATGACGTCGCCGGCTCGGTGATCGTGCCGGTCAACGCCGACGGCACCATCTCGATCTACAACGGCTCCTACGGCAACGTCGATATCCTCGTGGACCTGAACGGGCTCTTCACTGCAATTCCGACGGCAGCCGTCGTACAGCCCAACTTTGCGCCGAATGCGCGGCACGCTGCCCCCAGCAGCAAGGCACTTCTGTCGCACATCCTGGCGCAGCCGCACACCACGACAGTGGTGCTGAAGAAGAATTGACGACGCGATTCACCCTGGGTGTCGCGACATGTCGTCGCACACCGAGTCGCACCCCTTGGACGCACACCCATGTCGCACAACCCCATGTCGCACAACCCCAAGCCGCACGCCTCTAGTGGAGGAATCATGAACGGCTCCAACCGCAGGACCTTCTTCAAAACCGCCGGAGTGGGCGCCGCCGCCGTCGGCGCCGCAGCGCTCGTTCCGGCCGGGATTTCTGCCACCACCAGCGAAAAGGCCGCGAACACCGTCGCCGCACCGTTGGTGCTGCCCGCCGGTGCGTCCGGTTCGATGGTCGCCTACATCCACGACGTCTCCAAAGGTGAGGTGTCAGTCATGGTCGAAGGTCGGGAAGTGACCGTGACCGATCATCAACTGGTCGCCAAGCTGGCGCACGCCATGCACTCGTCCTCGAAGGTCTGAACCACCAACCCCTGAAGTATTCGGAAATATCCGTACCGGAAGGACAAGTATGTCTTCACACCGCGAGGCGCCCGAGATCTCGAAGGACCCGACGGCCGACAACACGGACGTCTACGCCTTCGTCGATCAGCACGACCCGGCCATGGTCAATCTGATTGCCAACTTCAACCCATTCGAGATTCCGTATGGTGGGCCGAACTTCAGTGAGTTCGCCGACGACGTGCTGTACACGATCAACGTGTCCAATGCTGGAACTGCGCAGGCGGACATCAGCTACCAGTTCCGATTCACCACGTCGATCCGGAACAAGAACACGTTCCTCTACAACACGGCGCCGATCGCGAACATCGACGATCCCGCCTGGAACCGCCCCCAGTTCTACTCGGTCACCAAGGTGGTGCGGGCGGCGAACGGCAGCCTGACCTCCACCGTGCTGGGCTCGGGCCTGAAGGTGCCGCCCTGCAATGTCGGCTTGCGCAGCACGCCGAACTACGACGGCAGATTCGGTGCGGCGTCCGTGCAGAACCTCGGCGTCGGGCGCAAGGTTTTCGCCGGGCAGCGGTCCGATCCGTTCTTCGTCGACCTTGGCAGTGTCTTCGATCTGGCCGGGCTCCGTCCGCTCAACGATGCGCATAAAATCCCGCTGCCCGTGATGGCGGGCATGAATGGTCTGCAGGGGCTGAACGTGCACACCATCGCGCTGCAGATCCCGAAGAGGGAATTGGGACGTGCGGGTGCGACGCTGACCGATCCGACCTCGACAACATCGGTGGTCGGCGTCTGGGCTTCCACCTATCGGGCTCGCGGCAGACTGTTCGATTCCTCGACCGGCACGTACAAGCCCTTCGGCGATGGCGTGCAGGTCTCCCGGCTCGGAAACCCGTTGTTCAATGAGGTCATCAATCCGATGTCCGTCAAGGACAAGTGGAACTCCCTGCCGCCGTCGGCCGACTCGCAGTTCGCCCAGTACGTCAACAAGCCAGAGCTGGCCGGATTGCTTCCTGTGCTGTACCCGGGCGTGTTCCCGAACCTCAAGGCATACACGAAGCCACGGGCCGATCTTCACGCAATTCTGCTGACCGGAATTCCGAACGGTGTGGCCGGCGCGTTCACCACCTACACGGGTCCCACCGAGGCCGACATGATTCGACTGAACCTGGCTATTGCACCGACCGCAGTAGGCAAGGAGAACAACCTCGGTGTACTGGGCGGCGATGCGGCTGGATTCCCGAATGGTCGCCGGGTGCTCGACGACGTCACCACGATCGAACTGCGGGCGATCGCCGGCCTGACCATTCCGTTGGTGGACAAGTCGTACATGGTCGATGCCATCCTCAAGGGTGATTCGCTGCGAGACGGTACGTCGAACACCAACAAGAAACTCCCCATCACGTTCCCGTATGTCGCTTCCCCGGCAAACGGTTACGCAGAGAAGCCGCCGGTTCCCGACCCGAGCGCCTGATCTTCGGGCGGGATTGCTTGCCTGTGCCAGGCAAGCGATCCCGCCCGCTGGGCCGATGACGTGTAGCTGGACTGGGTAAGGAGGAGGACGGCATGGTGACCGAGGAGAATCCGAATGCAGGACAGGGTTCGGTGGTCCTGGATATCGGCGGCGACATCGGAGCGCTGATCGTCGTGATGCCGGCCGAGATGGAAGATCTCGAGGTCGAGATCGTGCCAACCGGCACCGACGCGCGGCCGCCGGAATCCATCGATCCGGAGAATGCCGCCGGCACTCAGGCGCATTCCCATGCCCAGCCCGAGCACGGCCACGAACATGGCCCTGAACACGACCATGACCATGACCATGACCATGAACATGACCACGACCACGACGGGTCGCAATCCACTCATCCGACTGCGGCTGCCCCACCGCATGTGGCGGTCGTGGGTCGGCCGACTCCCGGCGGCGATATCGTGCATTCCCTGGTCTATGGTGCCCTGCTGGAGGGTTCCTACGATCTGTATGTTCGTCCGTTCGGTCCGGTGCACTTGACGGCCACGGTCATCGGCGGCCAGGTCACGGAGACCCGCTGGGATTAGCAGCTGCCTGGAGAAGACGGCCCACTCGGCGTCCCGCAGGTCTCTCCGGTCCTTCGGCGTATGGCTGAAGTTCATCCCAGCGATGCCTGGCAGGTCGCGGGCGAGGCTACCGTCGTGGTGATATCGGCTCAATCGTTCCTGTGAGCCATCCTGTGAGCCGTTGTGGCCGCTCTAGCCAGTTCGAGGAATCGGAGGCCCCGTGGCCGTTGTGGATATGCAGGCGGAGAATCGGCAGACCGGTCTACTCGGCGTGCTGGGCCGGAGCCTCAAGCCATTGCTGCTGGTACTGGCCCTGCACGTCGTCGCTTTCGGCACATTGTTCGCGTTGGTCGTGCCGGCCCACTATTTGGTGGGTGGCCGCGTCTTTGGAATCGGCCTCGCCCTGTTCGCCTACATGCTCGGTGTGCGGCATGCCTTCGATGCCGATCACATCGCGGCCATCGACAATACGACCCGCAAACTGGTGGCCGAAAACCGGCGAGCGACCTCGGTGGGCCTGTATTTCTCCCTCGGGCATTCCTCCGTCGTGTTCGCGTTGGGCGTCCTGGTGGCGATCGGCGCCAAGATGGCCGCGACCCTGACCAATGGGGACTCCACCGCGCATCAGGCGCTCAGTGTGATCGGCACATTGGTATCCGGCGTTTTTCTTCTCATCATCGGCTTGGTGAACCTGCTTGCGCTGATCAGCATCCTGCGGGTTTGGCGGGAGGCGCGGACCGGTGCCCTGAACGAGGCCGCGCTGGAAGATGCGCTGAACTCCCGCGGACTGGTCATCAAGCTTCTCCGGCCGCTGATGCGACGGATCAGCAAGCAGGGCCAGATGTACCCGGTCGGCTTCCTCTTCGGGCTGGGCTTCGACACGGCGAGTGAAGTTGCGGTGCTGGTGCTCGTGGGAGCCGGCGTTGCCACCGGGTTGCCCTGGTACGCCGTCCTGGTTCTACCGCTGTTGTTCGCCTCTGGAATGAGCCTGTTCGACACCCTCGACGGGATCTTCATGCAGTCGGCATATCAGTGGGCATTCATCAGGCCGGTGCGCAAGATCTACTACAATCTCACCACAACTGGTCTTTCGGTTGCGGTCGCCCTGATCATCGGCGGCATCGAGATCATCGCTGTGCTCAATGCCAAACTCCATCTGACCGACCCGGTCAGTACTTTTGTCGCCGGGATAAATCTCGATTCGGTCGGTTACGTCATCGTCGCCCTCTTCGTCGTCGTACTGGCCGGTTCGGCGCTCTATTGGCGATTGAGTCGCGTGGAAGAGCGGTGGACGGCGCGCATTTCCCTTCCGGCCGGCCAGCCGGAATGACCACGCGCTCGGAGCGCAGCGTTGGCGGCGTGGCCCGGCGAGTAGGATCGAGAATTCCAAGTGGCTGTGGCGCCGCCAGCTGGAGTGGACCAGGCCCGGCACTGTATCAATCGGGCGTGGCACCTTATCGATCGGCACGGCACCGTGTCGAGCAGACATGCGGCCTACGGTTTCACCATCGCACTGCTGCGGTGAAGGGATCTGCCATGGAGCCTTTCGAGTCCTTGTCGCAGCCGGACGCCTTGCGCGAACTTCACCGCGTCATCACCGGGATCCACGCCCACCACGATCTCCGGGGCACGGTGCAGGCGGTCACCGAGGTGGTCGTGCAGGCGGTGGGGTTCGGGGTGGCCGCAGTCAGTGTGGTGCGGCCCGACGGCGGCCTGAAAACCATTGCGGTGGCGGGTAACGAACAAGCGCGGGAACAGTTGCTCGGCGTGCACCGGCCGTTGCGGCACTACGAGAACGAGTTCGCCGTTGCGGAGAAGTGGGGGCGCCTGCGGTTCGTTCCGCACGATCGCGCACCGGATGTCGGTTCCCTGGGCTGGGTTCCGGAGTTCGACGTTCCTGCCGACGAAGACGCCTGGCATCCGCTCGACGCATTGTTCGCGCCGCTGCAGTCCTCGGCCGGTGATCTGATCGGCGTGCTCTCGGTCGACCTACCTCGTCACGGATTGCGCCCGACGCAGGATCAGCGCGATCTGCTGGAGGTGCTGGCAGTGGAAGCTGGAATAGCGATCGACAACGCCTTGTTGACGGAGCAGCTGCGAGCCGGGGAGGAGATCTTCCGGCAGGCGTTCGAGGGGACGGCCGGCGGCATGGCCCTGGTCGGGGTTCACGGCGACAAGACCGGTCGCTACCTCCAGGTGAACCCTGCGTTCTGCCGGATCGTCGGCTATCCGGCCGAAGACCTCCTGGCAATTTCACCGTCCGATCTGACGCATCCCGATGATCGCGTCCTCGACGAGCCGCTGATCGCCGGCCTGATGACTGGTCAGCGCCCGGCGTACCGGGTGGACAAGCGGCTGCTGCATCGAAGGGGAACGCCGGTATGGGTGACGATCACGGCGACCATCGCCCGCGCCGATGACGGCTCCCCGCTGTGTGCGGTCTGCCAGATCGAGGACATCTCGCGTCGTCGCGCGGAGCTGGAGGCACTGCATCATCAGGCCAGGCACGACCCGCTGACCAATCTGCCGAATCGGACTCTCATTCTGGAGCGGTTGCAGCACTCGGTGACGATCGCCGAGCAGGAACGGTCCTCCGGAGTGGTGTTCTTCCTGGACGTCGATGACTTCAAGATCATCAATGATCAGCACGGGCATCTCGTGGGTGATCAGGTGCTGACCATGTTGGGCGGCCGCATCCGCTCCGCCATCCGGGATGGCGATCTCGTCGGCAGGTTCGGCGGCGATGAGTTCGTCGTCATCGCGGATCGTCTGGACGACGAGGCGGCCCAGACCCTGTCGGACCGGATTGCTGCCGCCGTCGCGGCACCGATCACCAACCGGGGTGTCGCCGTGAATGTCGGCATCACCATCGGCACCTGCCGCATTCCGCAGCGCGGCGGAGTGCCGGCGCAGATCCTGTGGGAAGCCGACCGCACCATGTATGCGCGCAAGCGGCTCAGGCCGGGCTACGTACCGGTTCCACCACCACGAACGCCCCCTTCTGCGGAGCGACCGCTACCTCAGATCTGAATGATCGAGCAAGGGGGCTATTGTTCGAGGCTTTTCGGCGGACTGTCCGTGGCCGGTTTGGCTGCGATCCCGGCCCGCACCGAGTCGAAGATCGCCAGGCCCTGGCTCACCAGTCCAGAGGCGATCTCGCCGAGTCCGTCCGATCCGTTCAGGACGGTCACGTTCGCCTTGGCCAGGCCCTGGGCCGCCTCGCGGACGATCTGCGGCAGCTGCTCGATCAACAGCTGATCCAACGAGACCCGGTTGTTGGAGGCCGCCGCTTCGGCCTGGATACGGGTCCTTTCCGCGTCGGCCTGCGCCAGCACTCGGATGCGTTCCGCCTCCGCCTCGGCGGGCTTCACCACTTCGGCGACGAGCTGCTGTTTGCGCAGCTCTGCGTTGCGGGTGGCCAGTTCGGTTTGTGCGGCCAGCACTTCCCGCTGCGCCGTCGCCTGCGCCAGGGGCCCGGACTGGGACGCCTCGGATTCGGCCCTGTCCACTTCGGCCTTGGCCTTGGCCCGCACGATGGAGGTCTGCCGGGCGAACTCCGCCTGGGCGCGTTGGGATTCCTGCTCGACCTGGGCAGCGGCCTGGTTCGCCTTCGCCTTGGCCATCGAAACGTCGGACTCGTACTGCGCCTCCACCACCCGGGTCTGCCGGGTGAACTCCGCCTTGGCTCGCACCGACTTCTGCTCTGCCTCTGACGCGTTCTGGTTGGCCTGCGCCTGCGCCACGGACACTTCCGCGGCCAGTTGCGCCTGCACGATCGTGGTCTGCCGGACGTACTCGGCTTGGGCCCTCTTGGACTGCTGGTCGGCTTCGGCCGCAGCCATATCGGCCTGGGCCTGGGCGATCCGCGCCTGCCGCTGGATGGCGGCATTGTGGGGCGCGGCCATGGCTGCGATGTAACCCAATTTCATGTCGTCGATCGATTGGATCTGGAACGCGTCGACGGTGAGCCCGATCTTGGCCATTTCGATCTTCGACCCGTCCAGCACACCTTCGGCCAACTTCTGCCGCTCGGTGACGATCTCCTCCACGGTCATGGAGCCGACGATGGAGCGGAGATGGCCGGCAAAGATTCGCCCGAACAGGACGGACATCTGCGCCTGGTCGGACAGGAAGCGCTGACCTGCGCTGACGATGCTCTCGGTGTCGTTACCGACCTTGAAGGCGATGACGGCACGGACGCCGAGCGCAATGCCCTGCTTGGTGACACAAGCTTCGGTGACCTCCGCCTCGGCCATCGACAACGAGAGGAACCTCGCCTTGCGGAAGAACGGGACCACGAAAGCCCCGTGCCCGGTGACCACGCGGAACGGCACCTCCCCGGTGACCTTGCCACCGGAGATGAGCATCGCTTCGTCGGGTTCGGGAACCTTGTAGCCGAACATCGAACAACCTTCCCCATGGGGTCTTTGCCCCGGCATGTCGAGGCTGGAAGTTATCGTGCCTCAAGACCGGAACGGCCGCATCGGCAGGGCCGTCCCGCACCGGGTGGTCGCGCCGCCGACCGGCCGCGAGCATCCGTTGCCTGCCGCGAGGATTCTTTGCCTACTGTGGGAAGCATGACCGGTGAAGACGAAGGTGTGGTGCAGGTCGGCTGGCTGGGCGAGCCGGGCCGGAGCGGCGAGGAGTATCCGACCTTGGTATTGGTGCACGGATACGGTTCGAACGAAGGGGATCTGATCTCGGCGATGCCGGCCGTCGGCGCATTTCTTCCGGATATCCGGGCCAAAGTGCTTGCAGTGCGGGGTTTCTTCGAGATCCCGGGCCGCCCCGGTGGCTATTCCTGGTTTCCAGGTGATGCCCGAGCGCAGCCTGCCGACGAGCAGATCGCCGCGACGGCCGACCGATTGGGCCGCCTGATCTCCAAGCACACCAGCAGCGCGGTACTGCTCGGCTTCTCCCAGGGGATGTGCGCCGCAATCACGGTGATGCGACGCCGTCCGAGCCTGGTCGCCGGGCTGGTCGCGCTCAGCGGGTTCAGCTTCGACGTCGAGCAGCCGGGGGACAGGTGGCTCGCCGCCGAGGTAGCCGTCGGCCGCGGTATTCCGGCCTTCTACGGTCGAGATCCCGCCGATCCCGCGATTCCGGACCACGCGAGCGCCTGGGCCGTGGGTTTCCTGCGTCGGCACACGGCACTGGAGGAGAAGACCTACCCCGGTATGGGGCACAGCCTCTCGATGCCCGAACTTGCCGACGTGGTGCAGTTCCTCCGGCCGCTGATCGCAGCACCTGCGGACGACGCTGAAAGCGTTAGCGGGCAACCGGTTCGGTAGGAGCGCCGGCCGGCCAGGCGCTCCTACCGGGTCAGGTTCGCATCTCGTCGTCCGCGACGACGACGACCTTGACCTGGCGGCCGCTGGAGGCGTCCTCGAAGGCCGCGGCCACTTCGGTCAACGGATATCTTGCCGTGACGAAGTCCTCCGGCCGCACCAAACCGGCGGTCAGCATGGAGATGGCCTCGTTGTAGTCGTCCCGGGTGTAGGTGGCGCTCCCCTGGATGCGTATCTGCAAATCCTGGATCTCCGGAAGCGGCACGGTGACCGGTGCGGCCGGAACTCCGACGACGACGATCGTCCCCCCTTTCATGGCCAGGGCCATCGCTTGATCGATGGTGCCCTGGACCGAGACGCAGTCGAAGACGACATCGACGCTGCTACCCAGATCGTTGCGGATGTCGGCCACCATGTCCGGCGAGGCAGCGTCATGAACCGAATCGGCGCCGAGCTTCCGGGCGAGATCCCTTTTACCAGCGAGGGTATCGCTGACTGCGATGCGGGCAGCGCCGGCCCGGCGAGCGGCGGCCATGGTGAGCAGCCCGATCGTGCCGGCGCCGAGAATTGCCACCGTTCTACCGGTCAGATCGGGGCCTGCCAGCAGGACCGCATGAATCGGTGTGGACAGCGGCTCGATCAGGACAGCTTGCAGGTCGGTGAGCTCGGGTGGCACCGAAACGACCCGATCGGCGGGCAGGATGAAAAGATCCGCCAGGCCGCCGGTCGGGGCCGTGCAACCGAAGAACGACATGGTGGCGCACAGGTTGTAACGGCCGTCGCGACAATATTTGCATTTGCCGCAGGCCAGGATCGGCTCGACGACAATTCGACTCCCGACGGGTATGTCGACGTCGGCGCCGACCGCTTCGATCGTGCCGACGACCTCGTGTCCTGGGTGGTAGGGCAACGGCACGAATGGGTGGCGCCCATGAGCGGCATGGACGTCCGACCCGCAGATGCCGACGGCGATCATCCGGATCAGCACCTCCTTCGCGGCCGGAGTAGGCGCCGGAGCAGTATGCAGTTCTACTTCACCGGGCGCGGTGACCACTACGTGCCGAACGACGTTTCGTTCCATCTCAAAAGCTCCGATTTCAGAAGTCGTGGAAGGTTTGGTTCAGGGGTTCAGTAACGAACGAGCAGTCCCGCGGCGGTGACCTCGACCTGCAACTCGCTCAGGTCGGGGACCGTGTCGGCGTCCAGTCGGGGAAAGGTGGTGAGCACGCCGAGAACCCGGCAGCCGGCAGCCTTTGCGGAGGTGATGCCGGCGGGTGCATCTTCGATGACAAGGCAATTCGGGGCCGGCTGACCGATCAGGCGGGCGCCGAGCCGATACGGTTCCGGATCCGGTTTGCCGATGGCAACGTCGTCGGCGGTGACAAGGGTCGCCGGAACGGGCAGGCCGGCGGCCGCAATACGGGCCAGAGCCAGCCGGCGCGCACCGCTGGTGACGATCGCCCACCGATCGGGAGGAAGATGCCGGAGCAATTCGACGGCGCCGACCGTCGGCACCACGTCGAAGGTGTCAGAGGTTTCACCGTCGAGGAGAATTTGATTCAATTCTTCGATCCGGCGCTCCGAAAGACCCGGTTCCCGAATACGTAACACCTGGCGTCCTGGAATCCCGTGCAGGCTCCCGACCAGATCTTCGCCAGGACGGTCGAGCAAGTCCGCCACCTTCTGCCAGTTCCGGAGCACGCTCGCCGTTGAATCGACGAGAGTGCCGTCGAGGTCCAGCAGCAAAGCACCCACGATCAGCTCAGCCATTGACGGCCACCCTGGTCCTGGTGGCGCCGTTGGATCTGGACGGGTCAACCGGAACTCCACTGGATTCGCGAATGCGCAATTCGACCGGAAGCACGATCTGACGCCTGAGTTTCAGGCCCGGTTGATCGATTCGCCGGAACAGCCGCTGTGCGGCGGTACTGCCCAGCAGGCCGGGATTCTGGTCGAGTACGGTAACCGCCGGCTTGAGCGCGCCGGCCATCGGAAAATCGCCGAAGCTGATGAATGCCACGTCGGTGCGGCGCTGTTCGTGCAATTGCGGAACCATCGCGATGGAGGATTGGGAGTTGGAGGAGAAGATTGCGGTCGGGGGGTCCGGCAGGGCCAGGATCGAGCGAAGAGACCCGACCGCGTCGCAGCCGGATTCTTCGTGGAGCGCCTCCAGTACCGGATCGGGCGCAATCCCGGCCGCGATGAGCGCTGCGCGGTAGCCGTCGAGACGTCGGCCGGTGGTCACCACCGCAGACCTGTTGCCGATGAACGCGATTCGGCGATGGCCGCGTTCCAGCAGGTGCGCAACGGCGGTCACCGCAGCACCGAAGTCGTCCTCCACCACGCTGTCTGCGGTGACCCGTCGGGGTGGCCGGTCGATGAAGATCACTTCGGTGTGCTGCTGCCAACCCTTGATATATTCCTGGTCGGTCGAAGTCGGCGCAAGGATGAGGCCGGCGATATGTCTACGGAGCAGAGCTTCCACGGAGGGCTGTTCATCGTCAGGATCACTGCCGAGGCTGGTCACCAGCACCGCCGTCGACCGGGTGCGCGCCTGGTCGGCAACGGCCTGGATCACCGCGCCGAAGAATGGGTCCGCGATGTCGGGTACTGCTATTCCGATCGCACTGTCCCGACCGTTGCGAAAGGTCTGCGACAGCATGTTGGGCACATATTTCAATTCGAGAATTACTCGCTGGACCCGCTCCTGCACGGCGGCGGAGACATATTTGTCGCCGTTGATCACCCGGGACACCGTCTTGCCGCTGACGCCGGCCAGACCGGCCACGTCGCGCATCGTGCTCATCCGCAGTCTCCTCCCGTTATGTCATCGGTGACAGTACACGGCGATCCTCGACATGTCGTCAACCCAGTCGGCAGCTGTCACCGGTGACATTTCAGGACTCGTGCGACCGCGCCGATTCCCGACCGGCCGAGTGAACCACCGCGCCGATGCGCCGGACAGCCTCGTACAGCCGGTCCGGCGAATTGGCGGCGTAGCCCAGCAGCAGCCCGGGCGGACCGGTCCGGTGCCGGTGCCAGGACATGGGCTGGACCAGGACTCCGACCTCGCGAATCCGAGCGGCGATTTCGACGTCGTCCGGTCCAGAAGTGTTGTGCCGCAGAGTGATGAGCAGGTGAAGACCCGCGGCCACCCCCTCGATCCTGGCTTCGGGTAGGTACTCTCGGAGCGCCGCTACGACAGTGTCCCGGCGGCGCCGTTGCCGCGTGCGAACGGTGCGCAGATGTCGGTCGTACTGCCCGGAGGCGAGCAGGTGGGCCAGCACGAGCTGTGGCAATGCGGGGCTCCCCAGGTCGCTGGCATGTTTGGCCGTCACGAGATCGTTCTGGAGGTGCGCGGGCGGAACGAGCCAGCCCAGCCGCAGTCCGGGGGCCAGAGTCTTGGAGGTGCTGCCGGTGTGCGCCACGTGTTCGGGCGCGCCGGCTTGCAGCGCGGGCACCGGCGCCCGGTCGTAACGGTGCTCGGCGTCGTAGTCGTCCTCGATGATCAGACCATCGTCGGCCGCCCATTCCAGCAGGGCCAGACGACGGCGCGGTGCCAGCACGACCCCGGTGGGGTACTGATGTGCAGGAGTGAGCATGGCGGTCGTCAGGCCGGTTCTGATCAATTCACCGACGTCCAGCCCCTGCGCGTCGACGGCAACCGGCACCGGTTCCGCTCCCCAGTGCGCGAGCTCGTCGCGGGCGCCGCGGGAACCCGGATCCTCCACGGCGATGGCGGGTCTCCCGCGGGCGACCAGGGTCTGGGCGAGGAGCGCCAGGGACTGGGCGACGCCCGCGACGACGATGATGGTGTCCGCGTCGGCGCGGACCCCTCGGGTGCGTGCCAGCCAAGTCGCCAGTTCGGTTCGTAGCCGCAGAATGCCGCGCGGGTCGCCGTAACCGAGGTCCGCGGAGAGCACCTCATCCAGGACCGCACGTTCGGCGCGCAGCCACGCAGCCCGTGGGAACGCCGCCAGATCCGGCACGCCTGGGGACAGGTCGATCTCGGCCGGAAGCGAGCGGGGGACCGCCAGGGGAAACGGTGGGAGCGAATGAGCGGTTATTGATTCGGCTGGGCCGGATTCGGTGAGACTCCCTGCACCGAGGCGAGTTCCGGCCGGGCGTCTGTTCGCGGTCACGATGGTTCCGCTGCCGGGCGTCCCGGTGATCAGCCCCTCGTCAGCCAGACGCTGGTAGGCCTGGACGATCATGCCTCTGGAGACGCCGAGATCCCGCGACAGAGTCCGGGTGGCGGGCAACGCTGAACCCTTTTCGAGTCGGCCGTCGGAGATGGCTTCCCGCAACGCATCCGCCAGCCAGCCGGTCAGTCCTCTCGTTTTCGCTTGGGCCGGATCGAGCAGCAGGAAATCGGATCCGCTGCCGGACACGCGACCGGCATCTTTCATTGGTACATCCCATGTTTGTTGAATTGGTCCTTCTCATTGGACCATGCCGACGATCAGGATGGCAGACGTGACTCACGGGCAAGCAAGGAAGCAGCTGCGCCGCACCGGTGCCGAGCCGGTCGGCTCGGTCGAGGTCGTTGATGCCGACGGTCCGGCAAAGTGGCGTTCTGGAACGGTTGCGGCGATCTCGAGCGGCTCGGCGGCCATGGTTTTCGTCGGGAGCAGCGTCGCGGTGTCCGCGGGTTTGGGAAGCGCCCCGATGTTCACCGCGCAGGCGGTGCGCTATGCCGTCGCGTGCCTGCTCCTGCTGTGCATCGCGAGGAGCTCCGGCCGACGGCTGTCGATGCCGTGCGGCCGGGAGTGGTGCTGGCTGCTCGGAGTGTCGGCGACCGGGCTGGTGCTGTTCAACGTCGCCCTCATCCGCGGCGGCCAGCACGCAGAGCCTGCGGTCCTGGGTGTGGCGGTGGCCTGCGTTCCGGTGGCCCTGGCCGTGGTCGGACCGCTGTTGGAGGGCCGTCGACCGACCGTGGTGGTGATCGTCGCCGCGCTGGTGGTCACCGCTGGGGCGGCCCTGGTGGAAGGCGTCGGCCGCAGTGATGCCGTCGGTCTGCTCTGGGCGGTCGCGGTGCTGGGCTGCGAAGCGGGTTTCACCTTGCTGGCCCTGCCGGTCCTGCCCCGCCACGGACCGTGGGGTGTCTCGGTGCACTCCACCTGGCTCGCGGCGCTCATCTTTGCGGTCCTCGGTGTTGTCCGGGAGGGGCCAGCCGCGGTGACCCGGCTGACGGGGTTGGATCTGGCAGCCGTCGGTTATCTGGCGGTCGCGGTCACGGCGGTCGCTTTTCTGCTGTGGTACTCCAGTGTTCGCAGCCTGGGCGCCGGTAGGGCCGGCCTGCTTACCGGCATCGCGCCGATCGCCGCGGCGGCCGTCGGAATCCTGGTGGGAAAGCCAGCTCCGGCACCGGTGGTCTGGATCGGAATAGCTGTGCTCGCCGGCGGGCTGGTCCTTGGAATGTCGGGCGTGGGCGCCGGCGGCGATTCGCCTCGCCGGAACTGACTGCCACTTCTCAGGCGTGGATCGCGCAGCACGGGGTTGGATTGGGCGTCTCGAACGGCACCCAGGTCCCACCTACGGCGGGTTGTACATGTAGGACGAGTTGCCCGCTTTCCCAGCGCGGGCGCAGGAAGTCGCGGGTCACCAGGAGCGCTTCGGGCCGCAGTTCGCCGCCGCCGAGCGGGCCGACCCGGTCGATGGCCGTGGCCAGCGCTTGCCCGACGGTGACGGTGCCGGTGAGGGTGTCGCTGCCGGGAAAGTGCACGATCCGACCGCTTCTGCGAGTCCGGTGCGCTTCCTCGGCCTGTCGAGCCGACGCCTGCAGCGCCGGCAGTCCCACGCCGTGCGATCCCGCACCGCGCGATCCCACACCGCCGGAACCGATGCAGACAGCACCCAGCGTGCCGTCGTCGGCCGCCAGCACATCGCTCAGCAGATCGCTCATGCGGGCCGGGCCGAGGACGCTGGTCAACCCGACCGTCATGGCCACATGCGCTGTTTCGAAGACCTGCACCCGATGGGTGGCGGTGGTGATCTGCTCCGCGTGCACAGAACCGACCGCGCCGAGCACCTGGTTCAGCAGGTGCTCGGCGGCCCGTTCGCTGGTCGCCATTGTGTCCAACCCGGCGATCAGTTGCACCAGTCGCCGGTCCGGTGCGTCGAGGGAAGCGGTCATCTGGTGGGCAGCACCCACATCGGGTTGGTGTAGAACCACAGGTCCTGCCACGGGTCGGCGTCGCCGACGACGTCCATCTTCGGGCCGGCCGGGTCGACCGCCGCGCCCATCAGTCCTGGCGCCAGTCGCTTGCCGTCGGAGCCACGGAGTCGCACGTAGAAACCATCATCGAGTCGACCCAACGAGTAGTTGAGCACGATGGTTCGGGTCTGGCCGCTGACGTCGTAGGACTTGACCACCCGGGTGCCGGGGGCGGTCATGGTGTCCCGGTCCTTGACCGGTCCGGTCACCGCGCCGCGAATGACGTCGACCTGCGCCAATGACGGCAGGAACTGCGACCAGTTGGGGAGCCTTGCCTCGTCGATCCGGATCTGCAAGGTGACCGGCGTTCCGCGACGGGCATGCAGTACGCCGCCGAGCGGCACCTCGTCGTGGCCGGCGCGGAGTCGGACGTCGAGCGCGCCGACCAGCCCGCCGTGATCGACCCAGACCCGCCCGGCTCGCAGGCCCTGCATCACCGCGGCGTAGGAGAAATCGGTGGAGCCGACGTGGGTGCGGCTGTAGTAGCCGGGCCAGAAATCCCCGTTCGCGACCTGAGGGGCGGTGGTGTGGATCGGGTCGTTCCAATATCCGTTGGTGGGGAAGTCGCTGCCCGGCCCGCGCTGGGACGTGTCGGCCCAGATCTGGTGGCTGTCGGAGTTCGCCGATATCCACCACGCCTTGCCCTCCGCCAACAGGCTGTCCCACAGGCCGCCGACGGTAGCCGTCATCCAGTCGAAACCGCCATAGGTGCGGTAACTCTCCAGCGGATAGCCGGGGAAGCTGGCGACCGGGTCGGGGCTGTTGTCGTAGTAACCGCGGCCCGAGCCGGCGCCGAAGGGGGCCGGAATACCGGCAGCCTGGTGACCGGGTGCGCCTTCCATCCCGACGGCGATCTTCGGGGCGGCGTCGCGCCAGCCACGGATCTCGTGCGGCGAGTCGATGCCCTTGCGGGCCGGGTGGTTCGCGTACATCAGCGCGTCGGCGACCCGGCGAGAGGCCACCGAATCGGACAGGAAGTGCAACCCGGCGACCGCCAGTGCTTCGTTGGTCGGCGTGTTGGCGGTGGCCGACTTGACGACCCCGTCGTAGCCGTTCTCGAAGGCCTTGAGCACCGACACTTCGTTGCGGCCCGGATGCACGAACACGGTGCCGTGCTCGGCAGCCGGAATGTTCCACTCCAGACCCTGGAACACCAAGGTACCGGCCACATCCCGGCGGGCGGCGACGATATCGGGATTGACCTTCTCGACGCCGATCTTGGCGTGCTGCACCGAGCCGTGGTCGGTGATCACCATCCAGCCGAGGCCGTAGGCGTTGGCGTGCCGGACCTGATCGATCACCCGGTACTGGCCGTCCGGGGAGAACTGGGTGTGGATGTGATGATCGCCGGCCAACCACCGGTACCCACCGCGCTGCCTGTCCATCGGCTCACCGGCGGGAGTGGTCGCCGCCGCCGCTGTGGCCGGCGTGGCCAGCACGCTGACCGCCGCGCCCGCGCCCAGCACACCGGCGGCCTGGAAGAACCGCCGGCGTCCCAGTTCGTTCGGCGACAGGTCGTTGTCCTCGATCTTCAAATTCACGACGGGGCTCAGCACCGCCGGTTCGCCTCCGTCATGGCTGTGCCCGTGACTGTGGGAATGTTCGTGGATCTGGCCGCCGTGGCTGTGCTGCATCGCTGACCTTCCAAAGTCGTAGCTGTCCCGGAAAATGTCCTGGCACAGCACAACATCACCCGCTGAACACGCGGTGAATCCGGAGCCAACATCGTGCGCCACTTCGCATCCGGCCCTCTTTCAGGCAGCGGTTGGTCCGTCTAACGATGTGCGCCGGGTTCGTGCGCGCAGCGGAATCCAGACCACGAGCGCCATGATCGCCATGCCCAAGGGAACGTGCACAGCGGTGAGGGTGTCCTTGCTCGCGTCGCGGATCAACCCGCCCAGGTAGGCCTCCAACACCAGCAGGGCGGTCAGGGCCGCCGCGCCGATGCACAGGTCTTTGCGGTGACGAAGCTTGGCGAGGGCGACGACGGTGGCCAACAGTGCCAGCACGATGGTGATGTCGCCGCCCCGGGCGTGCACGTCGACCCATCCGCTGGCTGCATCCCTGCCGCCGTCGTGCTCCAGGAAGATGCCGGCCCACAACTCCTGGAGCAGGACGGCAGGGCGGTGAGTCCGATCAGGACGTCGAACACCACGTTTCGGGTGCGCTGCCCGGTGAACATGGTTGCAGCCATTGGGATCTCCTCGAACAGAGTGTCGGTCGGGCGCGTACTGCGGCGCACGACGAGTCGGCGGCGGTGTTCGAGCGTCGCTGGTCGAACCCGCCCTCAACATTGCCGTTCGACTCGGTCGACAAACCGGATCAACGGCCCCTCCGGGGCCATTGAGAGCAAACTCAGAGGAAGCAGGACGACTCTGGCAGCGAAGACGAATCGGAAGGGCGGCGGGTGATGGCCGTGGTACCTCGCCGCCCCGGTCCGCGGTTCCTGCGGCCGGACGGCCTCCCGCCTCGCGTTGTGGTGGTCGACGACGAGGTGGATCTGACCACGGCGCTGGTCAGCGCGTTCAGCTACGACGGGTGGCACGCGCAAGGCGCCACCGACGGGCGCAGCGGATTGTCACTGGCGGCGGAAGCGCCGGCCGACCTGGTCGTTCTGGACGTGGGACTGCCTGATCTGGACGGGTTCGAGGTGTTGCACCGGCTCCGGGCGGCGTCGGAGCACGTGTGCGTGTTGTTCCTGACGGCCAGGGATGCGGTCGCGGACCGGGTCGCCGGTATCACCGCCGGCGCTGATGACTACGTCAGCAAGCCTTTCAGCATCGAGGAGGTTCTCGCGCGCTCTCGGGGGCTGCTGCGTCGGTCAGGGGTGGCGAGCGCCCGTACCGGCAGCCAGCTGCGGGTGGGCGATCTGGTGCTGGACGAGGGTGCGCGGGAGGTCTACCGGGCGAACGCATCGATCGACCTCACCGCCACCGAGTTCGAGCTGCTGCGATTCCTGATGCGGAATCCCCGCCAGGTAATGTCCAAGGACCAGATTCTGGATCACGTGTGGAAGTACGACTTCGGCGGCAATTCTCACGTCGTGGAGCTCTACATCAGTTATCTGCGAAAGAAGCTCGATGCCGGCCGGCCGCCGATGATCCACACCGTCCGCGGATTCGGATACGTCCTCAAACCGGTCGCGCAGTGAGACGCCGACCGTGGCCGTCCCGTCCGAGCCTCCGAACGAGATTGACGATTCTGCTTTTCGCAATGGTGATGATCGCCTGTGCGGCCGTCGGCGTGGCTACCAGTGTCGTGATCAGGAATTTCCTGACCTCGCGACTCGATCATGACCTGATGCTGGCCGGGTCCCGCTATGCGATCTCGTTGGAACACAACGACAATGACGCGGACAACCATCCAGAGACCGGGACGGTCGGTCAGCCCGTCGGGACCCTCGGTGCCCGCCTGCTCAACGGCATGATCACCGCCGTAGGGGTGGTGTCGGACTCGCGGAGTCCGGTAGCCGTCTCCGCGGCCGACCGAGCCGGCATTGTCGACCTCGCTACCAGCGGCGCAACCGAAGCCACCGTGCACTTCCCTGGCCTGGGGTCCTACCGGGTGTTGGTTGCTCGCGGTGCCGACGGCGATGTGTTGGTCACCGGGCTACCGGAACGTCCGGTCGACGAGGTCGTCGAGGTGCTGGCGTGGACGGAACTCGTCGTCTTTCTCGTCGTTGCCGTCATCATCGGCCTGATCGGGGGCTTCGCCGTGCGCCGGTCCCTTCGACCGTTGCAACGGGTCACGGCCACTGCGCTGCGGGTGTCGGAACTTCCCCTTGCCACCGGTGAGGTCGCCCTGACCGAGCGGGTTCCGGGAGACGATGAGGCCACCGAGGTCGGCAGGGTCGCCGCCGCCGTCAACCACATGCTGACGCAGGTCGAAACAGCGTTCACCGAACGGCAGCGGAGTGAGAACCGGCTCCGCCAATTCATCGCGGACGCCAGCCACGAGCTGCGGACACCGTTGGCGATCGTCCGGAGTCATGCAGAACTCATCGAGTTGGAGTCCGCCGACTACTCCGAGTCCGTCCAGGCCTCCCTGCGCAGCATTGACTCCGGCGCCCGCCGAATGGGTCGGCTGGTCGACGACCTGTTGCTCTTGGCCAGGCTGGATTCCGGCTTACCACTGGAAACCGTGGAGGTCGACCTGACCCGCCTGGTGCTGGAATCGGTGACCGATGCCGGAGTGCTGGCCGAAGACCATCGTTGGGCGATGGAGCTGCCGGAGGAGCCGGTTCTCGTCCGCGGAGATCCGGAACGAATCCAGCAGGTGCTGACCAACGTGTTGACCAACGCCCGGGTGCATACCCCGCCGGGTACCACCGTTTCGGTCTCGCTAGCAGTGAGCAGCGTCGCCTGGCTCGACATCGTCGACGACGGACCCGGCATTGCGCAGGAGTTGCTGCCCCGCGTCCGGGAACGGTTCGCCACCGGTCGTCATTCACGATCGTCCGGAAACTCCGGCCTGGGCCTGGCCATCGTCGCCGGAGTTGTCCTGGCTCACGGCGGCGAGTTGACCATCGACAGTCACCCCGGACAGACCCACGTCAGGATCGGGATCCCGTTGGCGCCGTCGGCCCAGCACCTGGTCGAGGCAGCACCTCGCGGCGTCGGTTGAGCCCGGTCGGCGGCCGGCCCGGCGCCCGCCCGGGTCAGGGCGACCTGTGGTTGCTCAGAGCCAGTCCCGGCGTTTGAACATGACGTACAAGCCAACGGCGATTGTCAGGATGAGTACGACGGACAGCACGAATCCCCATTCTTTTCCAAAGCCGGGATAGGGGACGTTCTGCCCGAAATAGCCGGTGATCGCGGTGGGAATGGCAATGATGGCCGCCCACGACGTCAGCTTCTTCATGACGGTGTTCAGTCGAGCATCCTGCAGCGACAGGTTCGTTTCGAAGACGGTGGTCACCATGTCCCGTAACGACTCCGTCCATTCCGTCGCTCGCAAGACGTGGTCGTACAGGTCGTCGAACCACGAGTTCAGCTCTTCCGGTGCATCGAGGTCTTTGCGGTGCCGGAGCACTGAGTTGACGACCTCCCGCATCGGTAGCACCACCCGTCGCAGCGCGACGAGGTCCTTGCGTACCCGGTAGGTGCGCCGTTGCACCTGTTTGCTCAGTGCCTCGTCGTCGAACAGGGTGTCTTCCAGGGATTCGATCTGGTCATCCAGCAGTTGGACGGCTTCGAAGTGGCCGTCGACGATGTAGTCGAGCAATCCGTGCACCAACGCACCGGGTCCGTGCTTCAACAGATCCGCATTCTCCTCCCACCTCTGCACCACCTGGTCGATGTCGAACTCCTGGCCGCGGCGGACCGTGACCACGCCGCGGTGCAGCACGAACGCCGACACCCGGGTGATCGACAGACACGACTCGGACACATCCGGTGGGGGGTCGCGAGGCGGGTCCTCGTCGCCGCTGGTGGTCACCGCATAGGCCGTGATGAAGGTGTGCGTGGCATACCTGGTCGCCTTCGCACGCTCGGCGTGACCCACCGCGTCCTCCACGGCCAGTGGATTCAACGTCAACTCCTGGGCCAACGCGGCCAGATCTTCGGTGTCGGCGTCACACAGGTCGACCCACACCAGGCAACCGTCCTGCTGCAGATAGTTCGAGATCCGTTCGAACGGGAAATTTTCTTCCTCGAGCTTGCCGTTTCTCCACAGCCTGCTCCGCACCGTCGTCGAATTCTGTGTCATGCAACAAATGTGCCATCTCGGCCGGGGTCGGATCGTCGATCCCTGCGCCTGCGACTGCCCTGAGAGCTGGATCACATTCGGTTACATCGAATGAACCTGACAGCCCTTTCGGGTACTAGCCGTCCCACGTACGGCTCCCGGGCGACTTCCACTGTTACCTTGCGTAGGTGAGCGAATGAGCTCAATGCGCCCGGACCGCCGGCGCAAACACTTACCGCGCTTCGGCGCATCACCCGTCTGGAAACCCGTGAGCTTTGCTGCGCCCGCACGCACATTGGTGATCTCATTGTTCGCAATGATCGCAATAGCGATAGGTGCACCTGGCGTGGCCGCCGCGACGACGGCGAGTCCGATCGGAAATATCGACTCGATCCAGGCCACCGCGTTCAGCAACACCGTGGTGATGAACGGCTGGGCCGTGGATCCCGAGACCCGTGATCGGCCGACCAATGTGCAGATCACCGTCGACGGCGCAAACCTCGGCGCACTACGCCCCGCCGCGCTACCCAGGGCCGACGTCAGCCGGATCTATTCCGCAGCCGGAGGTCATGGCTTCTCCTTCACCGTGACACTGCCAACCGGACTGCACACCGTTTGCCTCATCGCCCGCACCTACGCTTCCGCACCCTCCCAGTCATTGGGCTGTTTCGCATTCCAGGGTTACCAGCCGGCGACCCAGGCTCAGATGCTCGCCATCGCACAGTCGATCGACCCGCACGCCTCCATCAGCTGGAGCTGGACGTCTTTGCCGACGGCGGTATCGGGTCGGGCGATGCCCTGGAACAAGACGATCCAGATCGCGTCCGGTGATACCACTCGCTACCTGCGCGCGGTGATGTTGCACGAGTGGTCGCACGTTCTGCAGTACCGGGCGTTCGCCGGCGTCGATCCCTGGTGGGACGCGGTGCAAGCATTCAACGCTCTGCTCGGGCACCCTTCCGATCGGCAGAATTACGACGGAGTAGAACATGGCGCCGACTGCATCGCAGCCGCGCTGGGCGCCGACCACCTCGGCTACGGATGCCCGGCGGCGCTGCGCGTCTACGGTGCCCGGATCGCGCGCGGCGAGTTGCTGAACCACCCGGACGGCCGACTCGAGTCGGCGAAGATCTCCGGCCGAACCGCAACGGTGACCGGTTGGGCCCTGGACCCCGGCAACCCGGCAACCGCGACTTCGGTGCAGATCACCGACAATGGTCGCGCCGTCGCTGGCTGGACCACCACGACCATCAACCGCGCCGACATCAACAGCGCGCTGGGTGTCGTCGGCACCCACGGCTTCCAGCTGAACGTGCCCTTGACGAGAGGGTCCCACCGGCTGTGCTCCGCCGCGGCCGCCGTCACACCAGGACGAACCGCGACCACCACTGCAGGTTGTGTGACGATCACCGTCAACTGACCTCTGCCTCTGCTCGACGGGTGGATTAACGGTGGTCGAAGGCATCGGCGGCGTGGATGCTGACGGGTCGTCGGCCTTGGTCAGAGCCGCTGAAATACCGGGCTGTCACAGCAAGTCAAGGAATTCTCGAACCGGCTGACACGACTGGGCGGACCGGCGGTTTCCCTTCCGATATCCGGCTACGGTGAGTCGCCCTTTGTGATTCATTTCAGGACGAACGTCGCCGTAAAGGCTGTAAAAGCCGTCCACAAGGGTTGATCGCAATAGCCCGGGACCCGTATGCCAAATCGCCTATTACTCTTCTGAATTAGTGGCTCAGCCGCTGAACCACCGAGGCGCGTTGGCAGTCTGCTTCGGCGGTCGACGAATAGCTTCGGGTTTCCCGATCGCTATCTCACCCGCGTGCGTCTGGCCGCTTTGTCCTGCCGCGCGGGTAATCCACGTCTTACCCTCTTGTTCGAAAGCCGGTAAAGGAATGAATTCTCACGCAGTGCGGGTCGGCGGTCGAATCTCGGCCTTCACGGTGGTGCTGGGCGTGGCTGCTGCCGCGACCTTCGGGCTGCCAGGCGTTGCCGGTGCGGCGGTGGTTCCCACAGTGCAACTGGGCGCAGTCGAAAGCTTTGGGGTGCTGGGCGGATCGACCGTCACCAACACCGGGCCGACGACGGTCAACGGCCTGGACGTGGGGGTCAGCCCGGGGGCAGCGATCGTCGGGTTCCCCCCGGGAAAGATCACGCCTCCGGGAGTCAAGCACCAGACCGATGCGGTGGCAAGCAAAGCTCAGAGCGCAGCGTTGACCGCCTTCAACGACGCCGCCGGTCGGTCACCAGCGCCCGCCGACAAAGGCCTGACCGACCTGACCGGGAGAAAGCTGCAACCCGGCGTCTATCAGGGAAATCTGAGCCTGACGGGAACGGTTACGTTGGACAACCGGACGAACCCGAACGCAGTGTTCATCTTCCAGGCCTCGAGCACCTTGATCACCGGTTCGCGGAGCGTCGTCAAGTTCACCACCTCGCACGCTTCCTGCAACGTCTTCTGGCAGGTCGGCAGCTCGGCCACCCTGGGTACCAACTCCACTTTCGTCGGCACCGTGCTGGCCCGAGCGTCGGTGACCGCGCAGACCGGGGCCACCGTGACCGGCCGCCTATTAGCACAAACCGCCGCTGTCACCTTGGACAGCAACACCATCAACGCCCCGTCCTGTGACATTGCGCCCACCACCAGCAGTAGCAGCACTCCCGCCACCAGCACCGCCGGCGGGCCGACCGGTACTTCGACCGCGCCGGGTTCTGGACCCACCGGCACGCCGGGCACCAGTACCCGCACCAGCACCAGCCGTCCGGTTACTCCACCTCCGAACGAGAACACCAGCCCCAGCAACATCCCCGTGCAGCCTCCTACCCGCACCAGCACCAGGCGCACGGTCACCCGACCTCCGAACGAGAACACCACTCCCAGCACCCTTTCCCTGCTGACGACGCCCACCAGCCCCACCACGACTTCGACCGCCGGCATCTTCACCACCGGTCCCGGCGCCGCAATCACCATCACCGAGCAGACGACGACGCTGACCCAGCCCTCCTTTCCCACCGGCGTTCCGGCCGGCAGTGGGCCGGCCGCTCCGATCTCCCCGGTCAAGGCGCTGGGAGCCTTGCTGCTGCTGGCCGGTGGCCTGTTGCTCCTGTGGCGCGTCCCAGCATCCAGGCGTCGCATCAAGGTCCTGCTGACCACCTTCGCCGCGTCCACGAATCGCAGCGGTGAACATCGGTAGAGGCCGACGGGTTGACCGGATCGTTCTCGTGATGGTGGCCCTGGTAGGGATCGGGGCCACGCTGTGGCTGTGGCCCCGATCCGACGCCACCGTGCAGGTGGGGCCGACACTGCCAACGGTGTCGGCCCCATCCACTGCCACCTCGACGACCAGGTCAACTCCGGCCACCACCACGGCTTCTGCCGCTATGGCTGCCACCACGACGGCTCCGACCACGACGGCCCCGACCACGACGGCCCCGACCACGACGGCCTCGACCAGTACGGCTTCGAGCACTGCGAGTTCCACCAGCGCTCACCGCGTCGGCCCGGCTCCCACCGTCGGGTCGGGACGGGCATCGGCCAAGACCGTTCCCCGTCGCACCCCCGCCGGCGCCGTGCCGCCCAGCGTCTCCGCGGCTTCGTCCCGACCATTCGGCGTTGACCCGAGTGGGGTGCTGTCGCCGACCACCACCGCGGACCGACCGACCTCCATCGCATCGGAGGACCCGACCTCACCGCCGAACGAGCAAGCAGGGGCCACCGTCGTCACCATCGCCGCCGCGGCCCAGCAATCGGCAGCTGTCCCGGCCGTCATCACCGTGCCGTTTGCCTCGAGCAACCACCCCGATGGCGTGAGAATCTCAGTTCTGCCGCACGGAATCACCGGCAATGGCGAAATGTGGATTCCCGGCCCAGAAGAAGGCATTGCAGATTGGGTCGACGCAGTCAGCTGGTTGAACACCCCCGGCTATGCCGCCCCGTTCAGCAACCACGGAGCCGTCATCCTCGCCGGCCACATCAATTGGAAAGGCGTCCCCGGAGCTCTTTCCGACTTGTCCGAATATGGCGCGAACGACCTCGGCAAAACCATCACCGTGACAATGACCGACGGCCGCCACCGTAGTTATCGAATCGTTCGAGGGCTTACCGTCGACAAAGCGCAGCTGGCCGCCGAAAGCACCCAAGGACCACT
>JAABUL010001109.1_pt1 | contig 53425 bp, 50 predicted proteins | sample 5559151 | NCBI WGS metagenome assembly JAABUL01 (sample SAMN10711876, study PRJNA513368) | rock metagenome | isolation source: Antarctica rocks | place: Antarctica: Victoria Land, Pudding Butte sud
ACGTCGAATCGAATGAAAATCGCTGATCTAGAAGAGAAAGAGAACGATGAATCAATTTATCGATTGATTCTAGAAGCTAACAGAATCAACGAGAATTGTATTCTACTTCGTGAAGTCGTATTAAAAGATGAAGCTCAATACAAAGATACTAAATTAAGAAATTGTCGAGTTCAGAACGAAATACTATATCAAGATGATCTTCTATGAATTTTCTTCGATGAGCACCTTCAAATGATGCTAATTCGAGAAGTTCACGATCAACCTTCTATTGATCATCTCGAAATTCTCAGAACGATGAAGGTCATAAGAAGGTACTACTATTGATCTTCAATGCGAAAGACAATAGATCGATATATTCGAAACTGCTACATTTGCCAGCGATCAAAGACTTCTCGAAATAAATTCAATGAACTACTACATTCTCTACTCATACTTGAACAGCGATGAAAGAACATAGTCATGAATTTCATCATCGACTTACCTCTTTTGAAAGGCAAAAACATCATACTAACAGTGATATGTAGACTGACAAAGAAACGACATTATATTTCTTGCTTCACTGATGACGAGAAGATCACAGCAGAAAAAACAGCTGAGCTAATGCTTCAGTGAATATATCAAATACATGATTTACTCGATTTCATTGTTTCGAATCGAGACCCTCAATTTACCTTCATTCTATGAAAGTCGCTTTGCAAAAGACTAAACATTAACCTTCGACTCTTCACAGTCTATCACTTTCAGATCGACGATCAAAGTGAATGAGTCAATCAGAACGTCAAAAGATATCTTCGATTCTTCTGTTTGTACATGCAGAATAACTGAGCTAAGCTACTATTCATGATCGAGTTCGTCGACAATAATGCTCTGTTCTCAGTCATCTTCTCGATCTCTTTCTTTCTAAACAAAGACTTTCATTCTCGTATGAGCTTTGAACTCGATGTCATCGAATATGAAAGTTCTCGTGAACGCTTGCAGACGGCTAAAGTCGAGAATATATCTGAACATATGAACAAAACACTGAAGTTTGCTCGCGAGTCGCTAGTCAAAACACGGAAACAAATGATGAAACAAGTCAATAAGCATAGAAAAGAAGTTGATTACAAGGTTGAATCAAAAGTGTTTCTGAATGAAAGAAACATCGTTACAGCGAGATCTTTCAAGAAGCTAGATGACAAAATGCTCGATTCTTTCATCAATCTAGATCTTGTCGACTCTTCATATAAACTGAAATTATCAGAGTCTATGCATGTTCATGATGTATTTCATTCTGACCTGCTTCGCTCTGCCGTCGACGATCTCTTGCCTGGTCAAAAGAACGAACTCTCAGGTTCAATAGTGGTAAACGACGAAGACGAGTGAAAAATAGATGATATATTGAATTCCCGTCGATATCGAAGACGGCTTCAGTATAGGGTCAAATGAAATGACTATGACAATGATCTCAATTGGTACAACGCTGATGGCGACGAATTTATGAACGCTCAGAAGGTCGTTGACGATTTTCATATTCAATACTCGAACAAATCGCGCTAATCAACAATTCAACCAATCACGATTTAACAGGTCTGAACCTGTGAAATCATGATTGAGCAATCAATCGAGCCGAGCAGAAAATACATTCATGTGAACATGAATCGTCGAAGAAAAGAAGTAATGTCACGATTCTAGCCTTGCCAGGCTCAGCCTTCTAGCCTTGTCAGACCTATTCTCGCTTCGTCACCTTGACTAGTTTCTATTGAGCCTAGCGTCGGCTGAGAAACACACATATGTAGTCAGCTTCTTTTCTGTAGCTACCTTTCTTTCTTAGCATTTATCTTCTAGTTAAATGACATTCCTATCTGACTCGCTCTAGACAGATCTCTAACAGAAGGCTAGTACTTCGACATCTTGTGCATTCACCTCTTGCCTCAATGAGATCATCATGTTGAAAGAAGAGAAGAAATTATTTACAGAGAAATCGAAGAATGAGGCAAAAAACTAGTGACTTTCATCAAAGATGCAATGAAAGATGTGTTAATTTCTTCAACAATGAGTTCATCAGATGATCTTTTTGCCTCGAAATCTTTGACTACTGAATGTGTACTATCTAGCGATGAAATTAGTTACTCATTAAAGTCATTGATTGACACTGAAGCAGCTGACTATTCGTTCATTGATGAATTAATCGCGCAGAATGTTTGTGATCATTTGCAAATTGAATCGTTATCTTTAATCAAGCTCAAGTCAATAAGAAAATTCGATGATCATTATGCAAAAAAGCTCATTACTCATGCAATTTATTCGAATCTGACTGTTCAAGATCATATGAAACGTTTCATCTCTATGCTGATTACTCGATTGAGTCAGCATCAGATGATTCTTGAAAAAACACGAATGAATAAGATCGAGATAACGATTGATATGAGAAACGATCGCCTTCAATTTTCTGATTCAAAGACTCATATTGATGCTAGCTCGATCTTTCTTTCTGTCATCAATAAAATCGCGATAGAACAGAAGAGTTCGACTTCTACTCAAATACTAAAGAGATCTATTTCTTCTGTTGTCATTCGACTCAGCGAGAAGTCATCTTCATTCAGTAAAATCATGAAATCATCTAATTCAGTCAACTTCGCTTCGTCTTTCAATTCAATGAACATAGCAATGATAGAGGCTGCAGCATATAAATCACTAGTCAAACGGTCGAATGTGACTACTTTCGCGATCATCATCACGAAAATCGATCGACTTCTAAAAACAGCTAGAAATAAACTCGAAAATGTAAATCTACAAGAGCTTTCACATGAAGAGATCTTGAAAGAAGTCAAAGCTAAGCTTTCTTTGAAATATCATGACTATCTAGATGTGTTTGATTGAGCTATGACTGATCAACTATTCTCTCATCGTCTCTACGATCACAAAATCGAGTTGACAGACGAGAAAACGTCTTCTCGAAGTCGTCTCTATCATATGTCTGACTACAAGCTTCAAAAGATGAAGAATTATCTGATTAAACATCTGAATAAGAGCTTTATATCTTTCAGCTCGATCTCATATGCTTCGCTCATACTATTCGTCGAAAAGAAAGACGGTAGCTTGCGTTTCTGCGTCGATTATAAAAAGCTCAATGCTTTGATCAAACGAGATCGCTATTCTCTACTCTTAATAGACGAAACTCTCGCTCGTATTCAAGATAGCAAGTATCTGACTTGATTGAATATAATAGTCATCTTCAACAAACTACGCATGAATTCAAGAAGCGAAGATTTGACTATCTTTATTACCTCTTTTGACTTCTACAAATATCACGTGATGTCTTTTGAATTAATCAACAACTCGACTTTCTATCAACACTATATGAACGACGTGCTGTTTGATTATCTACATCAGTTTTGTCAGATCTATCTAGATGACATTATCATCTACAGCAAAACACTGAAGAAACATAAGAAACACGTACGACTAGTTCTACATAGACTACGAGAGATCGATCTACAGATGAATATAAACAAATGCAAGTTTCATGTTCAAGAGATCAGCTTTTTAGAACTATTGCTATTCATCAAGAAACTGAAGATGAATTCTTGAAAGATACAAGCAGTTGTCGAATGATTTACTTCTACAAATCTCACTCAGATGCAGTTCTTTATTGACTTCTGCAATTTCTACCGTCGCTTTATAAAGAACTTCTCGAAGATTGTTCAATCAATGATTCAACTCACTCAAAAAGAAATGATATTTGAATGAGATCACGCTTGTCAAACGACCTTTGATCATATGAAGAAATGAATGACTGAAGCATCTATTCTTCGTCATTTTGATCAGAATAGAGAGACTATTCTTGAAACAGACTCATTCGACTACGTCAACGATGACATACTTTCTCAGTATGATGACGAAGAAACATTGCATTCAATGATCTACTACAGCAAGAATCTGAGTCTCGCTGAGTGCAATTACGAGATTTATGACAAGAAACTACTAACGATCATTCGAGCATTCAAGCATTGATGATCTGAGCTGAAATTGACTGAGCTATCAATCAAGATGTTCATCGATCATCAAGCTCTGACGTCATTAATAAAGAATAAAGAGCTGAGTAAACGTCAGATGCGCTGAATTCAAAAGCTCGTTGACTTCAACTTCAAAATCATGTATTGCTCAGACAAACAAAACATCAAAGTCGATGCATTGACTCGTCGAGTCGATTCAGTTTCTAGAAGTCTCAAGAATGAACAATGTTGCTATCAGCGAACTACGATTCTGACGTTGAATTGAATAAAAATCGCTGATCTGAAGAAGAAAGAAAATGATGAATCAATTTATCAATTGATTCTAGAAGCTAATAGAATCAACGAGAATTGTGTTCTACTTCATGAAGTCGTATCAAAAGATGAAGCTCAATACAAAGATATTAAATTAAGAAATTGTCGAGTTCAGAACGAAATACTATATCGAGATGATCTTCTATGAGTTTTCTTCAATGAGCATCTTCAAATGAAGCTGATTCAAGAAGTTCACGATCAATCTTCTATTGATCATTTCGAAATTCTTAGAACGATGAAAGCAATAAAAAGATACTACTATTGACTCTCAATGTGAAAGACAATAGATAGATATATTCGAAACTGCTACATTTGTCAGCGATCAAAAGCTTCTCGAGATAAATTCAATGAATTACTACATTCTCTATTCATACTCAAACAGCAATGAAAGAACATAGTCATGAATTTCATCATCGATCTACTCTCTTCTGAAGGCAAAAACGTCATACTAACAGTGATATGTAAACTGTCAAAGAAACGACACTATATTTCTTGTTCTACTGATGACGAAGAAATCACAGCAGAAAAAACAGCTGAGTTAATGCTTTAGTGAATATATTGAATACACGATTTACTCAATTTTATTGTTTCGAATCGAGACTCTCAATTTATCTTCATTCTATGAAAGTTTCTTTGCAAAAGACTGAGCATTAACCTTCAACTATTCACTGCTTACCACTCTCAAATCGACGATCAAAGTGAACGAGTCAATCAGAACGTTGAAAGATACCTTCGATTCTTTTGTTCATACATGCAGAATGACTGAGCTAAGCTACTATTCATGATTGAGTTTGTCGACAATAATGCTTTGTTCTCAGTCATCTTCTCGACTTCTTTCTTTCTAAACAAAGACTTTCATTCTCGTATGAGCTTCGAACTCGATACAATCGAATATGAAAGCTCTCATGAACGCTTGCAAGCGACTAAAGTCGAGAATATATCTAAACATATGAACAAGATCTTGACGTTTGCTCGCGAATCTCTAGTCAAAACAAGGAAACAAATGATTCAACAAGCTAATAAGCATAGAAAAGAAGTTGATTATGAGGTCGAATCAAAGATGTTTCTGAATGAACGAAACATCGTTACAGCGAGATCTTTCAAGAAGCTAGACGACAAAATGCTCGATCTCTTCACAAATCTAGATCTTGTCGACTCGTCATATAAGCTGAAATTATCAGAGACTATGCATGTTCATGACGTATTTCACCCTGATCTGCTTCGCTTCGTCGTCGATGATCTCTTGCCTGATCAAAAGAATGAGTCTCTCAGATTAATAGTGATAAACGACGAAGACGAATGAAAAATTGACGATATATTGAATTCTCGTCGTTATCGAAGATGACTTCAGTATAGAGTCAAATGAAATGACTATGACAATGATCTCAATTGATACAACGCTGATGATGATGAATTTATGAACGCTCAAAAGATAGTTGATGATTTTCATATTTGATATTCGAACAAATCGCGCTAGAAGCGCTTTCAACTATTCAGTCAATCAGAATTTAATGAGTCTGAGTCTGTGAAATCATGATTGAGCAGTCAATTGAATCGAGCAGGAAATACATTCATGTGAACATGAATCATTGAAGAAAGAAAGTAATGTCACGATTCTAGCCTTGTCAGACTCAGTCTTCTAACCTTGTCAAACCTATTCTCGCTTCATCATCTTGACTAGTCTTTATTGAGTCTAGCGTCGACTGAGAAACACACATATGTAGTCAGCTTTTTTTCTGTAGCTATCTTTCTTTCTTAGCATTTATCTTCTAGTTAAATGACACTCATATTGACTCGCTTTATGCTGATTTCTAACAATGAACTTCTTGAATTAACTTTATTTGAAGATGCTCATCAAAGAAAACTCATAGAAGATCACTTCAATATAGTATTTCGTTCTGAACTCAACAATTTCTTAATTTAGTATCTGTCAGAATCGTGTCTAGGTGAGTCAATCAGCGAAAGTCAGGGTTGAATAGTGCTTGATCTTTAAAGATAGCTATAACTGAATATTAAGAATACAGAAGAAGGTGAGTACAAGAGCTTCTATTTAAGTAATATTCAGAGACTGCGCTAAGCTTGAAGGGAATGTGTTTGTGACACAGGTAGAATGTGATGTAGAAAGAAAGATGATGTTGATGAAAGAAAATAGAGACTGAGTCAGATCTGAGCTAGAGACACTGACTAGTTCTATTCAGTCTTGGTACGCTCGTAACATTATTTCTCCCTTCGAAAATTCATGTTCGCATGAATGTCGCTCGTTTGCTTGCTTTCTTATTGAGTTATTTCGGTACTAGCGTGACTTTCTTGAGTATAGCGCATGAAATTCGTTCAAAACTTTCTCGAAGTCATTGAATTCGTCTTTATCGACATAGTATCATTCATTGTCTCTATCTAGATCTTTTCATTTGATCTTGTACTGTATTCGACCTCGATAGCGTCTGAAGTTCAGAATGTCATCTATCTTTCAGTATTTATTGTCATCATCATCAATAATGATGAGTCTGAAAGATTCTGCATGCTGTTCTGATAGAGAATTTTCTGAATACGGCCGCAGTAGCTTCGAGCTGAACATTGAATGCAGATGCTTCATGCTGACTGATAGATGAAGATGATAGAAGATTCTTGCTTTGACAGTGATCTGATATGATTCTAGTTGTTTGTCTTTCAAATCTTTGCAGAGTCTCGTTGTCTTGACGTTTCTGAAAGATAGTCAAACTCAGTCATCTACTTCATAGATGACGTTTCGTCTATGTTTATTGATCTGAACTTCGATGATCAGCTTCGTCTTTTTCAATTGTTGACGGTTGAAGCTCAGTAGCTCTTTCATTTGAATGACAATATCATCTGCTTTTCTAGCTTCAAGTCGTTCATGAGTTGTTTCATAGTCAGTTGTATCTGAGTCGAAACTCATTCGAGAATGAAATTCTTTATTGAACCAGAAAGAGATCATTGAGATGGTCGAGAAGATATTGAAATTGTCGCTGAATTTCATCATAGATATTCATTTGACTCAGTCGTTCTGCATGTAATTGCAGTAGATTCTAAGTTCGCGTTCAACGTCTTGATTGACTCGTTTCGTCTGATCGTCGATCTTCGAATGATAGACTGTGAATAGACTAGCTGTGATTCTCAGTCGCTTGCAAAGACTCTTTCACATAGTTGATATGAATTGAGAGTCTCTGTTCGAAACAATAGAACTGAGTAGATCATGCAGTCGATAGACGTTTCATAGCATGATTCAAACCGTTTCTTCGACTGAGATGTCATCGTCTTCTCAATGACAGAAAACATAGTGACGTTCTTTGATGAGACAACATATGATTGTGCAAATGACGTTATAGTCTTCTGACAGAGATAGTTCAGTGATGAAGTTCATAGCTATATCTTTTCAGCGTTTCTGTGAAATCGAGAGAGAATGATGAAGTTCATTGATGCTATTTCTAGAGACTTTGCTTCGCTGACAAGCATGACAGTTTCGAATGTATCGTCGAATAGTAGCTTGATGATCTGATCAATAGTAGAAACGCTGAACTAGGTTGATGATTCATTTATTGTCGAAGTGAGAGATTGAAGGTTGATCATGCACTTCTTGTAGCAGTTTCATATGCATATTCTTGAGAACTCACAGTAAGTCTTTTCTAAAGAGAACGCTGTCAATGATTTCGCAGTTCTTCAATTTAGTGATATGAAATTTGAGCTTGTTCTCGTTCATAGCTTGTCTATATTCGTCGCAAAGCTCATTCATTTGATTGATCATACATACTCGCTGATAGAGATTTGCTTTCGATTCAACGAGTAGAACATCGACTCTATCAAGAGTCAAAATAGTCTGAAAATGATCTTCAAGTCGTTGAGCTGATTCAGAGACGTTCGCTAAAGACATTCAAGTTAAAGCATCGACTTTAGTATTCATTTTGCCTGATCTAAAGATGATCTGAAAGTTGAACTTTGACAGAATGTTCAGATAGTTGACTTGTCGTTGACTCAACTGTTTATTTTTCATGAAGATCTTCAAAGCTTGATGATCGATGAATATCTGAATGAGTAGTTCAGTGCACTTCAGCTCGAGTCGTCAGTGTTCGAAGCATTGAATAATGACTAGCAATTTCTTGTCATAGATGTGATAATTGATTTCAGCGAGAATCATGCTTTTACTGTAGAAGATCATCGAATGAAGAACTTTCTCGTCATCGTACTGAGATAGTATTTTACCTTTTACATAGTTCGAAGCATTGATCTTCAAAATAGCTTGTCGTTTGAGATTGAAGTGACAAAGTACTGAGATTGAGCTGACTTGTTTCTTTAGATTGTCAAGACTTGAACACAGATCTTGTTTCAAACAAAAGACATGTTCTTTCTTGTTAGCTGAGTGAACGATTTGACTAGCTTCAAGAAGTTCTTAATGAAACGACGATAGAAGTTAACAAATCTCACGAAGCTCTAAATTTCTTTTAGGTTGATCGAAGTGATTCAGCTGACTATGACTGTCACTTTGCTGAAATTCATACGAAGATTTAGTTCTGATACGATGACTTCTAGAAAGACAGTCTCTTCTACATTGAATTTGCACTTTCGAATATTCATCTGCAGTTCAGCTTCGCGTAGTCGACTCAATACTAGTTTGACGTGATCTCTATGTTTCTTTCTCGTTTTGCTATAGATGAGAATGTCATCTAGATAGACTTGGCAAAAGTCGTTCAGAAAGTTTCATAGAACATCATTCATATATTGCTGAAAGAAGGTCGATTCATTAGTCAGTTTGAATGATAGCATCTTGTATTTATATGCTTCTAAAGCAGTGATAAAAGTGATGTAATTCTCGCTATCGAGATGCATTCGAAGTTTGTTGAACGCTGATATGATGTTCAATCTAGTCAGATGCTTGCAACTCATTATTTTACCAATGATCTCGTCTATCAGCGATAGAGAATACCTATTTCTTTTGAAAATGACATTTAGCTTTTGATAGTTCACGCAGAATCGAAGATCTTCATTTGCTTTGAGAGCGAATAGAACGAAGAAGAAATAGAGAGTCTGACTAGAAGTGATGAATTTCTTCGACAGATTCTCATTTAAGTACTTCTTTACTTTCAGAAGTTTGACAGAAAACATTTAATAGACTCGACAGCAAGAAAACGTTGAATCACTGATGAGCTCGATTTTATGGTCGTAGAAGCGATGAGAAGGTAGTTTATTTGATTGAGCTCGATCAAAAACATCTAGAAACTCATGATATTCTGATGACAGCTTGACTTTAATATCTTTCAAATTCTGAGTCGTTTCATTGATTGAAGAGACGTTTAAAACGTTCAAATTGCACTGAGTATTGTACGCGATTTCTCTATCAATATCAGTCATGAATAAAGCAAAGACTTCAGTCTGATTCTTCTTTGATCGATTCAGTAAAGTTTTGAACAAAGCTGCATTTATGCTTTGAATCGAGAATGATTCTTTCTTAGTCGTAGTTGAAACAGATCGTTTGAGCATAATAGAAGCCTTAGTCTGAATGATAGAAGAGAGCAAAGTTGATCGCGATCAACTTGAGTGCTTTGAATTGAGAAGAATTGAAAAAATCGAAATAGAAGTATTTAATTGATTCGAAAAAACAATGACGTCGTTTCGCATATTCAATAATATTTCGTTTTTGTTCATTCAAAGTCTACTCAATATGACTTCATGATGATTGATATCAACTATCAGCATTGATACAGTCAATTTCTTATGACTTTCAATGATGAGATTGAGTAGAATTTTATGAGTGATGATCTTCTTAGATATCTTTTCATCATAGTCTCTTATTAACTTCTCTTTTGCCAGTGATATAAATTGAATTTCTAGTTTCTCGCATACTCTATTGACTAGGTTAGCGTGTATGAGCATATGAGCGACTGAATCACTGTCTATCAGAGAACAAAGACTAAAAGATCGATTCTGAGAGTTGAGAAAGACGTCAATTAGAAACGACTTTTCAAAGTAATTCTCTTCTGATAGAATTTCGTCTAGTTTGCACAAAGATATAATCTCTATTTCTTTAATGACTTTTGAAGAAATGACTAGTTTTTTGAATCGAAATTCGAATCGAAATCAAACTCGAAATGATCGTATTTATTGTTCACTGCATTGATTCTAGTAGATCGATCAGAACACTCTCTAGAGCTATGATCTGATTTATGACATATAAAACAGGTTTCGACTAGAACGTCTGCTTTCTTGACGTTAGTTAAAATCGCGTCGCGCGACTTTAGATGATCAGATTTTGAATGATCAACTGATTGAGTAACAACAGCTCTATGAAAGATGATCTTTGACAGATTGTTGATGCATTTGATGAGATTGACTTTGTTCTTGATTTTTCAAATGACTCGTTGATCATTATTCAAACAAATCAGGTAGAAATGAATTTCTTTGAGAAAATCAGGTTGAACTAATTGATCTATTCAAATGAATCAAAGACGAGAGTTTATTTTATCTTTCAGATCGATGATCAGTTGCTTTTCGTGATACTTCAGATAGAAAGATAATCGTTGAAACTGAGTGTAGAACTCGCTGAACTTCTTTGATTCTTGAATCAAGTTGTAGTATTTCCTACGAAAGTTGACTTTCTTATCTGAATCATTGAACAACTCAGCTAGTTCTTTCAAAAGATCATCGACGATCTTATAAAGATTGACACAGTCACGTTCGCGTCTAGATTAATTGACATCAGCTGCGTCATCAAATAATCTGAAATGTACATAGCTCAGTTTGACTCGTTCATTTGAAAAGAGATCGACGTTGATCTCTAGTTTATTCTGAATTTTGCCGTATCAGTTTTTCCAAGTAGAATTCTTTTCGTCAGTAAATCAGAGAGAATCAGGTATTTTCTGAGATCTAGAACGCTTAGAGTAGATGAAATCAAAAGAAGTGATTTCTTTAGTTTGAAGTCTAGTCTTCAACTCTTTGATTTCGTTGTCTCGTTGTTTACTCAGCTCGTTGAGTTGATCTGTTTCTCTGTCGAGAGTCATGCATTGAGTCTTTCAGTTTTCGATAGAAACAGGAAATATTACTGTTTCAGCGAATGACTCGTTGTCTTCATTGATGAATGATTCAGCACTAGAGAGTTTCAATGAATCAGTCTCAGAGGTTTGAGAAAAGCGACTTCGAAATTCTTCGAAACGTTCTTCGATAGATGAACGTTTTGACATGGTGAAATTTGAAGAAAGAACGAGATCGAGCGAATGACGATGCTCGACAGTATTAATGAAGATGTATGATCAAGTGTTTAATCTTCAGAAAAGAATGTTGTTGATTAGAAGAGTATTTCTGTTTCGTGAGTTTTTGAGTGATTCTCAAGCAATTCACGAAGATTCTTTATTGTCAATTCTCTTAATCGAGTTGAACAGCTTATTTTCACTCGTCTGTTTCATGAGAATGAGTTGATTCTCTTGATTGAGTGAACTTTGCGTACTTAGTGAGCGATAAGTTGTCTAGCGATTCAAACAGTCTTGTCGTTGATTCTATCAAACTTTCTAGTGTTGTTCAGTCTTTCAATTGCGTCGATCATCAGGTAAACGAATTTCTTTAGACTTGTTCTGTCTGTATGAGTATGTTGAATGAGTAATGAGATCAGTATCATGTGATTAACAAATTCTTAATATAATGTCAGAATCGTGCCTAGGTGAGTCAATCAGCGAAAGTCAGAGTTGAATAATGCTTGATCTTTAGAGATAGTTATAACTGAATATTAAGAATACAGAAGAAAATGAGTACAAGAGCTTCTATTTAAGTAATATTCAGAGACTGCGCTAAGCTTGAAGAGAATGTGTTTATGACACAAGTAGAATGTGATGTAGAAAGAAAGATGATGTTGATGAAAGAAAATAGAGACTGAGCCAGATCTGAGCTAGAGACACTGACTAGCTCTATTCAGCCTTGGTACGCTTGTAACAGTATCTTCATATTGAGCTTCATCTTTTAATATGACTTCACGAAGTAGAATATAATTCTCGTTGATTTTGTTAGCTTCTAGAATCAATTGATAAATTGATTCATTATTCTCTTTCTTCTTTAGATCAGCAATTTTCATTCAATTCAACGTGAGAATTGTAGTTCACTGATAGTGACATCATTCATTCTCGAAACTTCTAGAAACTGAATTGACTCAACGAGTTAATGCATCAACTTTGATGTTTTATTTATTTGAGCAATACATGATTTTGAAGTTGAAGTCAATGAGCTTTTGTATTCAGCGCATTTAACGTCTACTTAGCTCTTTATCTTTCATTAATGACGTTAAAACTTGATGATCAGTGAACATCTTGATGAGTAGCTCAGTCAATTTCAGCTCAGATCATCAATGCTTGAAGACACAAATGATTGTGTTAGAAATCAGCATAGAGCGAGTCATATGAGTGTAATGTAACGAGTATATAAATGCTAAGGAAGAAAAGTATCTAGAAGGAAAGAGTCGACTATCTATATGACTCAGAAGAACATAAGCTAACTCTGAATAGGGTTGGCCTCGAAACAACCCTATAGTCTAGCGGCGAGCGGCCGACGATAGTCATCAACATAGTCATCAACATAGCTATCAACATAGATGCGTAGCTAGGATCGTAACATTACCCCCTCTCTTCAACGATTCATGTTCGCATGAATGTATTTCCTTAGCCTTGTGTAGAATCGAAATGCCTATTGTAGCAGACTCACTATGCGAGGTAGAATGATGCTATTGTAGCAGACTCACTAGTTGCACATGAACGTATGACCAGGTTCACTGATGAGTAGGGCGATGAGAGTGGGTAGGTCATCGCATTGACCGTGCCATTGAAGCAGGCTCACTAGTTGCACGTGAACATTTGACCAGATTCACTGATAGGTAGGGCGATGTGAGTAGATAGATCATCGCGTTGACGGAAGGCGCCTTTGTAGCAGGCTCACTATTTGCACGTGAACTCGATGACGAGCCAGATTCACTGGTAGGTAGGGCGATGAGGGTGGGTAGACCATCGCATTGAGGGTGTCGTTGAAGCAGACTCACTGAGGTTTCGATATAGGAACAAGCTCAAAGGTTTGCTTGTTGCCGAAGGCATTATCGTGCCATTGTAGCAGGCTCACTAGTTGCACATGAACGAGTAGGCGGACCGGTTCACTGATGGGTAGGACGATGAGGGTAGGTGAGTCATCGCATTGACGGTGAGTGTCATTGAAGCAGGCTCACTGTTGAGGTTTGCTCATCGAGATAGAGACTTCACGCAGTTCTAGACTGACCTCTTTGATTGTTCAACAAATTCGAAGAATTTCTTGCGAATCTGAATGAACGGTTAATTCGCTGATCTTTGACCTAGTCGAATGGTTTCAATCGTTTGTTTATACTCGCTGATCAGCGCACGAGTTTGAATCTTTTGTTTATTCTCGCTGAGTCAGCCCATGAGAAAGAAGGGTGAGTGCCTGCACGATCGCGAGTCGGCTAGACCAAAGTCAATAGTCGTGTGAATCGAGCAGAGCAAGTCGATGCAGATTATTTCTCTTCGCCTGTAACGAAGAAGCATTTATATAATGTTAGAGGTCAGCATAGAGCGAGTCATATGAGTGTAATGTAACGAGTATATAAATGCTAAGGAAGGAAAGTATCTAGAGGAAAAGAGCCGACTATCTATATGACTCAGAAGAACATAAGCTAACCCTGAATAGGGTTGACCTCGGAACAATTCTATAGCCTAGCGACGAGCGGTCGACGATAGTCATCAACATAGCTATCAACATAGCTACCAACATAGATGCGTAGCTAGAATCGTAACAGATTGCTAGTAGTTTCTTGTCATAGATCTCGTAATTGCACTCAGCGAGACTCAGATTCTTGCTGTAGTAGATCATTAAATGCAATGTTTCTTCGTCATCATACTGAGAAAGTATGTCATTGTTGACGTAGTTGAATGAGTCTGTTTCAAGAATAGTCTCTTTATTTTGATCAAAATGACGAAGAATAGAGACTTCAGTCATTCATTTCTTCATATAATCAAAGATTGTTTGACAAGCTTGATCTCATTCAAATATCATCTCTTTTTGAGTTAGTTGAATCAGAGAATGAACAATCTTTGAAAAGTTCTTTATAAAACGTTGATAGAAATTGCAGAAGTCGACGAAGAACTGCATCTGAGTAAGATTTGTAGAAGTAGATCATTCAACTACTGCTTGTACTTTTCTGAGATTCATTTTTAGTTCTTCGATGAATAGCAATAGTCTTAGAAAGAAGATTTTCTGAACATGAAACTTGCATTTGTTTATATTCATCTGAAGATCAGTCTCTCATAGTTTATGTAAAACTAATCATACGTGTCACTTATGTTTCTTCAGTGTTTTGCTGTAAATGATAATGTCATCTAGATAAATCTGACAAAACTGATGAAGATAGTCAAATAGCACGTCGTTCATATAGTGTTGATAGAAAGTCAAGTCGTTGATTAATTTGAAAGACATCACGCGATATTTGTAGAAATCAAAAGAGATGATAAAGATAGTCAAATCTTCACTACTTGAATGCATACGCAGTTTGTTGAAGGCAACAATGATGTTCAATCAAGTCAGATACTTGCTATCTTGAATACAAGCGAGAGTTTCGTCTATTAGCAATAAGAAGTAGCGATTTCGTTTGATCAAAGCATTGAGCTTTCTGTAGTCTATACAGAAACGCAAGCTATCATCTTTCTTTTCAATGAATAGTATGAGCGAAGCATATGAAGCTGAGCTAGAAGATATAAAGTCTTTATTCAGATGCTTGATCAGGTAATTCTTCATCTTTTGAAGCTTGTAGTCAGACATATGATAGAGATGACTTCAAGAAGATGTTTTCTCATCGATTAACTCAATTTTATGATCATAGAAGCGATGAGAGAATAGTTGATCAGTTATCGCTCGGTCAAACACGTCTAGATAGTCATGATATTTCAAAGAAAGCTTAGCTTTGACTTTTTTCAAGATCTCTTCATGTGAAAGCTCTTATAGATTTACATCTTCAAGTTGATTTCTAGCTGTTTTTAGAAGTCGATCGATTTTCGTGACAATGATCGCGAAAGTAGTCACATTCAATCATTTGACTAGTGATTTATATGTTGCAGTCTCTGTCATTGCTATGTTCATTGAATTGAAAGACGAAGCGAAGTTGACTGAATTAAATGATTTCATGATTTTACTGAATGAAGATGACTTCTCGCTGAGTCGAGTGACAACAGAAGAGATAAATCTCTTTAGTATTTAAATAAAGGTTGAACTCTTCTGTTCTATCGCGATTTTCTTGCTCGAAAGAACAGTTGAATGAGCTTTGATAGAAGCTTTGATATGAGCTTCGAAACTAGAAAATTGAAGACGATCATCTTTCATATCAATAGTCATCTTGATCTTGTTCATTCATGTTTTTTCAAGAATCGTCTGATGTTGATTTAATCAAGTGATCAGCATAAAGATGAAACGTTTCATATGATTTTGAACAGTTAGATTCGAATAAATTGCATGAGTAATGAGCTTTTTTGCATAATGATCATTGAATTCTCTTATTGATTTGAGCTTGATTAAAGATAAAGATTCAATTTGCAAATAATCACAAACATTCTGCGCGATTAATTCATCAATGAACGAATAGTCAGCTGCTTCAGTGTCAACCAATGACTTTAATGAGTAACTAATTTCATTGCTAGATAGTACACATTCAGTAGTCAAAGATTTCGAAGCAAAGAAATCATTTGAGCTGCTCATTGTTGAAGAAATTAACACATCTTTCATCACGTCTTTGATGAAAGTCACTAGTTTTTTGCCTCATTCTTCAATTTCTCTGTAAATAATTTCTTCTCTTCTTTCGACATGACAATCTCATTGAGACAAGAGATGAATGCATGAGATGTTGAAGTACTAGCCTTCAGCTGAAAGCAGTTCTTTGAAAGATGACTCAATACTTTGCAGTTGAAGCAGATAATTGACATTCTTGATCATTCAGATTCAAGAATGAAAAAAGTAGCAAGTCAAACATAGCTAGTAGTTGAGGCTAAAACTAATGTTGATGAAGAAACAAAACGTTTTTTCGAAACTGCTATTGATTTGACTGTTCATTGCTCGTCACGTAGCTGATAATTAACTCGTTGTTTGTTATTCACATCTTGAAGAAAGATCTTGAGCTTATCAAGTGAGCTAAACTTTATGAGACAAACTGACAACACATTCTGAAGATGATTGTTGATTTTATTCTGAATGTTGTTCATCAGAATAATATTGTCGTAGTTCAGAAAGCTGAATATTCTAGTGAATTCTGAATAGAAAGAGCTGAAAGACTTGTTAAGCTGCTTCAAAGTGACGTATTTGCAACGACACTTTTGAATTAAATTTTGATCTTCGTAAATTTCTTTCAGATGTTTCAGTAGCTCTGATAGTGACTGATAAAGTGAGAAAGCATCAACATGATGCTTTGCATAGATTTGCTGATCAGCATCGTCTTTTAGTCTGAAAATCACATAGATAATATGAATCTTTTCAGTAGAGTAATGATTCGCGTTGACATTGAGCTTATCAGCTATTTTGATGTTTCATGTCTCTCAAATAGAATCATCTGTTTCAATGAAGATGAGTGAATTCAAAAGCTTGATGAACTTGTGATGATCATTCTTATTACTTGATAGAGTAGAAGATTCTCGTTGAGAGCGAGCTTCTTTCTGATTGACTCGTTGCTCAGCTGACTGAGTATCTTGACGAGACATAGATTGATTAGCTTGACGTTGTTTCGCTCTGAAGTTCAATCACTCGCCTTGTAGCTGACTGATCTTTTTCTCTAGATCATCGTTTTTATCAAAAGCGACTTCTAGTTGTTTTGCTCTCTTTTTGTGATTGTCTTGTACAAAAAGTCAGTGTTTATTGAGTTGTAGAGTCAAGTCTCACTGACTTCAAAGCTCGTTCAGCATATTGATGACTTCGTTGAGTTGATTGCTGACTCAATGAAACAGTTGTTTTTTGATGTTTATGTTTCATGAAATGACAGCTTTCTCAGCTTCGACTGAAGCATCAATGAATAGAAGTGAAACTTTTCTACTGACAATGCTTTTAAGCAGACAAGTTGTTCAAAGCTCAACTGACTTGACGTTGCATATCATGATGAAATAAGATAGAAGTTGTTGAGATAAAAGTAGATAAAAGATTGATGTTTTGAATTGATGTGTGAAAATTCAAAGAATCTCTTGTGAATTTCAGGTAATAATTGAGTGCTTTATTCAAAGAATTTCTTGCGAATAGAATGATGAAAATGAATGTAGAATTGAAGAATTTCTTGTGATCTAAAATGATGATGCAAATTTGAAGAATTTCTTGCAAATTTTTCTTACTGAATAGATTGTTTCATATCATCTATTCATTGATAGCAGAGTAGTAAATGATGAGCATTTATCTAATGTTAAAGATCTGTTTAGAGCGAGTCAGATAAAGATGTCATTTAACTAGAAGATAAATGCTAAGAAAGAAAGATAGCTACAGAAAAGAAGTTGACTACATATGTGTATTTCTCAGTCAACGCTAGACTCAATAGAGACTATTCAAGATGACGAAGCGAGAATAGATCTGACAAGACTAGAATCATGACACAAAGAACTGCTTTCAGAACAAGGTCAACACTTCTGCATCTTATGCATTCACTCTTCGTCTACATGAAATCATCATTTCGAAGAATAAAGAGAATGAGAAAATGTCTTTCGAGAATAGCGAGGCAAAAAACTAGAGACTTTCATCAAAGACGCGATGAAAGATGTGTTAATTTCTTCAACAATGAGCATGTCAGATGACTCTTTTGCTTCTGAATCTTTGACTATTGAATGTGTACTTTCTAGCAATGAAATTAGTTACTCATTGAAGTCATTGATTGACATCGAAGCTGCTGACTATTCATTCATTGATGAAGTGATCGCGCAGATTGTTTGTGATCAGTTGCAAATCAAGTCTCTGACTTTGATTAAAGCGAAGTCAATTCGAGAATTCGACGATCACTATGCTAAGAAACTCATTACTCATGTCATTTATTTGAACCTGACTGTTCAAGATCATACAGTTGACACAGCTTTTATGTTGATCACTCGATTAAATCAACATCAAATAATTCTTGAAAAAACATGAATGAACAAAATCAACCTAGTAATTGATATGCAAATCGATTTTCTTCGGTTTTCGAATTTCACTTCTAGTCAGAAATCGATTGTTCTACTCTCAAGTCATAAAACAATCACGAAACAGAAGAGCTTGACTTCTACTCATATACTGAGAAGATCATTCACTTTCGTTATCTTTCAACTCAGTCAGAAATCACCTTCTTTCAATCAGTCAAAAAAGAAGTTTGTTAAATCAATTAAACAGTCAAAATTGCTTGAAGCAGTTTCGTCTAACGTCAACTTTAAATCGACGTTCAGTCTGAAATCAGCTTTCAGTTCAATCAACATATCAATGATAGAGACAGTCGTCTATAGAATGTTAGTCAAACGATCAGACGTCAAGATCTTTGCTATTATTGTCTTGAAAATTGATCGACTCATAACTACAGCTGAGAATAAGCTTGAAGAAGTGAATCTACATGAGCTTTCACACGTCAAGACTCTTGAGCAAGTCAAGATCAAGCTTTTCTCTGAATATCATGACTATCTAGATGTCTTCGATCGAGCAATGATCAATCAGCTATTATTTCATCGTATTTACAATCACAAGATCGAGTTGATCAACGAGAAAACGTCTTCGTGAAGCAGACTATATCAGATGTTCAATCACAAGCTTCAGAAGATAAAGAAGTATCTGATCAAACATTTGAACAAAGAGTTTATTTTCTTCAGCTTCGCATCATACGTCTTGCTCATCTTGTTCGCTGAAAAGAAAGACGAAAGTCTGTGTTTCTGCGTTGACTACAGAAAGCTCAATGCTTTGATCAAACGAGATCGCTATTCTTTGTTCTTGATAGATGAGACTCTTGCTTGTATACAAGAAAGCAAATACCTGACTTGATTGAACATCATTGTCACGTTCAATAAACTGCGAATGCATTCAGATAACGAAGATTTGACTATCTTTATCATCTTCTTCAACTCATACAAATATCATGTAATGCTCTTTGAATTAATCAACGAATCGACGTTCTATCAACACTATATGAACGATGTGCTGTTCAAATATCTTCATCAGTTTTGTCAGATTTATTTAAATGACATTATCATCTACAGCAAGATCTTGAAGAAACACAAGCAACATGTATGATTGATCTTGAATAAACTACGAGAAGCTGATCTACAGATAAACATTGATAAATGCAAGTTTCATGTTCAGAAAATCATCTTTTTAGAACTTTTGATGTCAATCAAGAGACTTAAGATGAATTCACGAAAGATACAAGCAGTAGTGAATTGATCTATTCTCAATAATCTTACTCAAATTCAGTAATTCATTGACTTCTGCAACTTCTATTGATGCTTTATCAAGAACTTTTCAAAGATTGTTCGTTCAATGATTCAACTTACTTGTAACGATTGTTTCTTTAACAACACAAGATATATACAGAGATCAAACAGTAATCACTATTACTAGACTTGAGATCTGAAGATAGCTGAGACAATAATATGTATTGACTACTTACATGAGTTGAGCACGAAGCTTCTATCTAAGAGAACGACCATCGTTATATAAACATAGAAGATTTGTGCGATCGTCTGAGTCGCTGAGTGATTTCGTTGACTCAGATTCTGAATCATGAGAATCGCTTCATGATCTCAATAATTCTCATATAACGAATCATTAGCACGTGATCATGATCTTACTAGCTCAGAATTCATCATGCTGTGAACTACGTCTTATTCTGTCGTAGTTTCTATCTCAACTCGAATCGTGTTTTAACACTAGATTCTCTTCAAGGTTTCTGTTCTCAGAAACTATCGTTTCTATGTATTTGAATTGAGTATTCAAATCGTCAAGTTCTGTCGCAAAGCATCGTCATCTTTCGAAGAAACTTCGTCATAACGATAGTTCAGTTATGCGTCTCTGCAATTACTGTTTCAATCGTTTCGTAAAGTGTCATGTTGACACTGACTTCGATCGTTGTGTCGAGTGTGTGCATCTAGGTCGCAAATGCGATCTGATCGTCTCAAAGACTGAATGAGAGCAAGTTTGTAAGAAACGAGCTCATCTTCGTGCTGAGCTGAGTGAGACTCTGACTAAAGCAGCTCATCTGCAAAAGCAACAAGAATTAATTGAGTCTCACTGAAAGAATATGATGCAACGAAAGTTCAAGAATATTGAAGAATTCGAGAAGAATGAACGTCGTTGAACGACTGAGTCGTCTATTAGTGATCTTCTTCTTAACGTCGATTTCAAACAGCTCGAAATCTCTTCTGATTTTGACTGATTGTCGAGTTTCTTTGCTGAAATTGTTGAAGAAGCTTCTGACAGTTCTTGAGATTTTTCTCTGATTCTCAAGTGTTCTCGATATGATCATAATCTTTTCACTTGATCAATCAATGAGACTGATCTATGATGTCTTGCTGATCTAGTATATCTTCTACTTCGTATTCGACGTTCTGACTTTTCGAATCGATTTCTGAAGATTCTGTCTGAATTGATGTATTCGCGTTCGCAGACTTCAACAGACAAATATGAAATATTGAATGTATTTTCATAGATGCTGACAGATCTAACTTGTAGTTAATCGATTCTTTGATCTCTAGAATCTTATAAGATTCTAGCTTCGTGTGATTCAACTTGTTACTTGATCTTTTCGTTTTGATGTTTCGTCTTAAAAGATATGCTTTGTCTTTCTCTTTAAGAGTAGATTCTCTATCTCTTCTTTTATTAGCGTACAGAGTCATGCGCTTGCTGAGAAACTGTATGTTCTTTTGTAATTCTTTTTGTAGCAGCTGCAATTGTTCTATCTGTAGCGTAGCTTTCTGAGCTAATTGTGCAAATTCACGCGATTTCTTAAGAGTTTCTGACTTGAACTCGTAGTTTGCAAAGAATGATGACATGCTGATTACTTCTGTTGTTGCGCTATTGAAAGTCAACTGTGCTACTGATAGTAGCTGTACTCAATCGTTCTGTCTATAGTTAATATAGCATCTGAAATACTGTTTCAATGTCTGATTCATTCTTTTCATTTGCTCATCTGTTTGCGAATGATAAGCTGTTGACAGCTTATGATGAATTTCTAACTGATTCATCAAGAATTTCCAGAATTTCGATGTGAAGAGCTTGTCTCTATTTGAAATTATCTCGTCTGATAGTTCATGATTTGCTACAATTATTCTTAGAAACGTGTAAGTCAAATTCTTTGCGAATGTTGCTTTCTTGTATGACAAGAAGTATTCATACTTGATTAATCTGTCTGTTATAATCAAGATAAAGTCATACGTTGTTTCGATGACTCTTTTCTTTGACTTAGATAGCTTGACTATAAAGTTCAAAGCTATGCTTTTTCACGCATGATCTGATGTGCTGAGACTTTTCAAAAGTTCATAGAGTTTATGTTGATTGTGTTTCGTTCGAATACATACATCGCATCTTCTAATAATATTTTCTATCTGTTTTCTCATCTTTGAGAAATAGTAGGTTCTAGATATTCTCTCAATGGTTTTATTCGAATTCTGATGTTCATGTATTATTGACTTGTGATGATCATCTATCATCTCTTGTCTGCATCTTGTTGAAACATAGATCAGATCTTGAAATGTTAGTATTTCATTGATAATCTCAAAGTTCGCGTTGTTCTCAATATTCTTTATAATATCTTGCGCGACTGAGTTCTTCGCTAGCTCTAGCTTTACTCGTTTCTCAAAATCTCTGTTGTTGATTCGTAAAGTAGCTGCGTTTTGTCTATTATAGACAATCGAATCATCTGAATTCTCTTGCAAGATAGTCTGATTTACCTGTGATCTATTTGTCATGTGATCTGCTCTTCTGCTCAAGACGTTGATCTTCAAGTTTTCAAATTTCTTTCAATATTGAATTTGAAAGTTGTATGATGACAACTCTTTTGATCATTTAATCTGTCTTCGATTTAAAACTTTTGTGATCGTAAAGTATAGCAGATTCTTATGATCTGTATATACTTGAATCTGATGTCTAGATTCTTCAAGATATACTCTTTATTGTTTGAAAGAGTTGACAATAGTTAACAGCTTCTTGTCGTGTATCTCATAGTTCAATTCAGCGTCTGTAAGCTTTCTACTGTGAAATGCAATGAGATGCAGATGTCTCTTATCATTTGATTGACTGATACATGCTTCAATAACTTCATCTGACGCGTTCGTCTCGAGCGTAATGAGTTTTCCTGATTCAAACATGATCAGTACTGACTGAAAGATGAACAATTTCTTCAGCTTCTTGAAAGCTTCTTCTGCTTTCTCAGTTTACACGAACGATATGTTCTTTCTCGTAAGATTTGTAAGTGACGAGATGATTCTGAAGTATTTCTCTATAAAGCGTCTATAAAAGTTCGCGAATTCTAGAAAGAATTGAACTTCGATCTTCGACTTTGACATCAATCAAGTCGTAACAACTTCTATCTTCTTTGAGTTCATTCTTAGACTCTGAGACATGACTATGAATTTCAAAAACTGTACACTCTGTACATGAAATTCACTTTTTCCTGACTTGATGCGCAGATCGACTTTCTTTAAAGTCTGTAGAACTTTCTTAACATGTTGCACATGTTCTTTCTTCGTCTTCGAGTATACTAATATATCATTCAAATATACTATGACAAATTGATTCAGATAACATCGTAGTATGTTATTCACAAAGGTCTGAAATGTGACTGAAGCATTGATTAAGTCGAAAGACATGATCAAATACTCGTAATGTTCTAGTCGAGTGCAAAAGACTGTCTTTCACTCATCTTCTTCTTTAATTCGTATTCAATTGAATGTTTCAAGTATATTGAATTTCATAAATCACTGCGCACTCTGCAGTCTGTTCTGCAGTTCTGCTATGAGCGATAACAAATAGCTGTTTTTAATCGTGATGTTATTCAGTGCTTTGTAATCAACACATAGTCTCAGACTTTCATTCGATTTCGAAACAAACAGAATTGAGTATTCTGCTGACGACTGTGATTCTCTAATGAATTCTTTTCGCATGTTCTCTTTCAGATATTGTCGCAAAGCATTAAACTTTTCTGTCAACAATGAATAAATGAACTGTTTCGTGAGTTTCTTGCCGTTAACGAGCTTAATCTCGTGATTTCACGATTGATGTTTAAGTAGTGTCTTCTGATCACTTTCTTTCTCAAACAGAATCTTGTATTTCTGATATTCTTTAGAAATAATAGCGATAGCGAAATTCTTCGAATGATCGCTCTGAATCTCTCTGCTTCATAACATCTGTGCGTCACTGATTTCTCTGAACTCTTCGCGCATTTCTTCGCTTGTCATGATGAATATCTTCACTTCTTGTGATGACTTCAATATCGAGTGCAATTGCGTCGTTTTTATATCTAGAAATGCGATTGTCTCGTTGATTCAATCAATCATTGAATTGATTGTACGAAGTCATGATATGTCTAGAACTATATCACTGTCTGACTGCTTCGTAACATCTAAACATAACTTCTCTCAATGACGTTCAAGTCTCAAATAAATGAGTTGAGTTTCTTGATTTATTAGTTCATTATTGTACTTCATGAGTGTTTCATCGAAGTTTCGCAGATTGTAAGATTCTTTCTTCTTCTGCGTAGATATTTGCGCTTCTTTAGCAAATTCTGAAAATATGTAATTCTTCGTGCAGTCGCTGTCTATGAATAGTCGTGCTGCGTGATCATTAATCTTGACTCAGACTTATAACTGCAATGAGTCATTGATGAAGACAAATATGCTTTCGATTTTTGATCTTCGACTAGACTTCTTTGATGATTTGTTGATCGAAGAGTCTTCTAGTTTTTTGAACTAAAAGCTCTTTCTTTCAGTACTTGTTCTATGTACTGAAATCAATCTGAATTGATCTTTCTAAGTAAATATTTCTTCAAATCACACAGGTCAAACCTCTCTCTGATGACTTTTGTCATCTGTCTAAGCTTTCTGAATATGTGATCTTCATCGAAGAGTACATATTCTTCTTGCTTGATGAACTTGACTTCTGTGAGTGACTTCTTCATGACTATGTCATGATATCGAATGTCTTTGCGCGATGCGATCAACTCATCTTGCATAGTGTCATAAATAGCTTGATGTATATCATTCTTGATCTGTTGCATTTTCTGTGAAAAATCTTTCTCTTTCTGCTTAAAGAGAGTGTACAATTCGTTGTACATGCTTATAAAGCTTGCTTGACTTGTAAACTTTCTGAAATCTTTCTTTACTTTAAGATGATTTTCTTCTTGCTTGAGAATATCTTCTGCTGCGATAGTGAATGCTCGTAGAATTTCGCTAAGTTGACTTTCTTCTTCGACTGCTTGATGAATAGCTTTCTCAGTGCTGTTCAACCTGTTCGAGTCATATGCTTCGCTGTCGAAAATCTCTGATTTCGCGATCATAGTGAATGAACTTTTGTCACTATTCTCATCGTGTACTTCTGATTGACGATGAGTGACTGTGTAGAAACGATTCTTTCGTGAGAATTTTGAGTATCATTCAGAATCTTTCTTATCGCTCAGATGAGTGTGACAGTTGTTCTCGTAACATGCTGTTTATGACAACGCTTGATGCTTGTCTTTCTGATTTTCTTTCGTTGCTGCAAAAGATCTGTCTTGCTTATCATAAGACTTTGACTTGTTCTTGTACTTATTCTGAGTACAATTCTTGAAGTAATGACTCAGCTTTTTGCATGTGTAACATGCCTTGCTTTGTTGAACTGTTTTATCACGAGCGTTCATCGATATCTTTTGAGTTGCATCTAGCTTCATAGATTGAGAATCATAGTATGACCGTCGTCGTTTCTTCTTGAACTTTCGACTCAATACTACTGACATAGTCGATTCTTTATCTTTTTTCAGACGTCTCTCATACTGCCTGTTATCGATGATCATCGCTCTGAATATCATCTTCTGCAAGTCAACGAGTTTATCAATTTTAACGATTTTATTCTTGACTTTCTTTCGCAGTCTCTGATAGAACTGACTGATGAGAGCTGCATCATCTCATTTCATATTCATCGCAATATGCTGAAAGCTGATCGAATAAGTCGCTGCGAAGATTTTCTGTCGCAGATTGTACAGCTGACGTTCTGCTGTACATTTCTTGTCAATGTCTTCAAATACTCTTCTTAGACGTTTCTTAAACGTCTGAGAATCACGAAATATCGTGTTGATTTCTTCTTCTCGTTTCTCTGATTTCTTTTGCAGGTAATTCGTTAGATAGTGATGAAATCATGTGAATGCATTATCTCTTAGATAGATGAATGCAAAGAGTACTTTGTTCTCAATGAACTTGAACTGAGATGAGTGTCGTTTGACGTATAGCTCTATCTGTACTAGGTATGCTTCGAGTTTATCTCGATCGTCGTGATATAAGTTCAATGTTGAGATTTTAATCTTATTTGCGCTGAAGATGCTTGCTTCTTGACTGAACGTGACTAGTTCTGACTGACTAGACATGATTGAAAGAAATGAACGTCTCTGATATCTTATGAAAGAGTGATGCTCGAAGTGTAATGATTGTTTCTTTAACAACACAAGGTATATACAGAGATCAAACAGTAATCACTATTACTAGACTTGAGATCTGAAGATAGCTGAAACAATAATATGTATTGACTACTTACATGAGTTGAGCACGAAGCTTCTATCTAAGAGAACAATCATCGTTATATAGACATAAAAGATTCGTGCGATCATCTGAGTCATTGAGTGACTTCGTCGACTCAGACTCTGAATCATGAGAGTCGCTTCATGATTTCAATGATTCTCATATAATGAATCATTAGCACGTGATCATGATCTTACTAGCTCAGAGTTCATCATGCTGTGAACTACGTCTTATTCTGTCGTAGTTTCTATTTCAACTCGAATCATGTTCTAACATCACTTAAAAGAAGATCATATTTGAATGAAATGAAGTCTGTCAAACTGCATTCAATCACATGAAGAAACGTATGACTGAAACTTTTATACTTTGTCACTTTGATCAAACTTGCGATTTCATTCTTGAAATTAACTCATTCAACTACGTCAATGATGAAGTTCTGTCTCAATATGATGACGAAGATGTTTTACATTCAATTGTCTTCTATAGCAAGAACATGTCTTCTGCTGAATGCAACTACGAGATATACGATAAGAAACTGCTGATCATAATTTGAGCTTTTGAACACTGACGACTTGAACTGAAGCTGATTGACATTTCTATCAAGATGTTCATTGATTATCAAGCACTCATCTCATTAATGAAAGACAAGAAGCTGAGTTGACAACAGATGCGTTGAGTTCAGAAGCTAGCTGACTTCAACTTCAAGATAATGTATCGATCTGATAAACAGAACATTAAGATCGATGCATTAACTTGTTGAGCTGACTTCGTGTCTAGAAATCTTGACGATGAACGCGTTTGATATTAAAGAACTACTATTCTGACATTGAATTGAATGAAGATCGTTAATCTAGAGAAGAATAATGATCAATCAATCTATAGACAAGTTCTTAACGTGAATGAAATCAATGAGAATTGTACACTACTTCGCGAAGCAATAGCAAGAGACGAAGCATAATATGAAGATATCAAATTGAAGAATTGTTGAACTCAGAATGAAATCTTGTTTCATGATAGTCAGCTATGAGTCTCATTCAATGAACTTCTACAAATGAATCTGATTCGTGAAGTACATGATCAGTCATCGATTGATCATTCTGAAATTCTTAGAACAGTGAAGATCATAAAGTGAAATTACTATTGATTTTCTATGCGAAAAACGATAGATCGATATATTTGAAACTGCTACGTATGTCAACGTTCAAAGACATCAAGAAATAAATCAAATGACTTGCTTCAATCTTTATCTATATCTGAACAGCGATGACAGAACATAGTCATGAACTTTATTATTAATCTATTTGATTCGTATGACTACAACGTTATTCTGACTGTCATCTGCAGATTGTTGAAAGAAAGACATTATATTTCTTGCATCATTGATGATGAAGATATCACAGTCGAAAAGACAGCTGAAATGTTACTTCAATGAGTATATTGAACTCATGATCTATCAAGCTTCATTGTATTCGATTGAGATTCTCAGTTCACCTTCATTCTTTGAAAGTTTCTTTGCAAACAACTGAGCATTTCTCTTCAATTGTTTATCGTTTATCACTTTCAGATCAATGATCAAAGCGAATGAGTCAATCAGAATGTCGAGCGATATCTTTGTTTCTTCTGTTCGTACATGCAGAACAACTGATTCAGATGACTACTCATGATCGAGTTTGTTGACAATAACGCCTTGTCTTCAATCATCTCATTGACTCTCTTCTTCATGAACAAGAACTTTCACTTTCGTATGAGCTTCGACTCTGACATCATCGAGTATAAAAGCACTCGCGAACGTCTGCAGATTGCTCAAGTCGAAGATATATTTGATCACATGAATAAGACACTGATCTTCGCTTGCGAAGCTCTGATCAAAACACGAGAGCAAATGATGAATCAAACTAACAAGCATAGAAAGAAGATCAATTACGAAATTGAATCAAAGATGTTTCTGAACGAACGAAACATCATTACAGCGAGATCTTTCAAAAAATTGAATGACAAGATGCTTGACTCATTTCAGATCATTGATTCTGTTGACTCATTCTATAAGTTGAAACTACTCAAGACTATGCATATACATGACGTATTTCATTCAGAGCTTCTTCGTTCTGCCGTCAATGATTCTCTGTCTAATCAAAAGAATGAATCTTCGAGATCAATAGTGATAAACGATGAAGACGAATGAAAAATCAATGATATACTGAACTTTCAACACTATAGAAGACGACTTCAATATAGAGTCAAATGAAACGATTATGACAACGATCTCAACTGATATAACGCTGACGACGACGAGTTTATGAACGTTCAAGAGATGATTGATGAATTTCATATCAAATATTCAAGAAAAGCGCGCTAGAAAAAACATTCATGCAGACATGAATAGTCAAGAGGGGAAATAATGTTACGATTCTAGTCTTCGTCTATTCTTTCTAGTTCTAACCTGAGTTTCATTCTAATTGAGTCTAGTAAGCATTCAAGCTAGTAGTGATGTCATTGAAACTCTGCATCATATGTGTAAGACGTCAACTCTTTTGAGTTTAGCACAGAGCTGAGAAGAACACATATAAGAACTCAAGTTCTTACCTGTACATACTTTTCTTTCTTAGCATTTATCTATTAGTTAAATGACATTTCTATGACTCGCTTTAGATCGATCTCTAACAAAAATGCAGAAAAGCAAATTCTTCTGCTGAAGAAAGTGAATATTTGATCATGAGTCAGAGCGAGAATTTGACTATGTGTCATCTTGCTGACGAAAGCAAATGTTTGATCATGAGTCAGAGCAGAGTTTCAACTATGCGTTGTTCTGTCAAGAAGAATGAATGTTTAATCATGAATCAGAGCAGAGATTCAACTATGCGTTGTTCTGTTGAGAAGAGTAAATGTTTGATCATGAATCAGAGCAGAAATTCAACTATGCGTCGTTCTGTCAAGAAAAGTGAATGTCTGATCATGAGTCAGAGCAGAGTTTCAATCATGCATCATTTTGTTGAGAAAAGCGAATGTTTAATCATGAGTCAGAACAGAAATTTGACTATGCATCATTCTGCTGAAGAAATGAAGAAAGCTTTATTCATAAGAGAGAAAGTGAACGCATCAGAGAATCATTTCGTTGCAATTCAAAATGATTCAGATGAGATAAATGATGCAGTCTCAAAGTTTATAAAAATTCATAAACACTTTAATTCATTGATACAAAACAATGTTTTGATCTTAAGTTTTGTCAACTTTGCAAGCTACTTTTTTGAAAGTTTGACTCAACTGATCTGCAAACAGCAGAAAACAAATCATCTCATCATCACAGTATGAGAATTAATGAAAAAGAAAAACTCAAGCACGCATGATACTGAAATTGACTTCAGCATCTTCATGATCAACTGATCAAAGAAAATCACAGATAACATCATGAAATTTCAAGAATTCATTTATGTCTCTGCATAAAATGAATTTAGAGCAAAGATTATAAAATGACATCATGACAGCTTTCTTGCAAAACATCTTGACTCTTAACAATGTTTAAAGCTTGTTCAACAAATCTTCAACTGATTGTTTGCAAATAAAAACATTAAGAAATACTGCAAAATTTGTAAATCATGTCAGTAACATAAGACACTACGTCACAGAATCTGAGAACTTCTGAATAGTTTATTCATTTCTTGAAAAATATGAGAAAGCATCATCATGAACTTCATCATCAATCTTTCTGATAGCACAAGCATCTCAGATGTTTTCTACGACAGCATTATGATTGTAGTCGATCATTTTTTCAAAATGACACACTACATTTCTACTTGCAAAACAATGACTGCTTTTGATCTGATCAATTTCTTTCTTGACAGAGTAGTTCAATATCACAAAACTTCTGATGATATAATCTTTGACAGAGATTTCGTATTTACATCATACTTTTGAACGTCGCTGTGCTATCATCTTCTGATCAAGCAAAAACTTAGCACTGCGTTTCATTCTTGCATTGATGATCAAATTAAAAGACAAAATTAAATTCTTGAGACTTATCTTCAAGTGTATTGCAATGATATTCAAAACAATTGAGTTCATCTTCTTGTCATGATTGAGTTCTTCTACAATAATAGCGTTCACATTACAACATCAATAACATCATTCTTTGCAATCACAGAAAAACATTTAAGAATGAAATTCAGCGTCAAAAGTCACTTAAAGAAATCAGAGTCAGTTATGAACTACGTAACAAGAATGAAAAAACTGCATGAGAATCTTTGCTACAGACTTGCAGAAACAAACGTTGATTATGTAACTCAGCATAACAAAAAACACTCTGTTAAAATGTATTTCGTTGATCAATTGATGTGATTGAATGTCAAGAACATTCAAATCAAAAAGTCTTTTAAGAAACTTGAAGTCAAAAAATATGAATCATATAGAATTTTGAAGCGTCTGAGCAGACAAGTCTATCGTCTGAAACTGTCTTCAAAGACGCGCATACACTCAATATTCAATGTCAGCTTGCTGAAATCTTTCTGCTCAAGAAAGAGAAAATCAAATGAGTCGCTTGTGAAAGATTTTAAGCTAGAGAAAGAGATACATGATAGTTGAGAGATCAACGACATACTGAATAGTCATATACAGAACAATCAGTTGCAATATTTGCTTAGTTGAAAGAACTTTGAAGCTTCAGAAAATATCTGAAAATCATCAGACTGTCTTAACAATTGCAAGACTTTATTGAGATTCTTTCATTGCAGACATCTCATCAAGCTCGAAAGTAAGTCATTAACGTCATCATGAAAGATCACAAGTATGCATAAAAACGAAGTAAAAAGATTGATAGTTATCTAGCTATCATTAGAAAGAAAAAAAGAAAAGAAAAACAAGACTTTCTCATTCAATCATTCTTGTCAGTACTTGAATCAACAGTTTAAAAAAGTTGTTAGCAGATGCAGAAATTGATACATGAATAACTTACGAGTTTCATACAATATGTGTATTATTCAGCTTTCACTTTCTCGAAAATTCAAAGATTGATGAAAGTAAACTCTTGCAACTATTAGTCAGATAGTATAAAACATGCACAAGCTATCATATTGACAGAAAAAATAAGATAAGAAGTTCATATTAAAGCTCACTGCGTTCTTCATCTTTTCAATAGTAGATTACGTGATCAACGTCAAAGATGAGAGCGAGATGTTCTTCATTTCTTCAATGATAAACTACGTGATCAACGTCAAAGATGAGAAAAAAGAAGTCATTAATAAAAATGAATTAGATGAGAATGAAAGCAGAAAGATATAAGAAAGCAAAGAGAACAAAAATGAAAACAACATCACAGAAGAGCATGTTTTGATTACGACAAAAACATTCTGATCTTTCGAATGCATTGCAAGAAAAGTCTGAGCATTCTGAGTCTGAGCAATCAAGACGAGTCAAAAATTGTCATACTTCTCAATCTGCTTTCACAAATCTTCAATGATCTTGTTCTGTCTTGCAATTCAACACAGCAGATCATTGATTCAAGTTTCTTGTATCATCATTTGCTTTCACATCTTTCTGCAATTAATAGTCACGTTTTCAACATTCTTCTTCATTTCATTAATGTCGTTTCTGTTTATCTTGATATCAAGAACGAGAAAATGCAGCTTCTTCTCAATATACTCTTCAAATTCAAGAAACATCTGATTCTGAGTTGAGTTAAGAGAAAGATTGCAAGAAGTGATCATCATCTTCTTGATCACAAACTCAGAATCAGATGCAATAAAGAACGAAGAAAGACTTGTGCAAGATTGAGAAGAAAAAAAGTTTAAGCGAAGTGATGAAGAGACAGAATTGACGAAATTGAACTCAAGATCAGATGTAATCTCGACATGAAAAGAATTTGAGTAAGACAGAGAAATGCTTAAGTCAGATGAAGAAAGAGCAAAGCTGACAGAAATGAATGTTAAGTCGTTCTTGAATGCTCTAAAAAGCATCAATTAATCATCAAATTTTCACATTTTAAAGCTACTGAAAATTATACTTACGACTCATACTTGCAATTTGTCTTGATAACAATGCATAATGCACATTTCTTGAAATTCTTTTCAATAGAAAACTTTATTTTTATGCAGTCTACATTTCTTTTCACACACTTTTTACATTTATTCAAGAATTGTATCACAATCTTTTTATTATACACATTCAGAGCTGTTTTGTGATGCTGAATTGATGACGTGAGATTTCTCATGTAGAGAGAAAGAAAGACAAATCTTTGATCAAAAATGACGTGAGAATGAGAGAATTGAACACAAGCAGCAGACACAATGAGCGCGCTGACGCAAAATGAAGAATCAATAGCAAAGAAAGCAAGCAGATGCAATGCAAACATGTTTTGTGTTTTAAGAAAGAAATACAATGAAGAACTGTATTGCTCACTTCTTTTAAACTTCTTCATCTTCATTCAAGATATCATCAGCTCATCATCATCAAATCAAGAAGCTGATTCATACTCACTACAATCATGATATTCAAAGAAATCATACAGAATTACTTTATAGAATGAATAAAAGATTAAGTAAAATAATGAGATGAAGATTGAATGCAAGAATAAAAGTTGAAGAAGAAAGAAAGCTAAAGATTACGCAGAAGATAAAAGAGATGAGTTAACAAAAATTCATTACTTCACAATAAATAAATACAAAACATTGATGATTATCACTCTTGTGTTAATCACAACAAACAACAGAAGCATCACTTTTCTGTTCATTGTTTACTTCTACTATCTGATACTATCTTCTGCTCATTGTCTGCTTCTACTATCAAGTATCATCTATAGAAGAAAACTTCAAATTGAGCAAATCTCGATTCTCGCTACAATTGTCATCATGAGAATTCAAGTTTAGTCGATGTGCATGCGCTAATAAAAGAAAGTGTTGAGATTATGATCACATCATGCATGAAGCGACAGTTGAAATATAATGAGACAACAAGATAATTGTCAGAATTCAGATTTATGAGATTCAGAAAATAGACATGAATGATACTGCTGATTTTCTAGAAATTCTACGTGAATCACAGAGAATACTCAGTCTACATCTACAAGAATCAAAAGATAAAGAATATGCTATCATCAATATCTAGATCTACAAGAATCAGAAAATAAACATGAATGCTACTATCGACTCTTTAGAAACTCAATGCTTGTGCTATTGAAAGAGAATCTTAAGAACACAATGATGCACAGCGAGTCTGATGTCATGCATTGCATGAAGAAATGAAGCAATTCAACAACAAGAATGTTGTTATTAAGAAAGAGAATAATTGTCAAAACTCAAATCTATGAGAGTCAAAGTTCTTCAAAGAATAAAGAATAAACATAAGAACTATTCTTCAACGCTATTATTAAGTTCTCAAATGAGAATCTGAGTCTATGAAAATCAAGACACTGAGTCTACGAGAAATTCTACTGTCAATTCTCAGAGACATCAAGTCTATGAGAACTTCTATCATCAATTCTCAGAGACTCTGAGTCTACAAGAATTCAAGTCACATACAAATTTCAATGTTTCATTGATGATAAAAATTCAAGTCACATACAATCTTTAAGAAATCTTGCATGAGTTGCATGTAATTTTGCTTGTCTCATCAATGATGCTTAAACTTAACTCTTTGAGTATATAAAGAAGAATTCATTTCTGTATTTTGTAGTCTAATGTTAACTTTCTATATGAATAAATATTGTTACGATTCTAGCCTTCGTCTATTCTTCGCCTAGTCTTCGCCTGATTTCATTCTAATTGAGTCTAGCGAAAATCTGATTTAAAAATGATGTCATTGAAACTCTGCATCATATGTGTAAAATGTCAACTCAATCGAGTCTAGCACAGAGCTGAGAAACACACATATAAGAATTGAGTTCTTTTCTGTAGATACTTTTCTTTCTTAGCATTTATTTACTAGTTAAATGACATCTTTATGACTCGCTTTAGATCAATCTCTAACAGTAGATAAATGCTCATCAACTACTCTGCTATCAATGTGTAAATGATACGAAATAATCTACTTCGTTCATTCAGAAAATTCGTAAGAAATTCTTTGAATTACTTTCATCAAAACACACATTCAAATTTACTTAAATTTATCAAACCTATCACTCAATCTTATCACAATCAAATCTATCTATCTGTTTTTACCTTCAATTTCTCACAATGACACGCGACTTTGAATCAGTTGAGTCACAAACAGCTCATCTGCTTAGAAGCACTGTTAGTAAACGAGTTTTTCTTATTTCTTTCGATGCTTCAGCAAGATCTCAGAATGTCGTTATCTCATAAGACATCAACATGAGTCAACAGCTTCGTCAATGAACTATCAATCAGTCAGACGAAATCATCAAGATGCTGATCAAGCTAAGAGATCAACAAGACATGACTTTGAAACTCAATGAGCAATGAATCAATTTATAAGTCAATCACATCAAGAGACTTGATGAGCTAGAGACAAATCAAACGACAATAAACACTCAAGAAGAGACTATCATTGAACTACAAGAGAAAGTATTGAGTCTCAAAAAGAAACAGCGTTCAGCTGATCAGTTTCAACCTCAACAGTCTACTGAGTCTCAATCTATTATGAATCATCTATCTCAACAAGATATTGAGTCACATGCTTCTATCAAGAATCATACTTGACGAAAGACGTTTACTAAGTTCATCTCATTCAAAAACGAACGTCATCAATTCTACAAATTTTCGAATTTATTTATATTTACTGATGAAGATGAATCAACTTGAAAAGACTGAAGAAACAAGATGAACGACAAGCTGATTATCAATGTTGATCAATTCAATGATGAGACTATCTGTATTGTTTACATGATGTCTAGACTAGAAGATGATGCTGCAAAACACATCTTCGCTCGACGTTATTTTGATTCTTTGAATTCATTCACTTCAATCTACGAGCTATTCAATCATTTGAAAGAAATATATGATGAATTGAATAAGAATCAAAAGTCTCGACGTGAATACAACGCTCTGAGACAAGCAGACAAGTCTTTCAATGTCTTTTACTTCAACTTTATGAAGCTATTCAGCTATCTCGATTATGATGATTGCACTCTAATGAATGATCTTCAGAATAAAATCAATAATCGCTTGCAAAATGCTTTATCAGTCTGTTCAAAGAATTTTACTTCGCTCACTCGCTTAAAAATCTTTCTTCAGAATGTGAATAATAAACAGCGAGTCAACTATCAGCTACGCAGCGAACGTTGCACTGTCATCGTCAAAGTCACTGTTGTATCTGATAAACGCGTTGCTACTTCATTGTTAATGACGACTTTGATAATCAATTATGTTAAGTCTATCACCTCTTTTATCTCTGAGTCAGCAAGATTGACTATCATCTGCTATACTTGCAAAATTTCAAGTCACTTGTCAAAAAACTGCTCTCAAAACAAGGTCAACACTTCTGCTTCTTAAACTTTCACTCTTCGTCTACATGAAATCATCATTGTGAAGAATAAAGAGAATGAGAAAATGTCTTCTTCTTCAGAGAAAAACGAGGCAAAAAACTAGAGACTTTCATTAAAGACGCGATGAAAGATGTGTTAATTTCTTCAACGACAAGCATGTCAAATGACTCTTTTGCTTCTGAATCTTTGACTATTGAATGTGTACTTTCTAGCAATGAAATTAGTTACTCATTGAAGTCATTGATTGACATCGAAGCTGCTGACTATTCATTCATTGATGAAGTGATCGCGCAGATTGTTTGTGATCAGTTGCAAATCAAGTCTCTGACTTTGATTAAAGCGAAGTCAATTCGAGAATTCAACGATCATTATGCTAAGAAACTTATTACTCATGTCATTTATTCAAATCTGACTGTTCAAGATCATATGATTGACACAGCTTTTATGTTGATCACTCAATTAAATCAACATCAAATGATTCTTGAAAAAACATGAATGAACAAAATCAATCTAGTAATTGATATGCAAATCGATTCTCTTCGATTTTCGAATTTCATTTCTAGTCAGAAATTAATTGTTCTACTCTCAAGTAATAAAACAATCACGAAACAGAAGAGCTTGACTTCTACTCATATACTGAAGAGATTTTTCACTTTCGTTACATCTCAATTCAGTCAGAAATCATTCTCTTTCAGTTAGTTCAATGAGAAGTCAGTTAAACTAATTGAACAGTTAAAATCGCGTGACGTGACTTTAACTAACGTCAAAATCTTTAAATTGACGTCAGATTCAATGAACATAGCAATGATAAAGACAGCAACATATAAAATGTTAGTCAAACGATCAGACATCAAGATCTTTGCTGTTATCATCTTGAAAATTGATTGACTCATAACTACAGCTGAAAACAAGTCTGACGAAGTGAATCTGCATGAGCTTTCTCACGCTGAAGCTCTCAAGCAAGTCAAGATTAAGCTTCTCTCTGAATATCACAACTATCTAGACATCTTCAATCGAGCAATGATCAATCAGCTATCATTGCATCGTTTCTACAATCACAAAATTGAGTTAATCAATGAAGAAACATTTTTTCAAAGCAGATTATATCAGATGTTTGATCACAAGCTTCAGAAGATAAAAAAGTATCTGATCAATCATTTAAACAAGAAGTTCATTTTCTTCAGCTTTGCATCATACATATTGCTCATCTTGTTCATTGAAAAAAAAGACGATAGTCTGCGTTTCTATGTTAATTACAGAAAGCTCAATGCTTTGATTAAACGAAATCGCTATTCTTTGTCATTGATAGACGAGACTTTCATTCATATACAAGAAAGTAAGTATCTGACTCAATTGAACATCATTGTCGCGTTCAACAAACTACGCATGCACTCAGATAGCGAAGATTTGACTATCTTTATTATCTTTTTTAACTCATACAAATATTATGTAATGCTCTTCAAATTAATCAACGAATTGACGTTCTATCAACATTATATGAACGATGTGTTGTTTAAATATTTACATCAGTTTTGTCAGATTTATCTAGATGACATTATCATTTACAGCAAGATCTTGAAGAAACACAAGCAACATGTACGATTAATCTTGAATAGACTACGAGAAGCTGATCTACAGATAGACATAAACAAATGCAAGTTTCATATGCAGAAAATCATCTTTTTAGAACTTTTGATGTCAATCAAAGAACTGAAGATGAACTCTTGAAAGATACAAGCAGTTGTTGATTGATCTACACTCAATAATCTCACTCAGATGCAGTTCTTCATTGACTTCTGCAATTTCTATCAACACTTCATCAAGAACTTTTCGAAGATTGTTCGTTCAATGATTCAACTCACTCAAAAGAAGATCATATTTAAATGAAATGAAGTCTGTCAGATCATCTTCAATCATATGAAGAAATGTATGATTGAAACTTCTATACTACGTCACTTTGATCAAACTTGTGAGACTATTCTTGAAATTGACTCATTTGACTACGTCAACAATGAAGTTCTCTCTTAATATGATGACGAAGAAGTACTATATTTGATTGTCTTCTATAGCAAGAACATGTCTTCTGTCGAATGCAACTACAAGATATATGATAAAGAACTTCTGATCATCATTTGAGCATTTGAACATTGACGACTCGAACTGAAGCTAACTGACATTTCTATTAAGATGTTCATCGATCATCAAGCGCTCATCTCATTGATGAAAGATAAAGAGCTGAGCAAACGTCAGATGCGCTGAGTTCAGAAGCTTGCTGATTTCAAATTCAGAATAATGTATTGATCTGACAAACAAAACATCAAGATCAATGCATTAATTAACTCATTAAGCTGACGTCGTGCTCAGAGATTCAGAAGATGAGTGCGTTCACTATTAATGAATCACTATTTTGACTTTGAATTGAATGAAAATTGCTGATTTAAAGAATAACATCAATGAATCAATCTATAAACAGATTCTTGAGACTAATGAAATCAACGAGAATTGTACGTTACTTCGCGAAGCAATAGCAAGAGACGAAACATAATATGAAGATATCAAATTGAAGAATTGTCAAACTCAGAATGAAATCTTGTATCATGATAGTCAGCTATGAGTTTCGTTCAACGAGCTTCTACAAATGAATCTGATTCGTGAGATACATGATCAATCATCAGTTGATCATTCTGATATTCTTAGAACTGTGAAAGTCATAAAGCGAAACTACTATTAATCATTCATGCAAAAAACGATAGATCAATATATTCAAAACTGCTATATCTGTCAACATTCAAAGACATTTAGAAATAAATCAAACGACTTGCTTTAATCTTTATTGATATCTGAACAGCAATTACAAGACATAGCAATGAACTTCGTTATCAATCTATCTGATTCAAGCGAGTACAACGTTATTCTGACAATCATTTGCAAATTGTCAAAAGAAAGGCATTATATTTCTTGCATCACTGATGATGAAGATATCACTGTCGAAAAGACAGCTGAAATGCTGACTCAATGAGTATATTGAACTCATGATCTATCAAGCTTCATAGTATTTGATTGAAATTCGCAATTCATCTCTATACTATGAAAGTTTCTTTGCAAACGACTGAGCATTTTTCTTCGATTGTTCATCATTTATCATTCTCAAATTAATGATCAAAGTGAACAAGTTAATCAGAACGTCAAGCGATATTTTTGATTCTTCTGTTCATATATGCAAAACAACTAATTTAAGTGACTACTCATGATTGAGTTTGTCAACAATAACACTTTGTTCTCAATCATCTTCTTGATTCTCTTCTTCATGAACAAGAGCTTTCATTCTCATATGAGCTTTGACTCTAACATCATTGAGTATGAAAGCACTCGCGAACGCTTGCAGATTAATTGAGTCAAGAATATATCTGAACAAATGAACAAGACATTGATCTTCGTCTGTGAAGCTCTGATCAGAACATGAGAACAAATGATGAATCAAGCTAATAAGCATAGAAAGAAAGTCAATTACAAAATCGAATCAAAGATGTTTCTGAACAAAAGAAACATCATTACAGTGAGACTCTTCAAAAAGCTAGATGACAAGATGCTCAATTCATTCAAGATCACAGACTTTGTTGATTTCTTCTATAAATTGAAACTATCAGACACTATGCATATATATGATGTATTTCATTCAGAGCTTCTTTGTCTCGTCATCAATGATCTTCTGTCTGATCAGAAGAATGAATTTTCGAGATCAATAGTGATAAATGATGAAGACGAATGAGAAATTGATGATATATTGAACTTTCGATGATATTGAAGACGACTTCAATATCGAGTCAAATGAAAGAGTTATGACAACGATTTCAACTGATATAACGCTGACGATGATGAATTTATGAACGCTCAAGAAATGATTAACGACTTTCATATTAAATATTCAAGAAAAGCGCACTAAGAAACAATATTCATGCAAACATGAATAGTCAAGAGAAAAGAATAATGTTACGATTCTAGCCTTCATTTATTCTTCATCTAGTCTTCGTCTGATTTCATTCTAATCGATTCTAGCGAGAATTCGATCTAGAAGTGATGTCATTGAGTCTCTGCATCATATGTGTAAGACGTCAACTCAATTGAGCCTAGCACAGATCTGAGAAATACACATATAAGAATTGAGTTCTTTTCTGTAAATACTTTTCTTTCTTAGCATTTATTTATTAGTTAAATAACACTTTTATGACTCACTTTAAATCAATTTCTAACAAGATCAATGATTAATCAAAATGAGTTAATCAAGATGTTGAACGCGAATTAAGAATCTACTGTAACTACATGCAGAACGACTGAGCAAAATAACTTTTCATAATGAAATTCAGCGAGAATTTCAATATTTTCTCAATCATCTCAATGACTTTGTTTTACTTCAATAAGAATTTTCATTCTTGAATGAGTTTTAACTCAGATATGACTGACTATAAAACAACTTATGAACGTCTTGAAGCTAGAAAAGCAAATGATTTGATTTGATTTGATTTGAATTCATACATTCTTGTGACATTGATTTAGATTCAACTCATGATGAAAACTATGCTATGTGTATTGAATGAACAAAACTCTCTGAGAAAGAAAATCGCTCATTGACTACACAACAACTTCACGTCGTTGAAACAATAAAACTGACACTGTGTTATCAATAATGAATCTATAGCTTTTATTCAGCGCGTGATGCTCAAGTAAACTCTTACAAGTGTCTATGCTGTTTGTTGTAACACATCGTCTTTGCTCTGCTCTTCATTGATGATATTTTATACAACGATGTTTCGATTCAATTCTTGATTCAAAGACGAAAGACGTTTCTTTGCACTCATGATGCTTGTGATTGTAACGCAGAACTGCGTTCTCTTGCTCAATGATTATCATTCATTGAGCAGAGAAATGTGTGATGAAAGAAAGATGCGCACAATGAGAAGATAGAGTGTGATTGTACTGAATAATTCTTTTCTTCTCTTGATTTGACTTATGTCACATAGACGTTGAATAAATTGTTAGTATAGACGTGCAATCGCAATCGTTCGATGTTAGCTGATCGATAGTAGAGATGCATTCTGATCGCTCTTATGCACTCTCGATTTTTCATGTAGATAGATGTATGACTTAACGTCAAGTAAAGAAGATGAGTTCAAGCTCTTTCAGTATATCAGCATGATCGATGAGTCACTACTTCTTTGAGCACATGTAGTCACAAACTCAAGACTTCTCATCTGATTCATTTATTCTATCTGATATCTTTTCATCAATTACTCAACAGCACTGTCGATGTGATGAAGATGTTTTGATATTGACGCAGTCAACAAGTCGCAAATTCTTCAATTACTTGTAATCATGACTTTCAAACTCTTCATCTGAGTCAACTATTCTACTAGTAGTATCTTTTCATCTCTTACTGACATTGACATGTCATTAATTCTCTTCGTAGATTGATTGTGACTGTTAGAAGAGAATGTTGTCGCATGAGTGAAAACTCTGCACAACGACTTTTCTGATCACGCAACATTCTAACATCATTCAAACTGCATCGAATTGAAATCTCTTGACTCTTCTAACTTCTATTTGAAACAGAATAGAATCAAAAGATTCATAGTTGACATCATGTACAGATAAATCTTATTGTCAATCAAAGTAAATGATATTGCAATTCAAATGAAAGAACTTCTTATCTTTGATCATCAGCAATTGAAAAAGATGAAGCAGATCATTGAAGCTCAGATTAATAAATATAGATAAGACATCATCTATGAAGTAAATGACTGAGTTTGATTATTCTTTAAAAACATAAAAACAACAAGATCGTGCAAAGATTTGAAAGATAAACAGCTAAAATTCTATCAAATCACTGTCAAAGTTGAGATCTTCTATCATTTTCATCTATCAGTAAGCATAAAGCAACTGCATTCAGTGTTCAGCTTGAAGTTATTGCATTTTTATTTCAATGATCTTTTATCAAAACAGCATTCAAAATCTTTCAGATTGCTCACTATCAAAAATGATGAACATTGAGAGATAAATAACATTTTGAACTTCAGACATTATCAAGATCAAATACAATACAAGATCAAATGAACAGAATTAAATCAAAACAACAAATGATACTATGTCAATAAAGAAGAATTCAAGAGCTTGAAAGAAGTTCTAGTTGAATTTCATAAATTTTATTCAGACAAGTCACATTAAATTGAAAAACAGTGAAAAAATTTTACGTTTCATTTGTTTTATTCATGCGAACATGAATTTTCAAAAAGAGAAATAATCTTACAAATGTGTCAGAATTGATTAAAACTAGTCAACAATTTAGTTGAGATCTGATCTAAATCTGACTCAGATTTAACTCAAATATGACTCAGCATCTTTTTCTTTTTCTAGCATTTTCTAATCAGCTTCTATTACCTTCTAGATAAACACACTTCTTTGTGTTACAAATGATCAACAGATTTCTATGACAAACACATTTCTTTGTGTCACAAACATTTTTTAAATCAACATTTTTCTTGTGTTTTAACACGTCTCTTTTGAGACTAATGTTGATCTGAGTAACTACTATATAGAGCGTATTCTTCTTGTCTTTTATATCTTCTTTCTTCTGTATTCTTAAAGTCTTAGTTATAACTATCTTTATAAATCAAACATTTTAGTCATGCATGCACTCTGATTAGTTTCTAGACATAATCTTAACACAAGATTGAATCAAAGATGTTTCTGAATGAATAAAACATCATTACAATAAGATTCTTTAAAAAATTGAATGACAAGATGCTTGATTCTTTTCAGATCATGAATCTTGTTGACTCATTTTATAAATTGAAACTACTTGAGACTATGCATATACATGATGTATTTCATTCAGAGCTTCTTCATTTCGTCGTTAATGACTTTCTGTGATGATTGAGTCTATTAAATGAATAGATGAAATCTATAAGAGTGATATGACAATGTGATATTCTAAGCAGACACAGAATGAGTATATATTATGATAGAGCTAATTATTAAGAAGTTCTCGATAACTTAAGAAGATTAATCGACTATAAAGAGTTTGTCAAGCATTGTCAAGTCAAGCATAACATAACTCATGATATATTTAGTTGAAGATATGACGTAGTTTAAATGATATCTTGACAGAGTCATAAAGTTTCAGAGTTAACTCAAATCTGATCTTTGACTCAGTCTCTGATTTAACTTCTATGTGTCAATTCATCATGACAATTGTCTTCTCTTTTAAGTGAGTTTATTCTCAATCTCAATAATTAATGTCTTTGTTTAATCTGATAAATGATGATGTGTACTCATTGATTCACTTTAGAAGCTCTCAATAAAAATCTTCAAATCTCTGTGAAAAAACAAGAAAAAAAGAAACTTTTGATTGAATGATGATTCATCTTTGATTATAATGCGTATAAATGACAGTGTAGATAGTATATATGATGTGTAGTTGATGTAAATGATAGAAATAATGATGTGTAAATAACACATAAACATTGTTTACATTTTGAGTAAATGATGTGATTGAGATGATAAAGTGTAAACAAGAGTGAATAACAATTGTTGTTTTGTTTATCATTCTTTCAGTTTTTCTCAACTTCTCATTTTCTTCAACTTCATTTTTTTTCAATCATGATCATATTTTTATCATTGTATGATTACTTTTGACAAACTTTGAGTATATTTGTATCATAAGAGTAAGAGATTTAAATCATGAGCCATGAATGCGCAGCGACGCTCAAAGAAAGTCGTAAGATGATGAAGTTGACTGATGCTCAAGTCAAGATTATTATGAAAGTAAGTGATGTCACACTTGAGATTTCACGACTATTACTGCAACTAACAGTATCATAAGTTTACTTAAAAGACATTGATCAAGCATGTTGATTATCATGCTGCTGATGCTGAATCGCTTGTAATGATGCAGATGTCATCAAATTCTGATTGAAAGTTCATCACTTTTACTATTTAAACTTTTGAGTACATCTTCGTTATCAAAGAAGAAATTCGAAAGATGATGAGAAAAGAAATGATCATTGATGCTTTGTTGATGATCTTGTTGAACTCACAGACTTTGCGAAATCAAAGAATGATGATGAAATTCGCTTATTCAACTTCTTGATGTCGTTACTGATGCTTTTCAGCTGTCAATGATTGAAATAAGCGAAAGAAGTGTTGCTGATCTTGAAACTTTAAATAAAGTGATTTGTATAAAGTGTGCTTGAGTTCTACACATTGAAAATAAAGCATCACTATGTGACATCATCTTTCAGAAAAAGACAATGTACAAGAAGTGTACTCATTATGCAAGTAATGAAAGTTTCTGTGTCACAATGAGTATACTTATATGATACATCTGCTAAACACTCATGATTTGATGTTTAAATTCTCGACATTTGCATTTCAACTGTCAATGAATTCTTTCATTTGCAAAATATTCATGATAGTGTGATTAAGAATGAAGAAGAGAGCATTGTTTTGAAGACATTCACTGCTAGATTTGTCATCGAGTTAAAGTTGAGTTGAGTTGAGAAAAATCAACTCAACTTAAGTCTGAGTTCAAGTTGAGATTAAGTTGATTCTTCTCAACTCGAGCTCAACTCAGAATCAAGTTGAGTTGTTTGAACTCAATTTTTGTTACTAAATATAGTATACTATGTACTAAAAATAGTATACTTTTTCTCTTTTTTTTCAATTTTTTTTTTGCAATCAATTTTGCAATCAATTTGATAGAGAATTTGATAGAGAGATTGATGAGAAATATGATAGAAAATATAGTGAGAAATATGATGAAAATATGGTAGAAAATATAGTGAGAAATATAAAGAGAAATATGATGAAAAATATGATAGAAAACATGATAGAAAGTTTGATAGAAAGTTTGATAAAGAGTTTGATCACTTTGATAAAGAATTTAATAGAGAATTTGGTAGAAAGTAGATCTGCAATTGAGTTCAAGTTAACTTGTCAAGTTGACTGAGTTGAGTCGAGAGTCTGACTCAACTCAACTCAACACTGAAACTTAATCTGAGTTGAGTTGAGCAACTTGAACTTAACGACAAATTTATTCACTGCTCATCAGAAAATTCTTTACAAGAAATTGATAACAGCGACGTGTGTAAAGAATTGTCTCAAAGAGACTCACAAATTTGAGTCTTTAAAGATTCAAAAGTTCATTCTCAAAGAGATGATGATTGTCAATGACATTGTTAAAGAAATTCTGAATGTAAAGTGCTTTGTGATACATTCAATCTTGATCATATATCATTTTGTCAGCATTTCTAATTGTTTTGATATATTTTAGCACAATCTGTTGTCTTTCAAATCTCTATCTTTACGTCTCAATGTAAATCTGACAATGAAAAAGAAGAAAAAGTCAATGATCTTGTCTCATGTGAAAGATGTTTGATGAAGTGATGATTGCATGATGTTTGTGATGTCGTGATGATTGCACTCTCTTGTCGAGCGCGTTTAAGCATCTTTACGCTTTTTTCTTCTATCTATTGATTTATATATGTGATTATCTCATTAAAGAGCGAAACTATCATAATACAGTGATTCTTCTTTTCTAATAATGAGTTTATGCTTGAAAGTGAGTGATTATGCTTTTCGCTCACATTTCAGCCTCATTTTGAAAGCTTCTATAAACTTCAAGACATCTTTCATATCTTCGCTTGATATTCATTAATTATATTCAATGAAATATTCTTTTCATTGTATTTTATAATATAAGATTCTCTTTCTTTTTCACTTCTGTAAAATCTTTTCTATCTTTCATTCTTACTCATCATCAATAAGCTCAAGTATGAAATAATCGAGTATAAAGTCATTATTTAGTCTACGATTATACAACTTTAAAAGAGATACATGAAAGACAGAATGAACTTTATAAATGATTGAAAAATCAAGATGATACATCTGCTTATTTATGAGTTTCTGTATATGAAAAAACTTTATCATCTTATTTAATAACTTCTTGCTCAACTTCTTCTGCTTCAGATTTTTTGCTGATAGCATGATTAAATTGTCAACATTAAAGAACTTAAACTTATATTTTCAATTATAGTACTTTGTTTGAGCATCAATCGCGTTTTATCATCATTTCATCAACGTGTTTTGCATATCTTGCAGCATTTCAACGCGTTCTTTTGCTGCTGACACTTCTTCTTTCATAGCATCATTCTTAATGTGTATGTTAAAGATTGACTTGTAATCATACATGACTTTAAAGAGATTACAGCTCAATGAAGAGTGCTTCATCTGATGATACATGAACTCGACTATGAGTAAAAGCGTAGCTCAGTTATCTTGCTTTTTTGAACAATATATTCATAGATAATGTTTCAGCGTTTGATTCTATCATTCTGTCTGATCATCTGTTTGTGAATGAAAAACGATGCTTAATCATCATTTTATCTTGACATGATAGCAGATTTCTGATCAGAATGCATTGATAAATAAACTATCTTTATTGATAACTATATCATTTGATATCTCATATTTTAAAGCAATCTTCTCAAAGAAAAACTCTGTTAACTTTATGACAGTCAGAATCTTCTTTATAAACAGATAATATGTCATCTTCATGTAATGATCAACTATCACAAGAATTGAGTCGTACATGACTTCTTTTCATTTACTAGATGACAAATCTGTTATGAAATTCATAGTGATTTCTTTTTATGAATTTGTGAATCGAGATAATGACTTCAACTTGTCATATGATAAATGACGTTTCATCTTTACTTTCTGACAAATGTCACAAGTATCTATATACTCTTTGACATTCTTGATCATACTTTTTCAGTAATATTTGCAATTTAATAGCTCGCTAATCTTGTCAGCATCAAAATGCTTCGCTAATGAATCATCATGATGACGTTTCAATAGTTCTTCTTTGACAGAAAGATTTTCTAAAACATACAATGATTTGTTGTATTCTATCATTTCTTGAATATTCAATTTTTAAGCTTCGATGTCACTCTTTCATATACTTGTCGTTTCGTCTGCTTTTAGTCTCACAGCAAATTTATCTTCTTGCTGTAAGATCTTGATGAGTTCAATTATAAATTTACTACTGAAGTTGTATGTTGTTTCATGAATTGTTAATACTTTCACAATTGCACGTGAAATGAGTTGTTTGCAATCAACAGTTTCAGCAACAGAATTAAGCTGTTTCTCAGCTACGTTGTGATTTCTATGAGTCAACGTTTCAACGTTTGTGCTTTTCAAAGTTGTTAATTTGAATTGAGAGATTTTATCTCTTGAGAAATGTACTTCATTTAAATGCGTTTCTCGCACTGCTAAAATCATGACTTTCAGCAGCATACTTCTGACATGCATTGCTGAACACATACTTGTGTTTTCACTGACATTGTGAACAGACATCTTCTCGACTTCGTTAATCACTCATGTACAGTAAATTTTATCTTGCGATCTGTTTTTAACATGTTTCGCTGAATATCTTCGTTCACTGACATTGTGAATGAACATCTTCTCGACATCATTAATCACTTGTGTTCATCAGTAAATTTCATCTTGCAGTCTGCTTTCAACATGTTCTGCTGAATATCTGTTCATACTTATACTGTGAACAAACGTCTTCTCGACATCGTTAATCACTCGTATACAGTATAGTTCTCTGATCGCTACGAATATAAAGTTATTTAAGCTTTCTATTCTAGTCAGCTTTCGCTGCAGAGTGAGCAGCAAATGATTCACAGAAATGTTCTCATTTTTATAGTCAGATTGTCTCAATGATGCATTGATTGAGTTTGTCTTTTCTGATTTATGTGCTATTTCAAAGTTGCAAATCAACAATTTCATGACTCATTTGACTTGTCTTTCGTTTAGCTTTCAAACATTCATAAAATTCTTCAGATTATTATGATCAGTCAGAACTTCTACAGTATGATAATTGTCTTTCACATAGTGTCATCAATGTTTAAACATCACTATTATGACTAGAAGCTTCTGATCATATGTTTCATAATTTCTTTCAACATTTATCATCATTTTGAATCAGAATGCAATTGAATGTCACTGATCTTCATCATCTGACTGAGACAAAATACTTGCGACTGCATAATCAAATGCGTTGATCTCGATGCATATATGTTGCTCTGAGTCAAAGTGTCTTAGTATAGATGTTTTCATAAAGACGTCACGAAGCTGATTAAAAGCTTGTTTTGCTTTGCTTGATCATATGAATAGACTGATTGCGTCGAGTCGAGTACTTGAGTTTGAGTCGAGTATTCAACTCGTCAAGACTTGATTCGAGTCAGAATTCTTGATTCAAGTATTTGAGTTGAGTTGAGATGTTCAACTTAAGTATTTGAGTCGAGTCAGAGAATTGAAATCGAGTATCGACTCGAAATTTTCGACTCGACTCGTCAAGACATGAAGATAGATAGATAGATATTCTATTATGACTTTCTATTATGACTCTCTATCATAGCTTTTCTTCATGACTTCTCTTCATGACTCTTTTTTATGACTTTCCTTCATGACTTTCTATCAAACAGTCTTCATAGTTTCCCGTCATGACTCTTTATCATAGCTTTCTATCATAGCTCTCTATCAAAGCTTTCTATCAAACAATCTTCATGTTTCTCTTTATGTTTTCCTTCATGTTTCTCTTTATGACTTTCTACCAAAAAGATAATGCAAAAAGGTAATGCAAAGGCGAAAAACCGGAAAAATTTCTATATTTAGCTCTCTTGACGTCATATTTGATTTTTTGACGAGTTAAGTCGAAAACTCGAATCGAGTATTGACTCAAGATTGATATCAGGTCGAATCAGAATGTTGAAATCGAGTATTTGAATCAAGTCAGAAGATTGATATTAAGTACTCAAATCGAGTCAGAAGATTGATATCAAAACTCAATTCAACAATTAGTTTACATATGAATGAGCTCATTTTTACATCTTTTACACTATCTCTCAGCAGTTCTGTTAAAGACTTTGCTATCTGAGAGTAGTGATGTATAAAACGTTGATAGAAATTGACGAATTTCAGAAAAACTTGTATTTTTCAATACATTTTCAATCTGAATCATGTTCTGATGATGTCTACTTTACTTGAGTTCATCAAAATGCTCTCGATAAATATGACAAATTTTAGAAAGTTCACTTTAGTGATGAAGAATTCATACTTCTTCAAGCTAGCATATAGCTTGAACTTTCTTAGTCTCTTCAGAATCTGCTTCACGTGATCTACATGATCAATCTTTTTTACAAAGAAGATTAGAATGTTATTCAGATAAACAATACAAAAGTTGTTTAAAAGTTCTGTCAAGATCTTATTAATATAAGTCTGAAAGATGACAGATGCATTGATCAAATTAAATGACATGATCATATATTTGAAGTGATCATAATAAGTACAAAACATCGTTTTTCACTTGTCTTTACATTGAATTCTGAGATGATGATAAATGTTCTTCAGATTTAACTTAGTGAACTGCTTGACTTTATTAAGTTTGTCTAAAGTTTCACTAATTAAAGACAGTGAATGATGATTTTTGACAGTGATCTTATTCAGATCTTGATAGTTCATGCATAAATGAAGACTATCATTCTTTTTGAAAATGAATAGAATAGACGCATCAGTTGAGCTGACGAAGTGCTTAATTCATTCTTTCATTAAGACATTGTTTAAATACTGTCTCAGAATCATTAACTCTGTGTTCAACAAATTATACAATGATTTATACGATGACTCTGCAGTGATTTTGATTGCATGATCATGATCTTCATGCAAAGACAGTTTATTTGCATTTTCTGTCAAGAATACATCTTTATACTCTTTCAATTCAACAAGTAGAGTCTGCATTTCAAATGCGTTTGAGATTCAACTTGTTGCATTATTCATTGCTTTCACTTGATATTCAATGATTGATTCTTTGACAACGTTGATCATGACAAAAGCATACACAGTAGACTCATTTTATAAAGCTTTTGCAAATGCTTGTGCAAAGAACAACTCAAATGCATGCTCATTCACGTTGAAACATCATATTCTTGCAATCATGTCTATTCAAATACGCTTGAATTGCATACTTGATATACTTAAGACTAAGAAAGATTCTTTCTTGTCAATAGCATAGAAGATACTTATATTTTTTTTCTCTATGTTTCAGCTGTCTCTCAGTCAATAACACATCTTATAGACGTCATAACAATAGATACTCTGATCATTCATTCAGATAAATCTTGAAAGATTGACGTTCAGCAATGATATACTCTGCTTGATGATGAAACATTGACTAATCACGTTCATCTTTACGTTGATATTCATGTGAATCTTCATTTCTGTCTTTTGATCTTTCTGAATTACATGCTCTTTATATATAAAAATCTTTACAAAGAGAACTTCTTGTTTTTCTCTTGATGATTTGAAGCATTTGTTAAGAGCTTGTCTTTTCTTGAAATCTTGAGATGACTCATATGCAACATTGAATTGATGAATACTTGATTTGCATCAAATTCTTTTGATCTATTCTTGATCTTTTCGTCTTTACAATCAGTAAAGTAATGACTTTTTCAATTGCATATGTAGCACGTTATGTTGAACAAATTCTTGCTATAATGTGACGAAGCATGTGAGCTTATCTTTGATGAAGAGTTAAATCTGATTGATTGATGAGATTTCTTTCACTTTAAATGAGTTTTCTTGTTAATTTTATCTTAATTATGCAAGTCTTTGTCTTAAGAATGTTTCAACGACAAAATGTGTTCTTTTCGCAAATTTATTTTCAATCGAGCAACAAGATCAATTAACGCATCTCATGTGATAGAAATCAACTGCACATTAGTAATGATCACATGCAGCTCAGATCTCAACTTGATGAATAAATGAGCTCGCTTATGCTCATCATTATACAACAAAAGTTGATGTTTCAGAATGCTTAAATAAGTTGCAAACGTTCATATCATCTGATTTGAACGTTGCAAGACGTTCATGTATTGCTGAGTCATGTTTATGCTTCAATTCATTGAGTTCTCGATTAAATTCAGAAGAAAGTCAATAAAATTGAATCATGTTTGCTGAGCTGCAGACATAGTCTCTTTGTGATCAAATCAAAGTTTCTTTGATTCACTCTTCAAATAGATCATGCAGTACAAAATCTTTTTCTCATTACTTTCAAAATGTCAAGAAATATTTCAAAACAAGATTTTGATGTTGTGAATTCACTCTCTATGTTCTTTTATGATTTTGTCATGATTAGACCTGTCGTTGAGTTCAAGTTGCTCAACTTAACTCAAGTTAAATTTCAGGATTGAGTTGAGTTGAGAGAGATTAACTCAACTCAATCGAGTTAAGTCAGACTCTCGATTCAACTCAATCAACTTGACGAGTTAACTTGAACTTGACAACATGTCTAGACATTTTACTTATTTGAAATAAGTACTAGTAGAATAATATTATAAAACTTTAAAATGTGTGTGTATGAATGATTTTTATTTACATGTCAAAAAGAAATCTATATGTATGTAGAGAAATGTCTTCGACTCTTTTATCATTGACTCAGACTTCAATCACTGTCTTTAACTAAACTGCTTGAAAAATGCGCGAGCAATTTCATGAAAACAGTAGATTGCAAAATGAATTGCAAAACTATCTACATAAGCTTTCTATTGATGTCTTCTTGACTTTTTTGCTCAGACAATGCATTCAATTTAGCTTTATTCTTAGATGATGATTTCTTCTTGAAATTAGTCATTTCAAAGCTACGTTTACGTGTTGAAACAGAACTCAACTTCAAAGAAAAAGTCATCTTGCGCTGTTCTTTTTTCACTGCTAAAGATGACAACTTAGATTCTTCATTCAATTTAAAGATTGCAACGAATTTCATTAAATTTCGTTGATTCATTATCTTTCATAATGATTGATTGTTCTTCTTCAATCTGTTTCTCTCAGTCAAGTGTGATGTAACTTGATCAAAATGAGCAGACGCTGAAAATTGAGCATTTAAAAGTGAAGTTGTCGTAGATCTTGCTGTCATAAATCTTGCTGTATTAAATAACGTAGATAATGAGAGTTCTTTAAAGTTTGAGAATCTAGATTGAGAAGATGGTATGAAAAGATCAACATCAAGTGTATCATCATTCTTCAGCTCTGATATTGTTAATTAAATGTCTGATGATGAACAATATAACATTACTTATTATACTCATTATCATCAACATCATCATTTGATGATGCATCGTTGATATACTCTAAATCTTTATTAACGTCGATGATGAAGATTAAATCTTTGTTCTTTTCTTGTTTCTGTGCATCGAAAGCTTTTTTCTCTTTGATAAGCTCGTAAGACTTGAATTCTGCTTTCAACTTTATAGCATCTGCATGCTTAATCATCATAATATTTGATATGATGTTGACAACAAGAGAGCTGCAATGATAAGATAATAAATCTTGTTTCAAATTGAAAACTCGTTCAACATTTGTTGAGATAGCTGAAATTGCTAAAATATCTCAAGTCATTCTGCTTAAATGAACAAAGTTTCTGAAATGATTTCTTCAGAACTTAATGAGATCAATGTCTTGAACAATGTTTAAAGCTTATTAGAATTTGATATTTCAAACTATGTGACTGCGAAATCGATTGCAAAATCAATTGCAAAATCGATTGCAAAATTGATTGCAAAGAAATTATGAGACAACATTAATTGTGCAACGAACGAAACAAAGAGAAGAAAAACTAACTCTGATTCAAATATTGTTTCGCTTCATTAGTTGAAATAAGTGATGATGAATTGTGACATCTGAAATTTCGTTTAGCGATTATATCTGCAATGAAAGATGATTGTTGCAAGACTCTTTCTTGAAGTTGATCTTGCAATGTAGTTGAGTTGAATGCGTAGTGTCTAGCATAATAATCTATAAACTCTCGTTTGTATCTTTGTTTATAGTTGTTGTCTTGTCATGTAGATTGCTCGTATAGATTTAGTTTCTGATGAGAATCTATAATATTTTTGAGATTGTACATTAGCTTTCGATCATGACTGACATCTGTGTAATATTTGAATAATTTGATTCAAGCTTGTGTTAAGACTTTCAAAAGTGAATGCTTTCAAGAACGCTGCTTTCTCTTCAGAGCTATCATGTGATCTTCAATATGAAAGAACAAAACATCATAAATGATGTAAATTGCATTGATGCTAAGTTCGCGATTACGTTCAAGTAAATCAGTGAATATCGCGAATGATTTGAGTAGTTCTACAAGATATTGAACATGTGTTCATTCTTCATTATTGAGAGATAGCTTTTGAAAAGTAGTATTTTCATTTTCATGAGTAGAAATATAACTCTTGATGAAGACTTGAAGACGAAGTGCTCTCAAAAGCATGAGACAGATGAAATTTCAGCGAGTTTTAATGTCTTGTATCATCTTAAAACGAAGTTCAAAATTGCGTTGAGACTTGTGAAAGTTCTCTATTCTCTGAGAACTTTCGTTCATATAAACAGAAAGCTTTCAAATCTAATTAAACATTACTATAATGTCATGAATAAGAGTGTACTCTGTATTTTCGATCGCGATTGCAAAATCGATTGCGAAAATAATAGCAGAGCAAACTAACATAATAAATAAAAATTATTAATTACCTTGAACAATGTTCGAGATAGACTCTCTTGTATAAACATGCTTTGAAGTTTAATCTTGAGTATTCAATACTCTTTCTCATTCTCATTCTCAAAACTTAACGTCAGCGATTTGAGTAACTGTTTAACAGCTAACTGAATTACATGTGCTAAACATGATAAATGTGAAGTAGTTGAGAATGTTTGCAAAGTCTCGTTTAATGCAGTCATCATGACGTCATTATTGCTGACGTTGTCTGAGATTACAGTCATAACTCGATCTTGAATATCAAGTTCTTGCAATATTCATTCAGTAATACTGCTTAAATTGCTCTTGATATGCTTGTCTTTGATTTATTCAAAGCTCA
>JAABUL010001110.1_pt1 | contig 53360 bp, 37 predicted proteins | sample 5559151 | NCBI WGS metagenome assembly JAABUL01 (sample SAMN10711876, study PRJNA513368) | rock metagenome | isolation source: Antarctica rocks | place: Antarctica: Victoria Land, Pudding Butte sud
ACTTGTATCCCCACTCTTCCGCTTACTCTTCATCTTCCTCGTCATCATCCTCCTCCTCATTTACCGAGGCAAACGAAACAGAAACTGTAAGGGTACATCCTGCCTTGGCGAAGTATCTATACCAATCGGCACAAGATTGTCACGGATTCATTGATCCCGAGGATTTGAGGAACTCTTCCTCTTCCTCATCTACAGGGGCAAAGGACATAGGTACTCCGAAGCCACGAGAGCCCATCTCTAACAAAACAATGTCCAGGGGACGGGATACACAGTTTGCGGAAGAGAGGGCAGAGGTAGAAGTGCTTTTGGCAGAGGCCGCCAAGTCCGAGAACTTGTCCAAGAGGATCAAAGCATCCATGGCAAGACTGGAAAGCGGCGCACATGTTGTAAAGGACGCTATCGGACCAGTTTTCACGAACACTCAGGAATTACAGACTGTGAATCGCAACGTGGACAGCCTCCTGGATGTAGTTGACAAGATACTAGCCTCAAGTGAGGACAAAGGGCGTGAAGAACGGATTATTCGAGGTGGACCAGGTGCTGTCGGCCTCACTGAGTATCTGGCATCTCTCAGGCGTATTGATCGCACTCTATCTCAAATGTCAACTTCAAACCTTCGTGTCAACCAACAAGCCATTGGCGATTTTAACGAGCTCCTGAGCCAAGGAAACAACATGCTGCAAAGCCTCTTCCGCTCCCTGCTCACCGAAAACATTCAACCTGTTGAGCCTTTGCATTACATCACGAAGCAACTCCCTTTTCCCACAATACCACCAGAAACAGTATCAAAGCTCAAGTCCATTGAAGCCTTCATCTCTTCACCTCCTGCACGTGATGCCTCTTACAATCAACGCGAGTCACCTTCGATTCGTCTATATTGCGAGAACCGTGGCCCTTATCTATCCAGCAGCCTTCAAAATTTGTCCACTGCATCTATCAATACTTCAAAGAAGAAGATTGCCGATGAGATCTATCGTCATGGCACAAGCGGAATTGGTACCTATGCAAGCGGTATCGAGGGCATATTTCTTGCGGAATTCCACAATATCTCCGCTATATTTCCTAATGGGGACTGGGGTATTGCATTCGAAGCAACATGCCGCAAGGCGTTGGCTGAATTTGCGAAGACTTTACGAGAGCTTAACATGCATATCAAAGCAAACCTAACAACAGATTGCTTCCTCGCATATGAGATTGTCGAGGCTGTTACCAACCTGTCTTTTCGACTAGATTCTAAAACAGGCGAGCTGAAGCTCCCCTTTGCAGAGGCTCTAAAGCCTGTTCGCGAAACGGCCAAGTCGTCCCTCTCTGAACTCCTTGATGGCATTCGTCGCCGTATCTCATCAATGGTCGCTCTCCCCCTAGATGGTGCCGCCATTCCCTTTACTACCGAAATTATGACGCGCCTGCAATTCATGACACTTTACCCCCAAGCCCTCAGCTCCATCATGGCCTCCCTCGGCGACGGCAACTGGACCTCACCCGCTTCCGCAGCAAACAGCTCCTCCACATCCCTCCCCTCAGTAAAGTCTTTCGACGTCGGCCCAGACGGCAACCAGCTCCTTGCCCACTACATCCTCGACAACCTAGAAGCCCTCGTGACGAGCCTTGAAACCAAAGCACGCCTAGTCCTAAAATCCAAGGCCGTCCTCGGCGTCTTCCTCGCCAACAACGTCGCCGTTATCGACCGTATGATCCGCTCCTCCGACCTCGCCCCCGTCCTCAAATCCTCCCCCACGCATTCCTCGAAAATCGACTCCTGGCGCAAAAAGGGCAACCAAGCTTACCTCGACTCCTGGCGCGAACCCTGCTCCGCCCTCATGGACGTCCAGTACACCAACCGCGGCGCGCGTCCCCCCTCTGGCAGCAACGGCATCATCGACTCCGCGGCCGTCGTCAAAGCCCTCGGCAGCAAAGACAAAGACGCCATCAAGGAGAAATTCAAGACCTTCAACACGAGTTTCGACGAGCTGAGCGCGAAGCATCGGCAGCTGAATATGGAGAGGGAAGTCCGGAGCCAGTTGGGTCGGGAGGTGCAGGCGATGATTGAACCGTTGTATGCGCGCTTTTGGGATCGGTATCATGAGATTGATAAAGGGAAGGGGAAGTATGTGAAATACGACAAGGGCAGTTTGGCGGCGCAGTTGGCGAGTTTGGGGTGAATGGGGGGGGTGGCTTCTTGTCCATTTTCCATTCTTCGGGGGAGGGCAGTTCTGTTTCCTTATTACGGCTCGAAAGCGAAGATACCACCCACACATTTCATTCGTGTAATTAGGGAGTGTGGATTGCCACGAAAGAGACATTCCTATGCAGATGACTGCAGTGGGTGAACGTGGCATCCTGAGCTCCTAAATTACGGCTAAAGCATTTCGTATATTCTGCAATCACAAGGATTGTTGTCACAACTGACTGATCACGACGAGCCAACGTCTCTGTCCCTTGCACTTAATTCATAGGGAGTTAGACACCCCCCCCTCCCCCGTTTTTCACATCCCAAAAGTGCAGCTTACCCACTCCCACATTTCGAAATCCCCAATATCCCCAATAGCCACCTCAAAAACAGAAACCCCCATACCGAATTCCACCTCCCACGTCCTCATCCCCCCTTCCTCAAAAAAAAACCTACTCACCCCAAGCTATGTAACCCTTCCCACCCCCTTCATCAGCAGGGGTGCAGAAGCGGTTATGGGAATGACAAACAGACATCCATGGAGAATTGCTAAGGGAAAGAGCGGGCACTTGTTTTCTTGGGGTGGTCTAAATCAGTGGCGCGAATTTGGTGGTAGAAGGGTAGGGTAGGGTAGGGTAGGGTTGGTTGGGGACGGCAGGGGTGGGGAGGTCGTAAGCATGGACTGACTCTACTACCACTGCAGCATCTTTCTCATGGCCCGGTCAGATTACACCTTTTCCACATGACCACATCCCCACCCAAGGTTTTGCGTTGGGAGAGACAAGAGTCGCCACTGGGGGAATCTCGATACTGGAAAGGGTGAATGTATGGTATGTTTCTTCTTTTGTGTGGGAAGGGGCGGTAAGTGTGCTATGCGAGATAACTTGGATGCTTGAAATGGTAAACGGGCATTGGGATAGAGCTTGGAGCAAAAGGATTGAAAGCTGTGAATAGGATATTTCGTAGTGGGTTTGTAATGGTGGTGTTCGGCTGGTTGAGCTTTTGGTATCGGATAGCGACGATATTAGGTGATAGTATTCGAGTTTGAAGAGAAATTTTCCTACTCTGGGTAATGCTTCGCAAGTCAATCTGTCCTAGACTGGTGCCCAGCACGGTTAATGTATACTTCTCCTAATCTGCCCCTAGGGCTCTGTAACACCTCCCGTGTGTATCCTGAAGGCGGCCCGAAACTCTTCAGTCCTCTTCCCACTGTGTGGTAAATGCAAGTATAATGGAGGAAATCTTGATAAGTAGTGTTCTGGAAAATTTTGGTTTTTGAAAAGTCGATGGAGAAGAATAAACCTCCTCCAGTCCGAGGTTCTTACCCTGACGCACTGTATTTTTCACCCCCGACTCGCTGTCTCTCTCCTAAACTTTCATAGCCTACTTCATCTAAAGCGGCTTCGCCTGTTCTCTTTCTTCTTGTCGAGTACCATCCAACCTTCTTCTACTTATGGCCAGGTTTCTTCACATCGCATTTCTTTGCGTCGTGCTCGTATCCCTTTTCATCGGTTCACCTTCCATATCAGTCCGGCGCGATACTATATTTCCATGGGTCTGGAGATGCGTGATGCACTGGGTCGAGGACCCTTTCCTGGCTTTCAGAATTCTCGCTACATCGTTCGAGCACCGGTCAACCCCTGACTAAGAAGGATTCCTCGGTCTTTACATCTTCCTTGGTGCTCCTATAGGACTTCTACCAAAGATTGATCCTCTTGACTTGCATGATATCTGCGGGGTCGTTTGATTTCTGCGCATTTTTGTTTCAGGCGAGAGGACTTAACAGGCTTTCTATTAAAAGGTCGCTTATGACCAAACTGCGGTTAGAGAAGCCTTCCAAGCGACCTCTCTTCGAAGGGTATATAATTCATTCTGCAGGTCTCTTTACACATCTCATGCACGCGTATCCCTCACGCTGTTCTTTCAAAGTTCAGAGTTATACATCGAAAAATGTTCAAATCAATCCTCCTCCTTCTCAGCCTCTACTTGCGCACAATCTCCGCTCTCACCGTTAATACTACCTCTTCCATCCAGCTGCCCGAAACTACCTGCTTGCCTCGTGGACCCGGACTCGTTCCCTTAAGATACGTTCAGTGCGTGGCTGCGCTGGGTCTGATCCTTCACGAGGCCCGGTATCAACCTGACGAACCTCAAACCTGGTCGCGCTCCGCATCCGATCCCTGGGTCTTACGGAGATGGGCGTCAAGGACTTGTATGATCATATTGATGGCAGAGGCGGAGAATCTTCCGGCCGAAGACGAGTTCTTACTACGTTCCATCGCTGTATCGGCCGCACTTATTACCGGGAGATGTGTGCTTTCGGCAGATCATGCTGGGGGCATAATGTCAATCGGACCGAGAGAGGTTTTTGAAGTTGCGGTTGTGCAAAATAATTTTGTTACGATGGACCGGGGGGTTTAGTCCGCGAAGAGCGTAGGCCAATGCTATTGGATTCGATCTTCTGTCTTCGGCAACCTTTCGCTAGAAAATTAAACGCATGCTCCGCAATCTAATGCTCCGTCGCTTGTCTGCGAAGTGTTAGGTATGTAAAAGAACCAATCGTGAATGATAAGAGTTTATTTGTTCTCAGCATTAGATCGAAGAGGAATGAACACCGAAGAGATCTTCGTCATAGAGGATCGTGTGACAGGCGAACCGCACGCTCAAAAGGGAAAGAAACAAGCAGATGTGCTGGCATGCAGCAAACCATACCTTCACTGATTTCTAACCCAAACAAGCGCTGTCCTATGTTCTATTGGTCCATCACTATGTTGGCGTATTTTTCCATTTAGAATTTTCAGATTTGGCTCTTCAGCTCAATCTTGATGGACTTTGGATTCTCATCGATTTCGCACGTCTCTAGTTTCACCTTTTTAATCTAACAAATTCTGCTAGCCTATCTTAGCACTTTTCCTAAGGTATCCACTCTACATATTCCCAACTATCCTCGTCAGGTGACTCCTCTCTTGCATGGTCGTAGTCAGATTCCTCTTCAGAGGACAACTCATTGCTCTCCTCATTATCAGAAGAACCATCTCGTGTATGGGAGAGAACATCTTCCTCTTTTGATGAAGAAGCAAACATCTCGAGATGACTATTGAGTTCTTTAAGTAACCCGTCATGGTTAGGGAGCGGCGGGTCTGGCTTGTTCGGGCGTTGCTCGCCCGCTCTAAGCGTTTGCGCAGCGACTTCAGCTTTCTGATCATACTTCTCTTCATCTAGCTCCTTGGCTGCATTAGTAGCACGTTTTGTCTTCTTAGCGACCGTCGCTTTATCCTTTCCTTGGACAGAGCTTGCAGAGGTTTCCTGGTCATAATCAGTAATCATAGCTCGCACTTGGCTTCGCGGAACTTGCGTTAAAGAGTGTCGTATCTTCTGCTCCAGCCTTTGGTTCGTTCTCTAACCTGGCGTCTGTGTATACTCGCGTTCGCTCAAGGCTTTGCCTCGCCTTCTTTGCCTCTCTCTTCCTTGCTTTGTCCCGCCTCTCTTTTTCATGTTGCCGTGCTGATTTCGCGTACTTATGCGGCATTTTTTTGTTTTCGGAGGTTGAAAGCGAAAGATACGATCAGGAACGAGAGAGGAAAGGATTCGGGAATTGTGAAAGTATCTACAGAAGATGAGCAGGAAAGCTTAGGCGCGCAAGGAAAGTATGCTATCATCCTTGGGGCACTACTGGTTTTAAGTCGAAGCATAGGTAGGGAGAAGAACAGCGAGGTCTATTTGTGGCATCCGCAGGATGAGCGTTGTTTTGTAACAACACCTCATGCTGCTGTTGTCAAAGGCAAATAAGCGGTGTTGGTCGCAGATGTAGCCTGTCCACGTTTGGCAGTGCTTGTATACATGAAGGTCCATAGGCCATTACAATCCTTGACTCTCAAGCTCTTAGCGGTCGCTGTGTCTCTCTCCTATCTGTCTTGGCGCGAAATCTCTTCACTTCGGTGCTATCACTCCAAACTGGAAGAGAATTTTAGCGTTGTTATCCTCCATCTCAGTAGCACGATCCCATTCGACCACAACTGAAGAAGATGGTCAACTTTAAGCGGCCTCGAAAGAACAACAACCAAGGTATGAACGACGCAGAGAGTATTGGAGAGTATGTGGAATGACGAGACTGTTTTCGCCTAGTCCTAGCAAAGAGGCACTTATCGACGTCGAATACCGGTGTTACCAGAAAGTCCAAAGATAATAAACATCTCGACGGGTTCCACAAATCTATACTGGGAATGAAGGGATGGGATCGGTCGATGTCAAGGGATCGGAACAGCAGGATGAAAGAGGAAAGGCTGATGACGAGGTAGAAGAAAGAAGCCGAAGAAGCCATCGATAAGGACGAAGAAGATAGAGCCAAAGACTCCGAAAGAGGAAGGGAAAGAAATATAGAAGTGGACAATAAGACAGGATCCAAGCAAGACGAGAATGCAAACGTAGGGAAAAATAGCTTGGAAAGATTATGTCGGTACGTGGACTGAGTTATTCGGAAAATCTAGATTAACAGTCGCAGTATATGGAAGGAGGTAGCAGGGACGGGGTGATGGATAATGTACCTTGGGTGGGAGGAAGTCGTTGATGGCAGGCACCGTGGTCGATCATACGGATCTTTCTCAAAGATTCGAAGCATTGTACTAATCTAGATAAGCACTGCGATATGTGATGTTCCAGCTCGGCAATGTCGGTTGGCAATCGTTAGATCGTCATACCTTTCCTGTATGTGTTTGAGGGATGGTTCGCCCTGGTTGGAAAGCTCAATCCAACCCATCAGACCATGAAGTGATCAATTCACCATATGGTGGAAATCTTCGGAGAGGCTGTACGATGGCTTCAACGAGTGGTGGTTTCTTGGGGTGCTCTGAACATGAGCGGGAGTCGTACATATATGTGCAGGATCGATCGAATGGAGGTAGATCATTGATGCAGTGATGCAGTGATGCACGATTACACAATGCAGACGGAAGGAGGTTGTCCTAGATCCGACGTGCATTCATCGTCACATACTGTATGGTTGGTTGTCTTGGAAGTTCGGTACCTGGAAGTGATGGTGTTCCTCGTCGCGACCGTGGCACTACTACGTAGGTAGTCCTTCGTTTATAAAAGCTTTTTCTCCACTGTTCCACCGTTCCATCGTATGATTCGTAAATAAGTGAGACCTTTCAGCGAGATTCCTCAATATATTCTGACACGACTCGCAAAGCTGCAAGTTGTGCAATTACGCAGTATTTTGGTATCGGGAACTAGGTTCAGCACTCTTTACGGAGACAGTTTGCATCGTTTTCAGACGTTAGGGGGCCCCGCGTCGCATAATGAAAAATAAGTCAATTCAAGAAAAGACTGAGACTTCATTCAAGCGCTGATGAATTGAGAGCTTGCAGAAATTGCAGACAGATAGTAAGTTGAATTATTTCTGTGAAATCTGTTAACATATTGATTTCAAATATTTCATCAACAGTTTTATTGAACAGATCATGCTTGAAGAAATTCAGTTAAATTCTTTGACATGCCGCGGGATGAATTCTTGAACATAGTGCCGCTGTTTTTATCATTAGGGTCATAACAACATTTGCCTATTTCCCACGAGGTTGCACGTATGCTTGTATCGTGTCGCTGTACGGACTTAAGAAGCTTTAGCCGGCTATAAAGCTGCCAATTTAGGCTTCTTTTGTGCTGCGCTCCCTGTGCTCCTCTGGTGCTCCCTCGATGCTCCCTTGCTGCGCCCCCTTGCTCCCTCGCTGCTCTTTCGGCCCTGCTCCCTTTCCTGATCGAAAACAGCATTCGCTCATTCTAAGTTCGGGGTGTATATAATATATATATATTGAAGTGGGAAGGTTGGACCTTGGGAAAATGCCTCTTGCCAAGAGTTTAGTGATTCATGGTACTGGGGTAGTTCTTCACGTGTAGCTTCGGAATCGGTATAAGTGTACGCGTGGTAAGCTCGCATCTTTTCGACTTCTCGGATTGGTATAAAATGTTGGGACTGTGCCAGTATATGGGTGGTGGTAACGAGAATATTAATTGTTGAGAGCGACTATGAGAGCGAGCAATGTAGATATATGTACTGGAGTGCCAAGCCGCTAAGCCTCAATAGGACTAGCCTTGACACACTCTTAACATTACCCCCTTCTTAAAACAAGGCATGTCCTCATGCTCCCCGACCACAGTAGCAACAATTGCTATGGAGACACGCTAAAAAAGGGGCGACGAAGCACAACTGTGGGGTGTGCATTAACGTAGGAACCTCGTCTATACAAGGTGAGGATTAGGTCGATGTTCGAAACCATGCCTGTAAGTTGTAGCTCCGATAGTTTAAAGAGCGATGCTCAGAAATGATCGATATATGGACGATCCACATTCCGTGATACAGATCCGGAAACAAGAAAGGGGTATTTACACTAACGAAGCAAAGAACGCGCTCCTAAGCACCCAAACCCGTTCCCATCCTAAGAATGATCGCTTAGACGTAATTCAAAACCATCAACTATCGAAACCACTTGTTCCCACCACATACGACTTCCTCACCTCCTCCCCATCTCTCCAACTAAGCACTCCAAGACCTTCTCTCTCACAACGCCCTGATTGACTAAATGCTTCGTCAAACCCTTCACCACTTCCCCCATCTCCTCCACGCTCAGCCCCTGAATCGCACTCTCCATGACCCCGCCCACACTAGCCTTGTACACGGCAATAAAACTCTGATAATACATAAAGGCGAAAAAGCCCATAATGAATTGGCAATCCATGCGATCTGTGATGCCGCCGTGACCAGGAATGCTTTCGCCAAAGTCTTTGACTTTGAAGGTGCGTTTGAGACCAGAGGCGAAGAAGCCGCCGAAAGGCGCAATCAGAGACGCGAAGGTGGCGAAGACAAGGATGTGGAACTGCATGGGGGCGATGTGGAAGGTTTGTGGAATAGAGGCGGGGAGCATGGATGAGAGAGAGGAGGGGAGGGTGTAAGGGTGCGGGATGAATACAGGGTTGGGAGTGCAGGAGAGGCCGGTGAAAATGTTGGCGCCCAGGTCCTAGAGGAAAGTCAGAAACTTTTAGGTGGATATGGAATGTTTAGAGGGAAATTTGAGAGAATAGGAGTTTGAAGCAATTTAAGGGGGAAATCAAAGGACAAAGAATCTTCTTACATTGACTGGACAGATGAAGTATTTGTAGCGCATAAGAATATTAGTCATGGCGAAGCCGAAAAAGATTGTCAGAATCCAGGCGCCCACAAAGCCCTCGACGGTCTTCTTGGGCGATATCTTGATGAGTTGAGTTCGGCCAAATGTAATGCCGCAGATGTAGGCGAAGATATCGTTGGTAATGACGAGGGAGGCTGGGAGGAAGAACCAGATCATGCCTTCAAAAATATTGTTCATGATGAAATGTGCTTGGACAACGATTAGGTAGAGCGCCATGTGGGTCCAAGCAAATTGGGTGAATTGAAAGCGGTAGTGCCCTTTTTCGAGAGATGCGACGAAAAAGACGAAACCTGGGACAGTCAATTACATATTCCAGTTTCAATATTCAATGATACTGACCGATAACATAGAGCATGAAGCTAATGAAGCGGTGATGCACTGCGAATGGAAGCAAAACCTTGTCCACTAGCACAATGTGCTTGAAGTAATATATAACGCTCTCTCCGTAGAGGAAGTACATAGTTGTTCCCAAGAAGTACCAGTTTAAAGATCTCGTAAATCGAAGATTCTTGGCTTTGCTCGGCACATTTGCAATCGCAATAACTTCTTTGAAGGATACAATCTGAATGGCAGTGACGATGCCTATGATGTAGATGTGGCCGGAGAACATGGCAATAAAGAATACGAAGATCATCACGAAAGTCCATATCGTACGGGTTATGAATGTCTGCTTCTTTTTCTCGTATTCGGACATAGGAGGTGATTCACTCTGTACCAATCGAACACATAAAAATTAGCTCTAACGCTCTTGAGAAGTTGATACCGGCAACACGAGGAAGCCTTCCTTAAGACGGTGGTGGACTTTATGAGAGGTATACCTCCGCATTGCTTACTTCAGCCTTCCCATTCCCGTTCATTCTATTTCTCGTAGGACTGTCATGCTCCGATGTCCCTTCACTTATCTCTGACATGCTTGGTCTCCGTGGACTTGTCGGATTGCTTCCCCGGTGCTGGAACTGTACGTTGCGCCGTGATGGAGCCATAACCTTGTCCCAACGCAAGGGTGTATCTTATTTTCAACTGGCAAGAGCCCTTCCTTCCCAGCTCTAGTCACCCAATTCCAATAAGAGTCTGAGTGCACCTTCCCCGTTCCTGCAATGCGCGGTGGGGTTGGCCGGATCAGCAAACAAGATAGGCGTCAGAAAGCGGTAGCCTTGGCTTGCTGCGTGTAGGCGGAAATTTCAACGAGTCCGATCTACGGTATGACTATATGATCGCTTTCCGGGGCCGTTATGTAGATGTTATGTAGATCCAAGCTCAGGACGAGCGTTAAGTTGGATTGAAAATGGTTTGACCTGGGAGCTCAACTTGCTCACTCAGGCGCACGCGGTCTCGGTTGATTTAAATCCCGAAGGTCCAATTACATTATAGTCTGTTGTGTCTGTGGACTATCAGTACCCATGGTGTTGTTCATGCGATATTTCCCGCTATGTAAAGGGCTCAATGCAGTTGCGCCTATGAAGGCGTACATTGAACACCATGGACGAAGTCCAAGGAGACGACGGCTACTCAGATGATGATCTGGATGCTTTACCGGCTGCGGCCTTCCACGAGCTCCAAGAAAACGCGATTAGATCTACGCAGCAACCGCTTAACCATGCTTCTATCCAGCCTAATCATCGCCCATTGACAAAACCTTCGACGGATCTTACCATTGGGGTTGGAGGTTTATCTTGGGGAGGACTTAAATCTCAACAGGGCCATGCTCCGGCAAACCCTGAGCCACCTTCTTCCGACTATGGAGACTTTGATGATGAGATGCTTGACGGTGAAATATACGATGCCGCAGAACAACCTACTATTCCTGTTTCACGCAGCAATACTGTCCTTGGGAGGGTAGCTGGTGACAGCACTCAGAGGGAAGAATGGCGGCAACAACGTTTTGGTGGCCCACCACACTCACGAGAATATAAAGAGCAAAATATCCTTCATAACCCCCAAGGAGACATTGTCATGCAAGACCGCGTAGGCGTAAAACACAGTGGCTACAGAGGTCATCAGCCTGGTGAGATGCTATTGTCTCAGGGTGGAGAGGATGTGGAAAGCCTACAGGCTCAAGTTCAGGATGTGCGTCTCTGTCCGGATATTCAGTGTATGGATATACTGACATACTTAAAAGCTACTTCGCGAACGCCAAGTACTTCACCATGTTGCTGAATCTGCCAAAGCCAATGCTACGTCCAAAGTAGGCGAAATTGCAATCGTTCGCGCAAATCAAGCTAAATTGGAAAAAGAGTCCGAGGGGAGATTGGCCGCGCTGCAGAAAACGCACATGGAAGAGGCAACACGGCAGAAGATTGAGGTTGACAAAGCCCGGGCGGAGCGCCAGCAGATCGAAACTCAGAAGAGATTTCTTGAGAATGAACTGGCCCGGGAAACCGAGCAAATGAAGAACCTTCAAAGGGCCGTCAAAGCTGGCGGTAGCAAAGTTGCGGTTCTAGAGGTGTCAGCAAAACCCTTGACACCTAAGAAGAGTAAAGCACCCTATGGCGACGGGTTTGATGACGATGAAATCCAGGTAGCTTCACCTCCAAAGCTAGCTCTAAGATCAAAATCCGCTACTCCTAGAGCCGGTTCTAAAAGGAAGAGACCTACAGAAGGCAGTCCTTCCAAGCCACTTCAGCTCAGTCAGCCAAGAAAAGACAGCTCATCTGATGATCTAGGTCAAGGCCAGATAAGTATAACCGTCGTAGAACCGGATGCCCCCCTGGCTCCTCAACTCCGAGATCAAAGGTTCCAATTCACCCAAAAGGTTTCGAACCATCGGATTAAACATGACGAACCGCGGTCGTTTGAGGCTTTGGCAGGCTACGCGTTCCCATCAGATCCAGAGAAAGCTTTGTCATCCCTCCTGCTGGATAAGTTATTCGTACTCAGCATGAAGACAGACATTGAGAACTTCCACGCAGCTCTCTCCCTAATCATCATATCATTGTGGCAGCAATGCATTCATGAGACCTTTTACCCGCCTGTCCACCTCCTTCTCGATCTTGTCAAATTTATCCTGCTAATCAGCCCTCCTGACACATCCCAAAGCCTAACAAACGACCTTGTCCTCCTCGTCCAAAATACTACCGATATCATCATCATCCCCCGCATTAAACAAACCGCCCTATCGATTCAAGCTGACAACATCAACCCGAAAGAATGTCTTGAAATCCTCCATCTCATGGCTTACAACCTCTACCGCACAGACGACATCACCCGCTTCTGGCGCCGCATGCGCTTCGATTTTACGGGAATGCTACTGAATATTTTGCAGCCTGTTGAGGAAATGCACATTACTGTAAGCCTGCTAAGGACAAGTATTTTAGAGGCGAGCTTTGCGATGAGGGTGCCGCCTGGTGATGGCGATCAAGGGAAATCTGAGACCTGGATCCTCTACCTCCTATCGCGATGGCTCATCGACGTCCGGCGGTCGCCAGAGGGCGAGCAGCCCTACGATGTGATGGAAATTTGCGAGATCCGCCAGCAAGTCCTGAGCTTGATGGAAGCCATGTGCGACACCAACCACGGTGGTGAAGCCCTAGCCAAAGACCCCGTTGTCATTGGCCGCTTAGTCCTCCTTATCGATGAGGAACTCAATTCGCTCTACGACTTCCAGTACGGTCACGAGCACCGATCGAACCTCGTCAATACCGCCCTGCGCCTCTTGTACTACCTCGTGACTACTTACCCATCTCTAATCAATATACAGGACAAGCTGCGGGAGATCTCGGGCGGGCAACACAAGTATTTGATTATCCTGGCGAGGCTGGCGTTTAGTGAGGGCTATCATGAGCAGGGGATCGAGGATGATGTGGTGGAGTGCGCGACGGAGATGCTGGAGAATCTAATTACGCCCGAGGAGGGGGAGAGTTTGTTGGAGGCGTTTAGTAGTGCAAGGAGGTAGGAGGTGTGACTAGAAAGTGAGGAGGGATGGGGAGCGGAGAAGGGAAGGCATGGTAGTAAGAGGTCTCTTCTACCCCCCTCTAATATCGACATGAGTATCTCTTCCCCGTTTCTCAACAAAAACCATATATTTTTCCGCAGGGAAGACTTGCATCAACACCACCTTAGATATCATCCATTACTAGCAATTCCAACTATCCATTAGGTCGAGAAGGAGGCGCAATCATTCTCCATCTCGCTCTGCACCCTGCCACCACATCCCTCCAACCGACGTTGCCAGGTGGAAACCCCAGCTTTCCCTTGTCTTGCAAACCGGCCTTTCCAAGCATACAAAGGGGGGAAGTAGTGTTTGCCTGCCTCTTTCGCTGCTATCGCTACAAGATCCGCTGAACATACGAACTTCCATCCCCCCTCCCTTCTTCCACCATATTCCCTTTCAGCCTCTCCATCCTCAGTCTCCCCCATCCCTCGCCCCCCCCAACCTCCTCAGCCGTCTCCGCTCCCATCAATCCCATTCCCGCCTACCGTACCTCCCCATCTTCGGGCTCCCCAATTGGCCACTCCCAGTCCCCTTCCGCTCCAGCAAATGTTTCTTTCCCAGCCGGGGTCTATGCGCGTGGAGTCCAGGGGTGGGGGTTAACTGCGGTAGCCCCTCTGGGAATTTTCAAAGAGGATGGGGGGGAGGGGTTTGGATTTGCAGGAATGGGATTGTGGATGTGATTGGAATAGAAAGGGTCTTCCATCACTGGGTCCTGGGTTGTCTTGTGTTTCTTTCGTAACAAAGGGTTGGGGAAGGCATCCGCACGTCTTTCGGTTCTGGTTTTTACCGGGGGGGGGGGTCTGAAGCAGTAGGCATCATGGGCTGGTATGAGGTTGTTTTGGAGATTGTTTTTTTTTTCGTTTCTTTTTTCGCTAGAATACTGCACAAATTGGGGGGTTCAGGCTGATATTTGTGGCACCCGTGTCTTGACATCGAGCGAGTTGATTCTTGGAGAGATGCGGAATGCTGGGTTTTTGGTAAGAGAGAGAGAGGGGAGACGGGGGAACGTTATTTGGTGTAGATACTGCAGAACTGGTCCAGAGGACAGAGGAGGACACTCGTATTGAGATTTTGGATTTTTGGAGGGAAAGGTATGAGAAAAAATAGGGAAGGCAATGGGGTGGCAAGAGCGCGGATAAGGGGTGAAAAGCGAGCAAGGCGATGGTCGATGCATGGAGCGGGTGGTACGGATATGAGAGTAGGAAAAAGAAAGCAGGTTGGGGGGTGAGGGTGGTACGCTGGACGGGGGGCATTGTATCTTATGAATCGCACAGCTGTGACGTGCTGTAGACCTTCCATTCCCAACACCATTAACAATGGAGTACCAGCGTCCTGTCCCGCCTCTCTCTTCCCAGCTGAACAGACCACGATACTATTCTCCCCACCGTTTCCCTCCTTTCTACTCCACGTCTTCCGGCACGAGAGGACGCCTTCGTGAGCCTCGCGGAGTGTATTTCTAGCCTGGATGGTAATCAAGAGGGAGGTCTAGTCGTGTGGGGGGGGATATGTGTACGGATGAGGAGGAGGGTAGGGGGTGTAGATGTGAGTGCTGGGTGCTGGGTGCTGGGTGCTGGGTGCTGGCCCAGGTATGGAGGGTCGACAGAGTTGTAGATGATCTCGAGAATTGTATGTGAGAACTTATTCAAAGATTTCAAAATCAGGATAGCGTATCATATCTACTCCTCAGCCTCTCAAAGCAATTGCATCACCAAACGCTCCATCCCCCCATCCCAAACAAAACACCACACACATTCAATCACGTGGACACTACTGCCTTGCCTACCTTACCTTACCTTACCTTACCTTACCTACCTTACCTACCTACTTATGCCCGCGTTGCGTCGGGCTCGCAATCCCAAAGGAGGCCCAGCATAGCCCGAGGTGCATTTAGCAAATCTAAGGTACTATGGGTGCGCATAGCGGGTATTCCGAAGGCGGATGTACTGTACATATGAAGGTTTCTTGAGGGGTTGGCGTACGGCAGACCATATCGTGCAAACTGAAATAACTCGAATCTCAGATGTTGAATGTCGAACATCGGGCGAGCGAGGCTGTGAACCCACGTCAAAATTCAAAACCCATCTCATAGATGTTAATCTGATGTTCGTAGTTAGTAATGTAAATTGTAGTACAATCTTTAGATCAATCTACACTGTGTAGATGCATTGTTCTAGTATTGAGTGACACATTGAATATGAGCGAAAGCATGGAATGAGTGATGAAACATCGTGACTACGAGCGACATGACACTGTGAGTACAGGCAACACAGTGACTACGAGTGACTCAGAGCAGAATACACATATCAGTATGACTACAGCGTGAGTATGAAGCAGAATACAAGAAGCAGAATACAAGAAGTAGAACACAAGAAGTAGAATACAAGAAGCAGAATACAAGAAGTAGAATACAAGAAGCAGAATACAAGAAGTAGAACATAAAAAGCAGAATGCAAAAAGCAAAATACAAGAAGCAAAATATGAGAAGTAGAACATAAGAAGCAGAACACAAGAAGCAAAATACAAGAAGCAGAACATAAGAAGCAGAATATAAAAAGCAGAATATAAAAAGCAGAACACAAGAAGCAGAACACAAGAAGCAAAATATACATATAAGCAACATCATGATTAAAATGATGCAATCTTATGATTACAAATAACATGATGATTACAGACAATACAATGATTATAAACAACATGATGATTACAGACAATATAATGATTACAGACAACATGATGATTACAAACAATATAAAACAGAATACATTAATATAATTGCAGCGTGAATATGATTGATAAGCAGCAAAATAAAAAGAGCAGAATACATGTATAAGCAACATCATGATTAAAATAATGCAACACAATGAGTACAAGCGACATGATGATTATGAGTGATACAAAGCAGCATACACATGTCTGTATGAAGATTGATTGCAACAGATGCATAGTTTATAATTAAAAAATATAATGTCATTGTGTTGTGATGCATGTAAATCATCTTCTCTCTTTATTTTCTTAATCTAATAAATCGATGATCTGAGAATTCACTGACTGACACTTGAAATCATATGCATTTACATTTTAATTTTGAGCGAGTCACATTATGATCTTGCATTTTGCTTGAATTAACATCAGCATTATTATTATGATTTTGAAAACTTCATCAGCAATCTTCATATCAATATGAATGTGAAATATATAATTTTAAAAGTCAGTTTGAGACGTGATGAGATTATAATGTTGTAGAATGTGAGCATCTTTGATATTTCATCGAGATGATGTTCATTTATCTTGTTGAAATATTGAGATGATGATGACAAATTTTCTTCTTCATCATTGAATTAAAATTTGTCAATGTTTTCAAATTCATTCAAAGCAAACAACATGAAGTTTAAACTGCAACTGAATGTTCTGAGTTCTATATCAATTAGCAAATCAGATTGTATCATAGTATATGAAGTTTCATACTGATATGAGACTTTCTTTTGATAGAAGATTTCTTCTTGATGTTGAGTTTCTTCTTGATGTTGAGTTTCTTCTTGATGTCAAGTTTCTTCTTGATGTCGAGTTTCTTCTTGATATCAAGTTTCTTTTTAATGTTGAGTTTCTTCTTGATGTTGAGTTTCTTCTTGATATTGAGTTTCTTCTTGATGTCAAGTTTCTTCTTGATATTGAGTTTCTTCTTGATGTTGAGTTTCTTCTTGATGTTGAGTTTCTTCTTGACGTTGAGTTTCTTCTTAACATTGAATTTCTTTTTGATGTCAAGTTTCTTGATGATGTCTTGAATTGAATATTTCAAATCACTATGCAAAACAGCTTCATCTTGTTTTTCAATAATAACATATATTTGATATGTTGATTTAAACAATCTCTTGAAATATGAAAGCAGTTCACTGATGCACACAGCATTCTGAATCTTCACTGTCATGTATGTAATTTCACTTTTATCGTTTTAGTCATTGACAAAATATGATTCACAAAGTATATTCATAAACACATTGATATATCATTTCATTTGAAACAAAAGACATCATTGAATAAAGTCATTCAGATCTTTGATCTGAACATTAATAATTAAAAATTGAGCACAATTTATTTAGAAAGTTAGTCAGTCTGTTGTCTCATACAGATATGAAGATTGATGTATGAAATACATTTCATTTTCATTCTTTACAAGTTATTGATTATTGAGTGTCATCAATGAAACATCATCTCATGATATAATATGTCTCAAACTGATAGCTTGTTGCAGAAAATTGCATAATATGAATCTTTGTAATCTTGCTTGCTGCTGATAGATTTCATCTGATGAAAAGTTTGCTTGTTGAAATTGACTTTTATCATGCAATCTCTGCTTGATGATGATCTAATTGTGAGAATTGAGCAATGAGCTGTAATTCAATAAAAGCTTGAGAATTTGATGATCAAAATGTTGAAGCAACAGAAGAAGAGTCAATAAAATTAATAACTTCAATGTGATGTAATCTGAAAGTCAAAGATGATTCAGAAGAGATATTTTGTAAGTTTGAATCATTGCATTCATGACAGAATTTGACGTTGAGTGACAAGTCAACATGAAAGTCATCTGTTTCAAGACAATACTGTCTGATCATATCAATAAAAGTGCAACGTATGATGTTTTTTCACTTCATATGAATCATTGAAAATTAACGAAATTACATATACAACAGAGTCATAGCTAATGTGACATACATTAAGCAATGACTTTCTTGTCTATCGAGTCTATGACATATTCAATTGCTCATTATCTTTATTGATCTTAAGCATTCAATGTACATCATCATTTGAATGTGCTATCTCATGCATGTCAAATAGACTATCTGATGCAATGTGATGATAAATTAACTTTCTCAATCAAAGATATTTTTGATAGTGCAATTGATTACGATGTGCAAATTTCTTCTCAAAGTTAATGTTTAGCTGCTTTGTATCAATATGAAGATCAGTCATGACTTTCAAACATCAATCAAGAACATTGATAAATAAATACTCATCAATCACTATCATTCATTAACATGATAAATCAAGCATATCAAGACAAAAGCATATCATATCTCTTTACATTTATTGACAATTCATCAAGCAAAGTTGAATCAAGTTGAAGAGTTAGATTTGAAATCTGTTCTGAATGATGATAGAGAATTCATGATTGATCTGAAATGTTAGAGATCTGCCTAGAGCGAGTCAGATAGAAGTGTCATTTAACTAGAAGATAAATGCTAAGAAAGAAAGATAGCTACAGAAAAGAAGCTGACTACATATGTGTGTTTCTCAGCCGACGCTAGACTCAATAGAAACTAGTCAAGATGACGAAGCGAGAATAGATCTGACAAGGCTAGAAGGCTGAGTCTGACAAGACTAGAATCGTGACATTATTTCTCTCTTCGACGATTCATGTTCACATGAATGTATTTTCTGCTCGACTCGATTGATTGCTCAATCATGATTTCACAGACTCAGACCTGTTAAATCGTGATTGGTTGAGATTAGCGCAGTTTGTTCGAGTATTGAATATGAAAATCGTCAATGATCTTCTGAGCGTTCATAAATTCGTCGTCATCAGCGTTGTATCAATTGAGATCATTGTCATAGTCATTTCATTTGACTCTATACTGAAGTCGTCTTCAATATCAACGAAAATTCAATATATCATCAATTTTTCACTCGTCTTCATCGTTTATCACTATTGAACCTGAGAGTTCATTCTTTTGACCATGCAAGAGATCATCGACGACAGGACGAAGCAGGTCAGAATGAAATACATCATGAACATGCATAGACTCTGATAATTTCAGTTTATATGAAGAGTCGACGAAATCTAGATTGGTGAAAGAATCGAGCATTTTGTCATCTAGCTTCTTGAAAGATCTCGCTGTAATGATGTTTCTTTCATTCAGAAACATCTTTGATTTGATCTTGTAATCAACTTCTTTTCTATGCTTATTGACTTGTTTCATCATTTGTTCTTGTGTTTTGACTAGCGACTCGCGAGCAAACTTCAGTGTTTTGTTCATATGTTCAGATATATTCTCGACTTTAGTCGTCTGCAAGCGTTCATGAGAACTTTCATATTCGATGACATCAAGTTCAAAGCTCATACAAGAATGACAGTCTTTGTTTAGAAAGAAAGAGGTCGAGAAGATGACTGAGAACAGAGCATTATTGTCGACGAACTCGATCATGAGTAGTAGCTTAGCTCAGTCATTCTGTATGTATGAACAGAAGAATCAAAGGTATCTTTCGACGTTCTGATTGACTCATTCACTTTGATCATTGATCTGAGAGTGATAGACTGTGAAGAGTCGAAGGTTAATGTCTAGTCTTTTGCAAAGCGACTTTCATAGAATGAAGGTAAATTGAGAGTCTCGATTCGAAACAATGAAATCGAGTAAATCGTGTATTCGATATATTCACTGAAGCATTAGCTCAGCTGTTTTTTCTGCTGTGATTCTCTCGTCATCAGTGAAGCAAGAAATATAATGTCGTTTCTTTGTCAGTTTACATATCACTGTTAGTATGACGTTTTTGTCTTTCGAAAGAGGTAAGTCGATGACGAAATTCATGACTATGTTTTTTCATTGCTGTTCGAGTATGAATAGAGAATGTAGTAATTCATTGAATTTATCTCGAGAAGTCTTTGATCGCTGGCAAATGTAGCAGTTTCGAATATATCGATCTATTGTCTTTTGCATTGAAGATCAATAGTAGTATCTTCTTATGATCTTCATCGTTCTGAGAATTTCGAAATGATCAATAGAAGGTTGATCATGAACTTCTTGAATTAGCTTCATTTGAAGATGCTCATCGAAGAAAACTCATAGAAGGTCACTTCGATATAGTATTTCGTTCTGAACTCGACAATTTCTTAATTTGATATCTTCATATTGTGTCTCGTCTCTTGCTATTGCTTCGCGAAGTAGCGTACAATTCTTGTCGATTCTGTTAGCTTCTAGAATCAATCAATAAATTGATTCATCGTTCTCTTTCTCTTCTAGATCAGTGTTACGATTCTAGCCTTCGTCTATTCTTCGCCTAGCCTTCGCCTGGTTTCATTCTAATCGGGCCTAGCGAGAACCTGACTTAGAGGTGATATCATTGAAACTCTGCATCATATGTGTAAGGCGCCAACCCAATCGAGCCTAGCACAGGGCTGAGAAACACACATATAAGAATCGAGTTCTTTCCTGTAGATACTTTTCTTCCTTAGTATTTATCTATTAGTTAAATGACATTTCTATGACTCGCTCTAGACCGGTTTCTAACAGTAGATAAATACTAATCAACTACTCTGCTATCAACGTGTAGATGATACAAAATAACCTACTTCTATTCAGAAAATTCGCAAGAGATTCTTCGAATTACTTTCATCAAAACACACCTGCAAATTTACCCAAATTTACCAAACCAACCACTCAACCTTACTACAACCAAACCTATTCTTACCTCTCTCACAATGACACACGACTCTGAACCAGTCGAATCATGAACAGCTCGTCTGCTTAGAAGCACTGCTAGTAAATGAGTTTCCCTTATTCCTTTCGATGCTTCAGCGAGACCTCAGAATGTCGCTACCTCATGAGACATCAACACGAGCCAACAACTTCGTCAATGAGCTATCGATCAGTCAGACGAGATCATCAAGATGCTGATCGAGCTAAGAGGTCAACGAGACATGACTTTGAAACTCAACGAGCAATGAATCAATGTTCAAGCCGATCACACCAAGAGACTTGATGAGCTAGAGGTCAATCAAACGACAATAGACACTCAAGAAGAGACTATCGTCGAACTACGAGAGAAAGTCTTGAGTCTAAAAAAGAAACAGCGTTCAGCGAACCAGTCTCGACCTCGTCAGCCTACTGAACCTCAAGTTCCTACGAAACCTCTACCTCGTCAATCTATCGAGAATCATACTCGACGTGAGTCGTTCACTCTATTCAATAATGGTCACCACAGATCTTTCAAGTTTTCGAACCCACCTGTATTCATCGATGAAGATGAACCAACATGAAATAGCTGAAGAATCAAGATAGACGACAAGCTTCAGGCAAATGTCGATCACTTCGTCGATGAGACTATCTGCATTGCCTATGTGGTATCTAGACTAGAAGGTGACGCTGCTGAGCATACCTTCGCTTGACGTCGCCATGATGCTTCGCATCCTTACACCTCGACCTACGAGCTACTTGAGCATCTAGAAGAAATCTACGAGAACCAGAATAAGAATCGAAAGTGTCATCGCGAGTACAACGCTCTGAGGCAAGCAGACAAGCTCTTCAACGTCTTCTACTTCGACTTTATGAAGCTATTCAGCTACCTAGGCTACGACGACCGCACTCTGATGAACGACCTTCAGAATAAGATCAACAATCGCTTGCAGAATGCTCTGTCAGTATGCCTTGAAGACTTCGCTTCACTTCATCATCTCAAGAGCTTTCTTCAAGAAGTGAATAATAAACAGCGAGTCAACTATCAGCTACACAGTCAGCTTCGCACTGTCATCATCAAAGTCACTGTCGTATCTGATAAACGCGCTGCTACTTCATTGTCAGCAGTGACGACTTCAATAATTGAATATGTCAAGTCGACTATCTTTCCTACCTCTGAGTCAGTCAGATCGTCTATCGTCTGCTATATCTGCAAGGCTTCAGATCACTTATTCAAGAACTGCTCTCAGAACAAGATCAATACTTCGACATTTCATGCATTCACCTCTCGTCTACATGAAATCATCATTTCGAAGAACAAAGAGAATGAGAAAATGTCTTCTTCAGAAGATAGCGAGGCAAAAAACTAGAGACTTTCATCAAAGACGCAATGAAAGATGTGTTAATTTCTTCAACGATGAGCATGTCAGATGATTCTTTTGCTTCTGAATCTTTGACTACTGAATGTGTACTTTCTAACAATGAAATTAGTTACTCATTGAAGTCATTGATAAACATCGAAGCTGCTGACTATTCATTCATTGATGAAGTGATCGCGCAGATTGTTTATGATCAGTTGCAAATCGAGCCTTTGACTTTGATCAAAGCTAAGTCAATTCGAGAATTCGACGATCACTATGCTAAGAAACTCATTACTCATGCCATCTATTCAAACCTGACTGTTCAAGATCATACGATTGATACAGCTTCTATGTTGATCACTCGACTGAGTCAACATCAAATGATTCTCGAAAAAACATGAATGAACAAAACCGGTCTAGTAATTGATATGCGAATCGATTTTCTTCAATTTTCGAATTTCACTCTCAATTCGAAATCGATTGTTCTACTCACAAGCAACAAGACAATCACGAAGCAGAAGAGTTTGACTTCTACTCATATACTGAAGAGATCTTTCACTATCTCTCAATTCAGTCTGAAATCACTCTCTTTCAGTCAGTTCAATGAGAAGTCAGTTAAACTAATTGAACAGTTAAAATCGCGTGACGCGACTTTAACTAGCGCTCAAATCTTTAAATCAACGTCAGGTTCAACGAACATAGCAATGATAGAAGCAGCGACATATAGAATGTTAGTCAAACGATCAGACGTCAAGATCTTTGCTGTTACCGTCTTGAAAATCGATCGACTCATAACTACAGTCAAAAACAAGCCTGAAGAAGTGAATCTGCATGAGCTTTCCCACGCTGAAGCTCTCGAGCAAGTCAAGATCAAGCTCTTCTCTGAATATCACGACTATCTAGACATCTTCGATCGAGCTATGGTCGACCAGCTATCATCGCATTGTCTCTACAATCACAAAATTGAGTTGATCGATGAAGAAACGTTCTTTCGAAGCAGACTATATCAGATGTTCGATCACAAGCTTCAGAAGATAAAGAAGTATCTGATCGATCATTTAAACAAAGAGTTCATTTTCTTCAGCTTCGCATCATACATCTCGCTCATCTTGTTCATCGAAAAGAAAGACGATAGTCTGCGTTTCTGCGTCGATTATAGAAAGCTCAATGCTTTGACCAAACGAGATCGCTACTCTTTGTCATTGATAGACGAGACTCTCGCTCGTATACAAGAAAGCAAGTATCTGACTCGATTGAACATCATTGTCGCGTTCAACAAACTACGCATGCACTCAGATAGCGAAGATTTGACTATCTTTATTACCTTCTTCGACTCATACAAATATCATGTAATGCTCTTCAAATTAATCAACGAATCAACGTTTTATCAACACTATATGAACGACGTGTTGTTTGAATATCTACATCAGTTTTGTCAGATCTATCTAGATGACATTATCATCTACAGCAAGATCTTGAAGAAACACAAGCGACATGTATGATTGATCTTGAATAGACTACGAGAAGTCGATCTACAGATAGACATCAACAAGTGCGAGTTTCATGTTCAGAAAACTATCTTTCTAGAACTTTTGATGTCAATCGAAGAACTGAAGATGAATTCTCAAAAGATACAAGCAGTCGTTGATTGATCTACACTCAATAATCTCACTCAGATGCAGTTCTTCATTGACTTCTGCAACTTCTATCGACGCTTCATCAAGAACTTTTCGAAGATTGTTCGTTCAATGATTCAACTCACTCAAAAGAAGGTCATATTTGAATGAAATGAAGTCTGTCAGATCGCCTTCGATCATATGAAGAGACGTATGATCGAGACTTTTATACTACGTCACTTTGATCAAACTCGTGAGACTATTCTCGAAATCAACTCATTCAACTACGTCAACGATGAAGTTCTCTCTCAATATGATGACGAAGAAGTACTACATTCGATTGTCTTCTATAGCAAGAACATGTCTTCTGCTGAATGCAACTACGAGATATATGATAAAGAACTTCTGATCATCATTTGAGCATTTGAACATTGACGACTCGAACTGAAGCTAACTGACATTTCTATCAAGATGTTCATCGATCATCAAGCGCTCATCTCGTTGATGAAAGATAAAGAGCTGAGCAGACGTCAGATGCACTGAGTTCAGAAGCTCGCTGACTTCAACTTCAGAATAATGTATCGATCTGATAAACAGAACATCAAGGTCGATGCATTAACTCGCTGAGCTGACGTCGTGCTCAGAGATTCACAAGATGAGCGCGTTCGCTATCAATGAATCACTATTCTGACTTCGAATCGAATGAAAATTGCTGATCTAAAGAAGAACATCAGTGAATCAATCTATAAACAGATTCTTGAGACTAATAAAATCGACGAGAATTGTACGCTACTTCGCGAAGCAATAGCAAGAGACAAGACACAATATGAAGATATCAAATTGAAGAATTGTCGAACTCAGAATGAAATCTTGTATCATGATAGTCAGCTATGAGTTTCGTTCAACGAGCTGCTACAAATGAACCTGATTCGTGAGATGCATGATCAATCGTCGATTGACCATCCTGAAATTTTTAGAACAGTGAAGATCATAAAGCGAAATTACTATTGATCTTCTATGCGAAAAACGATAGATCGATATATTCGAAACTGCTACATATGTCAACGTTCAAAGACATCAAGAAATAAATCAAACAACTTGCTTCAACCTCTATCTATATCTGAACAGCGATGGCAGAACATAGTCATGAACTTCATTATCAACCTACCTGATTTGTACGACTACAACGCTATTCTGACTGTCATCTGCAGATTGTTGAAAGAAAGGCATTATATTTCTTGCATCACTGATGATGAAGATATCACAGTCGAAAAGACAGCTGAAATGTTGCTTCAATGAGTATATTGAACTCACGATCTACCAAGCTTCATTGTATTCGATCGAGATTCTCAGTTCACCTTCATTCTTTGAAAGTTTCTTTGCAAACGACTGAGCATTTCTCTTTGATTGTTCATCGCCTATCACTCTCAGATCGACGATCAAAGCGAACGAGTCAATCAGAATGTCAAGCGATATCTTCGTTTCTTCTGTTCATACATGCAGAACGACTGATTCAAGTGGTTACTCATGATTGAGTTTGTCGACAATAACGTCTTGTCTTCAGCCATCTTCTTGATTTTCTTCTTCATGAACAAGAGCTTTCATTCTCATATGAGCTTCGACTCTGACATCATCGAGTATGAAAGCATCCGCGAACGTCTGCAGATCGCTCGAGTCGAAGATATATTCAATCACATGAATAAGACACTGATCTTCGCTCGCGAAGCTCTGATCAAAACACGAGAGCAAATGATGAATCAGACTAACAAGCATAGAAAGAAGATCAATTACAAAATTGAATCAAAGATGTTTCTGAACGAACGAAACATCGTTACAGCGAGATCTTTCAAAAAATTGAATGACAAGATGCTCGACTCATTTCAGATCACTGAGTCTGTTGACTCATTCTATAAGTTGAAACTATCAGAGACTATGCGTATACACGACGTATTTCATTCAAAGCTTCTTTGTTCTGCCGTCGATGACTCTCTGCCTGGTCAAAAGAATGAACTCTCGAGATCAATAGTGGTAAACGATGAAGACGAATGGGAAATCGACGATATATTGAACTTTCGACGATATCGAAGACGACTTCAATATCGAGTCAAATGAAAGAGCTATGACAACGATCTCAACTGGTATAACGCTGACGACGACGAGTTTATGAACGCTCAAGAGATGATTGATGAATTTCATATCAAATATTCAAGAAAAGCGCACTAAGAAACAACATTCATGCAAACATGAATAGTCAAAGAGAAGAGTAATGTTACGATTCTAGTCTTCGTCTATTCTTCGCCTAGTCTTCGCCTGGTTTCATTCTAATCGAGTCTAGCGAGAATCTGATCTAGAGATGATATCATTGAAACTCTGCATCATATGTGTAAGGCGCCAACCCAATCGAGCCTAGCACAGGGCTGAGAAACACACATATAAGAATCGAGTTCTTTTCTGTAGATACTTTTCTTTCTTAGTATTTATTTATTAGTTAAATGACATTTCTATGACTCGCTCTAGGTCGATTTCTAACAGATCTCATTCAAATATCATCTCTTTTTGAGTTAGTTGAATCAGAGAACGAACAATCTTCGAAAAGTTCTTTATAAAACGTCGATAGAAATTGCAGAAGTCGACGAAAAACTACATCTGAGTAAGGTTTGTAGAAGTAGATCATTCAACTACTGCTTGTACTTTTCTGAGATTCATCTTTAGTTCTTCGATGAATAGCAATAGTTTCAGAAAGAAAATCTTCTGAACATGAAACTTGCATTTGTTTATATTCATCTGAAGATCAGTCTCTTGTAGTCTATGTAGAACTAATCGTACATGTCGCTTATGTTTCTTCAGTGTTTTGCTGTAGATGATAATGTCATCTAGATAAACTTGGCAAAAGTCGTTCAGAAAGTTTCATAAAACATCATTCATATATTGCTGAAAGAAAATCAATTTGTTAGTCAGTTCAAATGATAGCATCTTGTATTTATATGCTTCTAAAGCAGTGATAAAAGTGATGTAATTCTCGCTATTGAAATGCATTTGAAGTTTGTTGAACGCTGATATGATGTTCAATCTAGTCAGATGCTTGCAACTCACTATTTTACCAATGATCTCGTCTATCAGTGATAGAGAATATCTATTTCTTTTGAAAATAACATTTAGCTTTTGATAGTTCACGCAGAATCAAAGATCTTCATTTGCTTTGAGAATGAATAGAACGGGAAAGAAATAGAGAGTCTGACTAGAAGTGATGAATTTCTTTGACAGATTCTCGTTTAAGTACTTCTTTACTTTCAGAAGTTTGACAGAGAACATTTAATAAACTCGACAGCGAAGAGGCGTTGAATCACTGATGAGCTCGATTTTATGATCGTAGAAGCAATGAGAGAGTAGTTTATTCAATTGAGCTCAATCAAAAACATTTAGAAACTCATGATATTCTGATGACAGCTTGACTTTAATATCTTTCAAATTCTGAGTCGTTTCATCAATTGAAGAGACGTTTAGAACGTTCAAATCGCACTGAGTATTGTACGTGATTTCTCTATCAATATCAGTCATGAATAGAACAAAGACTTCAGTCTGATTCTTCTTTGATCAATTCAGTAAAGTTTTGAACGAAGCTGCATTTATGCTTCAAATCGAGAATGATTCTTTCTTAGTCGTAGTTGAAACAGATCGTTTGAGCATAATAGAAGTCTTAGTCTGAATGATAGAAGAGAGCGAAGTTGATCACGATCAACTTGAATGCTTTGAATTGAGAAGAATCGAAAAAATCGAAATAGAAGTATTTAATTGATTCGAAAAAACAATGACATCGTTTCGCATATTCAATTCGTTTTTGTTCATTCAGAGCTTACTCAATATGACTTCATGATGATCGATATCAGCTATCAGCATTGATACAGTCAATTTCTTATGACTTTCGATGATGAGATTAAGTAGAATTTTATGAGTGATGATCTTCTTAGATATCTTTTCATCATAGTCTCTTATTAACTTCTTTTTTACCAGTGATATAGGTTGAATTTCTAGTTTCTTGCATACTCTATTGACTAGGTTAGCGTGTATGAGCATATGAGCGACTGAATCACTGTCTATCAAAGAACGAAGGCTAAAAGATCGATTCTGAGAGTTGAGAAAAACGTCAATTAGAAATGACTTTTCAAAGTAATTCTCTTCTGATAGAATTTCGTCTAGTTTGCACAAAGATATAATCTCTACTTCTTTGATGACTTTTGAAAAGATGACTAGTTTTTTGAATCGAAATTCGAATTGAAATCAAACTCAAAATGATCGTATTCATTGTTCACTGCATTGATTTTAGTAGGTCGATCAGAGCACTCTTTAGAGCTATGACCTGATTTATGACATATGAAACAGGTTTCAACTAGAACGTCTGCTTTCTTGACGTTAGTTAAAATCGCGTTGCACGACTTTAAATGATCAGGTTTTGAATGATCGACTGACTGAGTAACAACAGCTTTATGAAAGATGATCTTTGACAGATCATCGACATGTTTAATGAGATTGACTTTGTTCTTGATTTCTTGAATGACTCGTTGATCATTATTCAAATGAATCAGGTAGAAACAAATCTCTTTGAGAGAATCAGATTGAACTAATTGATCTATTCAAATGAATCAAAGACGAGAGTTTATTTTATCTTTCAGATCGATGATCAGTTGCTTTTCGTGATACTTCAGATAGAAAGATAATTGTTGAAACTGAGTGTAGAACTCGCTGAACTTCTTTGATTCTTGAATTAAGTTGTAGTATTTTCTACGAAAGTTGACTTTCTTATCTGAATCATTGAACAACTCAGCTAGTTCTTTCAAAAGATCATCGATGATCTTATAGAGATTGACACAGTCACGTTCGCGTCTAGATTGAGCGACATCAGCTGCGTCATCGAATAATCTGAAATGTACATAGCTCAGTTTGACTCGTTCATTTGAAAAGAGATCGACGTTGATCTCTAGTTTATTCTGAATTTTGCCGTACCAGTTTTTCCAAGTAAAATTCTTTTCATCAGTAAATCAGAGAGAATCAGGTATTTTCTGAGATCTAGAATGCTCAGAGTAGGTGAAATCAGAAGAAGTGATTTCTTTAGTTTGAAGTCTAGTCTTCAACTCTTTGATTTCGTTGTCTCGTTGTTTACTCAGCTCGTTGAGTCGATTTGTTTCTCTGTCGAGAATCATGCATTGAGTCTTTCAGTTTTCGATAGAAACAGAAAGTATTACTGTTTCAGCAAATGACTCGTCATCTTCATTGATGAATGATTCAGCACTAAAGAGTTTTGATGAATCAGTCTCAGAGATTTGAGAAAAGCGACTTTGAAATTCTTCGAAACGTTCTTTGATAGATGAATGTTTTGACATGATGAAATTTGAAGAAAGAATGAGATCGAGCGAATGACGATGCTCGACAGTATTAATGAAGATGTATGATCAAGTGTTTAATCTTCAGGAAAGAATGTTGTTGATTAGAAAGATATTTTTGATTTGTGAGTTTTTGAGTGATTCTCAAGCAATTCACGAAGATTCTTTATCATCGATTCTCTTAATTGAGTTGAACAGCTTATTTTCACTCGTCTGTTTCATAAGAATGAGTTGATTCTCTTGATCGAGTGAACTTTGCATACTTAGTGAGCAATAAGTTGTCTAGCAATTCAAACAGTCTCGTCGTTGATTCTATCAAACTCTCTAATGTTGTTCAATCTTTCGATTGCATCGATCATCAGGTAAATGAATTTCTTTAAACTTGTTCTGTCTGTATGAGTATGTTGAATGAATAATGAGATCAGTATCGTGTGATTAATGAATTCTTAATATAATGTCAGAATCGTGACTAAATGAGTCAATCAGCGAAAGTCAGGGTTGAATAGTGCTTGATCTTTAGAGATAGCTATAACTGAATATTAAGAATACAGAAGAAGATGAGTACAAGAGCTTCTATTTAAGTAATATTCAGAGACTGCGCTAAGCTTGAAGAGAATATGTTTGTGACATGAGTAGAATGTGATGTAGAAAGAAAGATGATGTTGAACAAAAAGATGTTGATGAAAGAAAATAGAGACTGAGTCAGATCTGAGCTAGAGACACTGACTAGTTCTATTCAACCTTGGTACGCTCGTAACAGTTTTTTGCCTCATTCTTTGATTTCTCTGTAAATAATTTCTTCTCTTTCGACATGATGATCTCATTGAGACGCGAGATGAATGCATGAGATGTCAAAGTACTAGTCTTCAGCTGAGAGCAGTTCTTTGAAAGATGACTCGATACTTTGCAGTTGAAGCAGATGATTGACATTCTTGATTGTTCAGATTCAAGAGTGAAAAAAGTAGTGAGTTGAACATAGCTAGTAATCAAGGCTAAAGCTGATGTCAACGAAGAAACAAAACGTTTTTTCGAAGCTGCTATTGATTTGACTGTTCATTGCTCATCACGTAGCTGATAATTGACTCATTGTTTGTTATTTACATCTTGAAGAAAGATCTTGAGCTTATCAAGTGAGCTAAACTCTATGAGGCAAACTGATAACGCATTCTGAAGACGATTGTTAATTTTATTCTGAATGTCGTTCATCAGAGTGATATTGTCGTAGTTCAAAAAGCTGAATATTCTAGTGAATTCTGAATAGAAAGAGCTGAAGAGCTTGTTGAGCTGCTTCAGAGCAACGTATTTGCAACGACACTTTTGAATCAGATTCTGATCTTCATAAATTTCTTTCAGATGTTTCAGTAGCTCTGATAGTGATTGATAGAATGAGAAAGCATCAACATGATGCTTTGCATAAATTTGCTGATCAGCATCATCTTCTAGCTGTTGCAAGCATGCATCTTGAGTTAGTTTAACATAGATCATGTTAAACTATCATAGACTAGTATAGAGCTGATGTTGACACGCTAGTGACCTAGCGCGCCTTCGTGAGTATAAGACTCTTGACGTGTTTCATCTTCTTTCTTCTTTAGCTTTGAACTTCTAGTTAGAATACACTCATATGATTCGCTTTATGCAGACTTATAACATTAGTTCAAAGCTCATTAATCTTGCTATCGACATGTAGACGATATAAAAACAAGTTACACAATTCAAATCAGAAGTTGAATTCAGAAATTTTGACAGCAGAATCAGAACTTAAGCTCAGAAAGCTTGATAGAAATCAGAAATTTCTAAAGAAGAATCTTGATTCAAAATCAGAAATTTCGGTAGAATCAGAATTAAAAAACACGAACGCGTTGCTCTTGACTAACTCTTTATTAAGCTCGTCATCAGAAATCAGAAATTTCAGCAGTACTTGAACTCAGAAAGTTTGATAGAGTATTAGTCGTTGCTTGAACTCAGAAAGTTCAATAGAGTAACATCAAAATCTCGATCAGCAATTTTCTACTCATATCATGACTAGAAGCTCAGAATCAGTGAGCATTGCTCACTACAACTTGCAAAATGTTAGAAGAAAATCATTTCTATCACAGAATTGAACAGCATCAGAAGAAGAAGACATGAATGCATCATCAAATACAGAAGAAAAGAACACGAACGCGTTGCTTTTTGATCACGAAATGATCAAGATCAGCATTAACACTGAACTGAATGCTTGAATAAGCACTCATGAAGCAGACGATATCGTTGTCTTTATCAAGTACATATGTCAACAGCACGACATCAAAATCGAAATTCACAATGACATGATTCAGATGTTAGAAGATGTCAACGAGATAAACATTACATTGAAGATTACGCAGACGCGTCTGCAGAAAGAGAATAGAGACAAGAACGTAATTATACATCATTTAGAAGCTGCATTAAGTTGACAAAGCACTTCGATTTCTGAAGATTGATTCTTGAAGTCAATCAAGTTACTCGACTCATCTCTGTTCGAAGATTCAGCGCAGAATGTAAACAATTGACTGTTTCAAATGCAAAACAAGTTGAAGATAAACAAGAATCATTTTTCTATTAAAGAGTTGAAGATTGCATACATTGAAAGTCAAGTCAGTGAAGTTGCGATCAAACATATTGCATCTCACATGCAAAATATCTTCTTGAACTTGTTTCTAGAAGTCGAAGAAGTACTATTGATGATTAATAAGATGTATGACAATCTCAATCATTATCACACAACTCAACGACAGTACTTGAAGCTGTATCAGAACAAGATCTTCTTTCATGAATTTTGAATGAAATTTCAGAGATTTAGTGCAAAATTAGAATACAACAACGAGACTTTACTAGATGATTTTCAGCATAAAATCAGCTCAGATCTTCAACGAGCAATGCTCAATGAATGAATCACAGATTTGAATGAGTTTATCAACATCTGCATGCAAGTCAATGTTAAATTAACGAAATTGAATGCTTGATCAGTCGTCAAAGCATCAGTGACTCAAGCTGCTCGCTTTGTTTCTAGCACATTGACTATTCAACTCACATCATCAGTTTCTTCATGAAAGAAACTCAGAAGATTGAATCTTGACTCTATTTAGAAAGAGTTGTTTAAGAAAGAACTTTGCTTCAAATGCAAGAAGTCAAAACATAAAGCATATGACTGTTTCAAGATGATTCAAGTGCATGAGATTGCTGCAAATTTGAAAAATGACCTGCTTTTGTCAAAGTAATGACTGAGAACGATATATTCATATTCTGTTTCATCAGCATGTCTGACGATTCATTTGATTTCAAGTCATTTACTGTTAACATCATCTTGAGTAGTCTAGAAAAGATATTCAGATTTCTTGCTCTGATAGATACTGAAGTCACTGACATGACTTTCATTAATGAATCTTTGATGTCAGAGTTATGTGAACGCTTTGATATTCAGTCAATATCGTTGTTGAAATCAAAGTTGATTTGATTGTATGATGAAATCTTTGATTGAAAGTCGATTACATATGCTCTGTATACATCAATCATGATACAAGAACACAAGAATGAAATGATGTCTTTATTAATAACTTGTCTAGATCAGCACAAGATAATCATTGAAAATCTTTGATTGAAAAGAAATCAAATTTTGGTAAATTCTGCAAATGATTGATTAATATCATCATTAAAGATTCAAACATCAAAATCTGTCATTTCAAAAGCAAGCAGTCAATCAGCATTTTACAGATCTGAGTCAAGCGAAATCTGCAAAATGAAATAAAAGAACTTGAATTCAATTGTTACATCAATTATTATCTTGAAGTGATTCACGAATCAGAAACTAGTGAATCAGTTCATTGAATCTGTTCAATTCATTGAATCATTATTCTTAGTGAAGTCAAGCACTCAAGTTGATCTCAATCAATCTCGATTCATTCAGTCATCAGAGAAAAAAGAGCTCATTAATATTGTCATGATTGAAGTCGCTGCATATCAAACTTTAGTCAAGAATAAGAAGATCAAGATCTTCTTCTTGATTATTAGTGAAATCAACAAAGCACTTAGCTCAGTCGAAGATTTCATGAAACTAAATGAAGTGACTTCTGTCATGTCATTGAGTGAACTGAAGAAGAAGCTTTTGATAGTCTATCACGACTTTCTAGATGTTTTCAATAGAGAAAATGCAACGCAGTTGCTTTTGCATTGATTATATAATCACAAGATTGAATTAGAAGATGAGAGTTAATCTTCTAGAAGTTGATTGTACTTCATGTCGAGCTACAAGTTGCAAAAGATCAAGAAGTATCTAGAAAATAACTTGAAGAAGAAGTTTATTACACTCAGCAAAGCTTTCTTTGCTTCGTCAATACTATTTGTCAAAAAGAAAGATGATAGTCTTTGCTTTTGCGTGAATTATCGAAAACTGAATGCTCTGATTAAAAGAAATCGTTATTCAATACTCTTGATAAACGAAGTACTCGCTCAAATTCAAGGCAGTAAGTATCTGACTCAACTCGACATTATCATCATGTTTAATAAACTGCGCATGAGTTCAGAAAGCGAGAATTTAACTACTTTTGTTACTTTCTTCAATGTTTACAAGTATAGAGTAATGCTTTTTAAATTAATCAATGAACTTGCGTTCTTTCAGCATTATATCAACAATGTATTGTTTGACTGTTTGCATAAGTTTTGTCAGACATACTTGAATGATATTCTCATTTATAGTAAGATCTTGAAAGAACATAGAACTCATGTGAAAGAAGTGCTATGTTAGAAATCAATCTAGAACGAGTCATAAAGATGTTATTTAACTAATAGATAAATGCTAAGAAAGAAAAGTATCTACAGAAAAGAACTCAATTCTTATATGTGTGTTTCTCAGCTCTGTGCTAGACTTGATTGAGTTGACGTTTTACACATATGATGCAGAAACTCAATGACATCATCTCTAGATCAGATTCTCGCTAGACTTGATTAGAATGAAATCAGGCGAAGACTAGTTAAAGAATAGACAAAGACTAGAATCGTAACATGCTAGACAAGCTTCGTGAAGTCGATTTGCAGATAGACATTGACAAGTGTGAATTCAAGATTCAGAAAATTTCGTTTCTTGAACTACTGATATTCATCAATGATCTGCGAATGAATTCTTGAAAAGTAGATGTGATTCGAAGCTGAAAAGTGTTGTGATCATTGATTCATATGCAGATCTTCATTGACTTCTGCAATTTCTATCGATGATTCATAAAGAACTTCTCAAAGATCATTTGACTCATGATAAAGTTGACTTGAAAAAATCATTTCTTTGAATGAACAGAGATCTGTCAAACAATCTTTGAAGAACTGAAGCAACAAGTGACAACAGCTCTCATTCTAAAGCATTTCAACTCAATCAAAGAAGCTATTCTGAAAACTGACTTCTTGAACTATGTCAACGATGAAGTATTGTCTCAATATGACGATGAAGACATTCTACATTCAATGATCTTCTACAGCAAGAACATGTTATGAGTGTGTCGAAATTGAATAGAGTTTTCTAGTCAACAAGTTCTAGAGGTTTTGACTCATGTTGAATCTTTAGCCTCAACACTCTATTCTAGCGCTTTCAATACTCGAGCAAACCTGCTTCGTCCTCTTTGTTTTGCTCTACTATAGATACAGCTCGAAATTCTCTTTGATTTCTTCTGTATTCTTAATATTCTAGTTAGAGTTATCTCTATTGATCAAACATTCTATTCAGCTATGCACTATCTCGCTGCAGTGTGGTTAGATTCTAGACACGATTTCAACATTATATTAAGAATTCGTTTATCACATGATATCGATTTCATTATTCATTCAAGCTACTCGACGAACAACGAAACGAGTATAAAGAAATTTGTTTTACCTGATGATCGACGCAATCGAAAGACAGAACAACATCAGAGAGTCAATAGAATCAACGATGAGACTGTTTGAATTGCTAGAGAACCTACCGCTCATTAAGTACGCACAGTTCACTCAATTAAGAGAATCACGATAAAGAACCTTCGTGAATTGCTCTAGAATCAACTCATTCTTGTGAAGCAGATGAGTGAAAATAAGCTGTTCAACTCATCTCTTTTCCTCTTCGTCTTGAATCAAGCTTGTGAATCAGACGAGTCAAAACAATCTGTGTTGTCAGATCAAATTAGTGAGTCTGCTACTACAAATGACGTTCTCATAGTGAGTCTGCTACAATGACACTCTTCATCAATGCAATGATCTATCTATCTTCATCGCTCTACCTATCAGTGAATCGATCTACCTCACGTTCACATGCAACTAGTGAGCCTGCTTCAATGACAAGTCGATAGTCGATCTCTTCGATGAGCAAGTCGACTAGTGAGTCTGCTTCAATGACACTCTTCGTCAATGCAATGACATATTTACCCTCATCGCTCTATCTATCAGTGAACCGATTTACCTCACGTTCACGTGCAACTAGTGAGCCTGCTTCAATGATCATTCTATCTCACATAGTGAGCCTGCTACAATAAACATTTGACGAGTTGGTTTGAATCAATAAAAAGGTTGATAGAAAGACAGACATCAAGACTCTACGTCAGTGCTATGAACTACACTACAAGTCATAGAGACATGACTTTTAAAGAGAAGAAGATAATGTTACGAGTGTGTCGAGATTGAATAGAGTTTTCTAGTCAACAAGCTCTAGAAGTTTTGACTCATGTTGAATCTCTAGCCTCAACACTTTATTCTAGCGCTTTCGATACTCAAGCAAACCTGCTTCGCTCTCTTTGTTTTGCCCTACTATAGATACAGCTCGAAACTCTCTTTGATTTCTTCTGTATTCTTAATATTCTAGTTAAAGCTATCTCTATTGATCAAACATTCTATTCAGCTACACACTATCTCGCTGCAGTGTGATTAGATTCTAGGCACGATTTCAACAGAACATGATTTTCGCAAAATGCAACTACGAGATTTATGACAAGAAACTGCTGATCATTATTCGCTGCTTGAAGCACTGACACTCTGAATTGAAATGTACAGATATTTTGATCAAGATCTTCATCGATCATCTGAATTTGAAGTACTTTATGATGATCAAAGAACTGATCAGACGACAGACTAAATGAGCTGAGAAGTTATTTGAATATAACTTCAAGATCATATATCAGTCAGAAAAACAGAATCTGAAAGTCGACGTGCTGATCAAAATGTCAAACGTTAAGTCAATTGAAGCAAACGATGATCGAAAGCTATATCAACATCAGATGCTATTGTTAGAAAGCAAGTTTGAATTGCAGTCAATAGAAGTTAATCAAGAAGATGATCAGAAAGCTGATCAAGATCTGACTCAAATCTTGCTCAGATCTGACTCAGAATCTGACTCAGATTCGAAACTCAAATCGAAAGCTAATCAAAATTCGATCGAAGAGATGATTTCTATTCAGAATCAGATTATAGTTGAAAATTGAACAAATCAACTATGCTTTGATATTTGAATAGTCATGAAACAGAACAGAAGAACTTGTCAAGATATTAATCTAGACAATTGCAAAGTACTTGATGAAGTACTCTGAAAAGATGACAGACTATGAGTTTCTCAGTCAATGATCACTTGATTGATAAGAAAAGCACATGATCTTTCGATCAATGATCACTCTGACATGAATTGAACGTTGAACTTGCTGAGACGATTGTATTGCTGATTGAAGATGAGAACAACAATCAAGCGCTACATTCAAAACTGTTACGTTTGTTGTAGATCAAAAGCATCGAAAGATTGAATCAATGAACTGCTGAAGTCATTGCTCATACTCAAGCAGCAATGACAGAACATATCATTAAACTTCATTATTGATCTATCAGAAAGTGATGAAAACAACGCGATTCTGACAGTCATAGATCGATTGTCTAAGAAACGACATTATATATTGTGTTGATCAGATGACGAAGAAATCTTTGCAGAACAAACAGTCAAGTTACTGTTGATATGAGTCTTCAGAATTCATGAACTATCAAGATCAATAGTGTTCAATCGTGATTCACAATTTATATTGATTGTCTGAAAGTCTTTATGTCTGAGACTTAGCATCAAGATGAAACTATTCACAGACTATCATTTGCAGATCAATGATCAAACAGAAAGAGTGAATCAGAATGTGAAATGATATCTACGAAGCTATTGCTCATATATGCAAGATGATTGATTTATCTGATTATTTATGATTGAATTCGTCGATAACAATGCTATTTTGTTGTCAATTGAACAGTCAACGTTCTTTCTGAATAAGAACTTTCACTCTCATATGAGCTTCAATTTGAACTCAATTGAATATAAGATCACTCAAGCTAGAATTGAAGCAAACAAAGCAAAGAATATATTCAAACACATGAAATGATCACTAGCATTGATCAAGCAAGTCTTAGCAAGAGTCAAAGTCATAATGAAGAAACAGATTGATAAACATTGAAAGAAAATGATTTACAAAATAGATGACATGATGTTTCTGAATTCTAGAAACATAATAATTTTATGATTGTCAAAGAAGTTAGACGATAAAATGCTAGAACTCTTCAAGATTCTGATCAAGATTGAACATGCATATTGACTGAAACTGTCGTTGACTATGAAGATTCATTCGAAGTTTGCGTCAAATTTGCTGCAACTAAATTCAAAAGACGCTTTAAAAGAACAACAAAATGAGTCATCTGATTTTATAGTGATTGAAGACGAAGATGAATAAAAAGTGAAGAACATATTGAACTTCAGACACTATGAACAAGACAAACGACTACAATATCATGTCAATTGAAAAGAATACAACGTCAATTTACATTGATACAACATTGATGAAAGTGAATTTGAAGATTGCTTGAAAGTTATTAATGACTTTCATGAACGTTATTTGAACAAGTCAAGATAGAAATCAACTCAAGAAAGATCAACTGAATTGCAGCAATGAGAACATTGCTAAATGAAGAGAGAGAGTAATGTTACAAGCGTGCATTTTGAGTTAGTTTAACATAAATCATGTTAGACTATCATAGACTAGTATAGAGCTGATGTTGACACGCTAGTAATCTAGCGCGTCTTCATGAGTATAAGACTCTTGATGTGTTTCATCTTTTTTCTTCTTTAGCTTTGAACTTCTAGTTAGAATACACTCATATGATTCGCTTTATGCAGACTCATAACACTAGTCTGAAAATCACATAGACAATATGAATCTTTTCAGTAGAATAATGATTCACGTTGACATCGAGCTTGTCAGCTATTTTGATGTTTCATGTCTTTCAGGTAGAATCATCTGTTTCGATGAAGATGAGTGAGTTCGAAAGTTTGATGAACTTGTGATGATCATTTTCATTATCAGATTAGATCTGTTGTTGAGTTCAAGTTGCTCAATTCAACTCAAGTTGAGTTTCAGAGTTGAGTTGAGTTGAGAGAGATCAATTCAATTCAATCGAGTTAAGTCAGACTCTCGACTCAACTCGATCAACTTGATGAGTTGACTTGAACTCGATTGCAGATCTACTTTCTACCAAATTTTCTATCAAATTTTCTATCAAAGTGATCAAACTCTTTATCAAACTCTTTATCAAACTCTTTATCATGTTTTCTACCATATTTTTCACCATATTTCTCACTATATTTTCTATCATATTTTCTACCATATTTTCATCATATTTCTCACTATGTTTCTCATTATATTCTCTATCATATTCTCTACTACACTCTTTATCATATTTTTCACCATATTTTCATCATATTTCTCACTGTTAGAAATCAGCATAAAGCGAGTCATATGAGTGTCATTTAACTAATAGATAAATGCTAAGAAAGAAAAGTATCTACAGAAAAGAACTCGATTCTTATATGTGTGTTTCTCAGCTCTGTGCTAAACTCAATTGAGTTGACATCTTACACATATGATGCAGAGTTTCAATGATATCATCTCTAGATCAGATTCTCGCTAGACTCGATTAGAATGAAATCAGGCGAAGACTAGATGAAGAATAGACGAAGACTAGAATCGTAACATTACTCTTTCTTCTTGACTATTCATGTTTGCATGAATGTTGTTTCTTAGTGCGCTTTTCTTGAATATCTGGTATGAAATTCATCAATCATCTCTTGAGCGTTCATAAACTCGTCATCATCAGCATTATATCAGTTGAGATCATTGTTATAGCTTTTTCATTTGACTCGATATTGAAGTTATCTTCGATATCGTCGAAAGTTCAATATATCGTCGATTTTTCATTCATCTTCATCGTTTATCACTATTGATTTCGAAGATTTATTCTTTTGATCAGACAAAGAATCATTGACGACAGAACGAAGAAGCTCTGAATGAAATACGTCATGTATATGCATAGTTTCTGATAGTTTCAACTTATAGAATGAGTCAACAGAGTCTGTGATCTGAAAAGAGTTGAGCATCTTGTCATTCAATTTCTTGAAGAATCTCACTGTAACGATGTTTCGTTCGTTCAGAAACATCTTTGATTCAATCTCATAATTGATTTTCTTTCTATGCTTGTTAGCTTGATTCATCATTTGTTTTCGTGTTTTGATCAAAGCTTCACAAGCAAAGATCAATGTCTTATTCTTGTGATTGAATATATCTTCGACTTGAGCGATCTGCAGACGTTCGCAGATGCTTTCATACTCGATGATGTTGAAATCGAAGCTCATACGAGGGTGAAAGTTCTTGTTCATGAAGAAGAGAGTCAAGAAGATGATTGAAGACAAGACGTTATTGTTGACAAACTCGATCATGAGTAGTCACTTGAATCAGTCATTCTGCATGTATGAACAGAAGAAACAAAGATATCGCTCAACATTCTGATTAACTCATTCGCTTTGATCATCGATCTGAGAATGATAGACAATGAACAATCAAAGAGAAATGCTCAGTCGTTTGCAAAGAGACTTTCAAAGAATGAAGATGAACTGAGAATCTCGATCGAATACAATGAAGCTTGATAAATCATGAGTTCAATATACTCATTGAAGTAACATTTCAGCTGTCTTTTTGACTGTGATATCTTCATCATCAGTGATGCAAGAGATATAATGTCTTTCTTTCAACAATCTGCAGATGACAGTCAGAATAGCGTTGTAGTTGTACGAATCAGATAAATCAATAATGAAGTTCATGATTATATTCTGTCATCGCTGTTCAGATATAGATAGAGATTGAAGCAAGTCATTTGATTTATTTCTTGATGTCTTTGAACGTTGACATACGTAGCAGTTTCGAATATATCGATTCATTGTTTTTCGCATAGAAGATCAATAGTAATTTCGCTTTATGATCTTCACTGTTCTAAGAATTTCAGAATGATCAATTGACGATTGATCATGTATCTCACGAATCAGATTCATTTGTAGAAGTTCGTTGAACGAGACTCATAGCTGACTATCATGAAACAAGATTTCATTCTGAGTTCAACAATTCTTCAATTTAATATCTTCATATTGTGCTTCGTCTCTTGCTATTGCTTCGCGAAGTAGCATACAATTCTCGTCAATTTCATTTGCATCAAGAACTTGTCTATAGATTGATTGATCATTATTCTTCTCTAGATCAGCGATCTTCATTTGATTCAATGTCAGAATAGTAGTTCTTTGATATCAAACGCGTTCATTGTTGAAATCTCTAGGCACGAAGTCAGTTTGATGAGTTAATGCATCAATCTTAATGTTCTGTTTGTCAGATCAATACATTATCTTGAAGTTAAAGTCAGCTAGCTTCTGAATTCAATGCATTTGTCGTTGACTCAGCTTCTTGTCTTTCATCAATAAGATGAGTGCTTGATGATCGATGAACATCTTGATAGAAATGTTGATCAACTTCAGTTCAAGTCGTCAATGTTTAAAAGCTCGAATTATGATCAGCAGTTTCTTATTGTATATCTTGTAGTTGCATTCAGCAGAAGACATGTTCTTGCTATAGAAGACAATTGAATGTAAAACATCTTCATCATTATATTGAGACAGAACTTCATCATTGATGTAGTTAAATGAGTTAATTTCAAGAATGAAATCGTAAGTCTGATCAAAGTGACAAAGTATAAAAGTCTCAGTCATACATCTCTTCATGTGATTGAATGCAGTTTGACAGACTTTGTTTCATTCAAATATGATTTTCTTTTGAGTGAGTTGAATCATTGAATGAATAATCTTCGAAAAGTTCTTGATGAAGCGTTGATAGAAATTGCAGAAGTCAATGAAGAACTGCATCTGAGTGAGGTTATTGAGTGTAGATCAATCAACGACTGCTTGCATCTTTCGTGAATTCATCTTAAGTTTCTCGATTGACATCAAAAGTTCTAAAAAGATGATTTTCTGAACATGAAACTTGCATTTATCAATGTCTATCTGTAGATCAGCTTCTCGTAGTCTATTCAAGATCAATCGTACATATCACTTATGTTTCTTCAAGATCTTGCTGTAGATGATAATGTCATCTAGATAGATCTGACAAAACTGATGTAGATATTTGAACAATACGTCGTTCATATAGTGTTGATAGAACGTTGATTCGTTAATTAATTCAAAGAGCATTACATGATATTTGTATGAGTTGAAGAAGGTAATAAAGATAGTCAAATCTTCGCTATCTGAGTGCATACATAGCTTGTTGAACATGACAATGATGTTCAATTGAATCAGATACTTGCTTTCTTGTATATGAGTGAAAGTCTCGTCTATCAATGACAAAGAATAATGATCTCGTTTGATCAAAGCATTAAGCTTTCTGTAATCAATGCAGAAACACAGACTTTCGTCTTTCTTTTCAGCAAACAAGATGAGCGAGACGTATGATGCAAAGCTGAAGAAAATGAATTCTTTGTTCAGATGTTTGATCAGATACTTCTTTATCTTTTGAAGCTTGTGATTGAACATCTAATATAGTCTGCTTCGCGAGAGCATTTCTTCATCGATCAACTCAATTTTGTGATCATAAAAATGATGCAATGATAGCTGATCAATCATTGCTCAATCGAAGACATTTAGATAGTCGTGATATTCAGAGAGAAGCTTGATCTTGACTTGCTTGAAAGCTTCAGCGTGAAAAAGCTCATGCAGATTCACTTCTTCAGACTTGTTTTCAACTGTAGTTATGAGTCGATCAATTTTCAAGATGATAACAGCAAAGATCTTGATGTCTGATCATTTGACTAACATTTTATATGTCGTTGTCTCTATCATTGCTATGTTCATTGAACCTGACGTTGATTTAGGGATTTTGACGCTAGTTAAAGTCGCGTCACACGATTTTAACTGTTCAATTAGTTTAACTGACTTCTCATTGAACTGACTGAAAGAGAGTGATTTCAGACTGAATTGAAAGATAGTGAAAGATCTCTTCAGTATATAAGTAAAAGTTAAACTCTTCTGCTTTGTAGTTGTCTTGTTGCTTGTGAGTAGAACAATTGATTTTGAATTGAGAATGAAATTCGAAAATCGAAGAGAATCGATTTGCATATCAATTACTAGATCGATTTTGTTCATTCAGGTTTTTTCAAGAATCATTTGATGTTGATCTAATTGAGTGATCAACATAGAAGCGATTTCAATCGTATGATTCTGAACAGTCAGATTCAAATAGATGACATGAGTAATGAGCTTTTTTGCATAATGATCGTCAAATTCTTGTATTAACTTCGTCTTGATCAAAGTCAGAGATTCAATTTGCAACTGATCACAAACAATCTGCGCAATCACTTCATCAATGAACGAATAGTCAGCAGCTTCGATGTCAATCAATGATTTCAATGAGTAACTAATTTCATTGCTAGATAGTACACATTCAATAGTCAAAGATTCAGAAGTAAAAGAATCATCTGACATGCTCATCGTTGAAGAAATTAACACGTCTTTCACTGCGTCTTTGATGAAAGTCTCTAGTTTTTTGCCTCGCTATTCTCGAAAGAAGACATTTTCTCATTCTTCTTATTCTTCGAAATGATGATCTCATGTAGATGAAAGATGAATGCATGAGATGCAGAAGTGTTGATCTTGTTCTGAGAGCAATTCTTGAACAAATGATCAAGAATTTTGCAAATATAGCAGATGATAAACGATCTTGCTGACTCAGAGATAGAAGAGAAGATAGACTTAACATAATTGATTATTGAAGTCATCACTGACAATGAGATAGCAGCACATTTATCAGATATGACAGTGACTTTGATGATGACAGTGCGAAGCTGACTGCGTAGCTGATAGTTGACTCGCTGTTTATTATTCACATCTTGAAGAAAGATTCTTAAGCGAGTGAGCGAAGTAAAATTCTCTGAACAGACTGATAAAGCATTCTGCAAGCGATTATTGATTTTATTCTGAAGATCATTCATCAGAGTGCAATCGTCATAATCGAGATAGCTGAATAGCTTCATAAAGTCGAAGTAAAAGACATTGAAAGACTTGTCTGCTTGTCTCAGAGTGTTGTACTCACGACAACACTTTCGATTTCTATTCAGTTCATCGTATATTTCTTTCAGATGCTCAAATAGCTCGTTGATTGAAGTGTATGAATGCAAAGCGTCATGTCAACATCAAGCGAAGATGTGCTCAACAGCATCATCTTCTAGTCTAGATATCACATAGATAATACAGATATTCTCATTATTGAAGTGATCGACATTTGTCTGAAGCTTGTTATTCATCTTGATTCTTCAGCTATCTCATGTTGATTCATCTTCGTCGATGAATACAGATGAGTTTAAAAACTTGAAAGACTTGTGATGATTATTATCAAATAAAGTGAATGACTTACGTCGAGTATGATTCTCGATAGATTGACGAGATAGAGGTTTCGTAGACTGGCGAGATCGAGACTGATTCGCTGAATGCAATACTTCTTTGAGTTTATTCTTGAGATTCAACATCTTCTCTCAATAGCGTTTGTTTGTCTCTTTTAGAGTGTCTATGATCATCTGTTTGATCTCTAGTTGATTCAATCTCTTGTCATGTTCGACTTGAACAACGATTCACTGCTCGTTGAGTTTCAAAGTCATGTCTCATTAATCTCTTAGCTCAATCAGCATCTTGATAATCTCGTCTGACTGATCGATAGCTCATTGACGAAGTTGTTGATCTGTGTTGATGTTTCATGAGATAGCGACATTCTGAGGTTTCGCTGAAGCATCGAAAGAAATAAGAAAAACTCGTCTATTAGCAATGCTTTTAAGCAGATGAGTTGTTCGTGACTCGACTGATTCAGAGTCGCGTGTCATTGTGAGAAATTGAAGGTAAAGATAGATAAATTTGAGTAAATTTGAGTAAATTTGAAGATGTGTTTTGATGAAAGTAATTTGAAGAATTTCTTGCGAATTTTCTGAATGAACGAAGTAGATTATTTCGTATCATCTACATGTTGATAGCAGAGTAGTTGATTAGCATTTATCTACTGTTAGAGATCAGCATAGAGTGAGTCATATGAGTGTCATTTAACTAATAGATAAATGCTAAGAAAGAAAAGTATCTACAGAAAAGAACTCGATTTTTATATGTGTGTTTCTCAGCTCTGTGCTAAACTCGATTGAGTTGACGTCTTACACATATGATGCAGAGTTTCAATGATATCATCTTTAGATCAGGTTTTCACTAAACTCGATTAGAATGAAATCAGGCAAAGGCTAGACGAAGAATAGACGAAGGCTAAAATCGTAACACTCACTATATTTTCTATCATATTTCTCACCAATCTTTCTATCAAATTCCCTACCAAATTGATTGCAAAATTGATTGCAAAAAAAGAATTGAAAAAAAAGAGAAAAAGTATACTATTTTTAGTACATAGTATACTATATTTAGTAACAAAAATTGAATTCAAGCAACTCAACTCAATTCTGAATTGAGCTTAAGTTGAGAAGAGTCAATTCAATCTTAACTTGAACTCAGACTTGAGTTGAGTTGATTTCTCTCAATTCAACTCAATTTTAACTTGACAACAGATTTATATCAGATAAAGTAAAAGATTCTCGTTGAAAGCGAACTTCTTTCTGATTGACTCGTTGCTCAGCTGACTAAGTATCTTGATGAGACATAGATCGATCAGCTTGACGTTGTTTCGCTCTGAAGTTCAATCACTCGCCTTGTAGCTAGTTGATCTTTTTCTCTAGCTCATCATTTTTATCAAAAGTGACTTTTAGTTGTTTTGCTCTCTTTTTGTGATCATCTTGTATGAGAAGTCAGTGTTCATTAAGTTGTAAAGTCAAGTCTCGCTGACTTCAAAGCTCGTTCAGCATATTGATGATTTCATTAAGTTGATTGCTGACTCAATGAAATAGTTGTTCTTCGATGTTTATGTTTCATGAAGTATCAGTTTTCTCAGCTTCGACTGAAGCATCGATGAGTAGAAGTGAAACTCTTCTATTAACAGTGCTTCTGAGCAGACGAGTTGTTCAAAGCTCAATTGACTCAATGTCATGAGTCATGATGAAAGAAGATAGAAGTTGTTGAGATAAAAGTAGATGAGAAGTTGATGTTTTAAATTGATGTTTTTTGATGAGTGAAAATTCAAAGAATTTCTTGTGAATTTCAGATAATAATTAAGTGCTTTATTCAAAGAATTTCTTGCGAATAGAATGATGTATTACGAGCGTATCAAGACTGAATAAAACTAGTCAATGTCTCTAGCTCAGATCTGGTTCAGCCTCTATTTTCTTTCATCAACATCTCTTTGTTCAACATCATTTTTCTTTCTACATCACATTCTACTCGTGTCACAAACACATCTTCTTCAAGCTTAGCGCAGTCTCTGAATATTACTTAAATAGAAGCTCTTGTACTCATCTTCTTCTGTATTCTTAATATTCAGTTATAGCTATCTCTAAAGATCAAGCACTATTCAACCCTGACTTTCGCTGATTGACTCACCTAAGCATGATTCTGACATGATGAAAATGAGTGTAGAATCGAAGAATTTCTTGCAATCTAAAATGATGATGCAAATTTGAAGAATTTCTTGCAAATTTTCCTTACTGAATAAATTGTTTTGTATTATCTATTCATCGATAGCAGAGTAGTAGATGATGAGCATTTATCTAATGTTAGAAATCAGCATAAAGCGAGTCATATGAATGTCATTTAACTAGTAGATAAATGCTAAGAAAGAAAGATAGCTACAGAAAAGAAGCTGACTACATATGTGTGTTTCTCAGTCGACGTTAGACTCAATAGAAACTAGTCAAGATGACGAAGCGAGAATAAATCTGACAAGACTAGAAGACTGAGACTGACAAGGTTAAAATCGTGATATTCTGCTTCTTGTATTCTACTTCTTATGTTCTGCTTCTTGTATTCTGCTGCTTGTTGCTGTCAGAATCGTGTCTAGATGAGTCAATCAGCGAAAGTCAGAGTTGAATAGTGCTTGATCTTTAGAGATAGTTATAACTGAATATTAAGAATACAGAAGAAGATGAGTACAAGAGCTTCTATTTAAGTAATATTCAGAGACTGCGCTAAGCTTGAAGAAGATGTGTTTGTGACACAAGTAGAATGTGATGTAGAAAGAAAGATGATGTTGAACAAAGAGATGTTGGTGAAAGAAAATAGAGGCTGAGTCAAATCTGAGCTAAAGGCACTGACTAGTTTTATTCAGCCTTGATACGCTCGTAACATTACTCTTTTCTTCGAAAATTCATGTTTGCATGAATGTCGCTCGTTTGCTTGCTTTCTTATTGAGTTATTTCGGTACTAGCGTGACTTTCTTGAGTATAGCGCATGAAATTCGTTCAAAACTTTCTTGAAGTCATCGAATTCACCTTTATCGACATAGTATCATTCATTGTCTCTATCTAGATCTTTTCATTTGACCTTGTACTGTATTCGACCTCGATAGCGTCTGAAGTTCAGAATGTCATCTATCTCTCAGTGTTCATCGTCGTCGTCATCAATAATGATGAGTCTGAGAAGTTCTGCATGCTGTTCTGATAGAAAGTCTTCTGAATATGATCGCAGTAGCTTCGAGCTGAACATCGAATGCAGATGCTTCATGCTGACTGATAGACGAAGATGATAAAAGATTCTCGCTTTGACAGTGATCTGATACAATTCTAGTTGTTTGTCTTTCAAATCTTTGCAGAATCTCGTTGTCTTGACGTTTCTGAAAGATAGTCAAACTCAGTCACCTACTTCATAGATGACGTTTCGTCTATGTTTATTGATCTGAACTTCGATGATCAGCTTCGTCTTTTTCAATTGTTGATGATCGAAGCTCAGTAGCTCTTTCATTCGAATGACAATATCATCTGCTTTTCTAGCTTCAAGTCGTTCATGAGTTGTTTCATAGTCAGTCGTATCTGAATCGAAACTCATTCAAGAGTGAAATTCTTTATTGAAGTAGAAAGAAATCATTGAGATGGTCGAGAAGATATTGAAATTGTCGCTGAATTTCATCATAGATATTCATTTGACTCAGTCGTTCTGCATGTAATTGCAGTAGGTTCTAAGTTCGCGTTCAACGTCTTGATTGACTCGTTTCGTCTGATCGTTGATCTTTGAATGATAGACTGTGAATAGACTAGCTGTGATTCTCAGTCGCTTGCAAAGACTCTTTCACATAGTCGATATGAATTGAGAGTTTTTGTTCGAAACAATAGAACTGAGTAGATCATGCAGTCGATAGACGTTTCATAGCATGATTCAAACCGTTTCTTCGACTGAGATGTCATCGTCTTCTCAATGACAGAAAACATAGTGACGTTCTTTGATGAGACGACATATGATTGTGCAAATGACGTTATAGTCTTCTGACAGAGATAGTTCAGTGATGAAGTTCATAGCTATATCTTTTCAGCGTTTCTGTGAAATCGAAAGAGAATGATGAAGTTCATTGATGCTATCTCTAGAGACTTTGCTTCGCTGACAAGCATGACAGTTTCGAATGTATCATCGAATAGTAGCTCGATGATCTGATCAATAGTAGAAACGCTGAACTAGATCGATGATTCGTTTATTGTCGAAATGAGAGATTGAAGATTGATCATGCACTTCTTGTAGCAGTTTCGTATGCATATTCTCGAGAACTCACAGTAAGTCTTTTCTAAAGAGAACGCTGTCAATGATTTCGCAGTTCTTCAATTTAGTGATATGAAATTTGAGCTTGTTCTCGTTCATAGCTTGTCTATATTCATCGCAGAGCTCATTCATTTGATTGATCATACATACTCACTGATAGAGATTTGCTTTCGGTTCAACGAGTAGAACATCGACTCTATCGAGAGTCAAAATAGTCTGAAAACGATCTTCAAGTCGTTGAGCTGATTCAGAGACGTTCGCTAAAGACATTCGAGTTAAAGCATCGACTTTAGTATTCATTTTGCCTGATCTAAAGATGATCTGAAAGTTGAACTTCGACAGAATGTTCAGATAGTTGACTTGTCATCGACTCAACTGTTTATTTTTCATGAAGATCTTCAAAGCTTGATGATCGATGAATATCTGAATGAGTAGTTCAATGCACTTCAGCTCAAGTCGTCAGTGTTCGAAGCATCAAATAATGACTAGCAATTTCTTGTCATAAATGTGATAATTGATTTCAGCGAGAATCATGCTTTTACTGTAGAAGATCATCGAATGAAGAACTCTCTCGTCATCGTACTGAGATAGTATTTCATCTTTTACATAGTTTGAAGCATCGATCTTCAGAATAGCTTGTCGTTTGAGATTGAAGTGATGAAGTACTGAGATTGAGCTGACTTGTTTCTTTAGATTGTCAAAGACTTGAACACAGATCTCGTTTCAAACAAAAGACGTGTTCTTTCTTGTCAGCTGAGTGAACGATTTGACTAGCTTCGAGAAGTTCTTAATGAAACGACGATAGAAGTTAACAAATCTCACGAAGCTCTGAATTTCTTTTAGGTTGGTCAAAGTGATTCAGCTGACTATGACTGTCACTTTGCTGAAATTCATACGAAGATCTAGTTCTGATACGATGACTTCTAGAAAAACAGTCTCTTCTACATTGAATTCGCACTTTCAAATATTCATCTGCAGTTCAGCTTCGCGTAGTCGACTCAATACTAGTTTGACGTGATCTCTATGTTTCTTTCTCGTTTTGCTATAGATGAGAATGTCATCTAGATAGACTTGACAAAAGTCGTTCAGAAAGTCTCATAAAACATCATTCATATATTGCTGAAAGAAGATCGATTCATTAGTCAGTTTGAATGATAGCATCTTGTATTTATATGCTTCTAAAGCAGTGATAAAAGTGATGTAATTCTCGCTATTGAAATGCATTCGAAGTTTGTTGAACGCTGATATGATGTTCAATCTAGTCAGATGCTTGCAACTCACTATTTTACCAATGATCTCGTCTATCAGCGATAGAGAATATCTATTTCTTTTGAAAATGACATTTAGCTTTTGATAGTTCACGCAGAATCGAAAATCTTCATTTGCTTTGAGAACGAATAGAACGAGAGAGAAATAGAGAGTCTGACTAGAAGTGATGAATTTCTTCAACAGATTCTCGTTTAAGTACTTCTTTACTTTCAGAAGTTTGACAGAGAACATTCGATAGATTCGACAGCGAGAAAGCGTTGAATCACTGATGAGCTCGATTTTATGATCGTAGAAGCGATGAGAAGGTAGCTTATTCAATTGAGCTCGATCAAAAACATCTAGAAACTCATGATATTTCGATGACAGCTTTGCTTTAATATCTTTCAAATTCTGAGTCGTTTCATCGATTGAAGAGACGTTTAAAGCGTTCAAATCGTTCTGAGTATTGTACGCGATTTCTCTATTGATGTTCATCATGAATAGAGCAAAGACTTTGATCTTGTTCTTCTTTGAACGATTCAACAGCATTTTGAACGAAGCTGCATCTATGCTTCAAATCAAGAATGACTCTTCTTGAACGAGTCGTTTGAGCATCATAGAGATCTTAGTCTGAGTGGTTGAAGAAGACGAAGTTGACTGTGATCAACTTGAGTGCTTTGAATTGAAGAAAATCGAAAAAATCGAAATAGAAGTATTCAATTGATTTGAAAAAACAATGACGTCGTTTTGCATATTCAATAATATTTCGTTTTTGTTCATTCAGAGCTTACTCAATATGACTTCATGATGATTGATATCAGCTATCAGCATTGATACAGTCAATTTCTTATGACTTTCGATGATGAGATTGAGTAGAATTTTATGAATGATGATCTTCTTAAATATCTTCTCATCATAATCTCTTATTAGCTTCTCTTTTGCCAGTGATATAGGTTGAATTTTCAGTTTCTCACATACTTTATCAACTAGATTAGAATGTATGATCATGTAGACGATTGAATCACTGTCTATTAAAGAACAAAGGCTGAAAGATTGATTCTGAGAGATGAGATGAGCATCAATTAGAAATGACTTTTCAAAGTAATTTTCTTTCAATAGAATTTCGTTTAGTTTGCACAAAGATATAATCTTTATCTCTTCGATGACTTTTGAAGAGATGACTAGTTTTTTGAATCGAAATTTGAATCGAAATCGAAGCGATCATATTCATTGTTCACTGCATTGATTCTAGTAGATCGATCAAAGCACTCTTTAGAGCTATGATCTGATTTATGACATATGAAACAGCTTTCGACTAGAATGTCTGCTTCTTTGACGCTAGTTAAAATCGCGTCGCGCGACTTTAGCTGGTCAGACTTCAAGTGATCGACTGACTGAGTGACAACAGTCGCTCTATGAAAGATAGTCTTAGAAAGATCGTTGACGCGTTTGATCTTGTTCTTGATCTCTCGAATGACTCGCTGATCATTATTCAAATGAATCAGGTAGAAACGAATTTCTTTTAGAAAATCAGGTTGAACTAGTTGATCTACTCAAACGAATCGAAGACGAAGGTGTATTTTATCTTTCAGATCAGCGATCAGTTGCTTCTCGTGATAGTCTAGATAGAAAGATAGACGTTGAAACTGAGTATAGAATTCACTGAATTTCTTGAATTCTTGAACCAAGTTGTAGTATTCTCTACGAAAGTTGACTTTCTTATTCGAATCATTGAACAACTGAGCTAGCTCTTTCAAAAGATCGTCGATGATCTTATAGAGATTGACACAGTCACGTTCGCGTCTAGCTTGAGTGATCTCAGCTGCGTCATTGAATAATCTAGAATGTATATAGCTCAATTTGACTCGTTCATTAGAAAAGAGGTCGACGTTGATCTCTAGTTTATCCTGAATTTTTCCGTACCAGTTCTTTCAAGTAGGGTTCTTTTCATCAGTAAACAGCGAAGGATCAGGTATTTTTTGAGACCTAGAACGCTCAGAGTAGGTGAAATCAGAAGAAGTGTTTTCTTTAACTTGAAGTCTAGCCTTCAACTCTTTGATTTCGTCTTCTTGTTGTTTACCTAACTCGTAGAGTCGATCTGTTTCTTCATCAAGGGCTAGACTTCAAGCCTTTCAGGTTTCGTAGAACACGAAAGGTATTACCGTTTCAGCGAATGATTCGTCATCTTCATGAATGAATGATGCAGCACTTGGTGATTCCGTTCGTGGTTTCGATGAACCAGCATCAGGGATTTGAGAGAAACGATTTCGAAATTCTTCGAAATGCTCTTCAGTGAGCGAACGGCTAGGCATGATGAGGTTTGTTTTGAAAGGGGGCCGAACGAATGACGGTGCTCGGCGGTTGAAGAAGAAAGGCGTATAGAGTGATGTTTAATCTTCAACAAAGAAGATGAGGTTTGTTTGTTGGTTGGTTTGATTGATTCTCTAGCAAACAACGAAGGTTCTTTATCGTTGAATCTATCGATCGGTTTGATTCTTGAGCAATCCACGAAGGTTCTTTATCGTGATTCTCGTAATCGGGTGAACTTTGCGTACTTAATGAGCGGTAAGTAGTCTAGCAATTCAAACAGCCTCGCCGTTGATTCTATTCAACCCTCTAGTGTTGTTCTATCTTTCGATTATCGTCGATCACCAGGTAAACGGATTTCTTTAGACTCGTTCTGCCTAGACGAGTATGTTGAATGGGTAATGAGACCAGTATCGTGTGGTTAACGGATTCTTAATATAATGTCAGGACCGTGCCTAGGTGAGTCAACCAGCGGAAGTCAGGGTTGAATAGTGCTTGATCTTTAGAGGTAGCTATAACTGAATATTAAGAATACAGAAGAAGGTGAGTACAAGAGCTTCTATTTAAGTAATATTCAGAGGCTGCGCTAAGCTCGAAGGGGATGTGTTTGTGACACGGGTAGAATGTGATGTAGGAAGGAAGATGGTGTTGAACAAAGAGGTGTTGGTGAAAGGAAATAGGGGCTGGGCCAGATCTGGGCTAGAGGCACTGGCTAGCCCTATTCAGCCTTGGTACGCTCGTAACAGTTGCTCATACTCACGCTGCAGTCACACTGATATGTGTATTCTGCTCTGTGTCATTCGTAGTCACTGTGTTGTCTGTAGCTATGAGATTGCATCATCTTAGCCTCGATGTTGCTCGTACGTATATTCTGCTTCTTGTATTCTTCTGCTTGTCGCTCATACTCACGCTGTAGTCATACTGATATGTGTATTCTGCTTCATGTCGTTCGTACTCACTGTGTAGTTCATAGTCACGATGTCTCATCACTCATCTCATGCTGCCGCTCATACTCAATGTGTCACTCAATACTAGAACAATGCTTCTACACAGTGTAGATTGATCTAAAGATTGTACTACAATTTACATTACTAACTACAATGAACATCAAGTTAACATCTATGAGGTGGGTTTTGAATTTTGAGATGGGTTCACGGCTTCGCTCGCCTGACGTTCGACGTTCGACGTTCGACGTTCCGAGTTATTTCAGTTTGCACGATACGGTCTGCCGTATTGGCGCGTGAGGTTTCTCAAGTTAGAAATGTCATGATGGTCAGTAGCCGATGCCCCGCCCCACAATCACAATCACATTTGCGAGATGATGGGGATGATAGCGCTATGGGGACGGGAATGGGGTGGGATTGGGGATTAGAAAGTAGGTACCTTACGGGTGCGGCGTTAGTCGGGGTTGGGGTGTCACGTGAGGGTGTCGTTCCTCGGAAACGTACTCGTAGATGGATATATATATTTTTACCAGCGTATGCCAGGGCTATAGAGCTATATAGATCACAAAGAGAGAGCATTAGTATCGTTACAGGAGCATTATCACGCAATATTTAAACCTCCTCCGTCATTACACGGCCCCGTTCTCCTTTTCCCCACCCCACCGATCGCATTGAATTAGTATCCATATCGGTATGTGACCGCGAATCATAAGTATTCAACTTCGGATCCCAAGGCCCCGTCATATGGCTCATCGGATCTCGAG
>JAABUL010001111.1_pt1 | contig 53306 bp, 53 predicted proteins | sample 5559151 | NCBI WGS metagenome assembly JAABUL01 (sample SAMN10711876, study PRJNA513368) | rock metagenome | isolation source: Antarctica rocks | place: Antarctica: Victoria Land, Pudding Butte sud
CCAAGTTCCACCATGGCGGGCCGTTCCGGGAGGCCGTGCTGGCCGGGGTGCTGGACCCGCGGCGCACCATCCAGATCGGCATCCGGGGTGGCGCGGAATATCTGTGGGAATTCTCTTACGACAGCGGTATGACGGTGATCCACGCCGAGGACGTCACGGCGCTCGGTATCCCGGCTATCGTGGCCCGGGCCCGGCAGGTCGTAGGCCAGGATCCGGTCTACGTCTCGTTCGACGTCGACGGCCTCGATCCCGGCTTCGCGCCCGGGACCGGCACGCCCGAGGTCGGCGGCCTCACACCCCGCGAGGTGCTCGAACTCCTGCGCGGTCTCGCCGGCCTCGACATCGTCGGGGCCGATGTGGTCGAGGTGGCGCCGCAATATGATTCCACCAGCAATACCGCCCATTGCGCCGCCCAGGTGCTGTTCACCTTGCTGAGCCTCGCGGTCGAGGCGATCGGTCGACGCTCGCTCGCGGTGTGATGCGGACGACCTGGGACCCGCGGTTCGGCCGGCTCGCCGCCTGTCGTCCTGGCGCAACACCGGCCCGCAATCACCCGGCGCACCGACGTCCCGCCGGCGCGCGGCTTGACCCTCGCCCGGTCGGCACGCCATCGTGCCCCGATGTGGATGACGAGGAGCATGCGGACCATGGGACGCGCATTGGGAGCCCTGGCTTTGGCCTTGGCCTTGGCCAGCATCGCCAACAGCGCGCTTGCCCGCCCGGTCGTGCCGGCCGAGAAGCGCTACTACGATTTCGAGGGCGACCTCCCGGCCTGCGACGACCCCGGCGTGCTGGAAAGGATCACGGCGCGGTTCAGCCGCAAGGAAGCGGAATACTGGAACACATCGCTCGCGATCGTGAGGTTCGACGGTATCAAGCTGCTGGCCGCGCGGCCTTGGGGACTCGACCATATCCCGCGGAACTTCTGCATCGCCCGAGCCCTGCTCAACGACAATTCCTACCATGAGGTCTCCTACGCCGTGATCGAGAACGCCGGCATCATCGGCTTCGACTACGGTGTCGAATGGTGCCTGCGCGGGCTCGACCGGAACCTCGCCTATGCGCCGGCATGCCAGGGTGCCCGCCCCTGATGGGCACGGCGGCGCGCGCTTCCGCTCGGGTCCTCGTGATGGTGGCGCTCGCCGGCGGTCTGCCGCCGGTCCCCTCGGCGTTGGCCCAGACCGCCGCAAGGCCCTGTGGAAGCGGCGGCTGCACGGACGCGGGGAGCGCCGGGCTGGCGCAGCCGGCCGGCGGGGCTCCTGCAGGTGGCATGTCGCCGAGCGGCGGCGCGGCCGCGTCGGGTCGCTTTGATTTCTACGTTCTGGCCCTGTCGTGGTCGCCCGGGTTCTGCGCCACTGGCGGCGGCAGCAAGGCCAGGGCCCAATGCGCGGCCGGCAGCGGCCTCGGCTTCGTGGTGCATGGGCTCTGGCCGCAGAACGCCCATGGCTTCCCGAGCGACTGCGGAGCGGCCGGGCGCTCGCCGTCCCGCCAGTCTCTCGAGACGGTCCGGGGCGTCTACCCGGACGAGGGCTTGGCCCGCTACGAGTGGCGCAAACACGGGACCTGCACGGGCCGGAGCCCCACGGACTATTTCGCCGACGTGCGCCGGGCGCGCGACCGCGTCGTTATCCCGCCGGGGTTCCAGACCCCGCATGAGGACCAGACCTGGGTGCCGCTCGACGTCGCGCGCGCCTTCGCGGCTGCGAATCACGGCCTCAGAACGGACGAGATGGCGGTCACCTGCCGGGGCGGCACGCTGGAGGAGGTTCGGATCTGCCTCGCCAAGGACCTCCGAGGCTACGTCCCCTGCCCGGAAGTGGCGCGAGCCTCTTGCCGGGGCGGCGGCATGGACGTGCCCCCCGAACGATGACGCGCCGCAGGGCGCGTGTGTATGCCCGGGTCCCATGAACTATCGCCATGCCTTTCACGCCGGCAACTTCGCCGACGTCCTCAAGCACGCGCTGCTGGCCAGGGTGCTGACCTACATGGTGCGCAAGCCCGCGCCGCTCCGCGTCCTCGACACCCATGCGGGTCTTGGGGTCTATGACCTCGGCGGCGGCGAGGCTTCCCGCACGGGCGAGTGGCGCGACGGCATCGGGCGGCTCGACCCCGCCGCCATGCCGGCCGACATCCTCGACCTGATGACGCCCTACCTGGCGGCTGTCGGACCCCGAGGCCCGGACGGCGGCTGGCGATCCTATCCGGGATCGCCCGCGCTGGCGCAATGGATCCTGCGGCCGGAGGACCGGCTCACCCTGTGCGAACTGCATCCGGACGACGCCGCGGCCCTGAGGGCCACTATGGGCCGCGACAGGCGCGTGACGGTGCTGGCATCGGACGGCTACGCGGCCCTGAACGCGCTCGTTCCGCCGCCGGAGCGGCGTGGCCTCGTGCTGGTCGACCCGCCCTTCGAGAAGACGGCCGAGTTCGGGACGTTGCTCGATGCCGTGCTCCGCGCCCACCGCCGATGGCCCACCGGGAGCTACATGCTGTGGTATCCGCTGAAGGACCGCACCGCCGTGGGCCGCTTCGCCAACGGGCTGGCGGGCTCGGGAGTGAAGCGCGTGCTGCAGCTGCATTTGACGGTCGGCGATCCGGATGCCGGGCCGCTGGCCGGATGCGGCCTCGTCCTCATCAACCCGCCTTTCACGTTGAAGGACGAGGCGGAACGGCTGCTGCCCTGGCTTGCCGCCACGCTGGCGCGTCAGGGACGGAGCCCCGAGGGCGCCTGGACGGCACGCTGGCTCGCCGGGGAATGAAGGGCGACGGTTGCGCCGCATCGCTGGCTCGAATCGCAGGCTGCTATCGAAGATCCCATCGGGTGCGGTACCCTGTTGCCGGCAAAACCCTGTGCCGAGAAGGCGCCCGGCATTCGTGACACCGCCGACCGGAGAACATCATGGACCCGTCCGAGCGATCCCGAGCGACCTGCAGGGTGGTACGGCCCCAACCCGACATTCTGGGCAAGCAGGGCCTCGTCTACAGCCCCGCCGTGTCGGCCGAGGCCGTCGGGTCGCACGGCATCCACATGCAACTGGTGACGATCCCGCCAGGCGGCCGCGCCAAGGCCCACAAGCACGAGGCGCACGAGACCGCGATCCACGTGCTGAGCGGCACTTCGGGCTGCTGGTACGGCGAGCGGCTGGAAGGACATCTCGACGCCGGTGCCGGCGCGTTCGTCTACATCCCGGCCGGCTGCCCGCATCTGCCGTACAATCCGAGCGCCACCGAGCCCTGCGTCGCCGTGATCGCCCGCACCGACCCGAACGAGCAGGAGAGCGTCGTGCTGCTGCCTGAACTCGACGCGATCCATGCTTCCGTCCCCGCAGGGTCGACGCGCTGATCCCGGGCGAGCGCATCGGCTCGCGCGCCAGGCCCGTGCTGGACTCGTTCAGGATGGTCGAGGCGAGCCTCCGTTCGCCTTCCGGGACTGGATGCAGAGGGGAAATGGGTCTCTCTCCAGACGTGGAGACAGACGGCACGATCCGCTTCCGTACCGATGTGATGCGCCAGCACGGCAGCCTGCCGGGCACCGAGGATCGATGATGCAGGCCACGTCCCACGCCGAACGGACGATCGTGATCCGGCCTTCGACCGACGCCGACCTGTCCGCAATGGTGGCGATCTACGCCCACCATGTCGGGCGCGGCATCGGCGACCTCGGAGACTACGAGGCAGAGCCGCTCGACGCCGACGACCTGAAACGCCGTCGGAAGTCGATGCGCCGCAAGCGCTTGCCTCATCTCGTGGCCGACCGCGACGGCACCGTGGCGGGCTACGCCTATGCGGTGCCGTTCCGCAAGCGCCCGGCCTACCGCTACACGCTGAAGCACTCGATCTACGTTCACGCCGACCACCTGCACGAGGGCATCGGCCGGTGCCTGCTTCCGGCCCTGGTCGAGGTCTGCGCGGCAGGCGGCTATCGCCAGATGATCGGCTACATCGACGGATCCAACGAGGCCTCGCTGCGCCTTCACGAGACATGCGGGTTCCGGCGCGTCGGCATGCTGCCCGCAGTGGCGTTCAGGTTCGGCCACTGGTGCGACACCGTCATGGTGCAGCGCTCATTGGGCGATGGGGATGCAACCATGCCGGGGCTTTGGGCCGGGAGGAAGCGGCCGGCCTGACCCTGACGAGGCCCCGCCCGCCCGGGACGGGCAGCGCCGACCCCCGACCCCCGACCCCCGACCGAGACGGCCTACCGGCTGGAGCCGCGAGACGTCACCGTGAGACGAAGGTTCGCTGGAACTCGTCGATAATCGTGTCGTGGAACTTGGACAGCCACCCTTCGGCGATCTTGGCCCGGTTCTCGGCGGCGTCGGCGCGCCTTTCCGCGACCACGACGCGGCTTTCCATCGCCCGGACCTGATCGGCATGACGCTGGACGAGATCGGCCTGATATTCCTCGGCCGCCGCGGCCCGCTCGTCCGCGAGTCTGATCGCTTCGAAAGCCTCGGTGACGAGGTCAAGTGCCGAAGACCAGTCGCGCTTGCCCGCCGCGCTGGCCTCGCTGGCGCTTTGCAGCAGCTTGTCCTTGGCCAGCGTAGCGAACTCGACCACGCGCTCCGGCACCGGAGGTCCTGGCAGAGGCATGAGGGCCGTCGACGTCTGCTCGCCGTCATCCCTGATCTGTGTTGAGGCTTCCATACTCTTACGCTCCTGTTGCCGACTTCGAGGCCCGCCATCTACTCGGGAGGATTGAACGCCATCACGTTGCTGGCGACCGGCTTGTCCGGCTTCGACCCGACGTCTTCGTCCTCCCCGACCGCTCGGGAGCCTGTCGTCCCGGTCTGCCGTTTCAAGGCCGTGTACTGGGCCAAGACGGTCGAACGACTCTTGCGTGCGATGTCGAGAGCGCCATGCGCCAGCGACCGTTCCGCGCGTTCGTTCTGCAGTTCCTCGATCAGTCGTCGGTGGGTCACTTCGAACTCCGACCGCTCCTGTTCGAATCGTGCATTGAGCTGTTCGATCCGCTCCAGGAGGCTCGAAGACTTGCGATTGGCACTTTCCAGGATCTGGTCTTTGGCCGCAACCGCCTTCGCAAGCATGTCGCACCTGTCTTTCAACTCTGCGTTCATCTTTTGCAGGTCGTGAGACTGGGCGTTGGTTCGCGCGGTTGCGTCGAGCGCCACGTCCAGGCGGCGCTCCAACGTGGCTTTCTCCCCAATGGCGTCCTTGAGGGTCTTCTCGGCCAGCCTGAGCGCCTCCGACTTGTCACGAAGTTGGTCGCGCACATGCGCCAGCAACTTGTCCGTATTCACGACATGAGCCGTCAAGCCGTCGTTCTTCATCGACAGGGAAGCGACTTCGGCCTCCTGGGCGGACCGCTCCGCCTCGCGAGCCGATTCGAGCTTCTGGCGTGTCGCCTGCTCGGACGCGAGCTTGGCCTGCAGATTGGCGATCGATGCGCGCGCCGACTGCAATTGCGGATCCATTTCCGAAATCGCTCGGCTGTAACTCGCCACTTTTTGCGTCAGGCTTTCCGTCAGGTGCTGCAGACGCGCGCATTCCGCCTCGGAAAGCCCGATGATCTCGCGTGCTTCGGCAGATTGCTGCTCGGCCTGGGCGCGCATCTCTTCCGCGATCGCGACGTCGTGACGGAGGGTTGCGTTCTCCTCCCCGAGCGTCTTGGTTCGTTCGGTTTCCGAGAACAGGCGGTTGTCGAGTGCTTCAGAATGACTTTTGAGTTCGGAGATCCTGAGACGCAGCTCCGTAATGCGCGTGTCTTGATGACGCAACATTTCCTCGCGGTCGCGTAAGGCCGCGTCGACCTCCTGAAAGTCTCCGGCTAGCTTGGCCGATGAAAGCTGAAGGCTTCTCAGTTCAGATCGAGACGAAAGCGAGACGTCGCGTTCGCGCTCGAGCAGAGCTTCGACCTCCATCAATTTGGCGCGAGTCGCAGCATGCTGCTCTACGAACGCGTTCAGAGGTCCTGTGATCTGTGAAAACTCACCGGAAAGGCTTTGCAGATCATCGAGGCGCTCCGCGAGGCTGTTCACGCGGTCGCGGATGCTCTCGCTCTGCTGACCGACGAGATCGAGCGGGCCTCCACCGACGAGGCGCTCCGCCATCGCGGGACTTTCGGCCTTGATGACGAGGGGCGAAACATCGACCTCGTCGACCGGATGCGGCTTCTTCAGGAATGACCATTGCTCGAACATGATGACGGAAGCCCGGCTGGAAGACCTTTAAGTGCAGCGCAGCACTCTACGGGGACTGCGCCGATCGAGCGTGGTATCAGTCGACCTCGGCGTCATCGCGGACTCCCGAGTCGGAATCGGTGAGGCTCAACGGGCCGAACTCTGCAGGGGGAAACGGGCGGTCGTGCATCCCGACCCGCCCGAAAAGGTCGGTCGTCAGCGTCGACAAGGCGAGCTGAGCTCTCGACCCCTGGCCGAGGAGGTTTCTGATCGTCGTTTGAAGGTTCAACTGGGACGACTCGGCCGCAGCGGCGCGCTGCTCGGCCAGACCGGCTCGTGTCCTTTCAGCGTCGACCTGCTCTTCCGCACGTTCGACGCGACGCTGCAAAGCTTCCAGCCGACTCTCGAAAATCTGGGTCTTCGTCTCGTGGACGGCGCTTTTGTTCCGCCAGTTCTCCACGTCGAGCTGCAAGGCATCGATCGCCTGCTCGGAGCGCTCCGCCATCATCTCCATGGCAAGCTCCACCTCGTCGCGTCGCCTTCTCAGCAGATCGACGAGCTTGACGGCGCAGTTCAGGACGTTGAATGCCGATTCATAATCCCTGGATGTCAGATGTCGATCGTCTTCGGGGTCCTCCGCGACGTCCGCGACGCTCTCGACCACGATCGGGGCCAAGTCGGAATCGCTCGTGTATGGCTCACCGCGAGCGGGACTCAGACCAAACTCCGGCACCAGTTCGGCACCGTTCTGCAAAGGGTGTTGAGTCAAGCTCAAGGACTTCGTTCCACCACGGTCACATCGGTAAACTGATCACGCCATGTTTCTGGAACTGCTTCGAGCCGCAGCGATGGACGACGCTCACGATGCATCAATCGCGCATACGCCGACACACAGCACCGGCAACCCCAGCTTGCGCCGTCCTTTAATGGTTCTGCGATCCTAAGACGATCAATGAATGGCAGAAATCCGGGACCAACACAACGATTAGATGGACGGCATCCAGGCCGATCGGGTGAAGGCCGAGGGCGCTCTCATTCCGAGGAAACGCTGCAAGCGCCGTCTCGAAGAACGAGGGAGCCGCTCCGTTCCTTCGACAGGCTCAGGATCGACACCAATGCTGGGCGTTCGTGTCGTGGCGGCTTCTCCCGCGCGCTCGTCCGCGGGCGGCCGGGACTGCGAGCGCTCAAGCGGCTTGTGTTACGGCCTGCCTTTCATGGTTGACTTCGACCTCATCCAATATCCCGTCGACGGAGGAACCGACACCGAAAGCCTTGCCGAGAAGATGCTGTAGTTTCGTCGACAGCCGTTCAGCAGCCGCTGCCCTCTCGGCTGTGTTTTGCACCGATTTCTGCAACTCGGCAGCATGAGCTTCAGCCGCTACTGCACGCGTCTCGGCAACATGCAGCTTCTGCCTTGCATCCGCCAGATCCTTATCCGCTTTTTGCGCGTGCGACTTCATGCCTGAAGCAAGTTTTTGCCACTGGGTGACCGCCTCAGCTTGTTCCTGCTCCCTCAATTTGGTTTGTTCTGCAAACGAGGCGGCATCGCTTTCGAGCTGATGACAGCGTCTCACGAGGACGTCGAGAGCTTTCGTGGCCCGTGTGATCAGTTCTTCGGCCATGGCGGGATCGTTTGCTGCCTTGCTGTCGGGTTTGGTCGGCGTCGCGTTCGGGCGAACGGTCTTGAGGAAGCGCTGCATATGCGCATCCACGTCGGAGAGGGTCGTCGACCCGCCGCTTAGGACCTTGAGATCGAGAACCGGTGCTGCCTGAGAACCCGCCGCCATCTTCGCCCCCATCAGGAAATTCCCTTAAAATACCCTTAACGAAAAGGCTTAACAATTCGTTAACCAGGGATCGGAGCGATACGATGTGGATGAAGCTTTGACAGAACAAAAACAGTTTCAATGCGCGTCGACAAACCCCGGGCGACGAAAGCCGTGATGATACGTCGACGGCATGCCGATCGACGTGGCGACAACAGACATCAATGTTCTGGACCGCGGCTGTTCATAGCCGCGCTGTCACTCGGCTGCCATTCTGGTGAGCACGCTGGCCAGAATGGGATGCACGCGCGAGCCGATGCCGAACGCGTTGACGATCTTGTCGTGCAGTTGGGTCGAGAGGTTCTCGGCCATGGCGGCGTGCTCGGCAGCCGCCATGGACGACCGCTCGAGGTCGCCGACCCGCGCTTCCGCCGCCAAGGCCCGTGATTCCAGCGCTGCGGCGCGTGATTCGACGGCTCCCTGCTTGGCCTTCAGCCTCTCGAGCCGCTGATCGGCCTGTTCCAGTTGCGCCTTCAATCCCGAAGCGAGTTGACGCCATTGCTCCAGCGCCTGCTCCTGATCGTTCGCTTGCGCCTCGGCCTGCTTCTTCGAGGCCTCGTATTCCTGTTCGAGCCGCTGACATTGTATCGCCAAGGCCTCGAGAGCTTGGGAGGCGTGTTCGAGAAGGTTGACCGCCGTATCGATATCGCGCTTCGGCAATGTCTTACTGATTTCGGAGTTCGATGCGCGGGACTCCGATGGCTCGTTCGGGGTCTTCTGCAGAAAATTGCGCATCAAGACTTCCATGTCGGGCTGACCGGCGGCCGTCGCGGATTCCGACCCCGCCTGGTGCGGTAGCAGAAGCGCATCCTTGACCGCCATTGCGTTGCCCCTCTCGCTCGACCTTGCGGCGATTTATGCTCCACGGTTGGACGACGTTCAACGTATTTATGCGTGAGTTCGATCGCCGTCGACCGGCATCGGCCGGGACGAATTGGGCCGCACCTCGAGGGGCCGTGTTCCAAGAAACATCGAGCCTTGTTTCGGCCCCTCTACGACGCATAGTACCATGACCCTCGTCAATCAGCATAAAGCGGTGGTCGCAGGTCTCGACCATTTCGAGCCGCAGCACGGGATCATCCGGGGCCATCACGACGCCACGACCTCGTCGGTCCAGACGCGGAACTCCGTCAGGCGGCTCGAGCCGAACGTGTGGGTGAGCGACACGTCGGCGGCATCGCGCCCGAACGCCATGAGCACGCGGCCCTTGCGCGGATCGTTGTTGCGTGGATCGAAGACGTGCCAGCGGCCCCCGAGATAGACCTCGATCCAGGCCGCGAAATCGCCCGGCCCGAAGGGTGGCTGCAACCCGATGTCGCTGATGTAGCCGGTGCAGTAGCGGGTCGGGATGTTCATGGCCCGGCAGAACGCGACGGCCAGATGGGCGTAGTCGCGGCACACGCCCCGCCGCTCCGCATAGGCCTGGGCCGCGGTGCGCAGCGAACTCGCATCCTGGTAGTTGAACACGATATGGTGGTGGACGAAATCCACGATGGCTTTGACCCGGGCCCAACCGGGCGGGGAGCCGCCGAACAGGCGCCAAGCCTCGTCCGACAAGGCATCGCTCTCGCAGTAGCGGCTGGCCAACAGGAAGCCGAGCGTCTCGGTGGGCAGGTCCTCGACCGCATGCTGCACGGCGGCCTCGTCGACCGCATCCCACTGCCCGTGGTCGCGGATCACGCTGTCGACCTTGACCGAGAAGCGCCCGGGCGGCGCCAGCACGCGGCTGCACCAATTGCCGAATCCGTCGCGAAATCCCTCGATCGGCACGGAAGGCTCGGTCGTGATCAGGTCCGGTCGCTCGAGGTCGGCCGAGCGTGAATAGTGCACGTTCAGCATCAGGATGATCGGGGTCGGATAGGGAAGCTCGAAGGCGAGTTCGCAGCCCAGTCGAATGCGCATCTTTGGCCCTTCCGACGGCGGGCTGGCGGGAGCGAAGGCCGTGACACGTGAGCCCCGCGCGAGGGTGCACGGAGGTTCGACGAGGGCTGCGGCGCTGCGCGACTCATGCCGTCGCGTCCAGGCTATTACGGGCTGCGGCCTCTGTCGCGCACTGGTTTGGCAAACGCACCTGAGGCTGGGTCCCCTCCGACGCAGGCGGAAGAAGACCTCACCGCGCGTCCTCGATCACCATGGCGGCCCCCTTCTCGGCGATGACGGCAGTCGGCGTATTGGTGTTGCCCGACGTGATGGTGGGCATGATCGAGGCGTCGATCACGCGCAAGCCCGCGAGTCCATGGAGCCGCAGCCGCGCGTCGACCACGGCCTGCGGATCGTCCGCCGTGCCCATGCGGGCCGTGCCGACCGGGTGGAAGATGGTGGTGCCGATGTCGCCCGCCGCGCGGGCCAGCGAGGCGTCGTCGTCGCCCACCGTGGGTCCGGGCAGGTATTCCTCCGGCGCGAACCGCTCGAGCGCCGGCTGGGCCATCAGCCGCCGCGTCACCCGGATCGCGTCGGCCGCGACGGCGCGGTCCTCTGCCGTGGAGAGATAGTTGGGCGCGATCACCGGGGCCGCGGCGGGGTCGGCCGAGCGCGGCCGCACCGTGCCGCGCGAGGTCGGCTGCAGGTTGCAGGCCGAAACCGTGATGGCCGGGAAACGGTGCAGCGGGTCGCCGAACTTGTCGAGCGAGAGCGGCTGAACGTGGAACTGGATGTTGGCCCGGTTCCGGTCCGGGCCGGATCGCATGAAGATGCCGAGCTGCGAGGGCGCCATGGTGAGCGGCCCGCGCCGCCGCAGCGCGTAGTCGAGCCCCATCAGGACGCGACGCGGCAGCGAATGGTAGGTCTCGTTGAGCGTGCGGGTGTTCGAGACCTTGAAGATGGCGCGCTGCTGGAGATGGTCCTGCAGATTCGCGCCGACGCCGGACCGGGCGAGCCGTATCGCGATGCCGAGGGGCTCCAGCCAGTCCGGCCGGCCGATGCCGGAGAGCCCCAGGATCTGCGGCGACCCGAGCGCGCCGGCCGCGAGGATCACCTCGCCGCGAACCCGCACCTCGATGTCGCGCCCGCCCTGCCCGAACCGCACGCCGCACGCCCGGCCGTCCTCGACCAGGATCCGCTCCACCATGACGTGGGTCTCGAGCCGCAGGTTCGGGCGGCCCAGCACCGGCTTCAGGAAGCCGCGGGCCGCGGACCAGCGGCGCCCGCGCTTCTGGTTGACGTGGAAGTAACCGGCGCCCTCGTTGTCGCCGCGGTTGAAGTCCTCGATCCGTGGCACGCCCATCTCGCCGGCAGCGTCGCGAACGGCGTCGAGCACCGGCCAGGACACGCGCGCCGACTCGATGCGCCAGCCGCCGCCGGCCCCGTGGTGCTCGCTATCGCCCAAGAAATGGTCTTCGAGGCGCCGGAAGCAGGGCAGCATGTCGCTCCAGCCCCAGCCCGGCAGGCCCATGGCGCGCCAGCCGTCGTAATCGGCCGCCTGGCCCCGCATGGAAATCATGGCGTTGATGGCCGAGGAGCCGCCGATCACCTTGCCGCGCGGATAGTGAAGCGCGCGGCCGTTGAGGCCGGGCTCGGCTTCCGTCTTGAACATCCAGTCGGCGCGCGGGTTGCCGATGGCGAAGAGATAGCCCACCGGAATGTGGAACCAGATCCAGTTGTCGCGGCCGCCGGCCTCGAGCAGCAGCACGCGGCGCCTCGGATCCGCCGACAGCCGGTTGGCCAGGATGCAGCCCGCCGTCCCGGCTCCCACCACCACGTAATCGTAGTCCCCCTCCAAGCGCTCCAAGCCGCCTCCTCCCCGCCCGTGCCGGCCGGCGTCATGCGCCGGTGCGTCGCCGGGATGATAGGTCAAGGCGGGCGGGTTGGGGAGACGGGCGGAAAGGCCGTGACGTTCAGTGAGCGCGGTTCCTGTCCGGCGCGGCCGATAGTGAGAGGGTTGGAGGGCCGTCATTGCGGCTGCCGCGCTTCGCTCGCAGTGACGAGCGAAGCAACCCAGCCTCCACGACGGTCGATCTGGGTCGCGTCGCTGCGCTCGCGATGACGGTTAGGACCACGAAGAGAAGCGAGAGTCCTTCACCCAATCCCCCTGAGCGGCCACGACGTTCAGTGCGCGCAGTCCTTGTCGAGCGCCGCCGCGAAGTCGAAGCCGGCGAACAACATTCCGGCGCGAAACTTGAAGCTCGGCTTCAGCGGGATCGGGCCGCCGGCCGGCTGCAGCGTCATGGCGCGCGTGGCGTTCCAGGAGCCATCGGCATTGTGATGGAACAGCTTGCAGGACATCTCGTAATCGTTCGGACCCGGCGCGGCGGGCGCCTGCTGGGCCGAGGCCAGCGACGGAACGGCGAGCAGCATGGTGGCGAGCAGGAAACGTGTCATGGCGGCATCCGAATCGTGAACTGACGTCGAGGTACACCGCACCGGCGCTTCCGTCACCTCCTCCGGGGCGCGGGGGAGTCGCGAGTTCGATGGGCAATCGCCGGTCCGCACGGAGGATCTGCACGCCGGGGGCCATCATCGCGCCGCGCCTGTCGCGGCTGGATCGAGAGGCCGGCCAGCGGAACCGGTCAGCCATTCGCGGCAATAGTCGGCGAGACGTTCGACGTCGCCCGCGTGGCCGGCGAGTCCGGAGATCGTCGAAGCCCTCAAGGTCTCCCGGGCCACGGTGTCGGGCCTGGCCGAGATGCTGCTGGCCGAAGGCCACGTCACGGCGATGGCCGATTCACACGACAAGCGCCGGACCCTCCCCCCGGGTCGGCGTAGGCACGGCTCGCCCGCCTCACACCTCCCCCGAAGCCTCCCCGTAGATCCGCTCCACGATCGCCTCGATTGCCGCCGTATCGTCCCCCGCCATGCCGTCCATGCTGGCCATCCGCCCCACTACGGTCATGGCGATGCGCTCTTCCACGGTGTCCTCGGCATAGGCGTAGTAGATCACCGCCTTCTCGCCGTCGCGATGGCAGCGGCCCTCGACCTGCTGGAGCTGGATGGCGCTGTGGCGCATGTCGTGGACCACGAGGGCGCGGGGGCGCTCGCCGCCCGGCATCTCGTTGGCGTGGAGAGAGATCGATTCCGTGACCGTGAACACCATTGCGTCGAGCGCCCCAGTCTGGAAGGCCACGCGGGCCGCCTCGTTCGACGCGGCGCTCCCCCGCCCGTCGATGGTGCCGACCCGCCAGCCGCGGCCACGCAGCGTCTCGGCCAGCAAGCCCCCGGTCTCGAGATAGGCCACCGACACCGCGACCTGGGCACCCCCGTCGAGCAGGTCCTGGGCGAAATCCGCCGTGCCGGCCACCCGGAGCAGGCTCGCCTTCTGGCGGAACCGCAGGTCGGCGGCCCAGCCGGCGGGCCGGCGGGCGCTGCCGCCGAGAAGGCCGAACTCGCGGCGGAAGTCGCGCCAGGTCGCGTCGTAGAGGCGGCGCTCGGCCGGCGCCAGCGCGGTGGGGCTGAGTTCGCGCTGCACCTCGGGCCAGCCCGCGATGTCGCCGGGACGCCGCCGCAGCCCGATGGCGTGCGGGCCACGGTAGAGCAGATCGGCCATGCGGGCGCGATCGGGCGCGTTGGGCTCCCAGCGCCAATTGGTCCAGCGGCCCTTGGCCCGGCCCATGCCGAGCCGCTTCATCAGCTCCCTGAACTCCGCCAGGGTGCCGCAGGGCTGGCCGGCCGCCTCGCCGAGCAGGCGACCCAGGTAGGACAACTCGTGCGGCGACTGCCCGGCCGTGGCGCTGAGGTAGACCACGAAGACGGCAGCGTCCGCGACCTGCCGGCAGCTCAGGCTCTGCTGGGCATAGGGATTGCGCAGCCGATGGCTCTCGTCGAACACGACGATCGGCCACGTGCGCCTCGGCACCCCGGCGCGGGCGAGTTCGTTGTTCTTGGCCCGCACCGACTTTCGGGCGCTCCTGGCCGGCAGGGCCAGCAGGGATTTCGAGCGCTCGTAATTGGTGAGGGTGACGCGCTTTGCCTGCAGCCCCGCCCGCGCCATGGTGCGGCGCCACTGCGGCAGCGCGCCCTTCGGCGCCACCACCAGCACCTCGGCTTCGGGCATGGCGGCGACCGCCGACCAAACCGACAGCGTCTTGCCGAGCCCCGTCAGGTCACCGAGCAGGAACCCCGGCTTCCCGGCCCGCCGGGCTGCCAGGATCGCGTCACGCGCCACCGTCTGGTGCGGGCGCGGCACCAGGAGCGGGAGATCGGTGCCGTCGAGGCGGTGGGCACCCTTGTCGGACATCATGCTGGACCAGGGTTCACGGGTTCGAGGATGGGCGGAATGGGCGAGGTCGTATTGGGCTCCTCGGCGATCCGCATGTTAGGAAGACCTGTGCGCAGAGCGCGACACGGACCGCCGCCATGAGCGCAGCTGCTGCGGACGCCAACACCTGGTCGACTTTGCTGCCCCCGGCGCTGCGGCTGATCGACAGCCTCGGGGCCGCGGGATACGGGCGGCTCGACTTCCGCCTCGGCGGCGGCACCGCCCTGATGTTCGCGCTGCAGCATCGCATCAGCAAGGACATCGACATCTTCTTCGATGACGCGCAGGCGCTCGGGTTCCTGTCGCCGCGCCTCAACGGCACGGCGGCTGCCCTGGCCCGCGACTATGCCGAGCAGGGCAACAGCCTCAAGCTGGTGCTCGACGCAGGCGACATCGACTTCATCGTGGCCGGCACCGTGATCCCGGGCGAGCCCCGCGGCGCACTCGACTTCCACGGTCGTTCGATCCCGCTCGATCCGGTATCGGAGGTGTTGGCCAAGAAGCTGCTCTACCGGGCGGCATCGTTCAAGCCGCGCGACGTCTTCGATCTCGCGGCGGTCCTCGAACAGGACCGTCCGTCGGCTGCGGCGGCGATTCTCGCAACCCGGTCGATGAGCGACGTCCTGCTGCGACGCCTCGATGCCCTGGGCCGGCTCCCTCCGGCCCAGCGCCGCTCCGACATCCACCCGATCGGAGAGGCGGCGAGCCTGCTCGACCGCATGTTCGAGACCGTGAAGACGGCCGTCATCGCATCCCGCGACGGATCGCCGACATGACGGCCGCGGCGCCGCATCGAGGCCCCGCGCTGCCCGGCATGCGGACGATCCTGTCGGCGATCGAGAACGCCAGCACGATCCCGGTCACGCCGGACCTCGTGCTGGGCATGCTGCGGGGCCGGAGCGGGCACCCCTCGCACCTCCGGGCGCTGTTTGGAGACGTCGGGCTCGCGACGCTGGAGCGCATCGCCGGCGCGGCCGGCATCGCGACCGCCACGTGGGTCGCCGCTTATGCACGCGCCCGAATCGACGTCGCGGCCGCCAACCCCGAGATCGACGCCCTCATGGCGGACGGCACGGTTGCTCCGACCGCGGCGGATCACGCCGGAATCGGCTTCACCGGCCCCGAACCGACGTAGCGCCGCACCATCTCGGCGCAGAAGGCGGCGAAAAGCTCGGGCACGCGGGGCGGGCTCGTGTGGTGCGGCTCCAGCCCGAGATGCTCGGGCGTGAAGCAGAACGTCACGGTGGTGTCGAAGGGCTCGAGCTTCCGCATCAGGCGGTCGAACCAGCGCAGGGCGTCGGGACGGAACCAGTCGGCCCAGGACAGGCCCGTGCGCAGATAAGTCACGCCGAGGCGCTCCATCCACGCTACCGCGTCGTCGAGCCGGTGGTCCTCGAAATGGAACCATTGGCACAGGCCCATGCCGGGCGCCACCTCGGCGAAATGCCTGGCCGCCAGCTTGGGCGTACCGTCCTGGCGCAGCAGGCCCATGGCGAAATGCCGGTAGTAGGAGGAGCCTTCCGCCTCCTTGTGACGCGTCGTGGCCTCCCACTCCTTCGGTAGGTCGTAGAGAGAGTACCAGTGGATGCGCGGCGCGCGGCCGACCAGCAGTTCGGCGGTGCGTTTCAGGCCCCAGTCCTGCACCTCCTCGGCCCCGAAGCTCGAGACGCCGACCTCGCTGACCCAGACCGGCAGCGTCGTCACGGCGCGGATCTCCGCGATCTTCTGCGGCCACTCGTCGAGCCCCCACAGGTTCCAGTCGAGCGGGAAGCCGTGAACCGCGAGGGCATCGAGGTGGTCGAGCACGCCTTTCGACGCGAGGTGCCGGATCCAGGTCGGATCGATGGGCGACATGCCGCCGAGCACGCGCGGCAGGTAGGCGTTCTCGGCCCGGATCGCTCTCGCCGCCAGGACCGCCATCTGGGCGAACCGGCTCCAGTCGGGGTCGAGCGCCGGGTCCCAGTGGGACTTGTTGTTGGGTTCGTTCCAGATCATCGCAGCTTCGATCATCGGACGGGTCCCCGGGTCGGATAGGCGGCCTCGGCGAAGGCGCCGCGGGTGCCGCGGCGGCACAGGAAGACCTCCGGCTCGGGGTTGGCCACGATGTCGAAGCCCGAGGAGCGCAGCATCGCGGCCGAACAGGCACGGTTCGGCGCCCACCAGTTGGTCGGGTCGCCCGCATAATCGTGCTCGATGAAATGCATCTTGGGATAGCCGGGCGCGTCGAAATGGCCGGCATCCCAGAACGCGTAGTCGGGCGCGACCGGGTCGATCTCGTCCGAACCGCGCTGCAGCGACTGGAACAGCATGAGATCCTTGGCGACGTTCTCGTAGACGAGGTCCAGCGCCAGCAACGGGTGGCGCAGGTGATAGAGCACCCCCATGAACACCACTAGATCGAACTGCTCGCCGAGACTCCCGACGTCGTAGACCGACATCCGCCGGAATTCGATGTCGCGGTGGCCGAGGGTCTCGGCCGCGAAGCGCGCCTGGGCCAGGTAGTCGTCGTCGAAATCGATGCCGAGCACGCGCGCCGCACCCCGCCGCTTCATCTCGATGGCGTAGAACCCCCCGTTGCAGCCGATGTCGAGCACGGTCTTGCCGCCGAGGTCCTCGGGCAGCACGTGGGCGAAGCCGCGGAACTTCACGCCGGGATAATCGCCGAGAAAGTGGCCGGGCGCCGTCCACACGCCGCCGCCGAGGTCCATGTTGTGGAACCAGGGGCCGAGCGCCTCGGCGCGCCCGCGGATGTCGGCGGCGCTTCGTTCAACCGTCATGGGATCGATCCGTCCTTCGCGGCCGGGGCCGCGGTGTCGTCAATGCCCGTCCCCTCCGGCGCGGTCTCGACCCTGCGCCGGCCCAGGAGACCGATGGCGGCCCGGTATCCGTTGAAGGTGCCGACGTCGACATAGGCCTCGCCGGCCTTGACCCCGATGGCGCGGCCGCCCGCCGCGATATAGCTGTTGACCAGCGTGCCGAAATACTCGTCCCGGCGGTCGCGCGCCCGCCACAGCCGGTCGAGCGCGTGGAACACATGGCCCGGCATCTTGAAGCCGCCCCAGATCCAGTGCGAGGCCGCATCGGCGCGCTTGACCTGGATCTCGCGGACGTGGCCATCCGGCTCCAGCACCACGGCGTCGAAGAGTTCCGGCCGCTCGACCGGGAACAGCAGGAACGACAGCACGCCATCCGGCAGGGCCGCGAAGCCCTCCTTCGGAAACCACACGGTGTCGGGCAGGCCCACCATCACGGGCTCGTCGGGCTGTACCAGAGGTGCCGCCCGGAAGACGGCGTCGCAGAGCCCGTGCGCCTGCGGCTGCACCACATAGGCGATCGTGGTGCCGGCATAGCCCGCGCCGTAATAGGCCAGGATGTCGTGCTTGCCGGGCGAGATCACCATGCAGATCTTGTCGGCGCCGCCCGCCACCATGCGGTCGAGCAGATATTCGCTGACCGCGCAGGGACGCTCGACACCGCCGTCGAAGCGGCTGCCGACCGGCAGCAGTTCCTTCGAGAAGGCCAGCGGCTGAATGCGGCTGCCCCGGCCCGCCGCGGGAACGATGCCCCACATGGTCAGGCGGCCTCGTGCCGAACACGCCCCTGGGACGCGGGAGCGGACCGACACCCCTTGGCGTCCGTCGAACGCCAGGCGCTTTGCCCTTCTCCCCGCTGGGGAGAAGTTGGCGCGTCGCGGCGGCGTCGCGAAAGTCGCCGGATGAGGGGTGACGCTCCACCGCGAGATCTCCCCTCATCGGCCCCGATCGCGGCTTCGCCGCGGCAGGGCACCTTCTCCCCGCTGGGGAGAAGGGCGAGACCGCCCGGTATCGCGGTCTGAAAGACGAGCACGGCACCCTGCATCTCACCCTCCCGCATCGGCGGGGGCGCGGGCCGCTTCGACCGCAGCCTCGAAGTCGCGCGCCCGGTGCTCCGACGTGTGTTCGGCCAGCACGCGCGCCCGGCCGGCCTCGGCGATGCGGCGCAGTTCGGGCTCGCCGAGGTCGACTGCGGCGAGCGCGTCCTCGGTGCTCCGCGCCACGAGGACCTCGGAGCCCGGCGCGAAGAAGCCGTCGAGCCCGTCCCAGGCATCGGTGAGGATCGCGGCCCCGCAGGCCGCGGCCTCGAACAGCCGGCCCGAGGGGCACCAGCCCATCTCGGCCATGGCCCGGCGCGTGACGTTGAGGGTCAGCCGGCACGACGAGAAGAAGGCCGGGTGGTCGGGCGGCGGCAGGTGGCGCACGAAGAAGATGTTCTCGGTCCAGGGGAAATCCGCCGGATATTGAGCTCCGCCGATGAGGAACTTCCGCTCCGGCCTCAGCCTGGCCGGCGCGACGAACAGGGACTCCACTGCCGCCTGCCGGTCGGCGGCATAAGTGCCGAGATAGCTGAGATCCGCCGCGAAGCTCTCGGCCCGCGGCACCGGGCGGTGCAGGTCGGGGTCGACGTGGCCGTAGAGCGGCGCGACCCGGCGCGCGCCGAGCCGGGTCTCGAGCTGATCGAGCGCCGGGCCGCCCGTGTAGCTCAGCACGAGGTCGTAACCCGCGAAGCCGTCCGGCCCGACATAGGCGGGACGGACCGCCGCACTGCCGAGCGCCGCCAGCGTCACGGGCGTATCGAGGTCGTAGAACACCCGCAGGGCGCGCCCCCCGTCGAGCACAAGCCGCTCGGCCATGCCGGCGTCCGGGCAGTAGGACGTCACCATGGCGACGTCGGCCTCGGCGACATCGCGCCCGGCGCGCGCCGCTACGGCGGCCCAGTCCGGGTAGATCACCAGCGAACCACCCTCGAGTGCGTGAAGGTCGCGGTTGCTGCTGTAGTATTCGGCGTCCCGCTCGAAGAACACGACGTCGTGGCCTCGCCGGATCAACGCCTTCAAGAGGCCCCGCCACAGGGTCGCATGGCCGTTGCCCCAGGACGACGAGACCGTGAGGCCGAAGACGACGACCTTCACGGCAAGACCTCGTTGAGCCGCACCAGCCGCGCATAGTCGCGCCAGACGTGGAGCGTGGTCACCGAAGCCGGATCGACCGCCAGGTGATCGTGCCGGTCGAGCGACAATCCGAGTACGTCGCAGACGATGCCCTTGATGACGTCCGCGTGGCTGACCAGCGCGACCGTGGCGTCGTCGTCGCGGTCGGCGAGACGCCCGACGAGGCCCATGGCCCGCAGCTGGACGGCTGCCATGGATTCCCCGCCGGGCGTAGAGGCCGTGCTGCGGCTCGCGTTCCAGGCCTCGCGACGCGGATCGGCCGCCAGGGCGTCGAAGGTGGCCCCGGTCCAGGCCCCGCAGTCGATCTCGTTGATCTCGTCGGCGATCTCGACCGAGCATCCGGCCCGGCTCGCGACGAGGCCGGCCGTCGCCCGGGTCCGCTGGAGCGGGCTCGACAGCACGCGGCGGATCCCCCGCCCGGCGAGCCCCTCGGCCAGGCGCGTCGCCTCGGCCCGGCCGGCCTCGCTCAAATCGACGCCCGGCATGCGGCCGGCCAGCACCCCGCCGAGCAGACCGTGACTCGCGTGACGAACGAGGAGAAGGGTCAGCACGGGCGCTCGCGCATGCTCGTCATTCCAGCCCGGCCATGAACCTCTGGGTGCGCTGACGCGCCTCCTCATCGGTGAACTGGCGCGGTGGCGATTTCATGAAATAGCTCGACGGCCCGACCAGGGCGCCGCCAATGCCGCGGTCGAGGGCCAGCTTGGCGCAGCGCACCGCGTCGATCACGACCCCGGCGGAATTCGGTGAATCCCAGACCTCGAGCTTCAGTTCCAGGCTCAGCGGCACGCCGCCGAAGGCCGTGCCCTCGAGCCGGATGTGGGCCCACTTACGGTCCGTCAGCCAGGGCACGTAGTCGCTCGGACCGACGTGGATGTCGTCGGCATCGAGCGGCACCTCGAACTGGCTCGACACGGCCTGGGTCTTGGAGATCTTCTTGGATTCGAGCCGGTCGCGCTCCAGCATGTTCTGGAAATCGGCGTTGCCGCCGAAATTGAGCTGGTAGGTCCGGTCGAGCCTGACGCCCCGGTCGCGGAACAGGTTGACCAGTGCGCGATGCACGATGGTGGCGCCGACCTGGCTCTTGATGTCGTCGCCGATGATCGGCAGGCGCTTCTCGGCGAATCGTTTCTCCCATCGCGGGTCGGATGCGATGAAGACCGGCATGCAATTGACGAAGGCGCAGCCCGCTTCGAGCGCCCGCTCGGCGTAGAATTCGGCAGCCGCCTGCGAGCCCACCGGGAGGTAGCACACCAGCACGTCGACCTGCCGGTCGCGCAGCACGGTGGCGACATCGGCCGGCATCTCGTCCGACTCCGTCACGACGTCGCGAAGGTAGCGGCCAAGCCCATCGAGCGTCGGTCCGCGCTGCACGGTGACACCGAGGTTCGGCACGGCGGCGAACCGCTGGGTGTTGTTGGGTTCGGCGAGAAGTGCCGCGCCGAGATCGCGGCCGACCTTGGCGGCGCTGATGTCGAAGGCCGCCACGGGTCGCACGTCGTCGACGTGATAGCCCCCGACCTCGACGTTCATCAGCCCCGGGACCGGCTCGTTCGAACGCGCGTCCTTATAGTATTCGAGGCCCTGGACCAGGGACGAGGCGCAATTGCCAACCCCCACGATGCCCACGCGCAGCTGCTTCTGTCCCAATGTCGGTTCCTTTGATCCCTGGGCTGCTTAGGGCAGACGGACCGGGATTGCAAAGCCGGGAACCTCGAGCCGGGACAGCGGCCCACGGCTGCCGCCGCTCCGTTAACCACCCTTCAATGACCGAAGTCCGCGCGCCGAGGGTTCGTGCGCGGCGGAGCTGCCTTCAAGGCTTCTTAAATCCGCATGGTGTTCGGTCGTTGGGGTCCGGAAGCTTCGGACGAGGCGGTACCGACCATGATGATGAAAAACCTGTCCGCGATCCTGTCGGTCGTGCTGGGCATCGGCTGCATCGGCGCTTTCGTCCGCAATCACGGCGCGGAATCGCCCGAACGGATCGCATCGGCCCCGCAACCCGCCCTCGACAGCACGGCACAACCGAAAGGCCCGCGGAGCGCCGACCGGATCCCGATGTCGGTCACCGAGACCGCCGCGGTCGATACGAGTTTGCCGACCGGCTCGATCGACCGGGGGACCGCGCTGCGTGCCCCGAACCCGGCCGCCTACGCGGATGCCGCGAAGAACGGATCCTCGCTGGTCCTCACAGGGGCCGAGGCCGTCAACTACCTGGCCGGCAACACCTTGCGTCGGGAAGGACCCGACGAGCCGCTGCACTTCACCTATTTCGCGTCGCGCGGGCTGCAGGGCGAGGGCAGCGAGCGCGGCTTCGTGGTCCGGGCCTGGAACCGCAACGGTTCAGACCTCTGCGACACGGGACCGGACCGGGCCGTGGCCTGCCGGTCGATCACGATCCTGCTCGACGGGAAATCCGAACTCGCCGGCGGGAAGCTCGGCACCGTGACGATCGGCGGAAACGCGACCGCGGTGCTGATCAAGGGCAACATCCTCAGATTTCCCGAACACATCCCGTTCCTCGATAGCGAGGTCGGGGCACGGGCCGACGCCGGCCAAGTGGCGGCCGCAGCGATCGGAAAAGGCCCAGTCGCCTGGAACGGCATCGTGGGCCATGCCGCCTCCGTGTCGGGCGAGGCCGCGGACGCGGCCCGCCACGTCGTCTATTACGCCAGGGACAACCGCTTGCTCGATCTCGAGCCGATCGCCGGCGGACCGGGTCGCGGGGTGGCCGTGAAGGTCACGGTCGGCCATTGGCGGACATCGAAGGCGTTGCTGTGCCAGACCCGGGTGATCGGCGATGCCGCGCAGACCTGCTTCAAGCCGGAGGGCGCCGCGGACGGTTCGGTCAGGTTGGTGCCGGCCGGCAAGGGTGGCGAAGCGCAGGTCGTGAACGTGTTGGCCGAGAGCGGCGCGCGGACCGTCGCCCAGGACTGACGGCACTGGCGGGAGTTACGGCTCCTTGTCGCAAGGCCGCGCCCTCGTCAACTCACACGTGAGTTACCGGCGTGGTTCCCGCGGGTGCCCCGGCGCTGCATCCATGTCGATACGTCAGCGTCTCGCGCCGGCCGGGCCACCCCCGCGCGGGCCTCCGGGACCCGCTCGGCTCGAGGCCCGACCAGCACCGCGCGCGGCGCTGCCCCCAGCTCCATCACCCGTCGCACCGGGCCGGCCCGCGCCGTGCAGGCCCGGATCGCGGTGGCCCCCGTGGCTTTCCGAACCGCGACCGTCACGTGCAACGCGGAGCGACTCGACACCGAGGCGTCCCTCCGGTCCGGCCTTGGCCGTGACCACGGCCCGAACGGACTCGCCCATCGGCATCGCCGTGCGAAGCGCCGCGGCGGCGTTGCCGACCATGTCGAGCCCCGAGCCGAACCGGACGCCGTCCGGCGTGCGGGCCACGTAGTCTTCGAGCAACAGACGGTCGGCCGCCGCGAAAGGGATGTGAGGCTCGATATAGACCGTCGTCGCATGGAACCGGTCTTCGACCCTCCTGCCGACCAGCGACACCCGGCGCCCGGCAAGGGACGATGCGAGTCCGGCGATCCGCAGCCTCCCGATAGTGAGGCTGCCGTCGGACCCGGTGGCGAGCGGACCTCGGAGCCGCGAAGGCCCGGGCGGACGCGTTTCGACGAGGCTCGCCACCACCGTGCCGTCGGGCCGCCGGAGCCCGCTCACGGCGACGATGTCGCCGCGCTGGTGGTCGAGTGCGGGCAGGCCATCGTCGAGGTCGACGTGCTGGCCCAGGACCACCAGGCTTCGCGGCCCCGCGACGTCGATCGGCCCCACCACCTCGCTCCGCACCACGATGGCCCGCGTGGCGAGCAGGCCGCGGCGCTTGCGGGCCAGGACACGCACCACCTGCCCCAGTCTGAGGTCGCGCGGTGTCGCCGGCGCGCCGTCGATCGCGACGCGTACGCCCGCCGGAAAGCTCACGCGCAGGTCGTTGACCACGATGCTGCCGAAACCGCGGATCGTTCCGATCACCCCGGTGCCGCCGATGCCGCGGTCCTGGCCCAGCGTTTCGGCCGGATCCACCGCATCCATATCGTTCCCGCCAAGTCGGCGACCCGTCTCGTTCAGCGCCATGGCCGAGGCGCACGAGGCCCAGACTGCCGCACCGTTCAGCAACAGCGCCGAAAAGCTGCGTCGGGACAGCAGTCGGAACGGATGTCCGCTCAAGTGAAGCTCCTCAGGACGCCGAGCCGCGCCGACGGGTCGGCGAGCTTGCCCCCCTTCGCTCGGCATCGGAGGGGCTACCCGCTGCGGATGCCGTGTCGGGGCGAGGTGGCGCTCCGGAGTCGGATGCAACGTCGCCAGCGGCCGGCACCATCTCCTCGGCATAGACGTAGACGCCGAAATTCCAGCGCCAGGCTCCGCCGGGATCCGTCGCGCAGGCGTGATGCGCCGTGCGGTTGGCCGAGGTCAGCGCCTCGGTGGCGAGGTCGCGCGACCGTTGTTCGAGGTCCTGCGCCAGATCGGCCGATAGGCCGTCGTAGTGGACCGCGCGCTCCAGGAAGCGCGGCGCGGGCCCGAGCACGTTTCTGACGGAAGCCGCGACATGGTCGTGAAGATTGCGGCCGAAGTAATAGAACTGCTGTTCGTCCCCGCCCCGGGGAACGAAGGCCGCCTCGAGCAGCGTCACCACGTCGTCGGCCCCGAGCACCGCAAGCTGCCTGTCGAGCCACTCGTCGAGCACCGCCCGGGGCCTCACGTCGCGCGTAACCGACGCCACCAGGGCCTCGAAGGAAGGCCGTCCAAGCTCGGCGACACGCGGCAGCGGCAATGGCCGCCCTCGGGCATCGGTCGTTTCGGCCATGGCCAACCAACGTGCTAGGATGCGGCTCGTGCGCGAGAGCGAGGCCGGGACCACGTTCACGGGAGCGCCGGCGCCACGCAGCCGGCGTACTTCTTTGCGATGGATGCCGGTCAGCAGGCTGACACGGCTGTCCGTCTGCTTCTTGCCGGACAGCGCGAAGTCGTGGTCGGCCACATTGACGTAGAGTTCACGCAGCACGCAGCAGAGCGCCGGGAACGTGATGCCGCGACGCAGGAAGAGACGCACCAGAGGCCGCAGAATGCGGACGACCGCGCCCTGCAGTCTCGTCGTATCGAGCGGGATGTCGTTTGCTGAGATTGGCACCGCATGCACATTAAAGCGTCCGCAGCAGGACACAATCCCAACACGAGTCGGACGGGGGCGTACGCCCGCATGACACCGCACCTCGCTCAGGCGTCGCAGCAGAGGTGCCCCGTCGAAACGGCCCGGGGTCGCAATTCGCCAGAAAAAAGACGCAGAGTCTCACGTTCGATCAAACCTTAAGCCTCGCGAAGGCGTTGTCACCGTATTGATGCCCAGCATCGACGTAGATGCAGGCCAACGCGCGGAGTTCGGCCCCATGACCGTCATCTGGTACATCGTCATCGGCTTTCTGGCCGGCGTCATCGCGAAATTCCTCATGCCGGGACCGAACGAGCCGAGTGGCTTCATCATGACCACGATTCTGGGCATAGTTGGTGCGCTGGTGGCCAGCTTCCTCGGCCGTGCGATTGGCTGGTATGGTCCCGACGACGGTGCAGGGTTCGTCGGGGCCATCGTGGGTGCCATCGTCGTGCTGTTGGTCTACGGCTTCTTCGCGCGCCGCAGTTCGGCTCTCTGACGCCGCGAGGGGCAGGCGACGCTTCCGGTCGCCTGCCTGCGGGTCACGGGCGCTGATCGGCCAGCGCGGCCTTGAGCGGGCAGTGTCCCGTCGAGGCTCGGTAGGCCAAGGCCGTGCCGGCGCCGAGGGCCAGGACGCTGAGGACCATGTTGGGCCGGGGCTTTGCGGCCAGCGCCGCCAGCACGAGGCCCGCGACAGCCGACCACAGGCGCTCCGTCGTCGACAGTTCGCCCGAAGAATCGTGGTTCATCGACGTCGATCCCTGTTCACGGCCTGGAAGAGGCGGTTTCGTCTCGCCAATCGTAACCGGTTCGACGCCCGAGTGTTCCCGGGGTGCGGCAGAGCTCCAGGGAAGCGGATGAAGAATCTGGCCCGGCCTCGGTCCTGGCCTGGGAGTATCGCGACATCCACCGGAGATGCGGGTGAACCTGACCTGGATCACGGCCCATGTGGCGGTCGGCGGAAGCATCTCGGAATCGGAAGCCGGTCGGCTCGGTTCGGACGAGCGCGTCGGGGCGGTCGTCGACCTGCGCAGCGAGGCCGTCGACGAGGCCTCGGTGCTGAGCCGTCAGGGGATCGCCTTCCTCCATCTCCCGACCGACGACCACGCCGCCATCACGCCCGCCATGCTGGAGCGCGGCGTGGCCTTCATTCACGAACATCTCGCGAGAGGTCGCCGCACGCTGATCCACTGCGAGCACGGCATCGGCCGGTCCGCCACGCTGGCCCTGGCGGCGCTGGTCTCGGAAGGCCTGACCCCTCTGGATGCCCTGAACCTCGCCAAGGACAGGCGCGAGCGCGTGTCGCCGAGCCCGGCGCAATACGCCTGCTGGCGGGATTGGCTCGCAGCCCGGAAGGCTTCGCGCGGAGAGAGGTGGGACGTCCCCGGCTTCGACGCTTTCGCGGCCATCGCGTATCGCCACCTGGCCACCGGAGCACAATGATCTTCTACGGCGCGGCGTCGCGGACGATAGACGTGGCCGAAGCGCTGGCCGACATCGCCGGCGCGATCGACGAGGCACTCTCGCCATCGTTTCCGGTCGAGCGCCACGCGGCCTGGGTGGCGGCCCTGGTCGCGGCAGGCGGGTTGGCCCAGGGCCTGGCCGACGCGGCCGCGGAGGCGCCGGAGCGGGACGTCCGCGCGTCAGTGCAGGAGGCGGCTTCGGCCGCAGCGATGATGCTGGCCTGCGCGCTCGCCCGTGTCATGGGCCGTTCCTGGTGCAGCGATTTCGCCGATCTGCCGCGAACGGCGCCGCTCGACGTCGCGGAGGCCCTCGCGGCGCTGCGGTCGCTCGACATGCCCGATGCGGTCGGCGTCAGGGTGACCGAGGGCTTCGCGCATTATGCGGTCTATCCGGAAGCCTATTGGGTCGCGGCCGCCACCCTGCCCCCGCCCCGGCCCGCCGAGGTCATCGGCATCCGGTCGATCGGCACCACGCTGGCCGCCGTCGTGGCGGCGGCGCTCGACGCTCCCTGCCCCGCGACGGTCCGTCCGCATGGTCACCCGTTCGCCAGGCAAGTGGCGTTCAGTCCGCAACTCGATGCCGCCGTGCGGCGAAGGGCCGGTGGGGTCTGGGCGATCGCCGACGAAGGTCCCGGACTGTCGGGCAGTTCCTTCGGGGCGGTCGCCGATGCACTCGCGTCGCGCGGTGTCCCGACCGAGCGCATCGTGCTGTTCGCAAGTCACGGCAACGCGCCGGGCTGCATGGCGAGCGACGCGCACGGCCGCCTCTGGCGCGAGGCGCGCCGTCCCCTTGCCACCTTCGAGGGCCTCCTGCTCGATCCGGCGCGTACCGATCGCGGCCTCGCCGGCTGGGTGGCCGACATCACGGGGCCGTTAGGGGCGCCGCCGGTCGACCTTGCCGGCGGGGCATGGCGGCGGCGGCACTTCGCCCGCCATGACGCCTGGCCCGCTGTCGACCGGCAGAACGAGCGGCGCAAATATCTGCTGCACGGCACGCATGGGCGCTTCCTGCTCAGGTTCGCGGGGCTCGGCCGTCTCGGGACCGACAAGCTTGCACGCGCCCGTGCTTTGGCCGAGGCCGGATTCGGCTTGCCCCCACTCGGCTTCCGGCATGGATTCGTGGTCGAAGTCTGGCGCGACGATCTTCGCCCCCTCGACTGGCCCACGGCAGATCGCGCCGCCGTGCTGGATCGCTTGGCGTGCTATCTCGGATTTCGGGCTCGCGCCTTTCCGGCGTCCGAGCGAGAGGGTGCCTCGCCCGCGGCGCTGTTCGATATGGCCCGGGTCAACGCCGCGGAGGGGCTAGGCGAGCCGGTGGCGCGGCACATGGACGTCTGGGCTGCACGTCTCCACGGCGTCGGTCGAGTCATGCAGCCGGTGGCGATCGACGGACGCCTCCAGCCTCACGAGTGGCTCGACGACGGGCATGGCTTCTTGGTCAAGACCGATGCCCTCGATCATTGCGCCGGGCACGACCTCGTCGGCTGCCAGGATATTGCCTGGGATGTTGCCGGTGCCGCGGTGGAGTTCGACCTCGCCCCGGGAGAAACCGAGGCCCTGCGGATCGCCACGGCGCGGCAGGGTGGCGTCGCCTGCGATGCCGGTCTCGTCGCATTCTTCCGCATCGCCTACGCGGCGTTCACGCTGGGGGCGCTCGCCATGGCGTGCGAGCGCGAGACCGGAGTCGAGGCCGATCGTCTCACGGAAGCTATCGCCCGCAGAGCCGCGGCGCTCGGTCAGGCGATCGGCTGAGACGGCGGACCTGGCAGGGGTCGCGGCACGGCCTTCCACGTCGGCAGTCTAGCGCGTTTCTTGCTTCACCTTGCCCGTTCGTCATTGCAGGTCCGTTCTTCGAGCGTTGGAGTCCCCGCCATGAAGATCCGCTGTGGATACAATCTCTCCTATCAGTGCCCGCAAGCCGTGCCGATGCTGTTCCTGTTGAGTGTTCATCCGTCGCGTGAACGCGACCTCGTGACCGAGCAGGTCATGCGGACCGACCCCTCTCTGCCGAGCCGGGTGGTGTTGGACCATTTCGGCAACCGCCTCACCCGGCTCGTCGCGCCTCCGGGCGAACTCAACCTGTCGGCGGAGTTCATCGTGGAGGACAGCGGATTGCCCGACGAGGTCGACCGGGACGCGCAGGAGGTGCCGGTCGAGCGCCTGCCCGATGACGTGCTGGTCTACCTGATGGGAAGCCGCTATGCCGACACCGATCTCCTCAGCGAGATCGCGTGGTCGTTGTTCGGCGGCACGCCGCGCGGCTGGGCCCGGGTTCAGGCCATCGTCGACTATGTCCACGACCGCATCCGCTTCGACTACCAACTGGCGCGCAGCACCCGCACGGCGAGCGAAGGCCATCGCGAACAGGTCGGCGTCTGCCGCGACTTCGCCCATCTCGCGGTCAGCCTATGCCGGTGCATGAACATCCCGGCCCGTTATTGCACCGGCTACCTCGGCGACATCGGGGTTCCGCCGGTCGACGCACCCATGGACTGGAGCGCCTGGTTCGAGGTCTACCTCGGCGGCCGCTGGCATACGTTCGACGCCCGTCACAACGTCCCGCGCATCGGACGGATCGTCATGGCGCGGGGCCGCGATGCCACGGATGTGGCAATTTCGACGGCGTTCGGCTCCGCCATCCTGGGGCGATTCGACGTCATCACGGACGAGGTCAAGGAGGCGACCACGTTCCGCCACAGCTATTCGGGGCATTTCACGTCGGGCGAGATCGGCACCCAGCCCCCGATGCCCGTCTTGTCGCGCAGCTGACGCCTTTCCGGAAGCGGCAGATTGCTTTAGACGCTAGGCCTCCGGCCGCAGCGACTTCGGTGAGGCCCTTCGACCGGTGCCGCGGAGGCGGCGAACGTCCGTGGGCTGGTAGCAGGCTCGCGAAGGTCTTTTCACGGATGGCGGATGACGGTTCTCTCGGTCAGGCATGTCACCAGCTACGAATACAAGGCACCGGTCCGCTTCGGCGAGCATCGGCTGATGTTTCGTCCGCGCGACAGCTACGACCAGCGCCTGATCTCCTCCGACATGCGGATCTCGCCGGAGCCGAAACGGGTCCGCTGGTTTCACGATGTCTTCGGGAACTGCGTCGCCGTGGCGAGCTTCGGGTCCGAAGATCGCGTGCTGACCTTCGACACGACGATCGTGCTCGACCACACACCGTTGAACGCCCCCGACTTCGTGATCGAGGACTACGCCAGGACCTATCCGTTCGCCTATGGGGCCGAGGAGCGGCCCGACGTCTCGCGGCTGATCGAGCGCCAATATCTCGACCCCGAGCACCAGCTCGACAAATGGGTCCGGCGCTTCGTACGCTACGGCCAGCGCACCGATACCGGTGAGCTTCTGATGACGCTGACCTATGCCATAAAGGAGACCTTCACCTACGCGAGGCGCCTCGAGCGCGGCACGCAGGACCCGCTTCTCACGCTCGACAGCGGCAAAGGCACCTGCCGGGACTTCGCCGTGCTGATGATGGAGGCCGTGCGGGCACTGGGGTTCGCGGCGCGCTTCGTGTCGGGGTACCTCTATGTGCCGAGCGATGGAGCCGAGGAACATCTCGGGGGCGGCAACACCCACGCGTGGTGCCAGGTCTATCTGCCGGGCGCCGGATGGGTGGAGTTCGATCCCACCAACGGCATCGTGGGCAACCGGGATCTCATCCGCGTGGCCGTGGCGCGCGACCCGCGGCAGGCCATCCCGCTGCAGGGCAGCTACTTCGGCAATGCCGCGGACTACGTGGGAATGACGGTCTCGGTCGAGGTCCAGGAGGTGGAGGCTCCGGCCGCGCCCACCGGTCCGGACAGCCGGCCCGCCGAGCGCAGCCGGGGCGGGGAGACCAGTGCCGCCAAGGCGGGCAGCGAGAACACCGAACTCGAATGGGTGTGACGACCCGAGCGTTCGTCACACCCCGACACCGCTCGATCCTTGGTGATGCGGATGGGCTCGGCCGCAGACCCGATCAGGCGCCGACGCGCGACATGCCGTCCGTCGCGACGCGGTTGCCGGGATCGACAACCTTGGCGCGCGAGTAGGATTCCTTGGCCTTCTGCATGTTGCCGCTCTTCTCGTAGGCGAGGCCGAGACCTGCCCAGGCCTCGCCGTTCTTCGAGTCGACATTGAGCGCGGCGTTGTAGTCCTCGATCGCCTGGGGATATTTGCCCTGTGCGGTGAAGCTCTGGGCGCGGGCCTGATAGGGAGCGGCCGCGAAGGGGTCACGGTCGATTGCATTGTCGAAATCCGTGACCGCCAGGGCCTGTTCACCCCGCCGCTGATGGATCAGGCCACGGGCGTGAAACGCCTGTGCGCCCTGCGCGCCCTCCGAGTTCAGCTTGATGGCCTGGTCGAGATCCGACATGGCCTGTTCCAGATTGCCTTGCGCCCGGAGAAGGTTGCCGCGCCCGAGATAGGCCGGGGCATGGTTGCGGTTGCTCTCCAACGCATGATTGAAGTCGGCCAGCGCGAGGTCGTTGCGGCCGGTCTGCCGATAGGCGAGCGCGCGGTTGGTGTAGGCGGCGGCGTTGTGCGGGTCGATCTGCACGGCCTTGGTGAAATCCACCACGGCCTTGTCGAAGTCGCCGGTGCGGGCATAAGCGGCACCGCGCGTGTTATAGGCTTCGGCGTCCTGCGGATTGCGCGCCACGACATCCGACAGCGACGCCAGATTGACGGACGAATCCTTGCTGCGCGGCGTGACTTCCGCGATGCCCATGCCGACCGTGGCGAGAGAACCGGCGCTCTCGCAGCCCGCCAGGCCCAGGCCGAGCAGCAGCACGAGCGGGGCGGCCGAACCGCCGGTGATCGAGAGGCGCGACCGAGCGCCCGAAGACACGGGACCGCGGGACATCTGAAGCTTCGTCATGTCGCCCATTTCACCCAAAGCCAAGCCTGCTGCCTGTCATTGCCACGTCGCTGCATTGCAATCTCATTACGGCTCAACTGGGGTCACCGACAAAGAAAACCCACACTGTTGCAAAACCGCTTCAGACGCGGGCACGCGGCGGCCATCCCGACCCGCCGGATCGGCCGGCACACACGCCGGTCGGACGGGTCATCTCCGAGTTGGGATCAAACACCGTCATGGTTGAAGGTCCGTAAACAACCGCGGGTGACGGCGTTCAGCGAACGCCCCGCGTCGGTGTCGGGACGAGGACGTGCGAGCGGCCATCCTGCGGCCCGGCGGCTTCCCTGGCGGGAGCACCGCAGGTCGAGGGGGGAACGCGAGGCCGATCGTCGCTGACTCGGCTCTTCGCGATGCGGGTCATTCCTTGGTGCATCGGCAGGTCGGCGTGCCGCTGCCCTCGGCGTCTTCGCAATCCGCCGTGTCGCGCGACGGACAGCTCGCGCTGCATTGCTGGTCCTTCAGCGCATTGGTGGCGGTGCAGACGTAGCCGGGGCTGCCGGGGAGCTTGCGCTGGAATTGGGCGCCCGGCAGGAACCCCGTTCCGTCATCGCTCTGCGCCATCGCGCGCGGTATCGCGGCCGCGCACAGGACCAGGGCAAGCGCCGTCCGCGCCAGGATCGTCATCCGCATCGTCTCGCTCCGCTCGGCGCCACCCTCGCCGCACCGTCAACGAGCCCCGCCCCCGGTGGTTGCTTGGACGCGGCCAGGCGGCCGCGCCGTCCATCGTCCGAGCGCGGGGGCGTTTCGGCGGGTTCACCAAGCAACTCGGCTCCGATGTCGCCCGACACGTCGACGACCCGCGCGATGCGGGCCAGCGTTCCCGAGGTTGGGCGTCAGCGTCGCGGCAGTCTTCGCAATGCCGGCGACACGAGCCCGTCGAGGGTGGCTCCGGCTCGGCGGCGCGCGCCGTCAGGCGTATGGCGCGGCGGCGGGCGTCCGCATGACGGCCAGGATCCCGGCCCCGCAGGCCGCGCCGAGGTAGACTCCGGCCACCATGTCGCCCACGAAATGGTAATCTGCGCCGAAGAGGCCCACGGCCACCAGCAGCACCGGCAGGACCAGGACGAGGCGCCAACGCGGCAGAGGCGCCCAGAGGACCGCGACCGGCGCCGTGACCTCGGTCATGTGGCCGGACGGGAACGACGACCATCCGGCGCGGCCGTGGAATGGGAAGAAGCCGTAGGCCCCGTTCTTGATCCAGGACGGGTTGTCGTCGACCCAGGTCTCTGGCCATGGGCGCCCGAAGGCGTATTTCAGCTGGTCCTTGATGGCGGCGCTCACCAGCACCGCGAGGCAGCAGGCGATGAAGAGATGGCCGACGCGCCCCGGCCGCCAGCCCAGGAGGCCGGCGAAGGCCGACCCTGCCAGCCCCAGGGCCGCCAGCGGCAGCAGCGGGTCGACCATATGGGTCAGTGCGCGGAAGACCGCGTCGTGGCCGTTGAAATCGGCATGCGCCAGGGACGAAGCGCCGCGATCCACGAAGGCGATGCAGAACCCGACGACGATCGGGCAGAACAAGGCCACGGCGAAGGTGATCCTGGCTCGACGGTCGACACTCGGCATCCATCGACCTCGCGCCGCCCTGCCCCGTCCTCAGCCGAGCTGCATCGACACCTGGACGGCGCCCTTGTTGCTCAGAACCCGAAGGGCGACATGTTCGCCGATCTGACGCAATGCGACATCGACGCGAGCGTCCGCAAAACCGAGGTTGCGCAAGGTGATCTCGTCGGCGAACCCCGGCAGTCGCGGGTTCCGGAACCGGATGGAACGGGTCGCGGGGTCGAATTCGAGACCCAGCATGGCCTGGAGCAGGAGGAACGGCGTCGCGGCCGCCCACGCCTGCGGAGCGCAGGCGACGGGATAGAGCGTCGGCGCGGCACCCTGGCGCTTTCGGAAGCCGCAGAACAGTTCCGGCAGACGGCGGAGATCGAAATAGCTCGCCGCGGCGAACAGGGCATCGAACACGCGGTCGGCCTGCGCCATCAGCCCATAGCGTGCCAGGCCAAGCACGATCAGCGAGTTGTCGTGCGGCCAGACCGAACCGTTGTGGTACGACATCGGGTTGTAGCGCGCCTCGCCCATCGCCACGGTCCGCACGCCCCAGCCCGACAGGAACTTCGGGGTCACGATTTCCTGTGCAATGCGGGCGGCACGCTGCGGCTTGGCAATGCCGGTCCATAGCACGTGGGCGGCATTGGATGTCCGCACGCGGCAGGGTTGCTTCCGGCCGTCGAGCGCCAGCGCGTACATGCCGATCTCTTCGCACCAGAACGCCGCATCGAATTTCTCGGCCAGTGCCTCGGCCTGAGCCTCCAGCGCCGCCGCGCGGGCGCCCTGGCCCAGCGCGCGGGCGCATTTTGCCCCGAGGTTGCGGGCTGCATAGCTGTAGCCCTGGACCTCGACGAGGGCGATCGGACCCTCGGCCAGCGCGCCGTCGGCATGGAATACGGCGTCGAAGGAATCCTTCCAGCCCTGGTTCTGAAGGCCTTTCTCGTCGGCACGGGCGTATTCGAGGAAGCCGTCGCGGTCGCGGTCGCCGGGGCCGTCCATCCAGTCGAAACCGCGCTCGATCGCGGGCCATAGAGCTCGTAGCAAGTCGATGTCGCCGGTGCGCTCGAAATACAGCCCCGCCAGAACGATGAAGAGCGGTGTCGAGTCGATCGACCCGTAATAGAGGCCGAAGGGGATTTCCTTCAAGGCCGCCATTTCGCCGCCCCGCATCTCATGGAGGATCTTGCCGGGTTCGGCGTCGGCCTCTGCGTCCGTGACCCTGGCCTGGAGATAGGCCAGCCGCTTCAGCACGCCCTTGGCGACATGGGGATCGATCCACAGCATCTGCATGGCCGTGATGATCCCGTCGCGTCCGAAGGTCGTGGAATACCACGGGATTCCGGCATAGGGGTAGAGACCCTGGGGGGTCTCGGTGGTCAGCATGTAGAGGTCGGCCGTCGAGCGGCACATGACTTCATTGAAGATCTCGTTCGACGACTCGACCGTCGCCACGTCGCGGGTCATGGCCTTCTCGTGGCGGTTCGCCGCCATGAAGCCGCGCATGAAACCGATATTGACGGCCGGCTCGACGCCGCTGCATTCGGCCGAGAACATGATGCCGCGCGATGCGCCCCCTTCGAGCGACACATCGAAGGTCGCGGCCCCGTGCGCAAAGCGCAGCGGTGCCGGCGCGAAGCGCAGCACGGCACGGCGCTCGACCTTGTCGAGTCCCGCATAGGTGAAGGACACGCCTTCACCTTCGATCCGCTCCGACGTCGTACCGCGCGACGTCCGGCGCATGCCTCGCGCCTCGAAAAGATCGGAAAAGTCGCAGCCGAACACGAAGGTCAGCGTGAAATCCAGCCTGTCGGCACCGTGGTTGGCCACGCGGATGCGCTGATGCGCGGAGCCGCCCCACAGGTAGGTGGTCCGAACGATGTGGATCGTGTCCTTGGGCATGACATTGTGCCCGTCGCGATAGATATCCGGGTTCGTCAGGTCGACCGACAACGAGATGTTGTCGTCGCGCACGCTGGAGCCGAGCAGGAGTGGCTGCGTACCGGCAATCAGAAGCTCGAACCGCGACAGATAGCGCGTGTCGTGGTTGAAGAGGCCGTCCGGGCCCCCTGCCGAGGCTCCGATATCGCCATGGCTGTCGATCACCGCGAAGGTGTCGCCGCTTTTCAACGTATGGCGCGGCCGCGCCGCGGATTCGGTGGCCGCAATATAGAACGGGGCCTTGTCGGTCGGATCGACCACGCCGTCCCCCGCGGCCTCACGAGGGTGGACCGCGCCAGCATCTTCGGTCATCGGAGAAAGACAGCTCCTCGGGAGATCGATGCGGGCGGCGTCACTGCGCGACGTTGGTGCCCATTCGAATCTGGCCGCCCCGATCCACGATGGGCCGGGCGCCGTCACGGCCCGACATCAGATTGACCGGACCGTCAAGCCCGGCCAAGGCCACCTGCTTGCGATAGAGATCGACGTAGTCGTGCGCCATGCGTTCGGCCGTGAAGCGCTCCTCGAAACGGCGGCGAACCTTCCGTCGGTCGAGAGCCAGGACCTGCGGCACGGCCGCGATGGCCTCGTCCATGGAGCCCACGATGCGGCCCGTCACGCCATCCTCGATGATCTCCGGCACCGACCCGTGGCGGAAAGCCAGGACCGGCGTACCGCAGGCCATCGCTTCGATCATCACCAGCCCGAAAGGCTCGGGCCAATCGATCGGAAACAGGAGCGCGCGGGCTTCGCCCAGGAACCTGGTTTTCGAACGTTCGTCCACCTCGCCGACGAATTCCACGCCGCCGCCCGCGAGCAGCGGCTCGATCTCGGTGGCGAAATACTTCCGGTCGGCCTTGTCCACCTTGGCGGCGATCTTCAGCGGGATCCCGAGCGCCCGGGCGATCTTGATGGCCCGGTCGGGACGTTTCTCAGACGAGATCCGGCCCAGGAACGCGAGATAACCACCGCGCGGGTCATAGTTCGGGGTGTGCAGGTCGATCGGCAGCCCGTGCAGCACGGTACCGGCGAAGGTGGATCCCACGATGGGTTCGCGCTGCGCATCCGAGATGGAGACCAGTGGCATGTCCGGGAACGCCCGATAGAACGGCCAGAGATCGGGGAGGTCCTGGCGGCCATGCAGCGTCGTCAGGGTCCTGTTCTCCATCCCGCGGAACAGGGGGAAGTGGAACATGTCGACGTGGAAATGCAGCACGTCGAAGGACCGCGCCAGGCGCTGCGCGAGCTCGACCATCATCAAGGTATGGGGCACATAGTCCGTCATGGTTTCGGACAGGCGGATCGCTTCGGTCGTGCATGGCACGAGATTGGCCGCCGTCATCGAATCGCCGCTCGCGAAGAGGGTCACGTCGTGGCCCTGGCGGACGAGTTCCTCGGTCAGCCAGGAGACGATCCGCTCGGTTCCGCCGTAGAGCCGCGGCGGAACCGACTCCATCAAGGGGGCGATCTGAGCGATTCTCATGCTGGCACTCTCGGCTGCAAATCGGCTGACCGCATCCAGCGTGAACGCTGCCGTGCAGTGCTTTGTTCCGCGTCGCACCATCGCCTGCTATTAGCTTGACCTAAGCCATGGAACTTTGACCTCTGCATCACGTTGTTTCCGCTGTCGACGGGATCTTCGGCAGTCGATCCGGGCTGACGTTTTCAGACGCGAGCTGTCCAGGATGACGCCGGAGCGACCGCCGCAAGATGCCTGTTTGTTTCTCGACGTCGACGGCACGCTGATCGATATCGCTCCCACCCCGGATAGCGTTGTCATACCAGCGGGATTGATCGACGACCTGCGCCGGGCCGAACGGGCCTTCGGCGGTGCCCTCGCATTGGTGAGCGGTCGCAGCATCGCCGGACTCGATCGCTTGTTCACGCCCTTGAAACTGCCGGCGAGCGGCGTGCACGGGGCCGAGTTTCGCTTCGGCGACCGCAAGGACGCGTTGTGGATCAAGGCGGCGCCGCTTCCATCCCTCGTCTCGGACGGCCTGATGGCCGTGCTCGACGATTTCCCGATGACGATCGCCGAGAACAAGTCGTTCAGCGTGGCAATCCATTATCGGGCCGTTCCCGCCAGCGGTCCTCGTCTGCGCGAGGCGCTCGAACGATTTCTTGCGGCCCGCATTGACCTCGGACTACAGATCCTGCCGGGACACTGCGTCTTCGAGATCAAGCGCCCGGATATCAACAAGGGCGCGGCCATCGAGGTCTTCATGGAGCGGGCGCCCTTCGCCGGGCGCCGTCCGGTGTTCATCGGCGACGACGTGACCGACGCGCCCGGCTTCACGGTTGTCGCGTCGCGTGGCGGCTGGGGTTATTCGGTGGGGGACGCGTTTCCCGGCGTGTCCGGCACTTTCACCGATCCGGCTGCGGTGCGGCAATGGCTGGCCAGTATCGACCCCTCAAAGGCTTTGATGGCATGAAGACCGGCCGCAACATGGATTACGCCCTGATCGGGAACAGCCACGTCGCCGCGATGGTGGATACCAATGCCCGTATCGTGTGGTGGTGTGCGCCGCGGTTCGACTCCGATCCGGTCTTCTCCAGGCTGCTGGCCGGCGACGATGAAAAGGGTTTCTGCGACGTTGTCCTGGCCGACCAGGTCGAGGCGAGCGCCTGCTACCTGCGCAACACCGCCATTCTCGAAACCATCCTGAAGGACAGCCAGGGCGGCATCGTCAAGATCACCGACTTCGCGCCTCGCTTCAAGCAATACGAGCGCATGTTCCGCCCCGCCCAGCTGGTTCGCCGCATCGAACCCCTGGCAGGCCTGCCGCGCATCACCATCCGGGTGCGTCCGACCTATGATTACGGACGCGAGGTCACCGAAAAGGCCCTGGGCTCGAACCACATCCGCTACTCGGGCGGAGAGTCGGTCATCCGGCTCAACACAGACGCTCCGCTTTCGTATATCGAGCACGAGACCCGCTTCGCGCTGACCCGCATGGTGACGATGGTGTTCGGGCCCGACGAGCCCTTCCGTTCGTCGCTGGAGAGCACGGCCCGCGAGTTCCAGGAGCGCACCAGGGAATATTGGCTGGATTGGACCCGGTACCTCGCCCTTCCCTTCGAGTGGCAGGCCGCGGTGGCGCGGGCCGCCATCACGCTCAAGCTCTGCGCCTACGAGGAAACCGGCGCCATCATCGCGGCCCACACGACCTCGCTGCCGGAGGCGCCGGGCTCGATGAGAAACTGGGACTACCGTTATTGCTGGGTACGCGACGCCTTCTTCGTCGTCCATGCGCTCAATCGGCTCGGCGCCACCCAGACGATGGAATCCTACATCAATTACACGACCAACATCGCGCTCAACCATGCCGCCCACCTTCAGCCGGTGCACAGCATCATACCTGGCACGCCACTGCCCGAACGGATCGCACCCAACCTCAAGGGCTTCAAGAACCACGCTCCCGTGCGTGTGGGCAACGACGCCGTGAACCAGGTGCAGCATGACGGCTACGGCTCGGTTGTGCTGGGCGCGACGCAGATGTTCGTCGACGAGCGCCTGCCCAAGATGGGCGACGAGGCGCTGTTCCGCAGGCTGGAGGTCCTGGGTCGCCAGGCCGCCCGATACGCCTTCGAGCCCGATGCGGGCCTGTGGGAGTTCCGCGGGCGGCAGCATACCCACACCTACTCGGCCACGCTGTGCTGGGCCGCCTGCGACCGCCTCGGCCGCATCGCGGGCCGGCTCGGCCTGACGCGCGAAGCCACCGAATGGACCGCCGAAGCCCAGCGGATCCGGAAGCGCATTCTGCACGAGTCCTGGAACGAGGAGCGTGGGGCGATCGTGGGTGCCTGGGGCCTGCCCGATCTCGACGCCAGCGTCCTGCTGCTTCCCGAACTCGGCATGATCGCGGCCGACGATCCTCGTTTCGTCAAGACGCTCGACCTGATCGGCCGCGAACTGATCCAGGACGGCCGCGTCATGCGCTACACGGCGGCCGACGACTTCGGCCTGCCCGAGACGGCCTTCCTGGTCTGCAATTTCTGGTACATCGATGCGCTGGCCCAGACGGGACGGCGCGCGGAAGCGCGCGAGCGCTTCGAGGACGTCCTCAGCCACCGCAACGCCTTCGGTATCCTGTCCGAGGACCTCGACGCCGCCTCGGGCGAGCTCTGGGGCAACTTCCCCCAGACCTATTCCATGGCGGGGATCATCAACTCGGCCATGCGCCTGTCCCAGAGCTGGGAGGATGCCTGGTGAGTCGGCTCGTCATCGTTTCCAACCGCGTCACGGTCCCGGAACCCGGCCAGCCGCCGCCGCCCGGCGGCTTGGCGGTCGCGGTCCACGCAGCGTTGAAATCGCGGCCGGGCCTCTGGTTCGGCTGGAGCGGCAAGGTGGACGACGGTCCCGCGGTCGAGCCGCAGGTGGCGACCCGCGAGCACCTGACCTATGTGGTGACGGACCTGTCGACCGCCGACTACCAGGAATATTACAACGGCTTCGCCAACCGCGTGCTGTGGCCGATCCTGCACTACCGCGTCGACCTGGCCGAGTTCAACCGATCGGACCTGACGGGCTACCTGCGGGTCAACGGATTGTTCGCCGACCATCTGGCGAAGCTCCTCCAGCCCGACGACGTGATCTGGGTCCACGACTACCACCTGATCCCGCTGGCTCGCGAACTGCGCTCGCGGGGGTTCGACAACCCGATCGGTTTCTTCCTCCACATCCCGTGCCCACCTGCCGACCTGCTGTTCACGATACCGCGCCAGGAGCAGAGCATCGGCACGTTGAGCCACTACGACCTCGTCGGCTTCCAGACCGAGAACGACCGCGACAATTACGGCCGCTACCTCACCATGACGGGCGCCCATGTGGGGCGGGACGGCACGTCTTACGCGCTCGACGGCCGGGTGGTGCGGATCGGCGCCTTCCCGGTCGGGATCGAGACGGCGGACTATGCTGCGACCGCGGTCGAGGCCGTCGAGTCCGCCTTCACGCGGGAATTGCGCGACAGCCTGCTCGGCCGCAAATTGCTGATCGGGGTCGACCGGCTCGACTATTCCAAGGGCATCGTCCATCGCGTCGAGGGCTACAGCCATTTCCTCGAAACCGAGCACGACTGGCGCAACCGCGTCACCTATCTGCAGGTGACGCCGAAAAGCCGCGAGGACATCCCGGAATACGGCGACATGTCGGACGATGTGAACCGGCTCGTCGGCGCCGTGAACGGCCGCTTCGGCGAAGCCGCCTGGACGCCGATCCGCTACGTCAACCGGTCCTATCCCCGGGCGGCCCTGGCGGGCATGTTCCGCATCTCGGCCGCGGCCCTGGTGACGCCGCTTCGCGACGGCATGAATCTCGTGGCGAAGGAGTATGTGGCGTCCCAGGACCCGGAAGACCCGGGCGTGCTGCTGCTGTCCCAATTCGCCGGCGCCGCCGCCGAACTCGACGCCGCCCTCATCGTCAACCCGCATGAGACCGAGGGCATGGCTCAGGCCATGCGGACGGCGCTCGAGATGCCGCTCGACGAGCGCAAGGCGCGCTTCTCGGCGATGTTCGAGCGCATCTCCCGCAACGATATCGACCGTTGGGCCGAGACCTTCCTGGCCAAACTGTCGGAAACGCGTCGGTCGTTCCTGATCGGCCAGTTGCGGTCGCTGTTCACGTGACCGGTCCGAGCGGGCCTGGCCGAGGTCTCACGCTCCGGCCTTGAGCGGTCCCTGTCCGAGCCGGCCGATGTCGAAAGCATCCACGTCCTGCAGCAGTTCGACGAAGGCCGTGGCGCCGTAATCGGCCGAGGCCTCGCCCTTCTCGGGCGCCGCGGCCGCGGCATTGCCCATGGCGCCGGCCGCGGACACGTCTTGCGCCATCCAGCCGAAGCCGATCGGCTGCGTGACGCGCAGCCAGGTGAAATCCCGCTCGATGCCGACCGAGTTCGGGACGAAGTCGCGGATCTCCTGCGTCCGCACGAGGTCGGGACGGAAGGCCATCATGAGCGAGGTCTCGGCCTCGCCCCCGTGGATCCCATGCACCCGCTCGCCTGGCCCGTAGAGTCCGTCCGGGTAGCCGAACCGGCTCCAGGACACCACGACGGCCAGCATCCCGAGCCGCACCCGCAGCTCGCGCGCCAAGATGTCGAGCGGCGGGATGTTGCCGCCGTGAGAATTGACGATCACGAGCTTGCGCACGCCCGCCCGGTGCACGCTCTCGCCGATCTCGATCCAGGCCCGGATCACGGTGTCGGCCGACAGCGTCAGGGTGCCGGGGAATTCGACGTGCTCGTTGGATTTGGCGATCGCCTGCACGGGCAGGAACAGAACCGGCAGTTCCGCCGGCACCCTGTCGGCGGCGCGGCGCAGGTAGCCCTCCATGATGAAGGTGTCGACCCCCACCGGCAGGTGGGGCCCGTGCTGCTCGATGGCGGCGACCGGCATGACCGCGATGATGCGGTCCGCGGCGGCATCGCGGAAATCCGTCCACGCCATCTCGGCCCAGAACTTCGTCGGGAGCCCCATGCCCTTGCCTCCCGTTCAGGCCGTCACGGCTTGGAAACCCTGGCCGCGACCGCCTCGATCTCGATCACGAACTCGGGCCGGGCGAAGCCCGACACGATCACCAGGGTCGAGGCCGGTGGCGGCGAGGTCACGAACCTGTCCCGCACCGCCATATAGCCCTCAAGGTGCTCTCGACCCGTCACATAGGCATTGAGCCGTACGAGGTCGCCGAGCGCCATGCCGGCGCCGGCCAGGATGGCCGCGATGGACTGAAAGCAGAGTGCGGCCTGCCCCTCGACGCCGGGCGGGACCGCGGCGTCTGGCGCAATGCCGAGCTGGCCCGAGCAGAACAGCGTATCGGCGCCGGCCGGGACCACGACGCCGTGAGCGTAGAGCGCGAAGGGCGGGTGGATCGAGGGCGGGTTGATGATGCGAAGCGACATGGGAGGAAGCTAGGACACGGAACCTCGGCCGCGCAAGCGTCCAATCGCGCGGGCTGGCCGGACAGGCGGCGATGCGCGTGGCCAGCACGCTATTCTCTCGAGCGGACCTGCGCCATCAGCCGGGCATCAGCCCGAGCCGCCGCGATGTAAAGCTCCCGCAGCTCCGCGGAGCGCGGACCCGGCCGGCCGGTCCCGATCGGCCGGCGGTCGATCGATACTACCGGCACGACGAAGTTGGATGCACTGGTGAAAAAGACCTCCGCGGCCGCGCAGGCTTCGTCGACCGTGAAGGCGCGCTCCTGCAGCGCCAGGCCATGCTGCTCGGCGAGGCCCATCACGGCGAGGCGCGTGATCCCCGGCAGCAGCGCTCGCGACAGCGGCCGGGTGACGATGACGTCGTCCCGCGTGACAAGGAAGACCGACGAGGAAGCGCCCTCGGTGATGGTGCCGTCCTCGACCATGAAGGCTTCCGCCGCCCCGGCTTCCGCCGCGCCCCGCTTGGCCATGACCTGGGCCAACAGACCGATCGACTTGATGTCCCGCCGTCCCCAGCGGATGTCGGGCAGCGTCACCACGGCCGCGCCGTTGCGGGCCAGCGGAGAGTCGAGCAGGTTCCTCGCCTGCGTGAACATGAGCACCGTCGGCGGTAGATCCGGCGGATAGGCGAAGTCGCGCTCGGCGACGCCGCGCGTCACCTGGATGTAGACCACGCCCTGGTCGAGGCCGTTGCGCCGCACCAGCCCGCACTGGTGATGCCGCCATTCAAGGGCCGAATAGGGGTTGGCCACGGCGATTTCGGCGAGCGACCGGTCGAGGCGCGCAAGATGAGCCGCATTGTCGACGAGGCCGCCGTCGAGCACCGCACCGACCTCATAGACGCCGTCGGCAAACAGGAAGCCCCGGTCCATGATCGGGATGCGCGCCTCCGCGAAAGGCACGACCTCGCCGTTGAGGAACACGCTCCGTTCCATGTCGTCGCCCTGGTGTGTCGCGCATACCGGCGCAGCGTCGCGGATTGCCTTGTTACAGGCGAGGACGGATACCGTCGAGATCCGGCACGGCCGCGCCAACGCGGAACGCGGTCCCGCGCCTGCCGTCGGCCAGGAGCGACAGCCGGCCGCGATGATCAAAATGGTCTGTAGCGCGTCCGCAATTCGACCTCGGCGAGGACACGGGTCCAGCTTCCGCTGCGGTGACTCTCCCCGGCAGCCCGAACTGCATGGCGAGCCATCTCGAGCGCGCCGCTCTCATGGTTGAGGATCAGCCGATCCGCGCTTTGCGCCGTCTGCCGATCGAACAGAAACAATCTGATACGGTGAAGCACTGGTGTTCCCCACCGAGCCCGATCTCGCCGGGCGGTATCGGTCCCGCGAAGTCGTAAAGCTATCCTATGATAATAATATCAGACAGATTGCCGCATATTGCGAAGAGCAGATCCGCGGGCTAGCCCGGAAAGTATCGCACCTGAATCAGCAGCACGTTCTGGAGCCGCATCAGCGCGTAGAGGATCAGGAAGCCGCCGACGTGGAGATAGATCATGGCGACGAGGTAGGCCGTCCAGCTCTGCTCGTGGCCCTCATCGATTCCCGAGAGCCGGTACAATCCGCGCTCAAGCGGGCGGAGCACCGGCGAGAGGAAGGTCCGCTCTCCCGCGAAGACACGCGTCATGTAAATCCCGAGCGGCTTCACGAGCGCGACGATGATGGCGCAATAGATCGGGATCTGGATCCAGCCGTTGGCGGTCATGGCGAGAACTCTCAGAACCGCTCGGGGCGGACGAAGGCGTAGGTGAGAGAGATGAGCAGGCCGATGCTCAGCATTACCACCTGCAGTCCCAGCTTCCAGGCCTCGGTCGAAGCCGCGGTCCAGGCCAAGAACGACGCGGTCCGCGCCGAGAACACGGTCGTGAAGGTCCGCTGCGAGGGCCAACAGCAGAAGGCCTAGCAGACGCGCAAGCGGCGGTGCGCGTCGGCCAAGACAACGGGGAAGCCCAGGCCCCGATCGCGCAGGCGTGCTCACAACGCGAAGCCGCCATCCTGTCGGCGATACCGAAGTAGAAGCCGGGGGCTTCGCTGGAGCAGTCCGCTCCGCTGGCCACCGACACGCTCGTCTACGATGCATTCATCGACATCGGACGTCGATCCCGAGACATGAGGGCGGCTTCGATGCCTTAGCCCCATCGGGGCGAGCCGTCTTCAGTGATGGAAGATCAGGTACAGCACGATGATGACGGGGATCGGCACGCCGACCAACCAGAGTAGCAGTCCCTTGCCCATTGTGGCCTCCCAGCTTCTGAAGAATGTGGAACGATCGCGGCGCGACTCCGTTCCGCTGTCCGGACGCGCACCGTTCACGTGCTGAGCGCGGCCGTGAACGAAGGCCGGCGTGGCTTGCGGCCTGCTATCGCGTCCTTATGGGCTGTCGCAGCAGCGTGCGGCCGTGCCGCCCTACTTGCGCCGCGGCGTGACCGGGGACGGCGCTTGGATCGGGTCGGATGCGTGATCGGGGCTGCCGATCGTCGGCATCTTCTCGACGTCGTGGGCCTCGTCGTCCCGCGTCTGTTCCGCCGGTCCGGGCTTCCCTTTACCGGCGCCGGGGTGAACGGACGGCGGTTCCGTCGGGCGGGTCTGCCCCTGGATTTTCGGATCGTTCATCGGACGTCTCCATGGCGGGATGTTCCAACCCAGGGCGGTCCAGCCGGCCAGGTATCGCTCAACGCTCGAGCGACTGAGGAGGACGCATGGTCCGATGCCGATGGGCCCGACGGCGACGACGCGGCGTGCGTCACATCGATATTTCCGTGGCGCCGAACTCTTCATCGAAAGGAAGCGTTGGCGCGGAATATTGCTGAAGGTGCCGAATGTCGCAACGATGGCCGAGTCGGATCTGGATCGTGCGCCACGGCGAAAGCGCCGGCAACGTCGCCAGGGACGCGGCGATGAATGCGGGATCGACGCACATCGACATCGCGGAACGGGACGTCGACGTTCCCCTGAGTGCTCTCGGGGAACGCCAGGCCCAGGCCTTGGGGCGCTGGTTCGCCGCGATGCCGGCCGCGGACCGTCCCGAGATCGTCCTCGCGTCGCCCTATCGCCGGGCACAGAGCACGGCGATGCTCATCCGCGCCGCGGGGGGCCTGAGCGACGATGCCTGTCCGTTTACCGTCGACGAGCGTCTGCGGGAGAAGGAACTCGGCGTGCTCGACCGGCTCACCCAGGCCGGAGTCAAGGAACTCTACCCGGATCAGGCCGAATTCCGGCGGATGCTCGGCAAGTTCTATCATCGGCCACCGGCCGGCGAGAGTTGGTGCGATGTCATCCTTCGCTTGCGTAGCGCGCTCGATACGATCTCGCTGCACCATCGGGGCAAGCGGGTTCTCATCGTCGGGCATCAGGTGGTGGTGTTGTGCCTGCGCTACCTGATCGAGAACCTGACCGAACAGCAGATCCTCTATGTCGATGCAGAGGGCGATGTCGCCAACTGCTCGGTCACGGAATATAGGTTCGATGCGAACGGAGGCGCGGGCGGTAAGCTCGACCTGTTGCGCTACAATTTCGTCGCTCCGGTCGAACAAGGAGGGGAACCGGTGACGTCCGAGCCCGATGCGAACGTGGCCGCACGATGAGTTTCACGATCACCTCCGACGTGCTCCGCACCATGCCGCTCCCGCAGCCCCGGGAGGGCAGCAAGGACGAGCGAGGGCAGGTGCTGGTGATCGCCGGTTCGATCGAAGTCCCCGGGGCGGCGGCGCTCGCCGGCATAGCAGCTTTGCGGGCCGGCGCCGGGAAACTCCAGATCGCCACGGTGAGAAGCGCGGCGGTCGGCCTGGGCCTGGCGGTTCCCGAGGCCATGGTGATCGGGCTTGCCGAGACGGCCGACGGAGGGGTCGACGATGCTGCCGCCGAGTCTCGACTGCTCTCCACCGCCAGGAAGGCCCGCGCCGTTCTCATCGGTCCCGGAATGACCGAAGGGCGAGCCACGACGTCCTTGACGGCGGCGCTTTGCTCCGGAGCATCGTCCTCTTCGTTCGTACTCGATGCAGCGGCGTTGTGTGACCTTCGGCCCCACGCCCGCGAGGTCCGGTCCTGCGAAGGACGAAGCGTGATCACCCCGCATGCGGGGGAGATGGCGCAGTTGCTGGAGAAAAGCCGCGAGGAGATCGAGGCCGATCCACTCGCCGCCGCCCATGCCGCAGCGGAGTTGCTGGGAGCGGTCGTGGTCATGAAGGGGCCCAGAGCTGGATCGTCGGCCCGGACGGCACCGCTTGGTTGTACGAAGGCGGCGGTGTCGGCTTGGCTACATCGGGCTCGGGCGACGTCCTGGCCGGCCTGGTGGCCGGACTGCTGGCCCGCGGAGCCGATGCCATGCGGGCGGCCTTGTGGGGCGTTCACCTGCACGGCGAAGCCGGCCGTCGGCTCGCGGAGCGGGACGGGCCCCTGGGGTTCCTGGCCCGTGACCTTGCCGGCGAGGTGCCGGCGATGTTGCGGGACATCGAGGGTCGCGGCTGAGCAGCACTGCGCGAGGTGAAGCCCCTTGGCGCCGTGGTCTTGCATGGGCGTCCCGACCCTTCCGCGGATCGCGGATCGTCCGCTGCCGGTGGTGGTCTGCCCGCCGGATCGAAACATTCTCGAGCGATCATGTCCCGGAGTCTCGAGAAGCCGTGCCGCAGCACCACTCGCCTGACGCGACCGAACGCTTTCCGATCCTCACGGCCCGGCGCGACATGAAGATGGCGCGCTCGGCCCATGCCTTCGTTCGCGGCAGCACGCGCAACTTCTATGATTGGCTGCAGACGAGCGGCGAGCGGAGCTTGCCGGCCGGGCCGTCGGTGTGGATCTGCGGTGATTGTCATCTCGGCAACCTCGGGCCGCTTGCGGACGCCAAGGGTCATATCGCGGTCCAGATCAGGGACCTCGACCAGACCGTCGTCGGCAACCCGGCGCATGACTTGATCCGCCTCGGCCTTTCGCTCGCGACGGCCGCGCGCGGCTCCGACCTCCCGGGCGTGACCACGGCCCATATGATCGAGGAGATGACGGAGGGTTACGGGCTTGCGCTGTCCGGTTTCCAGGACGGGGACACGGGCAGCATGGAGCCGACACCGGAAGTGATTCGGACGTTGATCGGGCATGCGCTCGGACGCAAGTGGAAGCATCTCGCGCGCGAGCGGATCAGGAACGTCAAGCCCTCGATCCCGCTCGGCGACAAGTTCTGGGCGCTCTCGGACGAGGAGCAGCACGAGATCGGCGCTTTCTTCGAAAGCGATCGGTTGCGGGCATTCATGGCGGCGCTGCATCCCGGCCACGGCCAGCATCTCACGGTGCACGACGTGGCCTGTTGGGTAAAAGGCTGCAGTTCGCTCGGGCGGCTGCGCTACGCGGTCCTGCTCGGGGTCGGTCATGGCCGCGATGAGAAGCTCTGCCTCGTCGACATCAAGGAGGCCGTGCAGGCCGCCGCGCCGCGCGCATCGGGTGCGGCGATGCCGGGCGACGATGCCGGGCGCGCCGTCGAAGGCGCACGCAGCCTCGCGCCGTTCCTGGGCGAGCGCATGCTGGCCAGTCGCCTGCTGGGCAGGCCGGTGGTCATGCGTGAACTCCTGCCGCAGGACCTGAAGCTCGAGATCGACCAACTCTCGCGCAAGGAGGCCGTAGAGGCGGCCCGCTATCTCGCCTCGGTGGTCGGCCAGGCGCATGCGAGCCAGATGGACACGGCTGCCCGGAACGCCTGGGGGCGTGAGTTGGGCCGCAGCCGTCATGTGGACGGGCTCGACGCGCCGTCCTGGCTCTGGTCCAGCGTCGTCCAGCTGATGGCCGTCCACGAAGCGGCCTACCTGGAGCACTGCCGGGCCTACGCGCGCGACGAGGATCGGCGGTCCGCCGCGTGAGCAGCCGACCTGGTCTCGGGAGTGGACAGTGCTGCGGTCTCGTCCGCAAGCTTTCCGAATGCTGGTGAACAGCACCTGGGTGCTGCGAGTTGGCTGCGGACAGGCCGCCACCGTTGCGGCTCGAGGAGGAAGGCGACCGATGAAAGCTCTTGTCTGGCACGGCACGGAGGACATCCGCTGCGACTCCGTTCCCGATCCGAAGATCGAGCATGGACGCGACGCCATCATTAAAGTGTCGAGCTGTGCGATCTGCGGCTCCGACCTCCACCTCTACGATCATTTCATGCCCGGCATGAAGTCGGGCGACATCTTGGGCCACGAGACCATGGGCGAGGTCGTCGAGGTCGGCAACGACAACAAGGCGTTGAAGGTCGGCGACCGCATCGTGGTCCCGTTCACGATCATCTGCGGCGAATGCGAGCAGTGCCGGCGCGGCAATTTCTCCGTCTGCGAGCGCACGAACCGCAACAAGGCGCTGGGCGACACCGCCTTCGGCCACACCACCGCGGGCCTGTTCGGGTACACGCATCTCACAGGGGGCTATTCGGGCGGCCAGGCGGAATACCTCCGCGTCCCCTTTGCCGACGCGACCCATATCAAGGTGCCGAGCGGCCTTTCCGACGAGAAACTGCTGTTCCTGTCCGACATCTTCCCCACCGGGTGGCAGGGCGCGGTGCAATGCGACATCCAGCCGGACGACACGGTGGCGATCTGGGGCTGCGGGCCGGTCGGTCAGATGGCGATCCGCTCCGCGATCCTGCTCGGGGCGAAGCGCGTGATCGCCATCGACCGCGTTCCCGAGCGCCTGTCGATGGCGGAAGCCGGCGGCGCCGAGACGATCGATTTCGACGAGGTGAGCAACGTCGTCGGCCGCCTCAACGACATGACGAACGGCAAGGGCCCGGAGAAATGCATCGATTCGGTCGGGCTCGAGGCGCATGCGACCGGCTCGATCGACGCCATCTACGACCGCGCCAAACAGGCCATGATGCTCGAAACGGATCGGCCGCACGTGCTCCGTCAGATGATCATGGCGTGCCGGCCGGCCGGCGTGCTCTCGATCCCGGGAGTCTACGGTGGGCTGCTCGACAAGGTGCCCTTCGGCGCCTTGATGAACAAGGGGCTGACGGTCCGCACTGGCCAGACGCACGTCAACCGCTGGTCGGACGATCTGCTCCGACGGATCGAGGAAGGGCAGATCGACCCCTCCTTCGTGATCACCCACACGGTCGGTCTGGAGGACGGACCCGAGATGTACCGCACGTTCCGCGACAAGCAGGACGGGTGCATCAAGGTGGTGATCAAGCCATGAGCCGCGTCCCTTCGAGCCCGGCGATGCGCGGCGCGACCGGCCGGGGTGCCCATTCCGGTCACGAGACCTTGGCGAGAAGCCTCGGCTGGTTCTCCCTCGGGCTCGGCCTGGCCGAACTCGTCGCCGCTCGCGACCTCTGCCGCGTCTTGGGCTTGGAGGGGCGGGAGACGCTGGTCCAGGCTTACGGCGCCCGCGAAGTCGCAACCGGCATCGCCATCCTGATGAGCCATGACCCGACGCCCTGGATCTGGGGCCGGGTCGGCGGCGACGCGATCGATATCGCGACGCTGGCGACGGGATTCGGGGACGGCAACCCGCAGAAGGCCAACTTGGCGGTCGCGACCGCCGCGGTCTTGGGCGTGACGGTGCTCGACGCCATCTGTGCCCAAGGTCTGACGGCCGACAAGCGCCTGGCACGTCCGGGACGTTTCGACTACCGGGCCCGTAGCGGTTTCCCGCGCCCGGCCGCCGCCATGCGCGGCGCGGCATCCGGCTTCGCGGTGCCGGCCGACTTCCGCATCCCCGGCCCGCTCCGGCCCTGGCCGTCCCGGCAGCGTTCGACTGGCACGCCGATGGCGGCCGCCCACATCTAAGCAGGTTCTTGCGAGCCTGCTTACCCCTGGAATGTTCAGCAGCGTTGATTTCGCTTTGATTTAGGGGAAATCGACCGTGGCGTAAGCCCCGCAAGGCTGCTTAGGGGTCGACCGACGCCGCGGCGACGAGGTGCGGCATCGTTCCATGCCGCCCCGACATCGGCCCCGGCGCCGCAGCTGTCCCGCTCGCGCGGGCTCCCGCCGGCGCCGAGACGACGCCCATTCCTCAACCTCGCCCGAAATCCGAACGGAAGACTGGCCATGGTGCAGCAGATCCCCCTCGAGACAAGCGCCCGCGCTCCCGAACGCGACCGGGACGACGGCCTGCACGAGATAGCACCCGACATCGCTTATCGGCGGCTCGTGATGGTGAACGTGGTCTTCGTCGGACCGCCCGGCGCAGGCGACCGCAATTGGGTTCTGGTCGACGCAGGTCTATGGGGAACCAAGTCTCTCATCACCGCTGCCGCCGAGGCCCGCTTCGGGGCAGGCTCCCGGCCTTCGGCAATCGTCCTGACGCACGGCCATTTCGACCACGTCGGTGCGTTGGAGAGCCTGGCGGAAACCTGGGACGTGCCGGTCTATGCCCATGCGCTCGAGCGCCCCTACCTCGACGGTTCGGCCGCCTACCCGCCCGGCGACCCGACCGTCGGAGGCGGCCTCATGGCAAGCCTGTCCGGCTTCTATCCGACGCGACCCGTCGATATCGCCTCGCGGTTACGGACGCTGCCGGCCGACGGGAGCGTGCCCGGAATGCCCGGCTGGTGCTGGCTGCACACGCCGGGCCACGCGCCGGGCCACGTCTCGCTCTGGCGGGAGACGGACCGGACCATGATCGTCGGCGACGCCTTCGTCACCACGACCCAGGAGTCCGCCTATGCGGTCGCGGTTCAGAGCCCGACGATGCACGGGCCGCCCCGCTACTTCACGATCGACTGGGGCCAGGCCCGCGCCTCGGTCGAAACGCTCGCGGCACTGCAGCCCCGCCTGGTCGTCACCGGGCATGGCCGCGCCATGCAGGGCGAGGCCATGGCGGAAGCGCTCCACACCTTGGCGCAAACCTTCGACCGCGTCGCACGGCCCGAGCGCGGCCGCTACCTCGACCAGCCCGCCAGGGCCGACGATGGCTCCGCCTACGAGCGGCCAGGACCAATGTCATTCAGATTCCTTCCGGATCTCCATATGCGTCCCCGGCACAAGCCCCTGTCCAGCCAGGTCATCGTCGTCACCGGAGCCTCCAGCGGCATCGGTCTGGCTACGGCGTTGGCGGCCGCCGAGCGGGGCGCCAGGGTCATGCTGGCCTCGCGGAACGAGAAGATCCTGGCCGATGTGGCGCACGATATCCAGGAGCGGGGCGGCGAGGCCCGCTACGTCGTGACCGATGTCTCCAGCCGGGACGACCTCGAAACGCTCGCTGCCGAGACGATCCGGGCCTATGGCGGCTTCGATACCTGGGTCAACAACGCGGGTCTGTCGATCTTCGGCCGGATCGAGGACGTGTCGGACGCGGACCACCGGCGCCTCTTCGAGGTGAACTTCTGGGGGATCGTCTATGGTTCGACGGTGGCGCTCAGGCACTTGAAGACGCGCGGAGGGGCACTGGTCAACCTCGGCTCGGTGGCGTCCGACATGGCCTTCCCCATCCAGGGCATGTACTGCGCCTCGAAACATGCCATCAAGGGCTTCACCGACGCCTTGCGGATGGAACTCGAGGAGGAGGGCGCCCCCGTCTCGGTCACGCTGATCAAGCCGGCCTCGATCGACACGCCGTTTCCGGGGCATGCCAAGAACTATATGGACCGGCAACCCAAGCTGCCGCCGCCGGTCTATGACCCGCAGGATGTGGCGGATGCCATCCTGCACGCCGCAGAACACGGGTCCCGGGACATCTATGTCGGGGGCGGCGGCAAGATCATGAGTTCGCTGCGCAAGCGTCTGCCGCTGGCGACCGATTGGATGGGCGCCTACCTCCTGTCCAGGATGCAGGAAACGGGCGTTCCCGCTTCCGACCAGCACGGAGCGCTATATGCCGCGGGCCGCGACGGGGCAGTCCGCGGATCGTCACCGCACCACGTCATGAGGAGCACTTATACGCGTGCGTCCCTGAGTCCTGCGTTGACGGGGGCCATCCTGGCCGGCATCGGCGTGACGGCGGCAATCCTGGCCCGCAGGTCCAGGCGGTGAACCGCCTTATCGCCTGGGTTTGTCCTTCCGCCCGCGGAGGGAGAGGACGAACTCACCGCGTCACCTCAAGCCGCGAGAGCCTTGGCGAAAGGCCGTAACTCTTTCCGGTACCGTTCGAAGCAGCGCCGACCGGCCTCGAGCCGCATGAGGGCGCCTTCCGCGATGGCGGTCGCGACGCGCGGCTCGCCTTCCACGAGCGGGTAGATGGCTTCGGCATTCCAGGCCATTGAATGTTTCACATCCAGGATGGAGTGAAGGTCGAAATAGTGCCGGTCGCCGGTCGGCACGCCGAGGCGTTTCAGGCCGGCCGCGACAGCAGCGGCACGGTCCGGAGCCGTCATCTCGATGACGCCGAGAGCGCCCACGGAATGGTAGGCGAAGCGGCGGTTCGCGGCGAGCCCCGCCATGGTGTTGGCCAGCGCGAGCGACTCCCAGACCGTCGTCTCCACGTCGGGCTTCAGGCCGAGCCGATGGGCAAGGGTCTCGAGCAGCGGCCCATGCATCCCCTTGGATTTGCCGCGCCCCATCTCGTCCCAGTAGTTTCGCGCGAGCTCGAGCTTCGGTCGCACCGGAAGCTTCACCTGCGTGAGTGCGGTCAAGTCCTCGAACCCGGCCTCGCCCGCGACTTCCTGGGTCAGGAACCATTTCATGTCGTCCATGCTGGCCGTTTCTGCGAGCCAGGGAAACAGGACGTCGTGCTGGCCGGGTCCCGTCCGTTTCAGGTCGTCGAACCACTGACCGAAGGCGCGGGCCTCCAGCGGCGCTTCGGCGGCGCGTAGACGCACGCCTTCGCGCTCTCTGTCGAGGTACTCGCCTTCCAGGCGTGCCATGTCGATGTATTGGCGCAGATCTTCGCGCCAGTCGCCGTCCGGCAGAGCCGGGCTGAACCTTCTGGCATTGAAGGTCGTCAACGACCTCTGCAATTCCAGGTTCGAGAGTGCATCCTGCTGGTTCGATGGAGCTTCCATGGTCAGTCTTCTCTGGTTACTGTCAGAATGACGGCCGCGATACGATCGGCTTGGGTATACATCCCGGCTTCGAGTTCTTCGCCAAAGACATCGGGGTCCACCTCGAAGTAGGACCACCGGTGAGCGGTTCCGGCCAAAAGCCTTTCCGCCGCAGTCCGGAACCCATCGACACCGTCCACGATCGCAGACCCCGTATAGAGGAGCAGCGTTCCACCGGGTGACAGGCTGGCGACTGCGGCCTCGACGATGGCGAGCGACAAACCCTCGCCGAGATGTCCCCCTCCATGACGGTAGGCACGCCCGCCGGGGTCGAGGAGGTAGGGTGGATTGGACACGATGAGGTCGAAGGTGCCTTCCGTGTCCTTCAGAATGTCGCCGCGTCGCGTCTCGACGTTCGGCGTTCGGTTGAGCGCCGCATTGATGCGCGAGAAGCGCAACGCGGCCTCGTTGATGTCCACCATGAGCACGTGTGCATCCGGCGCGGCCCGGGCGATCGCGATGCCCCCCGGTCCCGCGCCGCACCCGATGTCGACGGCCCGCGTTACGGGATTCCGGCTCACGCGGAGGTGGGTCCCTATGGCCCCGGCGAACCGAACCGTATCGGGACCGAAGAAGACGGAATCGGGCGAAAGGGTGGGATAGGCCGAGTGGAAAAAGAGTTGCTGCCCGAGGGTCGATAGCCGAACCGTGCAGCGCCAGCCATCCTCATAGGGGACGAGAACGCCCGCGTCCTGCAGATGCGAGAACAGCGGTCGCGGGAGAAGGTTTTCCGTAAAGGGGCGGCTCCAACCGAACACACCGGCATAATCCCTCGCCCATTCGTTCCCTGGGCGGCCGTTGACCCTCGCCTGGGTCAATGGCGTCACGGTACAGAACTGGTAGCCGATATCGCGCAGTTGCTGCCCCAGCGCGAGCAATGCCGCGCCCGCAGTGGAGAACGCTGCTTGCTCGTGGTCGTCTTCGGTCGTCACCTTGTCGCACCTCGCTCGCTGGATCGAGCTACACCCTAGGGATGACCCACCGTCGAAGGGCCGGTCAGGATGGCGCGCGTCGAGGATGTATCGCGAAAATCCCGACTGCCCCGGTTATGTTCCCGGCCCGACGTCCCTGCGGGCCTCTCCGCATTCGGGTGGCCAGGCCTGCCCAGGACCCCTCACCAGGAAGCGCCGTGTCTTCATCTGCGCGGTGGCGAGGGAGCCCTGTGTGTGCGTTTCACGGGCCCGATTCCAGTGCGACTTCGCCTTCGCGTTCGCGCTGGGTGGGCGAGCGGGTCGGGTTTGCGGGTTGGCGGGTGGGGGGCGGGA
>JAABUL010001114.1_pt1 | contig 53279 bp, 60 predicted proteins | sample 5559151 | NCBI WGS metagenome assembly JAABUL01 (sample SAMN10711876, study PRJNA513368) | rock metagenome | isolation source: Antarctica rocks | place: Antarctica: Victoria Land, Pudding Butte sud
CATCGCAACCCCAATCCGACTCCACCACCACCGGCACCACCGGGACAACGACCGCAAAACACCCCTTCACCTTCGCCAGCAACCCTTCCCAAAGCCGCATCAACGAGCAAATCGGCCCCGTACAATTCAACATGGGCGGCATCCAAGTCGACGCCGACGACATGGTCCGGCGGCTGAAGCAGCCCTCGTTGTCCTCTGAGGGGGCGGGCACACCGGAGAAAGGAGCGGCTGTGAGTAGTACGCAGCACGGGACAGCGACGCCGGAGAGGGAGGGGAAGGCGCAGAATGAGGCGCTGGCGTCGTTTTTTGCCGGGTTGATGAAGCGGGGTGGGGGCGGGAGTGGGGGGAGTCCGAAGGCTGGGGGCGCTTAGGGGAGGGGAAGCTTGGTATGGAGGTGGTTCTTTGCGCAGGGGTCGAAGTTGGTGGATTGTAAATACCCCTTTTAGTATTCTGACCGTCTCCGTCTCCGTCTCCATCTCCATTTCCATTTCCATTTCCATCACCACCACCACCACCACCACCACCATCCTACCACCTCTCTCACCCCCCGCAACCCATCTCTTCTCACCCTCCCCACACCCTCCCCTCACCCCTTCCGCCTCACCCCTTCCCCTCTCACCACTCACAACCTCATCACCACCCCCCTTCTATTCTACTCCACCACCACCACCACCACCACTCCTGCCCTCCCCTCCCCTCCTCCTTAAACCCCATCCACAACCCACCCCACACACTCCCTAGAAAAGATACCACACCCCACTCCACTCCACTCCAAGTCACACTCACGAATACGAAACCTTCGCTTTAAGTAGCGCGTGCGCGTTATTTTTCTATGAAAATACATATTAAGGGGGGGTGGGGTTGAGGATTATAAGGACGGGAAGGGGGGGGGTTTTCGAAAAGCCAAGGGGGCGGGAGGGGGGGGGAGGGGGAAAGCGGGGTTTTTGAGGGGGTTGAACACGAGAAGAAGAGGGGTTTTGTTCTGGTTTGTCTTGGATGAGTTGAGTTGACTTGAGTTGACTTGAGTTGGTTGACTTGAGTTGGTTGACTTGACTTAGTTGAGTTGAGTTAGTTGAGTTGAGTTGAGTTAGTTGAGTTAGTTGGGTTAGTTAGTTGAGTTAGTTGAGGGGGGTGGGGGTGTGGGGGGTAACTGAATAAATATGCGTAAAAAGTTGTTGATGGCCTGTTTCCCCCCCCCTTTTTCCCTTTTTCCCATTCTTTCTTCTTCTTTTATTTGTACATCAGGAGAAAAGTCCCCATGTCCGGACGACGACAACGACGACGGGGAGTGACGAGTGGGAAAAGAAAAAAAACAAAAACACTGAGGGATGGAGTCGGGTGTGTGTGGGGGGATTATGCGTTGCTGGTTTGATTTTTGATTTTTTTTTGTTTTGGGAGGGGAGGGTTTTGTTTGGTTTTTTTGACTTGGTTGGTGTGGTTGAGACGGGGGGGGGTGGGGGGCAGGGGGTTGGAGAGGTGAGGTGTGGTGAGGGGTGGTAGGAGGGGTGGAGGGGGAATGGTAGGAGGGGGGAATGGTGAGGGGGGAATGAATGGTGAGGTTAGAGAGCGGTTGTTTGAGAGTACATTCCCTCTTTACTCTTTTCACAGGAGTTATTGCGTTTTCGGTCTTACTTGTGAGGAACGAAGGAGATGCCTAGTGAGTAAGAGGCGCGTTGCAGGTTCATGGGGGCTTTGTGAATGCCTTTCTGGGGATCAGAGTTTCTGAGATGTGTGTGAAGCTATATACTGTATATAGGTCGGATGAAGTACAGCTTAATTACGAAACCGTCAATTTCTCCACCCCATGTCCAGGACAGCGATTCCAAACATCGATTCACTTCTTAGCCAGCGGCGGGCGCAACACCGGGAGGAGCTTGGTTGCCTCCAATCCGAAGCGGCTCAGATGGCCCAAACTCACCCGTTACTGGATCTTGACGACCCATCAACGCCGGCCCCGGATTCTTCGGCGGGCGGCCCAGCGCACCCAGATCCCGTATAATAAACCCCTCGACCGCCAGCTGCACAGTCATCGCCTTGCAATTATCGCAATTAATTGCCGCTTCGCCCGCCGTCGCCGGCGGGGCGCTGAACCGCTTGAACATCATCACCGTCAAACCATCATACGCTGTCTGCTCGTCGCTGGGGAGCGGCCAGTAGGCTTGCTCGGCACAGTTGCCGCAGACCCAGGGGGCAGCTTGCGGGACCCCTTGCACGGCGGTGCTGAAGCGGGCTTTGCGCGCGTTGATTATGTCCCTTTTCTCGTCGGAATTGCCGCCGGCCACGACGCCAAAATTCGGGTACGGCATCGTTGCGTTGAGGGAGGAGGGGACGGAGTAGCCGACCATGGCGGGGAGGCCTTGGGCGCGGGCGCTTTTCTTACCGTAGGGGAGGGCGAAGGCGTTGCAGCAGATGCGGACGCTTTCGAGGATCTGGATCAGGGGCTCCGGCCCGAGGACTTGTTGGTCCTTTCGAGGGATTTGCGCAAATGGGACTGGTCTGTCTGTGCGCTTGTCGCGTCTTGTGCCGAGGGGAATGAAGCCGTATCTCTTGGCTAGGATGGTGTGCACAACGGCGAGAGCGTCGTAGATGTTGAACATGGGATAGCTGGGCTTTCCAGGCCATTGCAGGACTGTCACACCTTGGGCGGGGGGGCCAAGATGCCAATGCAAAGCGTCATTGGCAGCATTGGCGTAGAGATTCTGGACCGGATTAAGCAACATGGCGTTCAGATTCTGGAAACCCGCCGTAGCAATCGGCGGGGCGTTGGTTTTTGGGTCAATTGCTGACAATTCATATCTGATGAGAGTGAAAATGGCTGTTTGGAATCTTCTTGGATACACTGCGGGCGCCAAGTCCGCCGGTGTGAGTGTTTGATAAGCTCTTGTTGCAATATCCGCCATTATAAAAGGACGACTTGAAGTAAGAGATGCAAAAACAAATTCACAGACTTCGAGAATGGAGATCAAAGAAACACAATTAATTGTAAGAGACTGTTTTCTTATGTGAAGGCAAGGACCTCATCTTCAGTGCTTACTGCTTACTCTCGATTGAAACTCTTGAATGTTAGTATTATGAATGATGCTGCTAGCTCTAGAACAAGCAAAGCTGAGTAACCATACGGTCCGGCATATGAAGCCTGGCCACCGCATCGCAAGGATCTACATGTAGCAGTGGCGTTTATCGGTTGTATTCTGGGTGTATGAATGAGAAGAAGTATCTAGAACACTGTAAGGTAAGGTAGGTAGAGAAAATATCAGACGTTTGATGGTCGATGTGAACTAGCCTTACACGTCTGAGATCTGAGGCAAAACTAGCCCAATAGAGACAGCAAGCTTACCAACGACTAAAGTACTCTTACAAGCACCAAAGCAAGAAGCTTGCTCATCAAATAAGCACTTACCAAGATTCCCCCAATAATCTGAGCTGATTCTCCGTTCATCTCTAATTTACAAAGAAGGCCCCTACGAAGACTGACTCTCATTAGCCATCTAAGGTAAAGCACAAAGATAGCCAACCCTAGCCTTATCCCCCAAAAAACAACGCTCACACATTAAAGACATCCATCATTGATGACATGACCATAAGAACGGCTCTTGGGCGCTTTGTTGTCAGCTTAGACACTCGACGGCGCTGGAAATCAGCGCCGCCACGCCTCTAGTAAAAGTTCATCGCGAAATATGTGCATACCATCATATTTATCCCGCCATCGTTTCTCCCGTACCTTCTGACTTTTACACCTCCCTCCTCAAACCACCACCATGTCTTCTCCCCTCCCACCCCCCCGTCTCCCTGGCGCAACCTCAACAGCTCCAGGCCCCCGTCTCCCTGCCGCCCCTCCCAAAGCTCCAGCTCCCCGTCCCTCCACCGCCGCTCCAACAGCTCCAGCTCCCCGTCCCCCCACCGCCGCGTCAACGGCTCCAGTCCCCGGCACCACCGACCCAGCTACAATTCTCGAGGGCGATACCGCGAGCGTCAATGACATCTACGGCGCGGCCAATTACTGGCAGAGATCCACCACTGCAGCGGCCAAAGGCGCCCGCGGCGCTGCTCCAGGTGAGTTACCTTGCTGGCGACAAAACCCCGATCCTTGTTCGGGGGCGCTGACATGTGGGCAGCTCCAGGGTCGAGCAATTTGCCCGGTAAAGCGGTTCCAGGAGCGTCGGGCGCGGGGCCGGGTGGAGCGCCGGTTCAAAGTAGGTGATCCATCGGTCTCTTCCTCGGCTCCAGCCTTTGTTGGGATTGGTGAGAAGATGTTTCTGACAGATCTGCTCGGTGTTAGCGTTCGGAGGAGCGATGACGGGTTTGGCCGCTGGCATGGCAAAGGATATGGTAACGGCGTCTGCGGCGCCAAAGGCGAGATAAGGGCTGTGGAACTGAGGGAGGTGGGTGGGAATTGCGGATTGTAAATTGAAGATTTGTAAATGCTATCATGAGAAAACAATGACTGTTCGCTTTGCGAACTTGCAGATGGAAATGTGGCTTAGTTGAACAATTATGACGAGATGAGCTGATGATGATGGAGAGAGTAAGGCTCGGGAAAACCCATGACGTAGATGGAAAGAAAATTGGTAGGATGAGTCTTCAAGTTTCTTGTAGGAAAATTGGATGGCCGCCAGTGCTAGATCCCCCAATCAACTCTGTCGATTCCGGAGTATATCGATACCAAGCAATGGAGCCACCAACCATGGCCATTTACGTACTCTGCTGCTAAGGCATCCGAGTAAGAATGTAGACATTGTTGTAGGCGGATTTGGTTTAGTGGTCCAGTTGCTTGGGGTTGCGTGTGATGCACCAGCCGGTTTACTTCATTAACGGTATGTATCCATGAACAGAACATGTTTGACAGGCACTCGGAATCCGAGCCCGATGGTTCTGTGCTTCCAATTTCGAACTTCCGTGTCCGGCACTGAATTCTCTAGGTATCAAGTTTGTTCATCGATTAGTTCGTGTTATGTATTGGTTTCTCTGCAACATCATTCGGCCCTCAACCCTTCATCTTGCTTTCCTATCTTGCTCCACCCCGCCATTAATATGTATTCCATGCTTTACGTCCTTCACCGCGTCTCCTGATTCCCCGGGCTCTCGGGCCCTAGTCTCGGCGACTCCATCTCTGTTTTCCGGCTTCTTCCCCAAAATCTCCTCTCCTTAGTGATCAATGTCTTAGGCGATATATCAACCGGACTCCCTGATTCCGGGTCTATGACCTGGTACTTTCGCGCCTCAGGTAAGTCATCGAAATCAATGCCAGAGTCTTTGGCTTGTTTGCGCAGTTTTCGGGTGCGTAGGAGCCAGATGAAGTGGGAGAGGAAGATGCCGGCTTCGAGCATGATGCAGCAGATGTACAAGACGCCACCAAGGACGTCAAAGGTTTGTTGGGCTACGAGAGCCATGAGAGAGAAGAAGGCGCCGAGCCAGTCCAGGGTTAGAAATACGAAATCTACAACCGTTAGTGATGTGATCCTTTCGCGGGATAGCACATTACCCACTGATTCCAACTACCCTGCCGCCGCGTTTAATAAGTTCTGGATATGGGGGGATGATACCCGCAGCTAGCAGGACTGCGGCAATGACACCGACGAGTATCATGGGCCACGAGATTCCCCGGTTGTACGGTCCCTTGTTAATGTTAGCCCGGTTCGTTCCCGTTCCTGAACCGCTGACATACCCTCAGTGTAAGAATCAAAAGTACTTCAGCACCGCCAAAAGCAACCCCAAGCGCTGTGGATAATGATGCGGCTTTCCATGCAGGCCATTTGCTGAGTTCAAAAGTCAGAGGTGTTCCTACAGATGGCAGGAGAGAAGTGTACTGCGTGTAGACTAGAATCTGTGCGAAGCTGACCAGGGAAAGGCAACAGAATATTTGCGGCTGTATCTGGATGGGGATGTTGAAGTTCTTGTGGTGTTAGTACTGCAAGCCTAATGCGGTCGAAGTGTAGCTCACTTGCACTACTGCGTATACTCCGAACGGGACAGCACCTAGTCTCAAGATTAGCCAATATATCCATCTTCCATCAGTAGAAGTACCAACACAATGCCCACAGAAACATCATCAATGCCGGCAAGCCGTCGGTCTTCTTCCTTTTCCAATTGTACCATATCTGAGGAACCAGTTGTACACACCAGAACACAGTGCCAATGGTGCCCAAGACGTTTGCTGCAACCGGGATCCTGGTTTGGGGAGCCATGATGAGAGCTGCCTCAGGAACGCAACGAGAAAGTAATGGAGTATCACCCAAGTAAAGAATCACGGTCTAAAGTGAGGAAGAGTTCAACATCCACGACTGAAGATAGAGAAACGGGGTCCACGACCTAAAGCTCATGTGCTCGGGCCCAAGATGGACGCAAGAAGCAAATATGAGTCCGGACCGCTGCATTGACCCCTTTCAAAAGAAGTGAAGATAGCATGCAGAAGCATGAGTCGACTTAGTAATTAGTTGATCGGTGCATTTCTCACTAACCCATAGTCCTCTTGGGGGCTCTCGGCATGCCAAGCCTGATGGAGTAAGACGGTGTGGATCTGGCATGAGATCTGCCGGAATGGGCACATCGTCATGGCACCGGTCGAGATCCTATTCCTACCTATTTGTTCGCCTGCTTAATAATGGCGCTGGGGCTCTACTCTAGTCGGTAAGACGGTCAATTTGATATTCACTACCTTATACCGTATACTTCCGTACACCTGAAGAAGCTTGACAATAATCAGGATGCGACTTCCATATCACTCCTAGTCTTAAAACCTAGAGGGGCTGTTTTCGTTCGTGGGGGTTTGCGTCCGGTTTCCATCACGTAAGGAACACGGAGACTCGGGAAGTTTTGTTTGTGAGCATGGCTGGTGACGAGGCGGATCACGTGCGGCTATCGCTACTTCATCAACTCCGCCCGATTGAATGAATCTTCTAAAACCAGATCTTTTCAAATATCAGTACCAACTACATACACGACTTCTTTCCAATCTTCTTTTTTTGGTATCCCAACCTACTTGAACCGTGTCTACCTCTTATCGGAGAATTGTAGCAGGTCCGAGCGCCGCATGCAGTACAGTATGCAGCTTCAGCCTCATGCAGTGCACTGACATTTTCGGAGACTTTCCTTTTGTCCCATGAGTACCTCCTACATATATTTAAGTGATGTTGAATACGGTATGCAGTCAGAAGAGATGGTGTGATGATGTTCGTGTCAGCCGTTAACTGGATATTGAATTCCACATACCGTAGAAACAGCATGAGCTTCTTCTAAACATGCTCCCGATATGAAAGGATCTCTCTGTCCAGGCCCGCAAACAAAGGTGGAACGCATTGCGGATCTTCATTACGATCACTGTTGATGATCTCTGAGGCCTAAAACTTTGTCGCGACCGCATAGTGGCTCCAAGTATTCCGTACACGGTCATGTACTGTAATGCACATGAAAGTCTCAAGAACCCCTACTAAGAAAGTGGGTGCAGCAATATCACATGGGATATCTCGAGAACCTCTCCTCGAAATTGCGTGCAGCAGCAATATGGCAGGATAAGCCCTTCGAAGGTAATCTCGAGAAACCCTACCTGGAAAGTGACCAACAGCAAACATCACATGCTTATCTCGAGAAACCCCTACCTAAGAAGTGCGTGCAGCAACTTTGCTCCGCTGACTGGTTATGGATCTTGTATGTCATGAATAGAAAAAAAATACCTGGATATCCTTGTATACACAGACAATTGCACCAGCGTGCGTGATCCAACGGTCCCGGATTCTACCTTTTTCCAAGGTAGAGAGGTTCTTTTTGGGTTATCCTTGGGGTAATTCCCCCCATCTTCTTTTAATCTCGGACTTTGCTAGATACAATCAACGTAGGGTTTCATGAATGGATTGGACACAGGGGGTTTGAAGAGATCTTTTCATTTTTAGCTATTACATCATGTATGCGACCTTTTGGGATTCCGATGGTAATGAGACGGGGAATGTTCGATATAGTTACTATTGGTATGTTTTTATTTGAGTAGGAACCGAGATTCTGTCCGTGTCGTTCGTTGGTTTTGAAGCCTTGTAGCGTTGGTATAGCGTAGATACCAAACATCTTCGTGATGTGTCAGCTTTCAGTGGACCGTTACACCTTTACTCCAACAGCCAATCTCAATGTCGTGTTGCTGGACTCATTCCTGGGCAGGGGTTTTTGAGATCTTCTGTGCCCGCCATGAGACCGCGGCGGCAGTAGTACAACGACATGTTGGTTTAGGCACAAAGCTGGCAGCATATAGTGACCGCGAGAACATAACTGTCGTCCGAGCATTGACAGCCAAAAAAAAAGATTATTGTAGCATGCCCTCGTGAAGATAAGTTATGCAAATGTAAATCTAAAGGTGCCACCCAGCGGATCCTTTTGCAAAAGCCAAACCAAGCGCCCCACACCATCTGCCAAACAAAACGCCTCGATATGCTCCTTGCCGTCAGAAATGATACACCCTGTAGCCCAGCTAAAGATGCGCAACAAAGCTCCATACCATCATAGTGCAAGCCAGTTCCCCCCCTCCCCCCCCCAATGAAGCGCCTCCAGAGAGAAAACGCGCAAAAAGCAAATCCCGGGGGCCATCAATCGACAACAACAACAACAACAACAACAACAACCAATATGTACGCATAAGGGGGAATCATCGCAAAATGCATGCCTTGCAAAAGCCATCCATCCCATTTCGAGTTTTTTTCCCCTCCATCGAGACCCTGGTCATACACAATAGCCCAGAGAACCACATGCGCATCTCCCCGTCGTCTCCGTGCAAGTGCTGCTGTACCTGATGAAAACCGTGTTGTAGATGAAGAAAAAGTAGGAGATCCCCTGCCGATGAAGCAAGGACCGGCGCCGTAGCGCCGTGCCAACCGATACGTAAATGACATAAACAAACCATGCGCATCACCCTCTCTCTCTCTCTCTCTCCTCAGCGTCCAAGCATATAATCAGAATATTGTCCACCCTGGTCAGCCCACGGGGACCCGGCTGCGCTTACTGCTATGCCTCCTGGCGGGCCCTTTACGCTGGACATTCCAAGGCCGCTCATGCCAAGACCACCTATGCCGGATCCACCGCTCATCATGCCTCCTTGAATCGGACTGCTCATACCATTCGCAAGGCCTCCGGCCGCACTGATGTTTGTTAACCCAGGAGGAGCGGTCAGGCCAGGAGGAGGTCCATTAGCCGTCGAAAAGGCTTGCATACTCCCCACTCCGCTCATGCCAGCCATGGGACCTTGGGGAGACATTGGCGTGGGAGGACCCATTCCCCCAGGTTGCCCGGTGCGTACGCCAAGAGGGTTTTTCGAAAAACTCAGCCGAATGCCACCTTTGATGCTGTTATGCAATGGATGTCCGTAAAGTTCGTTCAGCGCCTTGGTTGCAAAGGAAATGTCTTCGAATTCGACGAAACACATCGGACCATTTTGCTTGGTTCTGAAACACAGTCTCTTGTAGCCGCGTTGTTTGGAGAACATGGCCTTTAGTTCATCCTCGGAGGTGTCGATTGGAAGATTGCCTACGTACAATGTATTACAAGGCGGATTTTGGTCGGCAGGGTTTACCGGAGGATAATTATGTCTTTGGTAATGCTGATTCGCCAATTGATAAGTGGCATTTGGTCCAAGATTTCCCATGATAGTTGGGGACATGGCAGGAGCTGGGTTTTGCATAGGTGCCATAGTCCTTGGAGAGGTAAAACTTTGCATTGGAGGTGATGCCACATTGCCGGTACTGAGGGACAAACCAGCAAATCGAGAAGTGGGTAACTGGGAACTTGTTGAGCGCCGGGACAACTGGCCTATCGAGCCTGACATGTCGCTTTTTGCATACGCAACTGGGTCTTTTAATAGCTCCCCAGGCTCGTCATCCACTCCATCTTCACCAATGACTGATTTACCCGAGACACGCTGGCGATCCCCAGACAACTGTCCGATTGGCGACTGAGGGGAGAAGAAGTTTTGAAAAGGCGATGCAATATCGGGAGTAGGGTATTCACCGGAACCCAGCGGACCACTGTTGGAAAGTCCCAATGCGTCACTGGGAGGCGAGATGCGATCCATGGCTTGAAATGTCCCGTTGAAGCGTGATGGGTGCCGTGTTGCTTGACTGCTAGTTGAGCCGGTGGATGAGGCTGAATTCGTTGCGCTGCTGGCGGCGGTATCGAAAGTGGTCCGTCTCAGTCCTAGACCGCCGCCTGGGGAGAGGCGCAACACTTCCACAATCATCGGCGCCTCATTTGCTGAATTCTGTTTCCCGTCCAGCAGCGCCCGAGCTTCATAAGCCGCAGTCGAATTGCGGAAACGTGCGATTGCCGAGAGATACCCTTTGTCATCCGGAAACTCTGCAGGAACAAAATCCGCATCCACGAAATCTTTTGCAAACAGGAACATGGTGCGCAAGGCTTCGTTACTTGTATTCCGAGGGAGTTTGCGCATCAGAATGGCAGCGACCGAGTCTGTGTCGGAGCGCACATGAATCCTGTCTGACCCTATCGGCGGGTTGGGAGCCGGCAGTTCCATGTCGAACGGGTTAGGCTGGCTCATCGGCGACATGGCCTGGCTTGAAGGCATCCTGAAGTTTGCGTGATTCTGCCCACTGGTGAGCATGAAAGCTTCAGCAGCCATACCACGCTCCAAGGCACGATTATGACGTGACTGGATAGGAAACGGCGAGGTATGAACGATTTGGTGGCTCTGTGGCTTTGTGAATCTTCGATGAACCGCCCAGGTTGACAGGCATGTGAGAAACCCAGCAGACCCAAGTGTGGCTTGTTATACGTTCTCAATTGGTCGAGTAGGCACCACTCGTCGTGACTGTGGAGCCTCGTCGAGGTTGGAGTGTGCGAGTTCGAGTTTCACCAGATAGATGCCGATAACAGACTTCTTTCGCAGACCAGCTCGCAGGTTGGATATAGTCTGCAAACTTGATTTAGCATTCGTAAGGCGATCGCGATCTCTTCGTTCGTATTGCGCGCGTTGGTTTGGATTGCTCGAGCTTCAGATTGCTAGCACTTGAAGTCGCGCAAGCTTGGTGAACACTAGGGCTGTCGGACCTCGAGCTACCAGCTAGTGATTGGTCGACGAGAGGCAGTGAAGGGGCGTTGCGACGTGGACGCGGCGATTAGCAGTGAAGGTTGAAAGGAATGCGGGTTGACAGAGAGGTGCGCTTGAGGAGTGATGCTTCAGAATGCGACCGGGGGGGGGGGGCGGGGGAAAGAAAGAGCGCAGCGAGTGTGAAGGTTGGGGTTGACTCGGTTGAGTGGCTTAGGGTCGGCAGGGGATAAGGAACGTCTATTTCTTGATAACGGGTTTGATTCGCGCAATTGCGCAGCTGTCAGGTCTCTCACTTTGGTTGTTCACTTTGGGGGGGTTTGAAGAAGTATAGTACTGAAAGCATGTAGTATGTACTTTAGTGAAGGAATGAATCCCAAGTACCTTGTACCTGATGATGATGGAAAAAAGAAGGAGACGGAGACGAAGGAATCACCAGCTCAGGGCTGACGGGGCCAATGGTGTTTGGTCAATGCTTTGGCGTGCTGCACTTGTAATGCATCGAGTAAAAAAGGCGCAGCTCTCCCGTCTACGGTAATCGACGATCTCGAAGTCTAGGTAGGTCCCCTTCTCCTTCTTCGACAACAAGCGTCTTGGTGTCAACAGTGCGTTACAAGTATGTACTTCCGTACTTGGATGTCACTGTACTGGGCTCATCGGCGGTTAATAATCGTGCCAGATGATTGAGAACGTCCAATACCTCCGCAGCCGGGCTTCCCTGTTGTTTTCCCAACGAACAAGGTCATGAGGAATTGTTTATCTCGTAGCGGGGTGGGATCCGTATGAAGGAAGTGGAGGCGGATTAACGTCATCCGTAGCAAGTGAATGGGCACAAGGGAACAATGCTTCTGGCCCGTCGTGATTGGTTGATCCGAGACAGTGAGCGCCCGCGTACGGAGGACTCCAGTAAGGTAGTGGGTTGCTACTGGACGTAGTAAAGACGCTAGTATCCGTCGGTTATCAGACAGCCCTACGCTAATTAACAGACCTCCACACGCAGCACGCTCCACACGCTCCACTACCTTACTGTCCATATTCACAGTATGTATTCTATTCTCCTCCCCCACTTGGCTCCGTAAGGTACCTCGGTCCTTTACGGAGTATATCCCGTGTACCTCCGTGCTTCAGCCGTTGTTCTTGCGTCTGTCCTCTCCCCTCCCCTCGCTGCTTTGATGTTCCGAGAGTAAAGGAAATCTCTTATCTCTACTACTCTATGGCAGTCTCACAGGACTTGCCGCCTTGTCGGTTCTGCGGGGTGGGTTGGAAAGACGTTCCCATCCTCGACCTCAAACCACCCACCAGTGCATGGGAGTACTGATGCTATTGGATCGATTAAACCCTGTTATCCAATCTATGTGTCATTCTCAACCCTACCTTATGCTCCATACTTTCCAATTCATCTGTTGAAGGCACTTGAAGCCATCCTCCCTCCGTCCTCCGTACCGGATGGCCAATGCTTTTACTACTGTGGTACACCAGTAAAGTAAAGTAAGGTACGTAAGGTACTCTAGTACCACGCTACCAGTTCCTACATGGTTCCCACTCCCCCCCCCAGCAACCTTACGGAGGTATCGTCCGCGCCATCCCCGCCCTTGACCTTGACTAAATGCTCGGTTCCGGAAGACCAACCCTGGTCGATGGGATTCAACACCCCCCCCACCCCCCACTATCCCCGCTCATCCATCTCACTCGTCCCACCTCTTCGCGCTATCTACCGCTGGCGATCGAGGGGCGACCTGGCAATCATGATCATACTATCAGACTGGCTGCAGTTCCGTCAAGCCACCACCGTTGGCGCCGAGTTGCCAACCCCACCCATGCGATCTTCATGTCGCCTTTACTACTCACTAAGGTAAGTACAATTTTGACTCTGATGACCCATGCCTTAACTCAACCCCAGCCTTAACCAGATGGAACTGGATGTTTTGACTCCAGAGTGGCACTCGATTGGCAGTTTCGGATATTCTAAGCTATATTCTACGGTATCGTGGTAAAGAACGCCCAACTAGCGTAGATGGACCAGATCCCAGGACGAACGAACAACACAACCATGCGGCAAGTTGGTCGGATCTGAGCTAGGATCTTGACACTCGAAGGCCAGCTTCTGAGACTCTGGTTTTTCAGCTTTAATCATTTGTGTTGAGTAGGAATGTATGTTCAAGATAGCCCCTGAGGCCCTGCCTGGTTCTTCTCGTACGCATGCTGGGCACAGACTACCGTGTTTCGAGGCTTGATAAAACCCCGACATCCCAACAAATCGCGATGTGGACCGTCATACAAGGTAACCCTTGATCCTCTTATTCCCCGTCGAAGTCTTGCATTCCCGCGGGGTGTTCTCCGCTTTGAGGACCTCGATCTCGATCATATGCTCATCGCGCGTGATCTTCTTCACTGCTCTTTCAAAGCATCCATTCAAGCACAGCTCCGATAATAATAGATTCCATTACACCGTATATGTCATGAAACGTTTTGGTGGAATGGCCTTCTTTCCTGACGCTAATCATCCGCCTGCGACTTGAGCTATTGCCTCTTATCCATGACATATCAGCTCCATACTTGGCGTTCTAGAAAGGGTGCAAGAACACTACTATTACCAGCAGCCGTCAGCCTCATTAGCACATTTTCGAGACCAACCATTAAACATATACTCCCTTCTGCCTACCAGCACTGAGAGTGAATGTTACTGGCTAGAAGTTTGTTCACTTCTGTAACCCTTGTCTTGAAGCATTTCTTTGTCCAAGGAACAGATTCATCAAAATGAAAGGGGCACTGCAAAGCTCGGAAGTAATGATTGGTCAGAGTCGTTACGTGAAGGCTTTCTTAGAAGAGCGATTAAAGCACTTGGGATGAGTTGGTGAAGACCGCTTGTCAGGCAACATTCTGGTTCTAATGGGGTAATGTTGAAAGTCGGTAAAGAAAATGGTAGAATTGCTTTCCTTCTGTGTGGTTTACTACTCATTGAGCATCGCCTATCTTAGACTTACGAAGCGCTTTGAGACCCTCCAGCTATCATGAATTTCGATTACAAGGAGCTGTATTCAAACAACACTCTGGGCGCTATACTTTTCGGTAGGAAATACCAGAAAGTCTTCGAGATGAAAGAGAAGTGAAAGCAGAATGAGATCTTGTAAGCATGACTTCTTCCTTGGTCCAATGGGAATTGAGCACTCGATGGCTTATACCGTTCAGTCTCAAACGTCGAAGACCCTGCCTTTATCAATCTTTACCTAAGGCATCAAGGCTTTATCGGAAACGTCTTCACCCCCGCTACTCATGTGTCTGACCGAAGATTGTGTGTAACACTTGTGATCAGCCCTTGCATGCGTGAGATCAGCCCTTGCATGTGTGACATCTGCAGGTCTAAGATAACCACTACGAATTATTTTCTGGGAGAGTGATTTATCCTTTCATGAGTGCACCAGCGCATTGGATGAAGTAGGAATATTCAGCTCTATATGCAGAATTGAAGGAAGCACATACAGATCATGAGATATAACACTCGATGGAGTACGAAGTTCTATCTGAAGCATCGACGGAGCATTGCAGAGGACTGAATAGAGCATGTATAAAGCTCTATATGAAGCACGTATGAAGCTTTCTATGAAATGAAGGTTGCCGGCGAAGTAGATTTCTGAAAGCTGCTCCTCCTCCACCTCTCTGCAGGGCAGTAGGAAATGGAAGTTCCTTCATGTTCATTGCCACCATTACCTTACCAAGCTAGCAGGTAGGCTAACCCACTTAGGGGGCGGGAGTAAGCGAGGCTAGCTGCGAACGGGCAAGGGTAAAAGGAGATCCTGCGGCAAAAGAAACCTAAAGTCCTTATCACGGCAACATTGCCAACAGGAATCAAAACCTACTTACCATATAACCACACTGATCGTCTCGCTCTGATGTGACTCAGCTGCTATAGCATGGATGGTTTCACTTCCTTGCCCTCAATGCGCAGTACAATGGCTCGAGGCTGGGTTGTCCCTGGGCATTTCTCCTTATCTAGCTTCACGATGAGGTGCTATTCTGAGCTTCCTTGAGTGCGCCCGACGTTTCTTATGATAAAGCCACCTCTTGGGCGGTTGCCTATCCTTTATAAACGAGCCAGGTTTCCGTCATTGGCTCTATCTTACAAATGCAGCACCTTGGAGGCAAATCTCCCCAAAGGAAGAAACAAACATACGGCCTTGTACGACCAGTAGAGGTCAGGATCCCTACAGTTTCAGCAGTTGAAGAACAACCTCCTAGGACGAGCCAATTGGACAATACTCTCGCGGATTACTACCAATTGAAGATGTGCTCTTTATGCTTAAGCGGGATCTCGACGAGCTTGATCTCTATGCTCAAAGATCTACGCCGACCTGGACAAGAGAAGAAGGCTTGGATTTGAGGAAGATTCTCTTGAGTTATCAGCAGGCCACAGAAAATCAGTACGCTATAACTCAGCAGTGGCGCTATTAAATCTCCGTTTGGTGGACGATGACAGCTTAGAAGTCCATGATCATGTGGAATAAAATTGTTGCTGCGATTCGGAAAAAGATTTGATGATTGCGACAAGGAGAGTGAGGGAGTTTTGCCAGTGGCAGCATTAGGGATCTTGAACAACAGTTCTGAGCTGCGCGTCTTTGCTTGATTCTCGTCAAGTGCGGGTTATGATGACACACTATTGTAGCGGAATTGATTTTTGAGATGAGAAGTTGCTTGAGGCTTTTCGATATCAAATAGATACACGTATCTTCCATAATAGATCATGGAGAATGGCAGTTGCTCCCAGCGGCGATAAGATAGTCAAGTTTGATTTACATGCTAATTTCGTGTCCAGACGTTGTTAATATGATATTCGCTAATGTTTGGTTTTTACGCTTGCCGTTGACCGTCATTCTGTCGGAAGCTGCGCTGGGAATGACCCAGGTTGCAACCCAAAATGCTACTCATTCGCAAGTGAATGAGGAAGTTTTGCTCAAAGCTTTGTTTACGTCTTTTCGCACTCAGATCAATCGGAGTAACTTGTTTTAACAAACATATTACGCGGGAAACCTCGGAGTCCTGCGAACCCATTCTTTGAGATCCGAAGTCTACACTTAAAAGTCTTGCACGCCAGTCTGACCCCGTAAACTCTCCTCTGTTGACCCCTCTTCTTCAGACCCCGCAACCCACCTCGGCTCCTCCTCCTCAAACCACTTCTCCTCCTCTTCCCTCTCCTCAGTGCCCCGATCATCAAACTCCTCACTCTCATCCACCGCCACATACTCAAACTCGGCATCCTCCCCCTTCAAGAACCTCATCTCCATCTCCCGCCGCCACCTCTCCTTGCCCTCCTCTTTACTAGCCGGAACCTCATCTTCTGTCTCCGCTACAATCTTCCCGGCCTCGTCCCTCTTATTCGGCGAATTCGTCAAAGCCTGCAGCTTAGCTTCTGACCGCCATAGATCCGCTTCTAATGTCCCCGAATAGCCTTTTTGGCGGCCTTCGGCTTCGCGCTCGGCTGGGGTTTGGAAGCGGCGGATCAGGCGGTCGTAAGCGAGGGGATCTTTTGAGCTGATCAGCGGGGGCAATTCGTAGAGTTATCGTTGCGACGAGAACCGGACCTGCGAGCTCGAGTGATGGTGAAGATAAGTATGTGGGGTGCGTGTCGAGGTAGCGTTTTCGCCGGTTCTTCACTTTGATGCGGGCGGTCGATGCTGGGGATATCGATCGCTGCTTGGCGATTCGTGGATGGGTTTCGAGTGCGTCGTTTTCTTTCTGCTTGTCTGGGTGAGGTTCGGTAGGCGTGGGTGGGTTGGACATTGAAGGTATCTTTTGTCGAATGACGCATTGGGGCACGGAAGACAAGCGCGCGGAATCGGGCCGCACAGCCTTGTTCGTCTACACTCATGAGCCAGTCTCACACAAAACATCTATCATTCTCTTAGGTTCACAAATGCATCGGGTACCATGTTCGTTCGTTCAACCACAATAAAGAGGGTCTTCCTGTTGAAGCTATGATAACACATAATCCAACGGCCCGAAGAATATCAAATTGAACCATCTATCGAAGATCCTGTACAGGACCAATTACCTGAGCTTAGCAATGGCCTCGAGGCGCAGCACGCGTGCGAGAGGTGCAGAGCACCAAGATGCGCCGCAAACTGAACCTGTCGAAGTAGATGTGTCCATGACCCAGCGAGAGGCCTTGCAATCATACATTAAAGCCGCTGAGCTCTTAATGCTCGCTGCTGCATATTCACCAATCTCTCAACTTTCACTCTCGCCTGTCTACGGATCTATTCCCCCTTCCGCTTACCACTTACGGATGACAGCTGTTGCGATCTTCTTGGCCTGGGCAGCAAGGCAGAGAATACCCAATTATGTACCAAAAGTGGTCGTCAATTATCTACCTGTCTTGGCATTTTTGATACCAACTATTCAGTTTGTGCTTTTCAAGTACAGCGGGCAACTTGGCCCAGTATACGGCCCGCTGATTACGGAGCTTCTGACCTACTTTCCACTACTTTTTATCTCCCACATAGGTGTGTCAGCATCTCTCGATGACTTCGACTGGAAACGTAATATTGGCGACACTATGCCTGCGATTGCATCCTATGGCTTGTTTAGCATGATTCAGAGAGCTTTAAGCCACTTCATCTCTCGGAATATGGGTTCTAGCATGATCTTCACCCGTTCTGGGCTGCAATTCATTGTTGCCACTTTTTATGCATTGCTTCTGCCCTCCAAATTCATCGTACTCGCAGTCTTGCCGTTACTGCACTCTGCTATTTACAACCCTCACATCCCCCTTCAGCAGAACGCCGACGTTCTCAACTCTACGCTACAGGTGCAAGGCTACTCGCTGGTCGCTCGTCAGGAATCTCTGACTGGGTATATATCTGTACTCGATAATATAAAGGATGGATTTCGCGTGTTGCGGTGCGATCACAGCCTTCTTGGCGGAGAGTGGCTGCATTATCAAGATAATCCCATCTCGAAACCAAGAAAATTAAGAGAGCCGGTATACGCTATCTTCGTCATGCTCGAAGCTGTTCGGCTGGTTGAGTTCCAAAATCTGAAACCCGGTACCCTTATTCCGGATAATGATAATCAGGCACTGGTCATGTAGGCTCCTTGACTACACACTGACTCGAAGTTTTGCTAATGATTCGATTTCCAGTGGCTTGGGCATTGGTACAACACCGTCTGCGCTTGTTGCTCATGGGATCCATACCACGATCGTCGAAATTGACCCAGTGGTACACGAATATGCTACGAAATATTTCAATCTTCCATCAAATCAAACATCGATCATCGAAGACGCTGTTAGTTTCGTAGAGAGGGCGCAGACGGACGAATCCCAGCGCCCATCCTACCACTACATTATTCACGATGTGTTTACTGGTGGAGCGGAACCAGTAGAATTGTTCACGGAGGAATTTCTTAAAGGCTTGAGTAACATGCTTGTCTCTGACGGGGTTATTGCTATTGTAAGCTGAAACCTTTAATCTTTATGCGCTGTGGCTGTATACTCATTAAGCCAGAACTACGCAGGTGATTTACTGTCCCTATCTGCTAGACTCGTGGTTCATACAGTTATGTCTGTCTTCCCAAGCTGCCGGCTGTTCCGAGAAGAGGCTGGGCCTAGCTCATCGCCAACTCCTAGTGATAAGTCAACGGGGAAAGACTTCACCAACATGGTCATGTTCTGCCGTAAAACGAAAGGACCTTTCACTTTCCGAGATCCTGTAGAGGCAGACTGTCTAGGTAGCCAGGCGCGCAGATATCATCTATTACCGCAGCACGAAATTAACGCCAGCTATTTTGATGGTAGGGCGAGTGATGATGAGTTGGGTTTGCTCAGGCGAGGGCAGACGCATAAACTTGAGGCCTTTCAAAGGGAAAGCGCCGTGGGGCATTGGAGGATCATGAGGACTGTTCTTCCGGATAAGATATGGGAGAGTTGGTGAAGGGGAATCTGTGGACTTGAATATCGGCTAAGATCAAGTATCGTCCTGTAGTAGTAATCGAGAACCAAGTTGGATAAGGTAGAGCAACAACCTTCAAAGGCAGCAGCATCACGATCAGGTCTATAAAGGGAAATTCCGAACCCGCAATTCCACGTCCAACCCCTGCCTGACCACCTTATGTATTTCTTATTGAAGATGTTTGATCTGCGCAAGGATTCTTAGCTCCAATAAATATGCAAGCGTTGGGATCGTGACAAGCCCGAAATCAAGAAACGCTCCATGCGCCTCTCTCATTTGCCTCCTACGGGTACTGTAATCCGTACAGCGAGATAGAAACCTTGTAGTCTACGTAGAAGATAAGGCAGGACACGTCAGACACGTGGTAGGACTTGCTTGAATACCTTACATAAGGCATGTACCTCGTCACTTCCTCAAATCACCCTGCAGTGGAGCAAAAGAATTGTCCGTCACACTCCCACAAGTTCAAGGTGCTTGTGCTGCAAGCAGTAGGATTTGCCGGAGCAGTGCGCGTCAAGCAAATAAAATATCTTCTCCGTTGATACTGTAGTCTTTCCTGCAGAAATGCTTCAACGAAAATACAATCCCATGATGACTTCTTCAGTGTCATCACGGCACTGCTGAGCAGAATCGACGCGGAATAACATCGTGACCGATTTTAAAGCGCGCTTCAACGGAATCATGCCACTATTCCGAAGATCCTCTACTACCACAACTACATCAACCCCCAAATCTTCCTCCACTACCCTCACCAAACATATCCGAACCAGAGGTAACCAGAGCAAAACCTCGCTTGTGACGCCAAAAGCCAGGAAACAATCGGTGGGTATTCCGGTTGCTGAAGAGCTGGAATTGCCGCCGCAGATCCCACCACTTGATATAGCCTCCCAGACGACGGAAGATCAATCTCTCAGAGCGCACTCACCACAAACGCCCGATACAAGTCTTGAATCACCAAGGGCTACGCCATCAGAAAAGGCCGCGGCTCCCTGTCCGCTGGTAACATTGGAGGAACCGACACCAGAATTGTCTGCTACTTTGGATAGGGCCACAGGATCCGACGGTGCTGGGAACATCAAAGTACCTACACCAAAGGCAGGGGTTAGTGCCGAGAAGCCGCACCAAAGGCCAGAGGCTGTCCCAAGGAAGCAATCTATAGCCCACCGAAGCCAGGGAAGATTCATCACAACCTTACTCGAGTCTGGAAGGCCAGACTCCCGGCCGACCTCGCGGGATACCAATAACGACTACTTTGGGGACGCTCCCGCAATAACAGCCAGCATGCTGCACCGCAAGATCTGGGTGAAACGGGCAGGCTCATCGGCAACGTTGATACAAATCAACGAGGAACATCTAGTAGACGATGTGAGGGACATCATATTGAAGAAATACACCAATTCGCTGGGCCGTACCTTCGATTCGCCGGACGTTACATTACGGATCATACCTCGAGACTCGGTACATCGACATTCACAAGGCGAGCGTACACTAGGTCCAGAGGAGCCAATGCTACGGACGCTGGATGCGTACTTCCCAGGCGGCCAAATCGTGGATGAGGCCCTAGTTATTGATGTACCAAGACCACGGACTCCTAGGCATTCGCCGCGAATAGCTATGCCCTACTACGTGACCGAGGATCATCGGCCAGTTGAGAATGGTACAGATTACTTTCCGCCAATGCCCATTGGAGGACAGCACTCGCCTCATCTTCCATCGAGTCTCTCGGTCGTAAGTGGTCAAGGAGCGCCTCATCATCCAACGATGCATTCGATGGCGGTTTTAAACACGGGACATGTCCCGCCTCTACCGTCACCTGGCAGTCGTGGCATACGGCATCCTACACATAGGCCAAAGTATGGGCGGACACATACCTCCTCACCCACAATCCTAAGCGGTATCAGCTCGCAGCACCAAGGTAGGCGTCGCACTCCTGTGACTCTTGTCGCTCTAGCTCTTGGCTAATCGTGCCAAAAGACCCTCTCAAACAACAGCCGAATGGCATACCTAACCCACCTCCCTTGCCTACTCCGCCTGTACCATCCGATTCCCAACCCCACCGTGTCTCCACACCTCCACCTGCACGCGTCTCCTCGCCCCGACCAATACTCCCTCAGAAAAGGTCAAAAAACAAGGCGAATCAACCCAAACTACCAGCTGGCCTCCTCGACGGCGCCGTCCCTCCCATTAACGTTCTTATCGTCGAAGACAACATCATTAACCTTAAACTCCTTGAAGCCTTTATGAAAAGGCTAAAGGTCAGGTGGCACACAGCAATGAACGGGCAAGAAGCTGTCAAGAAGTGGCGAGGAGGTGGCTTCCATCTGGTGCTCATGGATATTCAACTACCTATCATGAACGGGCTGGAAGCGACAAAGGAGATCAGGAGATTAGAAAGGGTGAATAATATCGGTGTTTTCTCGAACAGCGCGTCTAGTACGCCTACATTTCCGAATGGAAGTGAACTGGAAGAAAATGATGGCAAGGCGGACGGCGAGGATAATTTGATGAACACGGCTCTGTTCAAAAGTCCGGTCATCATCGTTGCATTGACTGCCAGCTCGTTGCAGAGCGATAGACATGAAGCTTTGGCGGCTGGATGCAACGATTTCTTGACAAAGGTACTTCCCCTTCCCCTTTCGCCAACTCAGCTATATCAGGCCAACTACTAATCCCGATTTCGCCTTCCAGCCCGTCAACTTCGTCTGGCTCGAACGCAAGGTCAAGGAATGGGGCTGCATGCAAGCCCTCATCGATTTTGACGGTTGGCGCAAATGGAAAGATTTTTCCCAATCCAAGGAAAATCCCCCGAACCCCTCAAACCTCTCGAAACCTCCCACATCGAACAATAACCTCGAAACTAACAACAACCGCAAAGTCTCTTCCAGTTCCGCCAAAAGCGATAAGGGGATCAAGAGTGAGAGCGGAAAGCTGGTCCTACCGGAGAAGGGCAAGAAGAGGTTGAGTTCCAGAACTGCAAGTTTGGATACGGGGACGATGAGTGGCAGTGGTAGTGAGGGATTGGCGGGGGAGGAAAGGGATGGGAGGGGTGGGGCTATTGCCACGGGGGCATAACGGGGACACCCCTCTTTTGCTCGCCTGTCGAGAAGCGAAACAAAAGGAGAAGCGGAATGGAGTGAGCTGGAGAGGTGGGAGTCGCATTTTCCGGAAGATCCATCTTTGGAGGCAAGCGGAGTGAGCGTAACTATTGATTTACATGCATGGCGTCCAACGGAAGCGCAGGGAAGTGCAGGGCATTCTTCCTCAACAGACAAGGCATGCTCGCCCGTCCTGAGCCCTGGGGGAAAGCTGGGACGGCTGGGTATCATTATCCGTACATACACAAATGGTTATATATTACCTTTTTAATCGAAACGCGAGCTAGAGACCTGGCGGGGCTGGGCAGTGTGGCTTTTCGTTCTTTTGGGATTCTTATATATTTCTGTGTATATATATATACTATCGCTATGCCCACAATTTTCTTTTTTACTAGTCTCATCATCGTCATCGTCATCGTCGTCGTCATCGTCAAGCCGTCGTCGCCGTCGCCGTTGGGGATTTAGATATGGGTGTGTGTGAATTGAGATGGCGGTTTTGAACTTCTGCGGTGCGGTTTGTGGCTGGGAAGATGAGGGTGAGGAAGGGAGAGGGGAGGGGGAGGGGAAGGGGAGGGGAAGGGGAAGGGGAAGGGGAAGGGGAAGGGGAAGGGGTGGGGTGTATGAAGGAGTGGGTTTGTGATATTGCTGATTCATGGGGGAGGAAAAAGGATTATCGTTTCCCTTTTCTTCCTCTTCCTCTTCTTCTTCTTCTTCTCCTCCGCCCTCTCCTAGGCCGTATCGGCTGGTTCGAGCTTTCCGCTGTGTGTACATGTGATAGTAAATATACGCTCGTCTCTGTTTAGAATACACACCTTGCTGAATCGTCGTGCTTTCACTGCAGACATCAAACATTTTCATTATTCATCTAATCCCTCAACCTGGGTGGATCTCAAGGCCGACTCCTCAATGCACCCGCATTTGCATAACATCATTCGCTAGAACGCGACTAATCAAGTCCTTACGATGGAAGGCAATCTAACGCGTTAAAACCCTCCCAAAGGCTTCGCGGTGTTCGTTTCCAGCCCCAATTCACAACTACCGCGACCTCAAATCCAACTTGTGCAGTATCCCGCCTGGCAACCTACTCTCCTTCGGCGGCAAATGATTATGTACCTTCCTAACCCCCACCCTTCCCACCACCTTCCAACTCTCCTTGTCCTTCGCATCAATCCCCACCCCTCCGCCATACTCCTCCAGACAACAGCACTCGATTCCTTGAACTGATCTATCTCCCACCGCTTCATGTATCGTAATCCTTCTATTCGGGTTCGGATGCATCATACGCAGCAGCAAATTTCCGATGGCTGGTTTGTGAAGGCTGGCGAAGAGGGGACCGCAAGATGGAGTTTCAGAGCCGGTGATTAGGCCGTCGGGATACTTGTCGATGAATTTATCCCAGCCGGAGAGGAAGCGGGCGTAGTGGTGGTGGGGATGGGTGCGGTTGGCGGCGGGCCAGGGGTTGCCTTTGTAGATCATGGAAAGGAGTACGATGGCACATGACCAGACATCCAGGGGTCGAGGGTCGTAATGGCCTGAAAGGGAAGTTAATCCTGATTCACTGGATAAGCTAAACAATACTTTACCACTTTTGTCAACAACCTCTGGAGCGATATATGGTAGACTGCCACATATACCCGGTGCACAGAGTCGACACTCGTTGGCGTCCTCGTCGGAAAGTGTTTGAGCTTTTCTCGTGCCAGGATGCTCTCCGCAGAAGACCTCTGAGACACCAAAGTCAGTAATTTTAAGGTGGCCTTCATTATTCATGAGCAGGTTCTCGAGCTTAATGTCTCGATGGGCGATGCCGTTGGAGTGTAAGTACGCCACACCTCGAAGTAGCTGTTTGAAGAGACATAAGTTGTCTTCGAGAGTCAGGTAGTTCTTCTGCACCAAAGTGTATATCTCTCCTTGCGAACAAAATTCCATGACATGATTCCATCGCCCACCATGCGTACATAATCGTACGCTCTCGACAATGTTGGGGTGATGCAGACTTTTAGCAATCATATACTCCGAATTGACCTTTTTGTTGTACTCATCTTCATTTTCGTGCTGCCCCTTTTTCCGAAACTCTTTGACGGCAAACACTCCGTCTGTGGATGCTCCCTTTTGTATCATAAGCTTCACTGTGGCCGTCGAACCCTTGCCAACCAATTTCCCCCTCCTTCCCGGCACTATACTCCCACTTGTATACTCGTCGTGGAGCTCAACGGTTTCAACGTCGAAATCAGCTGGAAGATTAGTACTGAATCTCCTAGCTTTCAGGCCAGCACCGGTAGCGGCTGGCATTGAAATATAATTATCAGCCTCGACTATGGCGGCGTTATTCATGCTGGTCGAGCGCTTTGTGCCTGATGAATGCTGTGGCCTCGGCGGGCTGGCGAACAACGCGTTCGGATTTTTGAAGCTGAGGCCCGTTGAAAATCTCCTGGAGCGATTTTTAGGCGTGACCGAGAGGTGCCAAGGCTCGGCAATGTTATTGGTGGTGCTAGTATTTGAGTATGTAGAGGCAGACATAGTCGAATGCGAATTTTCTGAATTCTCGGCAGAGTGGCCAATGTACTGGGAGCAAGACGGCGTTGGTGATAGTGGCGCGGTTGCTGTTGGAGTCGAGCAGGCTGACTCCTGTACGGATTGGGGATTGAAATTGTTCTGCATTGCTTCCAGTGTCGATGACCGTGATCTCCGGAAGAACCTTCTTATTCTCGAAGGTGTTCTTCTCGGAGTATTGGGCTTCGTATCAGGAGTCACTGTCCTCGAGGGTCCGCTAGGTATTGCGTCCTCATCTTCTTCGGTTCTCGCATCTCGCGGATTGGACGCTCGTGGGTCCGCAAAACCTATATGCTGTGGTACGTTTGAAGCAGTAGCACCCGACATGGCTTTTGGATCGAACGGGGTGGGCTATTGGACTAGGACTGCAGTGAATAATGATTTCGCGGATGTTCGAGTGTTACTTATCGAGCCTGTAATTGTGAAAGACTAAACGTGGTAGAAAATTGCCCATCCTCGAGAGGTCCGCAATTGAAAAGGATGATGATTGAGAGAAGTAGACACGGCATAGGAGGGCATGCGGATCGTATGCCGGTTTAAAGTAATAACGACCTCAGTTCTGAGCTGAAGACGTGAATAGAGGCTTCAGAAACAGCGTGGAGGTGTACAGGGAATTGAAATGACGGTTTGTAGAATTCTAGGTGACAGATGGACAGATTGGTATCTGGTTCTCTGTAGTCACCCAAAAGTTCATCCTCTGGCCAACGCACACATAGTAGGAAGTAGTAATCGACAAGCACAGTTATTGGTGAGCGGATTGCGCGATAGACTAGCCAAAAAAAAACCCAGATCACTGGGGATAGCGAGAAATTACCTTGTAGGCGTGAGTGTATTTGAGCCTTTCGGGTGTGTATGCGGCATTTGTTTCACTAGTGTACAATAGTAAGCATGATTTGGAAAACCACATAGAAGTCTACGAAGAAGTTGCAAGAGTCGATACGAAAGCTGTTGATGGAAGGCGCTCCCTCAAGGCTCCCGGTCCCTGCTAAGGAGACTTGGCAGGGTCGTAGGCGCCTATAGAAATACGACCTTTTGCTTCGTATAGAATGTAAGGGACTATAGCAGAGACCTATGAGCATACTCAACGATACTACCATAGAGATTTTTCATGTATTCGATGCTGCCACAACAAAGACTGTGATAAAGAACGTGGTGTTGTGACGGCCATGAAGATTAAGGACCCCTGAGGCATGAATGATATTGGTTGGATTATTGATATACCTTGCTTTTGGCTTTTCTGAAAAGTGCAAATCCTACTGCTATTCCAAATGTTTGAAGTTTTATTAGAAACGTCTTGTTGGATCTGCAGAAGACATACTGCATCGAAGAGGATGCTCTAAGACCCCACGATCTCACCGCAACCCTTTGCCATCTCTAACAAGCAGCAGACCTTCTTCCTTTAGCTTGAACTTCTGAATCTTGCCACTTGCTGTTTTGGGATAGTTGTCTACCCAAAACACGTACTTCGGTACTGTAACGGGACTTGTCAGCCGCTATCTCAATGATAGGTAGAACGCCAAATACAAGCCATACAACTTACCTAGATGATGGCTTAGCTTTTCTCTAACCCAAGTTCTGACCTCCTCTTCCGTGATCGACATTCCTGTAACGGGAATCACGAATGCGGTGACGACTTCACCGTACCGCTCGTCAGGAAGGCCCACGACGCTGACCTCTTTTACAGCCGGGTGGCTGAAAAGGCAATTCTCTACTTCTAAGGGATGGATGTTCTCTCCGCCCTTGATGATCAAATCTTTGATGCGGCCAGTTATTTTGATGTAGCCGCCAGAGTCCATTTCTCCCTCATCACCAGTCTGGAGAAGCATTAGGCTGTACCCTCACAACATTAGAGTCATAGTCGAACTAACATGCATCCAGATCTTTCCACTAGCGTCTGGTATGAGCACTTCTGCAGTCCTCTCCGGCGCGCCCCAATATTCCTTCATTACACAATAGCCACTGACTGCCACTTCGCCTCTGCTACCGATGGGCAGTATTTTAGTATAATCCGTGGGGTCTACTATCTTGGCTTCCACGTGCGGCATTAACCTCCCGACGCTATCAATGCGCTTTTCGATAGGATCATCCGTGGTCGTCATCGCTGATACCGGACTTGTTTCGGTCATCCCATAGCAAATGGTCAGCTCTGTCAGGTTGAGTATTTTATGTAGCTTCCGCATGAGCTCGGCAGGAATACTAGATCCAGCTGCTATGCCGGTTCTTAGATGCTCGAACCCAGTGTATGGTACCGTCCCGTTTTGCAGGAGCTCAAACTCTGCAATGAACATGGTTGGAACACCATAGAGAGCGGTACACCTTTCTTCTTGTACGCTTTTGAGAGTAGCATACGGGTCGAAGGCTTCAGTGGGGAAGACTATGGCAGCTCCATGGGTGGCTGTTGCCATGTAGCCAAGGATACAGCCAAAACAGTGGAATAGTGGCGGGGGACAGCAGACAATGTCCCTTTCGGTTAGGAGCATTCTATCACCAATGCTTTTACCGTTGTTCAGAATTGAGCGGTGACTGAGAGAAGCAGCTTTTGGTGCAGATGTTGTTCCTGAAGTGAACTGAATGTTGACCACGTCATTCGCATCAAGCGATTGCTTGGGTATAGAGCCACCAGGTCCGCCATCTTCAAGGACGATATTGTAGTTTATGGTGGGCTTCCATGAGGTCGTGTCGATTCGGCCATTTGAGTTATCCACGATAATTACCCGGTCCAACGATGGAACAGCTTGTGATTCGACTCTGTGAGCTTGGAGATCAGGTATTATTTGCTGTAGTAATGGAATATTCGAGCGTGGTGATTTTCTTGGTAGATTGGTTTCGGTACCAACAATAAGATGAGATGCCGCTAGATGGCCGAGTGCAGCAACAACTTGCTGCGCATTGAAGGCAGGGTTTAATGGAACCTATGGAAAATTATGAGAAAATAGCAGGCGTAATAAATCGCAAGGTGTGGGTCAAGTCATTTGTCATGGAGGATTCGATGCTTATATACACAACTGGTAAAGCTCACAAATCATGTAAAGAAGAGGGGGCGCTCTGGGAATGGTTGTTTTCGGGTCTATCACACTACCGTGCACTGTTCAGGTATAAGGAGAAGAATGACAGCTTACCAAAATAGCTCCAAGCTTGAAGATACCATAGGTCGCCTTTTGAGGTCATCAGCCATATATTTCCAGCCTTCCACTTGAGGCTTTAGCTTTCTTACAATGGCGTATTCAATGTTGTTGCCCAGCGAAACAGCCACTCGGTCACCTTTCTTCACGCCAATCTTGGAAAGGCCACGGGCGAAAGCATTACTTTTTTGATCCAAGGCATCGTAGTTTAGACGCATCTGCTGATGACGAGAAATGACACTACAGTGATGTTATAGACGAACGCTCCAGTTTGGACGCAAGATATCCTGAATGCGTACGCTGTACGGTCACCAAACCTCGACACTATGGATTCGAAATGCTCTCCGATAGTCTGCTCGAGCAGTGGAGGCTATAAGAAATCAGCTAAGAAGCGCCAGGTCCTAGACTGTCGTTTACATGATTGGGGCCTTGAGCATAAGATTTCGTGAAGAAACCCCTGGTGTACCACTTGGACTTCGATAGCCGTGAGAAGCCCGAGGCTCGACGCGCAAATTGCCGCATCGTACCGGGACATCAACGGGCACAAGCCCATGGATACTATGTGAGATATCGGGCGGCTGGAGAGCCATCGACTTGCCCTTTACTGAGATGTGGGCGGGGTGGACAGGTTGTCTTGGCGGCGCTTGATCGATGCGCCAGCGCCTTAGGCGGCAACCCTTCCTGTCGCCATCTTTCCCCAGTCAGCAGCATGCTTCAGCAGAACCTCAACCACACCATTATAGCTTCGGCGTTGTCGCACGTACAGTCTCATGTATTGTTGTTTGCATGTGAACTCTGGCGTAGCTGGACCTTGCGTGTTGATTGTCTCAGTTGGGTAAAGATGATCTGGACCGCCACTGAGAATTTAGGAAACATGCTCTAGATGTGGTATAGCAATTTGTTTATTGATCCTTCTTCGACCTCATGAGCCAATCATAAGCACACCCAGGCAGTACAATCCATTCAATTGAAGTTTGATTGGGCCGGAGGGCGTAGCCTCCATTTTCACAAACATCTGCTGCCTATCCTGCAACGGCTACCATGACGTGCAGGTCGACGGTGGATAGACCGATCAACAGCTACAGACTGTAGGCCAGTGGAACGAAAAGCTGGAAATGGGTTTTCTCTCCCATGGTCCATAAGTCAATCAAGCTTTCTTCGTCTAATACGGTATAGCGTAGTATGATATAACAGTCGTGGGTCTTGCCGTGGTTTGCTTGTTCTTCCTTTCGTCGCCAAAGAATAGGTTGTCAAAAACGATCACATCACAGCAACCCACTCTCCTACCAAATCCCCGTTGGCAACAACAGATATGTCACAGCAGCAAGAAGTTCACGAGCAGATTACTGCGAAAGCTGCAGCACAGAAAGAACCAGAAATTGGCATAAAGGAGCGCGCACTGACAAACGAGCAGGAGTCCTTCAGCAGTTCCAATCTAGCTGCCGTGATGGCACGCGAAGCGCCATGGCTCACACCATCGCAATGTACATGAATTATACAGAATGCCACCTCTGAGGAATTGAGGTGGGCCATACGCAATCCCCCAGGCCACCCACCGTTTACGGAATGGAGGAACAAAATCTTGGAAAAGAGATTGATCCCCAAAAACGAAACTGGTGATGATACGGTAGGTGCTCATGTCGTTCTCCATCAGTACATCTCTTTTGCTTCCGATAATCAAGTCGTTCGAGGCACGATCTGTCGGACAGCTGAGGAAGATGCTCAGATATTCGAACGATCGGACCTTTGGGAAGATATTTCATCGGCCCGGATTGTAAGACAGGCATGTGGATGAAGCATAGGTTGGTCTTGATCCTGAATTTCTTACCTTCACTGAATGGTGCTAAGTATGCGACGTCTATAATATAAATCTCTATGTACGCCCTAATGGCGTGGCATACAACGTTTACTACGGTTAGCTCGTTCAGCTCCTCGGATGGCCTGTTAGAGGATTTCACGCTCAGACGTTGATCAACGCTGACGAAAGGCAGCGTGAGTTGACGGATGAGCAGAAGCCATTTATCTGTTCAAATCCGGTGCTAGCACACGATACGGTATGGCTTACACCAGAGGAATGTGTATGGGCCTCGCAAAACACCCCAGACCACCTACCGTCGCTGGAATGGAGGATTAAAACTCTGGGGAAGAAATTTATTCCGGAAGACGAAATCGATGATAAGATTACCGATGAGACGGTAAGTGCTTATGCCTGTCTCACTTCTGCACACCATATTCAAGTCTTCCAGAGCATTATCTTAGTCTGGGAGGGAGCTTGTGCTACAACCCTTTACAGGCCTAGATTGTAAGAAATCGATGTGGGTCAAGGATAGGTCAGTCCAGAACTTTAAACAGCGAATTATCTACTTCTGAACTGGGATGCTAAACCCGCGGCGTCTATAGTACTAGCATCAACGCTCCCCTCCAACATAACGGACACGACTACGGAGTTGACTATAGCGAGTTTACCCAGCTCCTCGGTTGGCTCTTCAGACGTTTCCCTACTCAGACCTTAACCAAGCTAAACGAAAGGCAGCCTCCGTTAACGAACGAGCAAAAGCTGTTAATCAGTGTAAACCTGCCGGAGGTAGTGGCGCGCGAAGCCCCGTGGCTCACTGATAAGGAATGTACTTGGATCAGACGACATTCAACCCATGAGGCAGGGACATGGGCTAAGTTCAACCCGCCAGGCTGCCCTCCTTTGCCAGAGTGGAGAGCGAAGCTCATGGGGAAAAGATTGATCGCAGAGGCATTGTCGAAAGATATTGACCACTCTACGCCAACTCCTCTGACACGTTCTCAGACATTCAAGCGGTCAGACCTTGGCGATAATTATTGCGTTGGTACTGAAGCTGACCCAATGTTTAGAAAGGTCAAGCGAAGGTCAGTCCAGATGACCAGTAGTCGCTGTTTAGAACGAAACTAACATCGGCCAATCTTGCAGGCTAAACATACGACTCAATCGAGATCGTATTGCGATAAGTATTCATTATGGTTAGCATGATATACTTTGCTGTACAACTATGATCTTGGAGCCTTCTTAGATTAGAGCCATCCGGCCCTCACACGGTGGTCGATCATATCTGGTGAGGCCGATGGTATACCGCCTGGGGTTTTACGGATAAAGGCCACCATCACATCTTGGGATCATGCCGTAGTATACGGACTGCCTTTCATACTCACTGAAAGATATTAATTACTCAATTACATGCTTCCTAGAAACTTCCTACGCTTATGAAACATCATCAACTGGTTGCAAAACTCTGTCTTTCCTGTATAACGACGTCTCAAGCCTTACTCTCCTCTCTCATAAACTTCCAGCTACTCCTCCCTCCACTCCAGCTCTCGTTCTCGAGCATTGACTCCATCAACACGACCGGCAATCCGCCGTCCTCGAACCTCGCACGAGGGAGACCAGACATGCAGCCACATTTTCCACTAAAAACCATCCCACGTAGTCTAGTCGTAGAACGACGCAAAGTCATCACCACCAGCGCAAACTTGCTAGATACTTCATCCCGCGACTTTCAACCTCGTTGGCGCTAGTAACGTTCAGCACGCCGAAAGTTTCATCAAGACCTCCTCCCCACCATCCATGCACAACTACCTATCGGCCCTTCCGGCTCCAATTCTGCTAAAATCCCCTACTAAAGCACAATCTCCTAAAGAGGGCTGACTATGAATCTATACGGAATGCTGCCACTCCATCTCGGTGTCGTCACTACATACTAACAGCGCCTCGAAACATATTCTCTCCCAATTTCCTTCCCCGAAACCCCCCCCCCGTCCTCACTCAAACAAACCGAATCAAACCTCTCATGCCACCGATCCACACAATTCTCTCCCGGTTTTACCAAATCCAACCCAATCTTTCCCGGTTAATTCCCCTTCACACAACCCCATCCAACCCCATAAAACGCCACCATACCTACTAACAATAACTTCTCTCACTCAAGGACACAGCTATATCAACATCAATCAAACCAGGCGGCAGCCTTGCCCTTTTCGAGACATGTCTCTCTTGAAGCATGTCCGAATCTCGTATCAAGACTCGAAACCGGGAAATTGTTGACGGTGGAAAGAAATCCTTGGGATGAAAGAGCAGATGGTATGAGTAGAAAAGCTTGACCGTTGATTATCGACCTACTTGTTCCCTCAGTTGTAGTGTTCCGACTCCCACCACCTCTTGCTCCATACCTCAAAGTCATCGAAACAGCATCATACCTCACAGTGCAAGCATCAAACACGCTGGAACGCTTAGGGTATTGATTCATAATCTTAACATGTTACAGCTCATCACCTTTCTCACCCACCTCATTCCCCCCGCCCGAGGAATATCCCTCATCTTCTCCATCTGCTGCCTTCCCTGGCTGGCCTTGACCCCTGTCCTGCTTATCCCCCTGCTCCGCCCTCGCATCCCGCTTCCTCCCAACCACCCCTTTCAACACCCTCAACCTCTCCTCCGTAGTCCTAATCGCCTCATCAATCTCCCTCTCCGCCATCCTTTCATCCGCCAGCCTCGCTCTCAGCCCCCTCCCCTTCGCTTTGATATCCCTCTCCCTCTTCTTCCTTAGCTCCTGCGGGTCCTCTCTTCTCGCGTTGGCAGGATACGCCATTCCTTCCATGCCCACACGTTCCTCGAGCCAGTTCCACAAATCGCTCTCCTCTGCGCGCCAAATTTCCTCGTAGGCTGCGATGCGCTCGGGTGTGGTCATGCTGGGGAAGCCGAGGCGGCTGGAAGGGGGGAGGGTGGGGGAGCGGTACCAGGTTATTAGTAGAGTGATGAGGAGGAAACCGATGATCATATGTGAGTTAATTATGGTCATGACTGGATCAACGACAGGACCGAAGAGGGAATGGAGAGGTTCGAATAGGCCCCAGTTGTTGTCTTGTTTTTGGGCGACTGAAGTTTTAGAGCTATTATCCACCAATGAGCCCTTCGGTGTGTCTGCATCACCTTTTCTTCTTTTGCCTTTAGACTTGACTTTTGCGCCAAGTGTATTCGTCCGCGATCTGGATGCAAGGCCTTGCTTGAGAGCTTTCACCAGGTCGTTGGCATAAGTTCCTTGGCCGTCGCTCGCACCTTTTTCTATAGGTCCTGCGAAATATAGACGTTAATGCTGCCGATGCAATTGAGGGGAACTTGTATTCACCTTTTAGCCAGCTTTTGCCCGACCATTCAATTGTGAAATTCATCAATAACCTTGTCGCATTGCCAGGAGCCCACATGAGGCAAAATTTGGTCTTAGTGGTGAATACATTACCACTAGGCACGTCAGGCGTCTGCGTAGATACAGTAACAGAGACCGCCTTTTCTAGGTCAAAGGAATCCATATTCTCAACTATAAGACATTTTGTTGATTTCGGCCCGATTGACGCATACAGTGGTTTGATATAGGAGTAGGACCGACTCTTCCCTTCAGCATCGAGACCCTTCTTATCGTCTTCCATTTGCAGCTCCGTGACTTTGATATCATCGAGAAGCCACTTGGTCATGAATCCGCCAGATGCAGGGCCAAATATCATGGAATAGACTTTGCCCAGAGGCGCCGGAATAGTCTCATCTTTAAGGATTCTGTCATAATGGGTATCGCCATCACTACACTCTGTTGGCGCATGGGTTAGTGGACCCGAAAAGTCCACGCTTGCCGCATTGGCCACTGCAGCAGCTTTTTCGCCAGCCTTGGCCTCCCCATTTGTTGGAACACTTCCCGCAGCAGAGCCGATAGCATTTCCCATGCTAGACGCTTTCCGAGTGGCCAGTTTGCTTACAGGTTCGCCAACATCGCTACCTCCAACACTGCCATCCCCGGCCTCAGCGAAGCTACCCAATCCTTCACCCTCTTCCTCGTCTTCGTCATAAACCTCCTCCTCCTCCTCAGAGAGATCACTAGCATCTTCACTGCTGGGCTCAGCCTTCTCGGTTTTGTCGCCCGTGCCACCCGTATCTAGTGTCACGCCATTCAACGAGCTCTTCAGTTGCGGATGGCTGAGCTTCCAGATGCCGACTAGCAACTCGTAGGTAGCTTCTCGACTAAGAAGACTGCGGAAAGTTTGTCTTGCGTGGAGGGTTTGAATGGCGATAGCGTTGGGAAAGACCATGGCAGTGGTCTCCTTTTCAATGGAGACGACTTCGTCAAAACTGATTATCAAGGTTGTAACCCATCCCAATATATTACTGGAAAAGCAAATGTGGCCTTCTGAAACGTAGATCCTCCCGGCTAGAATGATGTCTCGTTGGAGAGCACAGCTATAGTCTTCAATCAGATAATCATCCTCTGGGACACTGCGAAATAATTGATGAAAGTCACGATTACGCTTTTTGCTCGCAACGGCAAATCCGGTCAGTTTCGGAGTGCTACCTGATGCTGAAGGGTTGGCGAGTGCAGAATGACCTGCTCCTATAGCAGCAGCAATGGTACTACCTGTGGCGCCTGAGCTATTCCGATGTCGCCGGGCCACTGCACCAACTCGACTGCGGACACTCCCACTCCTCTTGAAGCCACCCTCACCCTCAAAGATACTCCCGTTGGGCGGTGTCTTGTCACCTGCAACGCTGCTCTCGTAAGTCGATCTAGTCTTGAAGGCAGGTGCGGCATCTTCAGCGATAGGTGTGGAGGCCAGCTCATTTACAGTAGTGTCACTGTAAGCTGCGGATACTGCACGAGCGGCCGATGCATCTTCGGCGCGTGCAGCAGCTTCATCTCGCCGAATCGTAGCACCGTCCTTTGACCGAGGTGAGCCATTCAAAGCGGTCGCAAAAGTGCCGGTAGTGGAGTTGTTGGTTGAGGGGGGTTCTGTGGCGATACCAAGATGTTGTAAACTCAAGTCACCTGAGCCCATTGTGTCGATGGCAAGTTTTTTTTTCGGATCTGATGGCACATCATCAACCCCTCCAACGGTCGTTGAGTCTGTCTCAATCTCTTGGTTGCTGCCCTCATCAATCATCTGAGATGAACTCCTTGACCGTGGCGGATTGTTGGCAATGGTGTTGCTCAATGTGTTCGCAGCGTTTTGAGCAGCCGAAAAAACCGACGAGAAAAAGCCAGCTGGGCCACCGGGCGAGGCTGAAACTCCTGGGGAGCGCGTCCCTGGTGTGCTAATCTCTTCGATCGTTGGCGTTAGTGGAGCGGACATGGCATTTGATAGTTTGCTGGGTGGGTGCGTTGCAGAGTCAGACCTGGCCCGTCGATGTGAAATCATGTTGCCTGAGGCTGATGTGACAGTTTTTGGGTTTGTACCCGCTGGTGCTGATTGTTGGGGTTTGACTGACGGGCTCCCAGGAGGATCGGTCCATTGATCCGTCGGAGTCGGAGGAGTGACTGTAGTGAGAGGGGTCTCGAGCGATGCGCTAGGAGGTGTTTGAGGGGTTGTAGAGATATTTGGGATATCGGGCTTTTTGACCGTTCTAATCTTCGAGTCGGTATCCATGGATTGGGGCATGACGGGGCGATCCTTCAAGACATTAGGAGCTTGGTCTAGAGTGGCACTTTTTCTTCTATCTGCTGTACCAAAAAAGCCTCCCAATGTTGTTCCGCTCTCTGAAGACTTCACAGAGGCGCGGTCTGGACTTGTTGGTGGGCTAACCCGTTTCTTTCGAGAACCGGGCGTGAAAACCTCCTTGATCTTTGCACCTGGCGATATTCCGCGCCCATTTCGGGAGCTTTCTTTCTCGGATTGACGAGTATCCAGCGTAGCAGCATGACGAGGAGCCAGATTCGTTGATGAGGATGTATTGCTAGAGACTGGCAAGGTCGTAGACTTGTGATATTCCGGGGCCTGCAAGGTGGGAGTGTCTATGTGTGGGTTACTTGGTGCGCTGACGTTAGTTGATTTGATTAACGGCGATGTAGAAGTTAGGTAGCCAATGTGGGATTGGTGACTTATGAGCGGCGGTGGAGTGGTTAAGGGTCTACCCACGAAGACCAGTCAGCATCAGTCAGAAGCGCGATGAAATAGCCTATACTAAGAAAAACTTAATCATGGCGAACAACAGTGAGTATAGTATATTGCGAAGCGAATAGCTGGTCGTAATATTGATATTCCTTCTGCCTTGTCGATAGGGACCTCAGAAAGGCGTTGTTTGCGGCTGATCCGCCTTCGCTTATGCGCCAAATCCTACCTCATGCAAGGATCAAGGAAGTTCTGACTTACGACTCTATATCTGAGTCCATTGTAATAAGACTGCTACCACCGTCGTCACCCGGACTCTGCTGACCTGATTGGGATTCATAATCTCCAGAAGCTCCTCCTTGGCTCCCGATAATCCGACCTCGTACTTCCTCTTGCTGTTGCTCGGCCTCCTTCCGTTCTCTCCTCTTCTTCTTTATACGGGCTGGTACGAGCTTTGATAGCTTGTCGCTTGCAGTGGGTTTTCCACCGTCAATGCTGGGATGACGGCTTGGAAGGGCCTTGTCCAGAAGAGAGTCGACTGAGTTCCTGATACCATGACCTTCGCTACTGTTGTCCGTGCCATTGACAGACGGGGTAGAGGAATTGTCCATGCGGGAGCGTCGGGCTTTAGCCAGTACGCCTTTCAGACCGCGTTCAGAGGGGGCCGGTGAGGCTTCCTCGGATGCTGGCTGCTCCATGATAGCGTTACTAACTGAAGTGAGCTACTTGGGCGCGGTGTAGATTATGTAGCCACAGTCTTCATGTAGGCTTGGCACTGCTCATGCCGGCGACTGGCAAGTCTTCATTAAAGTGAAGGTAAAGCTGTGATTATATGTGCTGGTCAAGTAGAGGACAAGAGTAATTTCTGCTACATGATAGCTTTGTTTATGCCAAGATCTATGACGGGGGTACCTCGGTTCGTCATCCGCCAAAACCCCGGAGTTAAGTCCGATGATGATGATCTATCGTAGCCGTTTATGGACCATCTCTACGAAAAGCGGGAATCTCTTGACTCTTGTCTACAAAGGTTTTTGTGACGAGTATCTCACAAGATTGATTCTCCGAGTTACAGTCAATAACCATGGAGCTCTCTCCTTTGACTTTAGTATGGTTTGAAGCAGCCGTCTAAGTAACTTTCGCTAAATACCGTTCACTACAGGCACAATCCCATGCCCGCAACGCCCAGAATGCTGCGACCCCGGTCGCCGCAATCGAAGAGCATGATCTCGCGGCTGCGCAGTTTGCGACGGCGGCCAAGGATACTGGGAACTCTGAAGTAGGCCTTGTTCGTAGCGAAGCCTTCCTGTCCAAATGCTCACAGGAAATGCCAGGCCTTTCGCACTCTGAAGCTGCTCGAGCAACACCATGAGAAATTATCCCAACTGATCAAGCTCCAAAACTCGCATCCTGTGGTTCAGGCCTCAGGAACATTGCCGGAGCAGAAACATGCTACACAACCTCCTGCTTCGCCGAATACCTCCAAGCCTCGCGAAAGCTCCCCTTACCTTTCCCAACAGCATAATCCATTGCCGGCGCATCTACCTCCACGTGATATTAGCTCCTCCATTGCCAGTAACCTTGCATCGGCCCGTGGAATACCATCGAGCATACAGCGAAGAGATAGGCATACATCGTCGCCACTTCTGCCTCCAAATGCAGATGGGAAGGTTCTCAGTCCGCCAAGAAGGCCAAAGATAGGTCCACCACCCAAGTCCGCGCCAGAGCAGCGCCTCCTGCAAACTCCCGTGGCGTCAATACCTCAAGTATTCCGCACCGAATCCCCATCTCCGAAGCCAACCCCCGAATTACCCTCCCCCCGCAACGATGAACCCTTCCAACGCTTCTACACAACCTTCGAAACCCTCATTTCCAAGATATCTGCCCCCCTCGCATTCGCCGGCCTCCCACTCATCCCTTCCTCCGACTCAGAACCCCCAATCAAACCCTCGCCTCCCCAACCAAAACCCCCAGTCCCCCCTTCCTCAGACCCCTCAACCGCCGAAATCGACTACAACAAATTCTTCTCCCGCGCGGCTCTGCGCGCCCTCCGCGAAGAACACGGGCCCAAAGGCGGCGGCGGCGGTTTTGGCACAGCGGCCGAATCCTTTTACGTGGTCCCCACAACCGGTGGCACAATCTCCTACGCCGACATCCTCGCGCGCGCCCAACAAGAAGCCAACCTCTCCAAACACCACACCGCCAGCCCCTCAAACCCCGAAGACCTACGCGACGACGATGAATTTGTCGACGCGCGCGAAACGCCCCAACCCGCCTCACCCATCCTCACTCGCACCGGGGCTCGCCACCACCAAAACCCACCCCCCGGCACCAAAACAATGGAAGAGCTGGTCCTCGAAAACTCCGCCCTCCGCGCCCTCGCCGACCAATTCAGCAAACGCCTCGCCGAATTCGAAATGGGCGCGCAGACGTCCTCGCTCGCGCTACACACCAGCATCCGCGCCATGGCGCGCTCGCAGTCCGAGGGCGCAGCCGGGATGGCAGGCGCGGGCGATGAACGCGCGAAGAGGCTGGGGGAGGAGAGGGTGATGAGGTTGGAGGAGGAGGCGGGGGGATTGAGGAAGGAGGCGGAGAGGTTGGGGAGGGAGAATGAGAAGTTGAGGGGGGTGGTGGGGAGGTATCGGGAGAGGTGGGAGAAGTTGAAGGAGGGGGCAAGGGGGAGGAGGGAGGGAGGGGTGGGGGGGAGGGGGGAGGAGGGTTGAGAAGGGGTTTTTTTTTGATGGGGAGGTTTGTGTTTGTTTGCGAGGACGTATATGTTCATTTAGCCTAAAATAGATACATGAACTATTGTCGGAATGTGATATAATATACCTGAACAGGGCCGTATCAAGTGCATCCAAATTCTGGTAAACCGGTAACCCAACACAGACCACGATTCAAGCTGGCACCAGTCGTTCCCAGTCTACAAATAATGTCACTACGGAGGCTCAATGCATGGATGGACACTCAAAGATGGAAAGCAAGCATTAAGCGCTTCTATCGCGGTAGCACAACCAGCCATCTATCTATTAAAGTATTACCAACCGAAGCCAGAGCTCTCGAGCCATTCAGCCAGATTACAACTCTTACTCTAGCCTTCCTGCATACATTTATTTATTCCAGTACAGCTAGCAGCAATACATACTTCCCACATCTTTCTTTAGAATAAGGAGACAGCCATTCGGTACTCGAGAAAGATATTTGTGGAGATGAAATACTCCGAAAGAACTACAGTCCCTTTCAGCCAGTCTACGTCTCCCACCGAAGCTAGCAGCAGGAATTTCCGAAAGGCGTTTGAGCACAAGTACGACATCGTTGCAGGAACGGGGTTCTCGGCAATGTCGAACTTCCGGTGGGCTGGCTTTGAACATGCATCGGAGGCAGCGACGGAACGAAGTATGTAAAGGTTTATTCAGCGATAAGAATCAAGATGGACTGCCATAGCCGTCGACCTTCCTCGCAAAGAGTAGTGATTGGTACCGCCCATAATGGTAAGGTCGACAGCTCCAAACGCTCTCAGTGCCCACACAATTTCTTCTTCTGGTCGGTGCCGCCGGATTGAAAGAATTCGAGTACTTCAGTAGCACCATGAGCATGATGCTTAATGCATTCGGCGTTGGAAATGTCCCAGCCGCCCAAGACGTGGAAGTGCATTCCAAAGCTTGTCAAGGCAAGGTTGTTAGTTGCCATGGATCGGAAAGTACTGCCCCAGGAGCCGTGGGCGGGTCTGTGTTCTCCGTGCTGTGAGGCCCGTGCCGAAAAGAGGGCCACCTGCTGTAACCAAAGGCTCTGGAGGGTTTGACTGTGTCTCTTAAAGAAATCGAGAAACTCATTTTCATGCATGACCATATGGCCGAGGCGAAGGGAGCGAAGACGGGGCCATGTGCCTGTGCCAACCAAATTTGCGAACGAAGTTACTTCGCATGGCGTGTCGCAAACGGCATCTTCAAACCCCAATTCCAAGGTCTCCAGGTGTATTGCCGCGCTCAGAACTACGGCAATGCTTTTTGACTCAAGCGTTTGTGACCACACGTGGAAAGTAGCCGGGTAACCAGCCATACCAGGTCGGCGGTCGATGACTGGCCTTGAATCAATCCATAATTTTATGGTTTTCAGGTTGCCGAAGGCATTGGTTGCATGACGAAGCTCGCTTGACGACATGTCTAGGATTGAATGAGAAAGTCCACAAAGGTCATGGTTGCTTTCAACGTTGAACGACTCAAGTCTCTTCATGTTCGTCATCGACGCTGCTTGCATTAGGACAGAGAATCCGCGATACCAAGAACGATCGCTATCCGGATCTTCTTCCTCCATAGGTTCTGGCCATGGACGGGGATCTAGTACGACTGCATCCAACCCACGGATACCTTTATTCCGTATAGAAAACGTAATGTCTGGAATGCCTTCAATGTCAGCCTCTGCGAAATAGGAGAATCTATAATGCTTGTCGTTACTGGTGTGACGACAATCAGAAACTGCGAAGCGCCTGACGTTCGGCATTTTGGGAAGCGCTTCGACAAGGCGTACCAGATCGTCAGGCAGGTACACTGCCATCGCAGCATGATATTTAGGGTCCTCTAGTAATGCCGGGAAGTTGTTGGGCAGAGTGTCGGAGTTGACGAGCTTTGTCAAATGTGCTCCGCAATATTCGGCGAGGTTCACCTGATCCTGAAGACCAGCTTGATAGCGATTGAAGCCTCGTTCTATTGCAGCTTTTGTGTAATCTGCGTCTGCTAGGCGAAACCCGCCGTTCCAAAATAGTCTCTTGTAGTTAGCTTTGATGAGCCTGTCTCGATCCAATGGCTCAGTCGAACACATGTAAGTAGAGTCATAAATGATTTCTCTAACACTATGTCGAATAAAGGCATGATTTGAAACCGATGCCAAGTTCTCTCTGTCTTGCAACTGTGTTGAGATGTAAACTGTCTGGAAGAGGAACTGGGAAGCAATCGCGGCTAAACCACTGCAAACTTGGCGAACATTCTTGAGATCTGCAACTGGTAGCATTCGTACAATAGCATCCAGTAGTTCTGCAGGCACGTGGGAAGGTCCGAAATCCATGTTGGCGGTGCCTAGTGTTCCTACCAACAAAATGCTTGAGGGAAGTGTTAATGATGAGGAGTAAATTCAGGTTCAGAATCCTGGCTCGGTCAATTTCAAAGAGAAGTATCCTCAGATTCTAGTTGACCGAGAAGTCGTTGAAGTGATGGAGATGACCTAGTAGATAACAAACTTTATCATAACGTTGTGTGGAGATACCTTATCAATGACTGGGTCACAAAGTATCAACACCAAGAATTAAGCTGTTCCTGGTGGTCGTAATGGAAGGCCCTGCTGGCCACACAACTAAGAGATTGATGGCCCACCACACAGGTCTTGGAGTCCAGCAGATGTTGACCTGCCTAAGGTACGCATGGGAATGACCAGGGATGCCGATTAGAAAACCAAAACATATGTCGATGTCGAGATCAAAATGAATGAGTCGCGAAAGACAGGGTACTTGAGGCAGGCGCGACGGCTGGACGCGCCTAATGTGGAAAAGTCAATGGACGGTGATGAATGATTTCCTTAAATTACACTACAAGTGAGATTACAGATACTCGACTGATAACTTACTGTTGATGCTTGACTGGCTTCGGTCCTGCATTTTAGATACTCCGATGATTCCTTTTCACGATGTATCATAAATGAAAAGCGTACAAATACATCAAGGCCTGAGTAGGTGACAAAACCGTACTTAGACACCACTACAGGTCAGGCTCCAAATCGGAGATGAATGTCGGCAGCTCTCCACAGTGTATACTCTTACGGCTACTCCATGCCCTTTCGGAAAAGGGATTTAATGGAGGAGTAGCAGCAGCAGCAGTGAATGAGCCAAGGCCTAAAAGGAAACGAATAAAAGGGCTGTGGTGGCTAACATTTCGTGGTCGAAGATTAGGAACAGCGCCTGATCATTACGGCTAAGGGTAGCGATCTTGAAATAGATGGATTTTGCTGCTAGTGAGATGACAGTAGTGTAGTCCGCACCATTGGGGATTGGTTAGTACTTGCAAAAGAAATTATAAAGAAATCCCTGGGAATCTGTAGCTGCTCAAAAATTGTCTTGTCGACAAGCTGGCTTAGAAGATTCTTCGTCTAAGCAACCAGATTGCCTTACTCAGCAATCTTACTCTAACATCGAGCAAGAAGACTCGTCCTCAAAGAGCTCATCTACCCGCTCTTGCAGGATGGATTTAAAAGCTTTCCGAAACGTAGATCCGCGTCTGTTGCTCGCCACGTTTTCCTCCACCTCGTCCCAGTCGACCTGGCTCAGAATCGATTCAGAAGCTCGCTTCAATTCCAGAGCTGAAATCTTAGTCACTTTGGCAGCTTGTTGGTTATTGAGAATCGAGAATCTAGGAATTGAGTCTGTCCGGAAGGGGCTCTTTGATGGTGATTGCAAAGCTTGAATGAAGCGGCGTTTGCTGCATGGAGTAGTCGTATCGTTCTCGCTCTCCTCAGGATAGCTGCGCTTGGCGCCGCGTGTTGGTGTTTGAGCAGGAGTAAGAGGCAGATGTCCGCTGGAGACATATTCGTTGAATAATGATGCCGATTTCTGTGGAGTTGCCGGCCATTGCTTCGTTGCTTTGCCATTGTTTAAGTTATCTTGAGTGGGATGTCCTGAAATATGGTCCTGTGAACATCGATTTTAGTTATTGTTTGAAAATATTAGCACCTGCCCGTGCGTCACATACGTAGGACTCTTCAGAAGAACCTCGAGTTTCCTTACTCGAACAGGACAGACTCTCTCCAACGATGGCCAATTCTCGAAGATTCTGCGGCATATTCGAGCCTATAATTACATGCTTGTCGCCTGAGTCGGGAGATTCTAGATCGGCGTAGGCCAGGATCATTGTGACAATTGGATTGTAAGGAAACTTTTGAGCAGCATGACACATGTAGCCGAAATCTCTAGTACAGCATGTTGTGCAAGTCAAGGAACTGGCGTTGAGGCTACTGTAATTAACACTAAAGTAGATAATACGAATAGACGCGGATAGTTTTGCGCGCAGGTGAGAACAACGTCCGATCCGAAGTGGTTTCCACGCCGTTTTACGAGGCCTTCTCACTTGCTATTTTGGCATTTGGGAAGATAATTCGATGGCTACCTTATATAGAGTATCACGTAGTACAATGCAAGGGGCGCAGCACGCAGGGGTTGCCTTGAGGCCGGCTTCAGTTGTCTTCGTTGACAGCCACATGCAGGATTACTCAGTCTACACTGAATTTACAATGATCATGTTTCGCAGCGAACAAGATACCGTCAGTATCTACCTCTATCCTTCCCTTGTTCTTCTTTGCTGTTGGCTTCTGCTATCTCTCTCGTGACCCGCGCTCGGAAAACCTATTAATGAGAAAGGCAAGAAACTTCCCCACGACCTAGTACTCACCAACTTGATTTCAGTAGTTGGCGCTAGCTTCATGACTATTTCTTCCCTTCTCTCTTGGCTTATCTATTGCCTGGCCGCTTACTGCTTTAATGATAACATCTCTTAAACTATTGTCGAAAGGATCAGAGTAGCCAACATGGCCCACAACGCCCTTTTCGAAATAGGTCCACGGTCTGACCTATGGTGTGTGTCCTTAGACTCAACAATGACAAGAAATGTAAATCAGAACTGGGATCATGTCTAGGAAGGATGAGTGCAAACGGGCGGACAGCGCATGACGCACTAGTCCACCGTATGCAGATATATTCTAGATTCTCAAGAGAAAGCAGAGCCTTTAGCCAACACTGAAGAGTGGAGACTTACCCCCTTGGTCCGATCAAAAAACTGGTCCGGCACTAGAAAGTCCCTGGGCTTGACCTCTTCTCTCAAACTGCCCACAGCACTAAATGCCACAACGCACCTCACCCCCAACTTTCTCAGCGCAGCAATATTCGCTCGACGGCACCTCGTGCGGTACGAACTCGTGGTACAGGCCATGTCTAGGAAGAAATGCGACGATGAGGGGCGTGCCCGGGGACCTTAGGTACGAGAGAATTGTGATGGGCGACGAGGGAGTACCCCACGGTGTGCAGAGCGTTGGGTGCGTGAATGGGAGGCAGGCAACGGGGCTGAAGCCGGTGAAGTGGGAAAGGCCTGTGCCGCCGATTATGGCAATGTGAACGGGCCCTTCATGAAGAGATGGTCAGTCTCGTAGCGCGTATGGCAGAGACAGCTCGAATCCGGGTTTGGGGGAGAGAAGGACATTTTGAGAAGGCTCGTGTAGCAAGTCACGCCCGGAGAAGGTTAATATGGAAGTGACTGCGCGACTGAGAATTACCTTCGAATATTTCTGGCAGATTCGCCATATTTGAGAGTGATGAATAAGGTGCAAAGGCAGTGTTGCTTTAATTGTGAGTGAGTTGTGCACAAAGAAGATGAAGACGTTCCTGCATATCAAAGCAAGCCTAAAAGCACATATCTTTTTCATCGAGTATTCAATATATTACATGTGCACGCTCTCGATGATTGTTCTCGATTCTTTACAGCATGTATGCAATGTTTCGGAATGTTTGCTGCACTTACCGGCATTATTTGGTAGCCTGATTCCTTCGAGATCTTATGAAGTCATTTAACGAGTATGATTACTACGATGAGCATCATTGCCTATCAAGAATCAACAAACTTCAATCAAGAGTGCGACAGTTGTAGAGAAAGGCGTTCCAGAGCCTTATACGGCCCCAAAAGGTTATAGATACCCAACTTGACCACTTCGACAGCTCACTATGAACTTAATAATTCTGACAAGATTTCAACAGTAATGACCTTCGCCTTCGAAGTGACGTTTCAAATGAAAGGATTGTTCTTCCGAGAATCCTGATCAAGACTACCAGTATGTGTTGATAGACTAATAACAGTGGTTTTCTTGATTCCTGAAGTACATGGATGCGATGTGTGGTAGTCGACTCCGATTCTATTCTTGCTATGCTCGGACCAAGAAGTTGATTGGATGTTTTGAAGATTGCTGGAGGAGCCAAAATCTTGTAGGTTATGAGAAGCATTCTCTTGCACGGCATATCGACGGGGCAATAATGTCACAGACAGTCTTCAAGCTAATTTTTGGTCAATCAAACGATGGATAGCATACGAGGAGTGTCCTTTCTGACTGAAGAGCTTACTCGAACCAGATGTTTCAAACTAAATCGTTGCCTAAGAAGCTTAGCGAGGTGCATGCAGTCTACGCCATACTGTAACGTACATGTAACATCATCAAAGTTTTCCGTGTTTGCAACAATGATTCTAACAATAGCGCAGATTGCGGTGCTAAACATGAGAACTTAGAGATGATTATACATAACGTGGAAAGGGAATACTGACAAGAAGCCCAAACCTATAAGAGAATATATTCCGACTTTGATCCGAAAGCTTATTTGGATATCTCATAAGAAGATGATTGGAAGAGTTGTAAAGGCCAAATCGCAAAATGCGGACGATACTTATCTTATTAACTAGCTGAAACGATTCGTAGAGATTACTTTGTAGCTTGAGAGATCACCTCCTTAGAATATCCCAACTGCAGCTTGAGCTGACGGAGGTCAGCAGCTACCAGGCATGGTAGGGTCTCGGAGCTTATTGATAGGAGTACACAGGGGTAAGACAGTGGTAGCAGAAGCCAAATTGGCCGCAATGTTTACGTCGTTAACAAAATGCAAGAATGATTTCCACGTCCACTCTATATGGTGGTTCACAAAGAGACGACGCAAAAGGATGTATGTGCCGTCCCAAGCCATAGTGAAGAGAGGCGTCTCCCATGCCTATGCCAACCAAAGCTGTGATCTGGTGTTCTGACTTAGCTGCCGTGCATCTAAAAAGCATTTTGAATTACTTTACCATTGTGAGGACGATAAAGAAGTCATTTTCAGCCTAAATCCTTAATAATCTTGACTCGGACATAGAACCTTGAGCTAAGTAAAGTGAAAGCTAAAGCCAACGTGATTGCCTGAACTATCTTAAGATTATAGCCATGATCCTCATACTGTGCAGAACTTTGATTCTACCATTTTCAAGAATGTAGCGAAATGAGAGTATCAACGCTATTGAGAAAAGAGAAGGGGCAACGTCTTTCAGCAGGTAGCCTCGTCGTTCGGGTATCGACCACTGGTTGCACATGTCCACGTGAAGATAGGGTTTCCTCTAGGAGGGAGGATAGGGTTGAGGACACATGATAGCAATTCATCTGATCGAGCCAATTATCGAAGTAACTACGGCCCCCAAAAATCCACCATATGTAACTGTACCTTACCTATATAGCTTTCAGTTGCGATGTCCCAGTCTAAGAGGCAACGCCTATTTTGCGGCTTATGCTGAGATTTAGATTTGTTCCAACCTGAACGCAGAGTGCTTGTTGTCGGCATCGCATCCAATCTGATGCAAGAGCTGCATTTCATGCTACGACATTTTTATTGTCATTTATGATTCTCTTCTTCTTCCGTTCGTCCTTTCTTTTCCGGCCTTCGCCCGTCCTCCTATTTCCATGATAGGTTCCAGTGATTTCTCTCAACAGATATTTTAGCAAGCCTCCCTCATAAGCCTTTACACGTGGAAAGACTCTGCCCGTCTTCAGAGTATAATCTCTTAGTTCTTTCTCGGAGGCAAAGACTTGGACTTTACTGCGTTGCCTCGTGGTGTCAAGGAGATCGCACAGATTCACGTGGGTCTGAATCATGGCCTTACTTATCTTTTAGACAGGTCTGCTAAACAAATAAAATGCAAGGGAGAACCGGCTTACGCACCTCTCTTTGTGCTACTAAGGTATCAGGAATATTCTCCATACCAACGAGCACGCACATCCTTTCCCATACCTCCATGTCGTTCTCGTCATCGCCAAAGGTCATGTTGAACGCTTTCACCATTGCGATGCGGAACCCCTTCCAAGCTTCATCCCGCTCAGCGTGATCATATTCCTGCTTGCGGGACGGCCAGCCGAAAAAAGCGCATAGACGTCTATACTCGTTATGCGAGGAGCTATAGCGATTGTATTCGAAAGAGCTATGAAGGGAAAAAAAGGCCGCTAAAGGATCGTTATCAATGGCAAAGGTACTGCGAACATAAGGGACGGATTGAAAGCGGGCTGCTGAGAAGGGCTTCATGGTACTGCCGATATATGTATTAGATGGGAAAGAGTCAATGAACCACCCATTATGCTCCCCGTCAAGCCGCTGATCGTCGACTACTGCTGAGGTAGACGGTGGAACAATACTCTTGATCCCCTTTTTGGGCTTCGCTGCAGTCTTTCCATTCATTTTCTGCGCTTTCGTTGGCGATTGAGAAGTTGTTGAGGATTTGACACCAGTATCTTCGGCGTCATAGGCTCCTGCTTTGAAACACTCTGACTTCAACTTCACCGGGAGCGTCTCATCAACTTTTGCCAAGGCTGCCATGTGCCGTCTACCCTGTTTATGTGCTGTGATATCCTTCGGTGCCATAGTGGTCAAGCATAGCGTGCATGTCCATTTCGACTTGTCAAGGGGTTTTGGAGGCTCAGCTTTAGCTTCGGCCGCGGCTTGCAGCACAGGGGATAAAGATAAAACTATATATTAAGTCAAGTCAGCATTGATTCATGCCGAGAATGTGGTACCAAGTTAGTTTGACTCCAAGTGTTCACGGGCGTTAATCAAGTTCCTTGACTTACATCTAGTAGCGGGCTTTGATCCTCTCACAAAAACTATTTTTGGACGGTTGCAAGAGATGTTTGAACTTGACTCCATCCTCTAGCTCACAGATTCGGGTCTTCTTTGTGTTTGAGGAGATGAGTCGATGGCAGCATGAGAAAAGAATGTAAAACGAGCAGAAGGCTGAGCGATTGGCTCTTTTGGAACTGCCCCGCACCACAACGGAGTACGTAGAGAGTACATGCTTAACAGCCTTTGGCCGTAAGCGAGATGTCGTACTCAAGTTCATTGAGATGCACGTAGACTCGCCTAACAATTTTAAAAAGATCGTAGAATTGATAGAGTATAAGACAGAACTTCATACATACTTCGGAAATGTTATATGTAAAAGTGACATGTGATGCGCTCATGAAGACATTGTGTTCCAGCTGGCTCAGGTAATGTCATTAAAGGTCTTGTTGTAGGCTCTATTAGCGCCTGATCTCGACCCCAAATCTTTGATGCAACGCTCTCAGCATCGCAGGACATTTGAGTGGCTTCGTCCACATGTGAGTACTACCTGGTGGGTATAGATAGGTTGCTTACTATCTCCACCACTCATCAGCCTTTTCGTAGCAGATCGGTAAGCAGTCAGTCTAATTCTGGGACGAGTTTTTGGGTTGGTTACAGTTAGTGCGCAACAAGATGTACCTGAGCATCGCTGAGCTAGTCAAAGGCAACCTTTCAGAACAGCCCTTCGAGCGCTTATCTACTGAAAAAGTGGCGACCGAGGGAACGACAGAAAGGAGATCTAACACCAACGTTGTTCCCTTAAGCTCTTTTGAACCATCTCATTCAACTTTGTTGGAAATAGCGGAGTTGATAACCTCCGCCTCATAGAGCTGGTAGGGCTGGGGCCCGCTAGTAGAGTTTTCACCTTCGTGCCTTCCACCTCCTAGATAGCCTCCTAACAGCAACAACCAATATACATATCAGTATGCCCCCACATGACCTTGTATTCCAGCAAACTTGTTCGTAAGCCGAAGCCGAACTGAATCCAAAGCGATAGGGACTGGGCCGTGTCGACCTGAGGAAGCACTAGCGCTTGACACCGGATACTCTTCGTTATGATACAGAAGATACTGATAGAGTACACTCCTTCTGTATGAGAAGCAGTCGGTCTCTGGAATAGGCGTTTCGCTGTACCCTCGTCTGCTACGAATACGGTAGCCCATCAGTTGGATATAGTGCGTTCTTTCTTGACATTTCTCTTTGTGGATCACGAACTTCATCTTCGCATCTTATCGCTTTGCTAGGGTCGATACCGGGCGTCTCAGAACGATGGTGCTGCTTGTTCGACTTCCGGTAGCGTTTCAAAATCTGTCGCTTGCCGGTTGATGCCTTTCGCTAGTCCATTGGCTTTCGTCGTCGGTTCTATGCTTATAGCTCTCTTCTAACTCCGACACCTTGTATCTCAAGGCGATGATCCGCTTGGACTTCATGAATCTGTCTACATTCAACACCCTCTATCTCAAACCGATTTTCTGTTCGCAATTTATGAAGATGTCCAGATCCCTCCATCTCTCCAATCAACACAGGCATATCTGCGCCCAAATCTGGTTTCTTCCAAGCCTCCCCCGAATTCTTCTGTCCATACCCCTGCCCATTTCTCCGCTGTGATCTCCTGCGCTGCACCCAAGCCACTGCAATTAAAGTAGCAGCCAGGCCAAAGATCGCACAAGCGACACCTATCCCTGCCTCAGCTTTCCTCGAGAGACTGGAACCGGATCCGGGACCGGAATCTGTCGCTGTAGACACCGATGTATGGGGCGAGCTATTTTGCGAAGAAGAAGAATTTGCTTGCCCTATTCCATCTTTACTCAAGATATCCTTCCATGTATCTTGCCACACTGGAGCATCAATCGTAGCCGAGATGGCTGTGTCATTAGGCTCGATGATGATGACCCGGGACTGAGGCAGACTTGGTCCGGGCGCCTGTGCGAGGAAGTAGCTTCTTGTATCCCAATTCTGGCCAATGAATGCACCTTGCAGAAATTCACGACCAAGATAGTATTGGGCACTTCCGGAAACGGTGCCACCGGGTAACTTGGGTATGTAGGGTCTGCAAGGAAAGTAGGGGGTTGGAGTTTTGACCAGAGGAGAAGTTAAGGTTAGATTGAGAAGAGCCAGAGGGATGGCGATGGTGGTGGAGGCATTAGAACTGTTTTTGAAGATGAATCGTAGGTTGGAGAGAGACGAGAGAAGGATCGGTAATGATGGGTGACCAAGGTCCCAGGTATAAAGTTGGATCGGAGTTGAAATTCAATGAGAGGTGGAAGGCGAGAGATGTGCAAATGGCTGGGGGAAGGTAGAGGTATGGGACAGCGGGCTCCGGTACGACTGAAACGTTAAAATTGAAAGACGATGTGTCGGTGGGGTCCAGAAGATTATTTGAGCTTTGAAATGCTGCGATGGTACTGTTGATGAAGACATTCATAAGGAGGATGGCTGTGCTATTGAAGATTCCTGAAGTCTCCAGAATTCGCGCTTCGTCATAGCCGCCAAAGTACAAAGACCCGGGGATATTGTGTCGCGCTGAGCTCACATGTAGGCCCCATGACGCAGAGATGGGAACATCACCTCCCCCGTGAGCGCCAATGAATGCTAAAGACGTGTACGTCTCTACAGAAGCACTTCTAAAGGATGTAGAGATATTAGCTTCATCGGTCCGCTTGAAAGCCAACGAGAGAATTTCTGTGTCAAGCGAGGTTTAGATTCCTCCTGACAAATTCGACCGTCATTCCATCACTAACTAAGAAAGTAAAGTTATCCAAGTACTGTTCCTCGCCACCTTCGAGAGATATGATTATCCGTTCGAGTGTATGCGTTACCGGTCCATTTAAGCGTAAAGGATCCGTCAGGTTGTCATTCCACCTTGGATGCTATCTGAACGGATGTCGAGCTCGTTTGATGTCAAATTCTTTACGGGGTTCTTGTCATAAAATCCAATGCCGGGATTCGAGCAATTGAAGCCTTGGCGCTCGCAAACAGCTTTCGAAACGACGAGGGTTGCTTGGCTTCGTCCTGGGTATACGGATACATTTTCGGGAAGCCAACCAATTCGAATGTCGAGTGCAGACCACGGTCCATCCGGCCCCAGGTGATTCGTGGTGTTAAAATGCCAAGCCACGGGCGTACCGCTGCCATTCTGGGCTTCCGAAATGTCTACTGAAGCCAGGAAAGAGAGAAAGCTGATAAAGACCTTGGAGAAGAGCATTTCCGCAGAAGTACGAGAGCAAAGCAAGGTACATTAGTATAACGGTAGACGATTTAGATTGCCAGCAAGAAGCCGAGAATCATGGCTGAGGAGCGGCCACAATCCTACCTACGTACTCGTTAAGAATTTATTGGTGTAAGAAATGTCAAAGGAGGATGTATAATGTATGTATGGTGGAACTACAGTAGGAAACTGTGGAAGGGGAAAGGAGCTGAAAACCCTGACTCCATATACCACGCCCTATAGGGGAAGGGAGATTGCAAACCACACCTAAGGTAAACCCACTCCCGCCCAAGAGGATGAGAACAGGTCCCTGTCAATGTCATCCTGCAGCTACTGTTTCACAGCCATTAATTTCTACCATTTTTACATTTATGGAACAGGATCGCTACGGTGCACTCATTACGGCGGCGTTGGTCGTTCACGACTCTGGCCCTGAAATAACTAAAAATTTGTAAAAAATGCGAAAAAGAAGTTTGAAAAAACTGTAGCCGAAGGCAACCCGCGACCTTGAGGTGCCTTAATGGACATAAGAGCCACACGCTCTACCGATTGACTGGAGTATAATCAGCTAAGCAAATAAAGGGCATTCACGTTGGAACGTACGCTACCCCGGCCAAATGACCTTTTCATAACAAACCGTTGCCTAGTATGCACTATTATACTTACCATGATTGCTTAAAAAGATCAAGGCCGGCCATCTTTCAGCCCTAAATTTACCCGCGCAGGAACACCGAAAATCAACTCCAAGCTCATACATTTTTATCTATACATGCTATACCACACTACAACAGTGCCATCCTAATACATTTACTACATTCGTATACTACTCAAGTACACCTTTCAGATACTTTCTTAGCACACGCCTAAACTTCCTCGAGAGAAATCTCCGCCCAAGCTTGAAGAATGTTATCCGTCAAATCGTCCTTATCCTTCTTTTCCAGCTTACGAATCTTCTGTTTTAGGATATTTCATACAGCTTCCATAGGATTGAAATCTGGCGACTATGTAGGATATATAAGGGTCTCGATTTCGTTTTTTATATATGTATAAGTGAGCGTAGTTGAGATACAAGTACGTATCGTGGCTTGGATCGTCGTCCTCCTAAAAAAAATTCTCTTGATATCCCCATTTTTGTTCGATATTTTGGAGTTCCTCAAGATACTTGGGAACGATTTCCTCCGTATAGAATGGCGATGTTATCGAGTTCACTTTTAGTTGTACTTCTACGTCAGCTGTAACGTATTCTAAGTAGTGCTGACTTTTCTTAAATTGCTTCTGTGTCTCCTTCTTCTATCCCTTTAGTGGTTCAGCGCGTCTGGGAGGCTCCTTAATATGCACATTGACATGAGCTTCTGGTACGTCGTACGGTTGTCTTAAAGGAGTGACTCTCCCTTGTGGTAGTACGAGACGGAGGCAGCCAGATAGAGCGTTACATCCTAGAGTGGAGGTACCTCGCCTATAGTCTCTGGTTCGTTTGCACTCATGTTGCGACGGGTGTCCTCTGCTACGTTGTAGTTCCTGCTATATGTCTCACTCAGCGGCGTTTGATTCTGCATACAGACTGTACAGCTCAACCGAAGTCCTCATAAGTTGCCAGTCCTTTTTGAAGATAGCAAGACATCAACACGAAGATCTCAATGCTGACTGAAGCTATCACTATACGAAGTTCCCTACCCCCTGAATTCGGCAAGTTCAAGGATCTGTTGCCTGAAGCTGCTATGATATCTACCACGAATTCTCGTAACATAATGGAGCCCGCCAGATGGCAGCCTATCTGCAGGCCAGACGTGGGTATAGGGGTCTAGAAAGACCCCCTAAATCCAGTCAAAGACTAGATTAGCAAGCTTGGGAGTAACAGGCCCTCTTCGCGAAAGCCAGATCCTTTTAGTATCACCACCGACAACCTTCGAGGCTTCTATACCCAAACCACGAACGTCCTGGGAATCCGAGCATCTTGGTACGCAGTGAGTATTGATGCATCTTAGATTCAGTCAGACCCCAATCTTCTCCGGTAGCTTTCGGTATCGAAATCCCTATTTCGAGGAGGTAAAGATTGGACACGTCATTGATTCCGGTTTCCCTGTTACGAAAGACAATGACTTTGTTCTCTCCACCATTCCTTATACAATTTTTTTTTCTTGATACGATTGAACAAATAATTCTACCGACTTTTGTGCATTGTTAAATTATCAAGAATTTCACCAACTTTTGCTAATGTTATCGACAAATCGCAAAATCCGGCCGAGGTTCTGCATACAGCCACAATCAACCCAGTTTACCACTGTACGATTCTTCTACGCAGTGCTATGTATATGAAGCTACAATAAATTTATTATGAAGAATGACAGTCCCGAAAACCTATCTAGTTGCTAGCTCTTCGAAGGTCAATCACTATTCAAGTCTCATGTCCTAGCTCACATAATTGTGCACGGATCACTGTCCTCCTCCCAATCCCCCCTCAAAGCAGCATATCTATCTCGCCTTACCTGATTCCAATGTCTGTCCTCCGTGGATCTATTCCATTGCGGTTGCATCCGGAGACCTGGCATGTAACTCATATCATAGTTCATCAGATCTGGCGGAGGGAGCTCGTAGAGAGGCACTGCGCTGCGGTTTATATTCCCGTACGTGGGCACCGGTGGTTGATTCGGTGTCCACGGGAATATTGGCTGATGCTGCGGTGCTTAAAGAGCAGAAGGAAACTGTGGTAGGGGCAATGGGGCGTTCGGTTGCAGAATGTATGTTGGAGG